>Ga0224555_1000203_pt1 | contig 87311 bp, 71 predicted proteins | sample 714S23034metaG_FD_180687 | JGI IMG/M metagenome (GOLD analysis project Ga0224555, IMG submission 180687) | Peat soil microbial communities from Stordalen Mire, Sweden - 717 S2 30-34 | ecosystem: Environmental > Terrestrial > Soil > Wetlands > Peat | place: Sweden: Norrbotten County, Stordalen... | reverse complement strand
GATGCTCCCGCACAAACTGAGAATTATTCTCCGCTACTACAGGGAGCCCCGCAACGCCACACAGATCAACAAATCCAGCATGGAGACCGCCGCGTAGAGCGATCAGAGAACCTGGCACTGTCCAGCTCCCAATAGCCGCGCGGAATATTGAAGGCGTCAAGAATCGCCCCGTCGATGCTCGCGGGATTTCGATCTTTACGAGGAAACGAATACTCGGGAACAACGGTCCAGCCGTACTGGCGAGAGCAGTTTTTGAGAAGGTCTTCGAATGCGCCGCGGATGTTGCCCTCTTTATCGAAGTGGGCACGGGAAAATTGCTCGACCGTAGCGTAGTACTTCTGTACAGCTGCGCTCGATGGTTTTAAATTCAAGTTACTCAAAATGCTGCCTCCTCAAAAAAACTAGTTCCAATTCAGTATTGGCGAAATGACCCCGTAACGACACCAAAGATTTCCATCGATTCCACGGGGCGGATGTCCTTGTATTCCTTATTGCCGGCCTTGAGGTAAAAACCGTCGTCATCACGGACCAGGAATTTGACAGTGTAATCTTGACCGGTGGCAGCAACTACGATGTCACCGACTTTGGCCTGTGCCCCCTTCTGAACGACGACATAGTCGCCGGACATAATGCCGGCTTCAATCATCGATTCTCCGCGAACCTTTAAGATCACAGTTTGCGATGGCATGCCTACAAGGCGCTCGACAATGTTGCAGCGTTCTCCCCGTATCTCGAAGGCGGGAAGGTGGTTGATGGCCTGAATCGTCCCAACCTGAGGGTATTCAAAGAAACGGTCCCCCGGGCACAGGCGACGATCCGGCGTAGAGGTTAGGTATCCGGCTGTCTTGAGCCTGCTAGTCAGGCCCGCCACGGCCGCAGTCGAACGAAAGCCAAGCAGCTTCGATATCCCACTAAAAGACGGCATAACCCCGTGCCGGGCGTAGTAGTCCCGCAGCTTGGCCAGGTGTTCAGAATCCCGGTTCCTCACACTTGGAATTGTACGCGAGCATTTACTCACTTTGCGCGTGTAAGTTGATGAGTTTCTATCTTAAGTAACGTTGCATGGTGAAGGAATGCTCACTATGATCAGCATATTGAAAGGGGCTCTTTATGAGAATACTGCCGATCTGCAAACGGAAGATGATCGCAAACTTGCTGGTGGAGGGGGTTTCGGTTCGTTCGATATCGAGGCTAACCGGCAATTCGAAGACTACCATTCTCAAGCTTTTGAACGATTTAGGAACGGCGTGCGCCGTCTCACACGACGCTCGCGTGCGGAATCTGAAGCCCAGGCGGCTACAGGCCGACGAGATCTGAAGCTTCGTTGGCTGTAAGCAGAAGAACGCTTCGTCATCTCAGAAGGCTAACGGATGGGGTGACGTCTGGACTTGGGTGGCAATCGACGCCGACACCAAACTGATCGTGTCATACCTGGTGGGCACCAGAGATGCCGCCTCCGCAAAAGAATTCATTGCGGATTGCTCCAGCCGCGTAATAAGCCGCCTCCAGTTCACCACGGACGCCCTTCGCTTATACCCAGATGCTGTCGAAGAAGCCTTCGGATCCGACATTGACTACGCGCAACTTCAGAAGATTTACGGAGCGCCTTCAGACGAGGAACAGCGCCGGTATTCTCCTGGCCGCGTGATCGGCGCGGACATGAAGACCGTCACTGGTAACCCAGACCCAGCCTACGTTAGCACGTCCTATATCGAGCGGGAGAACCTGAGCATGAGGATGATGATGCGGCGGTACACAAGGCTTACCAACGCATTCAGCAAGAAGCTTGAAAACCATGCAAACTCGGTGGCTCTCTACGTGATGTACTACAACTTCTGCCGGGTCCATCAGACGTTGCGAGTAACGCCGGCTATGCAAGCTGGCCTGAGCACATCGATATGGGACTTGGAGCATCTCCTGGTGATGATCCCAAAGCCTGTTGTTCGTGTGAACCTTGTAGACCGCGAGATCTTGCGCCGAGCACTTGCTTAATACGCTTGTGCCCATGGCACGGCGTTCGACAGGCACCTGGCAAACCGACCATTAGGGAAATCCAAAGCTACCCATTCTGACCCTCTAATCGAGGAAGGGTAGACCTATTAGGCCGGTTTACCTTTATCGTGGACTCGGTCCTTGCCGATAGTTAGGGAATGTGCCTGCTAGAACTAAGACAGTTGCAACCGGAGATTCGATCAAGGGTTGCGAGCATGCTGGTTGAGGGCAATTCAATCAGGGGAATCGAGCGGATGACGGGCGTATCGAAGACGGCTATCCTCAAGCTTGTTGCTGACTTGGGAACCACCTGTGCTGACTATCACAATAAGCACGTGCGTAACCTCAAGCCGAAACGGCTAGAAGTCGACGAAATTTGGAGCTACGTAGGGTGCAAGCAAAAGAACGCCGATGTGGCTAAATTAGCTAAAGGGTGCGGCGATGCCTGGACTTGGGTCGCATTTGACCCGGATACCAAGCTCGTCATATCGTACGCCGTCAACAAGCGAGATGAGCCAACGGCAACGCGATTCCTGGCGGATTGCGCCAGCCGGATTGCTAGCCGAGTCCAGATGACTACCGACGGCTTGAGGCTCTACCCAGAGGCAATAGAGAAGGCCTTTGGATGCGACATCGACTACGTAATGCTACGAAAGTTCGAAGTTCCACAGAACGCTGGCCATCAAAATACTTCCTCCGGGAACAAGAAGATATCCATTCGAAGTGTAATTTCGGGCAATCCTGATCTAGCCTATGCGACCACGTCTCACGTGGAGAGGCAAAACCTCAATATGAGGATGGCAATGAGGCGGTTCATCAGAAAGACAAACGGCTTCAGCAAAACACTCGAACAGCATAGGAACGCAGTAGCTTTGAACTTCATGTATTACAACTTTTGCTGGCAACACAAGTCGCTCCGCGTATCGCCGGCAATGGAGGCAGGCCTTACAAAGCACATTTGGGATATGGACGAGGTCGTCGCCCTTGTCCCGAAGCCTGTGATCGGGCCTTCTCTCAAAGACCGGGATATCTTGTTAAGCGCACTTGCAAAGTTGGAACTCTCGTAGTGGCACCAAAATAGGTGATCAGGTGAAGTTGGGCCAGCCGCTCAGTAGGCATGTTTTATGCCATACTTCGCCTGTGGAAATCCAAAGTAGCCCACTACCCAGTTTTCCCACCCCCCAAAGGCGCGCCCCACTGTCCATTTGCGAACGGAACTTTTCAATTCCGAACAGAACGGCCAGGGCCTTCGCCGCCCATTTTCATTCACGACTCTTAGAATCAATAACTTGACGAATTCCCGATTTGGCCCCTGAAGTGCGCTTACTCTGGATGTAGCTCCATCGGCAAATCGCCATTTTTTCGGAGGCTTTCTTGCAAACCTTGCTCCAGGACCTCGAATACGCTGTCCGCCAGTTGTGGAAGTCCCCAGGCTTCACCATCACAGCCGTGCTCACCCTGGCCATTGGCATCGGCGTGAATACGGCGGGCTTCAGCATCATGGACGCGGTGGTCTTGCGTCCCCTGGCAGTGCCTGAACTGAATCAGGTGGTGACCGTCTCCGAGCAGAAGAATCACGCCGACAATCAGCAGGCTGCCTTGGCGAATTTTGCCGACTGGCAGCGGCAGAGCCGGTCCTTTGAAGAAATAGCCGTGCGCAGTGACGCCAGCATGAGCCTGACCGGAGCCGGCGATGCCGCTCACGTGCACGCGGAGTTTACCTCACCATCCTTTTTCAGCGTGATGCGGACAAGCGCGTTCAAAGGGCGCGTGTTCGATCAAAGCGAGACTCAACCCGGCAGGAACAGCGTTGCGGTTCTGAGTTACCCCTTTTGGAGATCGCATTTCGGCTCCGATGCCGCGGTGGTGGGACGGCAGATTGAGCTGGATCAGCGCGCACACACTGTGATCGGCGTGATGCCGAAGACCATGCAGTACCCCTCGACGGCGGATTTCTTTCTACCGTTTGCGCCAACCGACGCGCAGCTCAACAATCGCAGCGCGCACGATTATCTTGTGATCGGCCGTCTGCGCAAAGGGGTTACCCAGGGCCAGGCGCAAGCCGAGTTGAATACGATCGCGGACCACTTGTCGCAAGCGTATCCGGCAACGAACCAGGGGTGGTCGGTGAAGGTCGACTCTCTTCTGGCCGGCATCAACGGCGATTTTACGAATCTCTATTTCAGTCTGGTGCAGGGCGCCACATTCTTTGTCTTGCTGGTGGTCTGTGCCAATATTGCCAATCTGCAATTCGCGCGCGGCATCGCCCGCCGTCCTGAGATTGCCATGCGCACCGCGCTGGGCGCGAGCCGCTGGCGCCTGCTGCGCCAGTTGCTCACTGAGAACATTCTGCTGGGGCTGATCGGTGGCGCGGGCGGGCTGCTGTTCGCCGCGGCCGATATGCACATCAGCGAAATCTCCATGCCGGAGCGGGTTGCCCGCTTCATGGCAGGCTGGTCCAATATCTCGCTGAACGGCCGCGCGCTTGCGTACTCACTTCTTCTCGCCGTTGTCGCGGGCATCGTCTCGGGGTTCGCTCCGGCGCTGGAAGCATTGCGCATCAATCTGGTGGAGCAACTGAAGTCAGGCTCGCGGGCCGTTGTGGGTACGGGCCGAGGCAGCAAGCTGAGAAACATTCTGGCGGTTGCGCAGATTTCCCTCGCTGTTGCCCTGGTAATCGGCGCGGCTCTCATGTGCAAGGGCATGTTGGCGATGCTTCACATGGCTGACCGGTACCAGCCGGCGCAGACGCTCACCTTCAACGTCAACCTGCCTGTTGCGCGCTACGATACCCCGGCGAAGCTGGCGGCTTGGTACGACCAGAGTCTTGCCAGGCTGCGCACGCTGCCGGGCGTGGAGCATGCCGAGGTGACCAATGCTCTGCCCAACAGCGATTGGGGCTGGGTTGACGATTGCCAGATCGAGAATCGCCCCCAGACAACCGGCAACTCCCCCAGCGCGCTGCGGCTGCCGGTGAGCGCGGGATACTTCGGCGCTTTCCAAATCCCCATCGTGGATGGACGCAGCTTCAGCCAGAGCGACGACCTTCACTCGCGGCGTGTGGCCATTGTGAGCCGCGGGTTTGTTGCACGCTATTTCCCCGGCGAAAGCCCGCTGGGGCATCGCATTCGCATGGTAACCGGGAGCCCGGACGAGACTCCGTGGATGACGATTGTCGGCGTCGCTGAAGAAACGAATTATTTCCTGTGGCTGAAGGACCGGCCAGCCGCGGTGTATGCGGATGTGGCGCAGTTGCCGCCTCCCGGCATGACCTACGCGATTAAAACGAAGGGCAATCCCCTGGCGATTGCCTCGGCGGCGAGGAAGGCGCTCGCGGCGCTTGACCCCGCATTGCCGCTCGATGCGATGCAAACCTACGCAGAGTTCATCCACGAAAACATGACCGGCATGTTTTATGTGGCGGCGATGCTTGGTTTCGATGCGCTTGTCGCTCTGCTGCTGGCAGCCATCGGCATCTTCGGCGTGATGGCCAACCTGGTCGGCGAGCGGACCCGCGAAATCGGCGTGCGCCTGGCCATGGGCGCCCGCCGCGAGGACGTATTGCGGATGATTCTGCGCCGCGCCGGTTGGCTCACGGGCATTGGGGTATGCACCGGCCTTTTGCTGGCGTTTGGACTGGCGCATGGCGTCGCCAACCTGCTCTACGAAGTCAGCCCCAACGATCCTGTGATCTTTGCAACCATTACGGCTGCGATTTCCGCCATTGCACTGCTGGCAAGCTGGCTCCCTGCGCGGCGGGCAGCGCGCATCGATCCCATGGTCGCCCTGCGCGACGAGTAGAAACGAGCCCATTGGGCCATGGAAGAACTCCTCCGATTGAGACTCCATTGCCTGCCGTGGACGCGGATTCCGCCGCGCTCAGGCGCCCTGCCAGGGGCCGTCGGGCCGTCGTTTTGGAGGCACCTTGCCGAAAAAATGATCCATGTGCTCGCAATTCTCCACGGAGCTCAGGAGTGGCCCGATTCTTTCTAACCGCGGAACTCCCCACCGGGCCGTTTCGTAAGGTATCTTTCCATCAGCACAATTCTGCACTCGGAATGCTTGTCAGATTTCAAGGAGACTCCATGGAGCCAGAGATTCAGCCCACTCTGCCGGAAGCGCCCCCCGCCGAGCCCGCGCCGGAGGCAGCCCTCACTCCCGAACCCGTTCCCATCGCCCCCGATCCCTGGGAAACGCGCGCCGTACGCTGGGTGTTCCTGGGCGGCCAGGGCCTGCGCGCCGGCTGGTCGGTGCTGGCTTTTGTCCTCCTGCTCTCCCTCTTTGGCTTCGTGGTGGGATTTGCGTTTTTCAAGCTTCATCTTGTCGACCAGAAAAACCATTTCACGGCCACTGCCGCCCTCTTCGGCGAGCTGATCCCGTTCCTCGGCATGGTGGGCGCAGCGGCGATCATGGCGCTCATCGAGCGCCGCCGCAGCCTCCTGGCCTTCAATCTCACTGGCCCCCGCCGCTCGTTCCACTTTTTCGAGGGTCTGGCCGCGGGGTTTGCGGCGCTCTCGCTGCTGGTGGGAGCCATGGCCTGGGGCGGATGGCTCCATTTCGGCCCCATCGCGCTCTCCGGCGGGCAAATCTTCAACTATGCCGCGCTCTGGGGAGGCGCCTTCCTGCTGGTGGGCTGCGTCGAGGAGGGCATCTTCCGCTGCTACCTCCAGTTCACCCTCACCCGCGGCATCAACTTCTGGTGGGCGCTAGGCACCGTAGCCGTCATTTGCCTGCGCCTGCTCCTCAGCGCCAAGGGCAACGGCATCTGGGGCGTCTATATCATCGCGCTGCTGGGCCTGGTTCCCTGCCTGCTGCTGCACTTGAACAAGGCCGAGGGCTCCAGCTTCTGGCAGGCCGCCTGGGTCACCTCCACCCTCTTCGGCTTCATCCACACCGGCAACAACGGCGAGAACTGGATCGGCATCTTCGCCGCCGCGGCCATCGGGTTTGTCTTCGTTGTCAGCATCCGGGTCACCGGCTCGGCCTGGTGGGCCATCGGCTGCCACGCCGCCTGGGACTGGGCCGAGACCTACTTCTACGGCACCGCCGACAGCGGTATGGTCGCGCAGGGCCATTACCTGACCGCCACCCCTGCGGGCAACGCGCTGTGGAGCGGCGGCGCCGACGGCCCCGAAGGCAGCCTGCTCGTCATTGCGGTCATCCTGCTCCTGCTCGTCGCCCTGCTCGTCCTCTACGGCCGCGCCAGGCACGCGCCAGTCCCCGCCCCGGCCGCGGAGTTGGCCGCCTGATAACTCCATGCGTCTCTGGCTCAACCGTACCGGCGAAGTCTCCCTGCGCGAGCAGTTGATCACCCAGGTGGTCCTCGCCATCCTGTGCAAGGAATTGCTCCCCGGCCAGCGCTTGCCCAGCACCCGCGATCTGGCGCGGCGCTTCAACATCCACGCCAACACCGCCAGCGCCGCCTACCGCGAGCTGGAACGCGAAGGCTGGCTCGAATTCCGCCATGGCAGCGGCGTCTATGTCCGCGCCACCCGGCCTTCCGCGCCGCTCTCGCCGGAGATTGCCGCCGAGTTTGCCGTCGACCAGCTGATCGGCAACCTGATGGCCAACGCGCGCAAGCTGGGAGCGCCGGAGTTGCTGGTGCGGGAGCGGCTGCGCCGCTGGCTGGCGCTCACGCCGCCGTCCAGATGGTTGGTGATTGACCCGGACCCGGAACTGCGCCGCATCGTAATTCACGAGATGGAGCAGGCATTGGCGCTGCCCATTGCCGGATGCGCCCCCGAAGAATGCGCGCAGCCCGGATTGCTGGAAGGGTCAATGCCTGTGACCGTGCCCAGCAAGGCCGCGGCGGTGCGCAAGCTGCTGCCTGCAGGAATCGAGCTGACCGTGCTCGAGGTGCATCCGGTCTCGCTTGAGCTTCTGGCGCATTTGCAGCGTTATCTGCCTGAGCACGCTGGAGAGCTGGTGGGCATCGCCTCGCGATGGACGGAGTTTCAGCGCATTGCCCAGACGCTGCTGATTGCCGCCGGACTCTCGCCGGAGAGCCTGCTGGTGCGCGACGCAAAGCAGCCCGGTTGGAAGCGCGGGCTGGAAGCGGCCTCGGGCGTGGTCTGCGATGCGGTCACCGCGCTGGAGTTGCCGAAGGGGGCCTTCCCGCTGCGCTTCACGCTACTCGACGGGCCGACGTTGGCCGCGTTGCGCAAACAGGAAGAACAGCATTTCCTTTCCGCCTGAGTATTGGGACACTTGCGAAACTGTCCCAATCGGCTCCCAGCCCCGCCCGCCGCAATCCTAACATCGGTCCTTGTAACGCCAGGCAAGGAGTTCCGATGATCCGTTCAATGATTCAAGCCGTTCTCTGTTTCCTCCTTTGTTCGCAGCTGGTGGCGCAGCAGGTTATGGTTCCAGCCTCGGCATCCCATGCGCCGCAGCCCTCCGCGCCTGCTCCGGCTGCAACCGCACCCCATGCATTGTCGGAGTTTGTCACCATCCCCAAGAGCACTGATATCTCACTAGTCACATTGGAGTCTGTCTCGTCGGCTACGGCGACCAAAGGCCAGTTAGTTCGACTAAGAGTTGAACATAGCGTTATGGCCGATGGGCTGGTTGTGATTCCGAAAGGCACGCTCGCAACCGGAGAAGTTACAGACTTGCGCAGTGTTGCCGCGGGAAAGCAGAGCGGCTTCATACGGATAAGACCAGTGTCTCTGACGCTGGGCAATGGGATGCAGGCCAAACTGCGGGAGTTCCCGCCTGACGACGCCCAATGCGGCGACCTCGACCTGGGCTCGTGCTGGGTCGGTTATACCCTCCTCGTGCCAATCTCCCTGGTTTTCTTGATTCAAATTGCGATCGACAACCACCATGAAAAACGACAAATACACAAGGGCGAAGACAGAACAAGAGATGCCTGTTCCCGCGTGGAGGGATTTACAACGAAGCGGATCATTCTCCGGAGGACCGATCTGCAGGCCGCCAATTCTCCGGGCGCGAATGCCGCCGCTGACGCTCCATGTCGTTTGCTGAATTGATATCGCTTGATTGGGTCGGAGCGGAGAAGAGAATGGCGAAAAGCAAAAGCAGGTCCCTCGACTCGCTCCGCTCGCTCAGGATGACAAGTTGTTTAGGTCGAGGTTCGTGGATTCCCACCCTAGGCGCAAAAACAAAGACGCGGCGAGAGCCTGCCCCTGAGCCTGCCGAAGGGGGTGGGACACCCGGCAAGCACATTAAAAGAGGAGTCGTCATGATGCGAAAGTTGCTTCAAGCCATTCTCTGCATCATCCTTTGCCCGCTGCTGGCGGCGCGGCAAGTTGCCAGCAGCGGGCAGGGCCCAGTTGGGCCCGAATCTCATCCCGCGGCACAATCGAAGGGCGCAACAATCAATCTTCGCCGTGGGAACACAGTTTCTTTAATCCGACTGGAAACCATTTCTTCCGCGACGGCGCAAGTGGGTCAGAGAGTACGATTTGCCGTTTCGGAGGATGTGAAAGTCGACGGAGTGATCGTCATTCCAAAAGGCACATCGGCATCGACCGTCGTCACTTATGTGCGCAAAGCGATCGGTGGGAAACGTAACGGAATAGTCGAGGACGGACCACCCAGCCTCATCCTTCCCGACGGTTCTTCAATACAGCTTCGCAATATTATCCCTCCTGACTCAGATGCTCCAGGCCCCATTGTCATACTGTTCGTAGTACTGTTAATAGGCTCCTTGCCATACTTGTTCAGTAATATGTTCAAGGCAAAGCATCCCGCGCCCAAACGGGGAAACGATGAAATATTGCCGCAGTGTGGGCAGTCGTGGGAAGTTGCAACGACGAAAAAAGTACGCATCAACCTTGCCATTTTAAACAAAATTCAACTGTCGCCCCCCACAGTTGACATTGACTCCATTTGTCCCGCGCGAGCAAGATGAGCACTTTCACTTGATCCCCTGGTTCCGCAGCCGTAATAGGAGTTTGCATCGTGTCCGATAGTTGAATCCTCATCGAAAGGCTCCTGCGCATCGAAGCCCTCGGCGTTATTCTGTTGTTAACCAATGGCTGACACGAGTTCCGCAGATCAGACGCTCCCACTGAACGCAGCTTCCATTCCCCGCCGCCGCAAACGCCGCTGGCCGCGGATTCTGCTCTCGTTCGTCGCAGGCCTGCTGGCGCTCGTGTTGCTGGCCGCGGCCGCAGGCGTGCTGTGGCTTCGTTCGGCGGAAAAGGCTGCGCTGCCCGTGCTCGATGGCGACATTCACCTTACTGGAATCGCGGGGGCCGGCCTCTCTGCGCCCGTAACCGTCCGCCGCGACGCCCACGGCGTGCCCCACATCGACGCGGCCACCCAGGACGACCTCTTCCTGGCCCAGGGCTATGTAACCGCCCAGGACCGCTTGTGGCAGATGGACGCCTCCCGCCGCAACGCCAACGGCGAGCTCGCGGAGATCCTCGGCCCCTCGCTCGTCAGGCACGACAAGGCCCAGCGCGTCTTTCAATTTCGCTTGACGGCCCGGCGCATCTACTCGAACCTGCCATGGGCCGACCGCGCCCGCCTTGACGACTACGCCCGCGGCGTCAACCTCTTCATCGCCCAGCACCCTGATTCGCTTCCCGCCGAGTTCAAGCTGCTCCACTATCGCCCTCAGCCCTGGAGCGGCGTCGACTCCCTGAGCATCGGCATCCTGATGGTCCAGATGCTCGACACCCATTGGGACGTGAAGCTCACGCGGGAAAGGATCGCCGCCGATCTGCACAACCCCAAGCTGGAAAGCGATCTCTACCCCGTCGGTTCCTGGCGCGATCATCCCCCCACCGGCGTTGTCGTCGATCTGAGCCAGCCGCACCCCGAGCCGCCCGCCTCAAAAGGCTCCGACGACAACGATGACAACTCTCAGGCCAGCGCCGCGCCGACAGGCATTCCCTCCGCCCATGAAGACCCGCTAGCCCTCCGCGCCCTGCTCGGCCCGCTCTCGTGCGCCGGTTGCGCCCCCGGCTCCAACAACTGGGTCATCGCCGGGAGCCACACTGCCAGCGGCAAGCCCCTGCTCTCCAACGACATGCACCTGCCCCTCACCGAGCCCAACATCTGGTACATGGCCGATCTGTGCGCACCAGGGTTTCACGCCGCCGGGGTCACGCTCCCCGGTGTGCCCTTTGTCATCGCCGGACACAACGAGCACGTCGCCTGGGGATTTACCGCCCTCTACGCCGACGTGCAGGACCTCTACATCGAGAGACTCGACGGCAAAGGCGACTACCTCTCTCACCGGTACAACTCCTGGAAGCCCCTTATTGTCGATCACGAAGTGATTCACGTCCGGGGAGGCAAGGACGTGGCCCTCGACCTGCCGTCCACGGAGGATGGACCGCTTCTGAATCCCATCTTCACCAGAGAAACGCGGCCAATCTCCCTCAAGTGGACCCTCTACGACCCAACGCTCAACACTCTGCCGCTCTATGAGATGAACGCTGCCTCCAATTGGGGTGAATTCTCCGCCGCGGTGAACAACTGGTGCTGGCCTACGCAGAATGTGGTCTACAGCGACGATCAGGGACATACTGCTTACCACGCCGTGGGGCGCGTTCCGTTGAGACCGGGTTATGCGGAGGTATTTGGCAAGCCCCTGGATCGCTTCTGGGGAAACGGCTGGGAGAACGGCAGAGCAGAGTGGCAGGGCTATATCCCCTTTGACCAGATGCCCAACGCCTTCGATCCGCCCTCCGGCTTTCTGGCTACGGCCAACTCCCGCGTCACCACCGACAAGTCTCCCTACCCGCTCTCGCTCGAGTGGCTCGATCCCTACCGCGCCGAGCGCATCTACAAAATGCTGCAAGGCCGCGACCAGCTCAAACCTCAGGACCTGCTGGCCGTCCAGACCGACATCTACAGCGAAGTGGACCAGGAGATCGGCCATCGTCTCGCTTACGCCATCGACCACACCCCCGCCGCCGACGCCCGCCTGCGCAAGGCCGCCGACCTGATGCGCAGTTGGGACGGCCGCCTCACCACCGACTCCGCTGCCGCCTCCATCGTCACCCAGACCCGCCGCGCCTTCTGGCCGCTGATTCTCGAGCCCAAACTGGGCAAGGACGCCGGGGATTACCGCTGGTCCGAGTCCGACTTTGCCGAGGAAGAGATCATCATGCACGCCAGTCCCGACTGGCTTCCTCCGGCCTATAAGAACTGGGACGCCCTCCTTACCGAGGCCGTCCGCAAGGGCATGGAAAACGGCAATGCTCCCGGCGATGTGGCCCTTTGGACCTACGGAAGCTGGCATGTGGTCGATATCGAGCATCCGCTGGCCGGGTTTCTGCCCCTCGTCAGCCGTATAGCCGGAACCGGCCCGCAACCCCTCAGCGGCGACACCACCACCGTCAAGCAGGTGGGCCGCGACTTCGGCCCCTCGCAGCGCTTCACCATGGACTGGAGCAATATCGACGGCTCCACGGAGGACATCGTTCTGGGCGAGAGCGGCAACCCCTACAGCCCCTATTACCGCGACCAGTGGGCCGACTACTACGGGGGAATGACGTTTGCGCTCCCGTTCACCCCGCCGGCCGTAGCCGCCCAGACCCGCCACACCCTGCGCCTGCTGCCATGAACGCCTCGCCTGCCGCCCGCTGGAGCCGATTCACCGGCCCAGCCCTCATCCTGCTGGCCGCGGCCGTGGCTACCGCGCCGCAATTGATCCACGGCAACTCCTGCGGCCACGACTTCGACTTCCATCTCGTCTCCTGGCTCGATTGCCTGAACAGTTGGCGCCACCTCACTCCGTATCCTCACTGGTCGCCCAGTCCCAACTTCGGCGCCGGCGAGCCGCGTTTTATCTTTTATCCGCCGCTCACCTGGATGCTGGGGGCCGCCATGGGGCTCGTGCTGCCTTGGCAACTCGTCCCCATCGCCCTCACCTTTCTGCTGCTGGCCGCCACGGGACTCGCCACCCGCGCGCTCGCCCGCACGGCGCTGGCCGACGCCCCCGCAACCCTGGCCGGCTGCGCAGCACTGTTCTCCGGCTATGCCCTCTTCACCGCCTACGAGCGAAGCGCCTTTGGCGAAATGACCGGCGGCTTCTGGATTCCGCTCCTGCTGCTACTCATCCTCCTACTCGACAGACGAAGACCCGCCTGCGGGGACCCCGGCCTGCGCAACCGCCATCCGTCCGGCGACCTTTCTCCCATTCCAGCCTGGAAACGCGCCTTCGACGGCTCCACCACACTCCTCGCCCTTGTTGTAGCCGGCGCCTGGTTCTCGAACGTCCCACTGGGAGTGATGGCCAGCTATCTGCTTGCCGCCGTCGCCCTCGCCGTCGCCCTTGTTTCGAAATCCTGGGCCCCCATCTTCCGCGCCTCCGTAGCCGCCGTCATGGGAATCGGCCTGGCGGCGATTTTTCTGCTTCCCGCCGTCTGGGAGCAGCGCTGGATCGATATCCGCCAGGCTACCGGCGACGCCGGCGAGATGATCGAGAACAGCTTTCTCTTCGCGCGGCACGCCAACCCGCTGCTGAAGGAGCACGACATTGAACTGATGCGTGTCTCCCTCATTGCCGTCACCATGATCGCCGTGGCCCTGGCAGGCCTGCTGATCAGCCGGATGCGTAAAACCCTGCCCGCGCCCCGCCGCTGGTGGATTCCCCTGGCGCTGATCCCGGTCGCGATTCTCCTTCTCCAGTTCCCCATCTCGCTGCCGGTGTGGAACCTGCTTCCCAAGCTCCGCTTTTTGCAGTTTCCGTGGCGCTGGCTGGTGGTGCTGGAGGCGCCGATGGCCATTTTCTTCGCCGCGGCCGTCTGGCCCCGCAACGCTGCCCCGCGCTGGCGGCGCTTTGCCGTCGTGGCCGTCTGCGCGGCGGTCTTTCTGGCGGCCACGGCCACTGCCGGCAAATTCTTCTTCCAGCCCTGCGACCATGAGGACGCCGTTGCTCCCATGATGGACGCCTACCGTACCGGAGCCGGCTTTCAAGGAATCGACGAATATGCCCCTGTCGGCGCCGACGACACCATGGTCGCCACCGGCCTTCCGGATGCCTGCCTGGTCACCGATCCCGATACTGAACTGGGCATCCTGGACACTCCCGGAGCCAATCCCGACTGGTGGGTCGAGCAGGGCAGTTGCGAAGCCACCTTTGCCGCTGCCGCCAACCCCGGTAAAGCCTCGCCCGAGCATCTCCACATCGTCGCCGTCACCCCGCATCCCGGCTACCTGATCCTCCGTCTGCGTATTTACCCGGCCTGGCGCGTGCTCGTGAATGGCCGCCCCGCCGGCCCACTCCCCCAGCGCGACGACGGACTCATGGCCGTACCCGTGCCCGAGGGTCCTGTGGACCTGCGTGTGGATTGGACCACCACCTCCGACGCAATTGCCGGACGCTGGCTCAGCGTTCTGGCCCTGCTGCTTCTCACAGTCCTGTGGTTTCTGGAGCGAAAGCTCGCGCGGCCTCGTTTATCATGAGAGCAATGCCTGTCAATGTGAAATCGCTGAGGAAAGAGGCCACACAGCTCACCGACCGGGCGCTGGAGGAACTCCTGCCCCGCGTTGACGACGTCCCTGCCTCGATCCATGGCGCCATGCGTCACTCCACCTTTGCCGGCGGCAAGCGCCTGCGCCCGTTGCTGGCCTACCAGGCCGCCGTCACCATCGCCGGCGCGCTGCCCCCTGGAATCGAGCGGCTGGGTGCGGCTCTGGAAATGCTCCATACCTACTCGCTCATTCACGACGACTTGCCCGCCCTCGACAACGACGACCTGCGCCGCGGCAAGCCCACCTGCCACGTAGCCTTCGGCGAGGCCATCGCCATCCTGGCCGGCGACGCCCTCCAGACCCGCGCCTTTGAAGTTCTCGCAGGCCTCGACTCCACGCCCGCGGCCACCGTCCAGATCATCGCCCTCATTGCCAACGCCGTCGGCAGCGTCGAAGGCATGATCGGCGGCCAGGTGCTGGACCTCGAAAGTGAGCACCTCAAGCCCACCCCGCAACTGGTCGAGGCCATCCACCGCGCCAAGACCGGCGCTCTGATCCGCGTCAGCGTCGTCGCCGGCGGCGTCTACGCCGGAGCCACCGCGGACGACGCTGCCCGCCTGGATCTCTTTGGCCGCAAGGCCGGTCTGGCCTTTCAAATCGTCGATGATGTACTCGATCTGACCGTGGACTCGGCTCACCTGGGCAAGACAGCCGGTAAAGACGAGGCTACCGAAAAAGCCACCTGGCCGGCCGTTTTCGGCATCGAGCAGAGCCAGCGCGACGCCACCCGCCTCATCGAAGAAGCCTTCGCCGTTCTCGAGCCCTACGGCGCGCGCGCCGACGGCCTGAAAGCCGTCGCCCGCTACCTGGTGGAGCGGAAAAACTAACAAATGCTCTCCGAAGCCGAAATCCTCTCAGCGCTGCGCGACTGCTTCGACCCGGAAGTGAAGCTGAACCTCGTGGATTTGGGCTTGATTTACGCGGTCTCGACCGGCCCCGACCCGGACTCCACACCGGCCTGGCCGCGCCAGTGGGTTAAAGTGACCATGACCCTGACCACCCCCCAGTGCCCTGCCGGCGGCCTCATCTGCGAGCAGGTAAACAACCGCCTCGCCGGCATCCCCGATATAAGCAAAGTCGAGGTCGAACTGGTCTGGGAGCCCAAGTGGTCCCCCCATCGCATCAGCCAGGCCGGCCGAAAACAACTGGGGATTTAAGGAAGCGCTGAACAAGTCGGACGGATGCCGCAAAGGGACCGTTTTGAAAGGGCGCGGCTGGCAGGTCGCGGTTTTACAGGCCGCGGAAAAACTCATTGCTCTGAAAGGGCGCGGTTTTAGCCCCCGAGGGAATGCTTCCTACCCACCAAACATTTCCTTCGGCAGCCTGATCGGAGACTCCTTAAGCGCCTACCTCGACAGAGCCCGATGCAGCCTTTCGCTCTGCGCGGAAACCTCCTCCACGGACGCTTGCACCCGGTCGAGCAAATGCAGCGCGTCTTCGATATAGATCGGCAGAGCATCCCACCACGCGCGCAGCACCTCCTGCTGGTCGAGCAGCGCCAGCGTCGTGCCGGTGGCAGCCACGGCCAGACCAGCGCGATGCCGGCCCGTCAGCAGCAGCACCCCCCCTACCAGCAGACTTCCGCCCGCCGCAATCCGAGCCCAATTCGTGCATTCAGCCCCGCAGGTACGCCGCTCGGCCTTCGATTCGTTTTCCGGTTGAAGAAGCGGTACAACCACCATGGTCTCTCCTTTTTCGTCCCGCGCCGCAACGCCGGGGTCAAGGCAACGGTCCATTCATTATGACCCAACAGGCGGCCCGTGGGAAGTTTAAGAAAGAACACGTGTTGCCTGCTGAGATTCTCACCCGGCAGGTCCGTGCTTTCGACCCGGAAGGAATGCCCTTCAGTCCAGGTCGAAATCCCGCAACGGCTTGCCCTCGGGAGCGTCCTTGGCCTTGCGCAGCGCATCGGCAAACTTCTTTTCCAGCAGATCCGCCTTGTTCCGCTCCGCGTCCACACTCTGCCGGAAGATCGACTCCTTGCGCTCATCCTGCTCGCGCATGGCCTTGGCCGCCGTCTCCAGGTCCTCGAACATCCGCTTGCGCGGCGCCGGCGTATGGCTCACCACCAGACCCGTCGCCCCGTCAATCCTCAGCATTGCCCCGCAATCCGGGCACGCAACCTCGAAAATCCGTTCCTTCGCTTTAGCCATTTCAATTCCGAATTGTAAGCCCCTCCAGCCAGTGTTGCACAGGGCACACGCCGCAACCCTCCATGCCCATCCTTATCCGCCCGCCTTCCCGACGGCCCGCATTTCCTCGGTCAATGCAGGGGACCCCCACAGGGAGCAGGACGAAGCAACACTCTGAACCTTCGGCCCAATTGCAGGCCGGCCATCCGGCGCCCATTGAGCCGCTCGCCCGCCCAAACCGGCCCCGTCTTTCCCTCTTGACAAAAATTTGTCCGATGATTATATTTAGACAGTAATCTAATTAGAAAGCGATCTAAGACCATCATGAGCAGCAACGAAGCCTTCAAAGCCCTCGCCGATCCCACCCGACGCGAGATCCTCGCCCTGCTTCGCCGGGGCGAGATGACCGCCGGGGCATTGGCGGAGAAGTTCGATATGACCAAGCCGTCCATGTCCCACCATTTCACCGTGTTGAAGGAAGCAGACCTGGTCACCAGCCGCCGCGAAGGCCAGCAGATCTGGTACGCGCTCAACACCACCGTGGTCCAGGACCTGATGGCCTGGGCCATGGACCTGATCGGCGACGGCAACAAGAAGGGAGCGAAAAAACGATGACGCGCAAAATTTTTCTGCTTGAAATCCTGCTGACGGCTGCGGCCCTGGCGGCGACCGTGATTGCCTGGCCTCACCTTCCTGAAACCATACCCATCCATTGGAACCTTCACGGCCGGCCCGACGGTTACGGCCCCAGGTGGGAGATCTTTTTGATCGGCCCCGGCTCCATGGCCGCCATGATGATGCTCACCTGGCTCCTGCCGTGGCTCTCGCCAAGGAACTTCCAGGTCGACGCTTTTCGGTCCACCTATCGTCAGGTCATGCTCATGCTGTTCTCGCTGTCCGCATATTTATGCGCGGTGATGCTTTGGTCGGCCTTTGGGCACCCCATCGATGAGGGCCGCGCAATCATCGGCGGAGCCTGCCTGCTCATTGCCCTGCTCGGCAACCTGATGGGCAAGGTGCGCCGCAATTTCTATATCGGAGTCAGGACCCCGTGGACCCTTGCCAATGAGCGCGTCTGGAACGCTACGCACCGCTTTGCCGGCAAGACGCTTGTTGCCGGCGGCCTCGTGGGGCTGGTACTCGTGATTTTCGGCCTGATAAGCTGGCCAATATACGCACTGCTGGCGGCGGCCCTCGCTCCCGTGCTCTATTCCCTTGTCTATTACAAGCAGCTCGAACGCCGCGGAGAACTCGAAGACGGTCTTGCAAACGGGAAAGGAGAGTGATGAGGCGCCGCGAAGGTGTTACCATCGCGTGCGAAAGATAACTGCCATTTTAGGGGATCGCGAATGAAGAAGAGAGTGCTTTGCCAGGGTCTCAAATCCGTCATTCTTATGCTCGTGTTCTTGCTTACGGCTGCTGCCGGCTTTTCTCAGAATAAGAAAGATGAAACGCCCAAGCCCGCGCAGTCCATCCCGGAGCTTCGCCAGCAACTGGAGAAAATCCTCGCCGACTCGCACACGCCGGGCATGTCCGTCGCCATCGTCCACCGCGACGGCCCCGAATGGGTCGCGGGCCTCGGCAAATCCGATGTAGCTGCCAATCACGCCACCACGGACGAAACCCTGTTCCGCATCGGCTCCACCTCCAAGGCCTTCGCCTCGCTCTCCATCCTCAAGCTGGTCGATGAGGGCAAGCTTTCGCTTCTTGACCCGGTGCGCAAACTCGTGTCCGAAATCTGGTTTGAGAATCGCTGGGAAGCCACTGACCCGGTGCGCGTGGTAGACCTGCTGGAGCACACCACCGGCTGGGATGACATGCACCTGCGCGAGTACGTCAAGGACGCCAAGGGCATGACTCTGCGCCAAGGCCTCGATTATTACAAACATTCGCGCATCTCCCGCTGGCGGCCGGGAACGCGCATGTCCTATTGCAACTCGGGACCCTCGGTGGCCGCCTATATCGTTGAAAAGATCACCGGCCAGCGCTTCGAAGATTACGTCACGCAGAACTTCTTCCTGCCCATCGGCATGAAGACGGCCACCTATTTCGAGCAGCCCTCGCCGCGGTTGACCACCCTCTATCACCCCGACGGCAAAACTCCCTATTTTTACTGGAACATCATCGAACGTCCCGCCGGCGCCATCAACGCCAGCGCCAAAGACATGGCGGCGTATGTCCAGTTTTATCTCAATCGCGGCGCGGTGGGCGGCACGCAGGTCGTGCCCGCGGCCGACATCGATCGCATCGAGACCCCGACCCGCACCTGGGCGGCGCAGGAGGGACTGAAAGCCGGATACGGTTTGAGTAATTACACATCCATCCACGATGGCTTCGTATACCACGGCCACAACGGCGGCATGGACGGCGGACTGACCGATATGTCATATATGCCCGAGTGCGGCGTGGGTTACTTCTATAGCATCAACGCCGGCAATGGCGATGCCTTCGGCAAGATCGGCGACGCCATCCGCGCCTACGTGACCCGCTCGCTGCAAAGGCAACCCGTGCCCGCCGCTGCCCAACTGCCCGCCAATGCGCGGGAGTATGCCGGCTGGTACGAGCCCGCCTCGCCGCGCAGCGAATTTGCCCATTTTCTCGAGCGTCTCTTGGGCTTGCAGCGCGTTCGCTTCGGCGGCGGAAACCTGCTGCTCTCCAGCCTCAACCAGATCGACCAGCCCTTCGTCCCCGTCAGCGGCGAGCAGTTCCGCTACCTTCCCAAGAAGGATCATCCCGAGCCGATTGCGACCGCTATGCTGCTCACACCCAATGCCGAGGGGCGATTTGTCTTCATCGGCGGAACGCTGAAGCACATTCCCACCTGGTTTGCCATCGCTGAAATCGTTCTTGTTGCCTGGTTCGCGCTGGCGTCCGTTTCGATCCTCCTGTATGCGCCGTTCTGGATGTTCGGCGGCCTCATCAAAAGGCGCCGCCGCCCGGCCGAGCGTGCCATCCGCCTGTGGCCGTTAATCGCCGTGCTGAGCCTGCTCGCATTTGTTGGCCTCGTCATCCTGTCTGGCAACGACGCAATTGCACGTCTGGGGAACCTGACCATTTACTCATTTGGCCTCACCGTCACCACATTGTTCTTTGCCGTGGCTTCTTTGGCCGCCGCCGTCGCATTGTGGCTGGCGCGAAAACAGGAGATACGCCGCTTCGTCCGCTGGTTCTCGATTGCAGTAACTTCGGCGCTGCTGATCGCCACTGTGTACCTTGCTTATTGGGGAGTTATCGGCATCCGCACCTGGAGTTAAGACACGCCGTCTACGACTCGAGAACAAACCGAAGTGCATCGAATGTCCTTCATGCAAGTCAGGAGCAACATGAAACAGAACATCGTCATCAAACTCGCACTCATGGCCCTCATCGCCGCAACACTCGCGCCGCTCTGCCGGGCACAAGCGCTAATCGCCGGCGACTGGCAAGGTGTGCTCACCGTCGAAGGCCGCCAGCTCCACATTGCCATGCACATCGCCGCCGCGAAAGACGGAGCCCTCTTCGCCACCGTGGACAACCCCGACCAAGGCCAAATGGGCACCCAGGCAAACGCCGTCTCCTTCAAGGATTCCAAATTGACACTCACCATCAACGCATACAACGGAGTCTACGAAGGCACGATGAACAAGGATGCTACGGAGATTACCGGCACATGGACGCAGGACCAGCCGCTCGAACTCAACTTCAAGCGCGGCGCCCCAGCGCAGGCCGCGCCCAAACCCGACGCGCCCTCTGACATCGACGGCACCTGGCTGGGCAGCCTGGACACCGGCGCCATCAAGCTGCGCATCGTCTTCAAAATCGTCAACACCCAGGACGGCCTCACCGCCCAGTTGCAAAGCCCCGACCAGAGCCCGGCGTGGCTTCCCGCCACCTCCGTAACACGCAGCGGCAGTTCGCTCACCATCGACCTCAAGGCGCTCGGCGCCGTGTTTGAAGGCAAGATCGCCGCGGACCTCGGTTCCATCGAGGGCACATTTACTCAAATGGGCTCGCCCCTGCCGCTCACGCTCAAGCGCATCAAGGACCAATCCGAACTGGAGCTGCGCCGCCCCCAGAATCCGGTCAAGCCCTACCCCTATCGTGAAGAGGACATCACTTACACCAACAAGGCCGCGAACACGCTTGCGGCCACGCTCACCGTTCCGCCCGGCAAAGGCCCGTTTCCCGCGGTTCTGCTGATCGTTGGCTCCGGCCCGCACGACCGCGATGAAAGTCTCATGGGCCACAAGCCGTTCCTGGTTCTCTCCGACTACCTCACCCGCAAGGGAATCGTCGTGCTCCGTGCCGACAAGCGCGGCGTCGGCAAATCCACCGGAGACTACGCCACGGCCACCACCGCCGACTTTGCCGCGGACGCTGAAGCGGGCGTCGCCTTCCTCAAGTCCCGCCCCGAAGTCGATCCCCACAAAATCGGCCTCATCGGACACAGCGAAGGCGGAATCATTGCGCCCTTGGCCGCCGTCGCCGACCCTGATGTCGCGTTCATCGTCCTGATGGCCGGCTCCGGCGTGCCCGGAGACCAGATCATCGTCGAGCAAGCCCGCCTGATCGCCGAAGCCGGCGGAGAGACCAAGGAGAAAGCCGCCGAGGACGCTGAAAAGGAACGCGAGACGCTCGCCCTGGTGGAAACCGAAAAGGACCCCGCGGCGCTCAATAAACTGTTGGGCATAAAGCTCGCGGCGGAGGGAGTGCCCGATGCCCAGATCGCCGCGCAGACCAAGGCTCTCACCTCGCCGTGGTTCCGCTACTTCCTCACTTACGATTCGGCCACCGCGTTGCGCAAGCTCACCTGCCCCGTACTGGCCCTCAGCGGCGAAAAGGACCTGCAAGTCCCGCCCGCGCAGAACCTGCCCGCCATCCGCAAGGCGCTCGAGGAGTCCGGCAACAAGCACGTCGAAGTGGACGAACTGCCAGGCTTGAACCATCTCTTCCAAACGGCCAAAACCGGCTCACCCTCCGAGTACGCGCAGATTGAAGAGACTATGTCTCCCGTCGCCCTGGACAAGATCGCAGCCTGGATTCTGAAGCAGTAAACGGCTGAATTGTTCCCGCGAACGCGGGCGCCCCGAAGAAGCGGGTGCTCCACAAACGCGCCCGCCCCACCTTCGCCGATTCGCGCCTTTTGCGAATCGGCGAAGGTGGGCTACCTGCATCTACAGCCCTTTATGTACGGTTTTTCGCAGCCTTCCCGCAATCCATTCCCGGCAAGCGCGGCCTTACTCGATCACGACGTGCAAGTTGAATTGCTCTTCGCCAAGCGCCGGCTTTTCCCATGAGCGGACGTAGCGCAGCAGGAGAATTCCATCCCCCCGGCGTTTCGCTTCAAAGGTGAATACCTGAACGATGGGCCTGCCCACGCCGGGTTCCGTGGCTTCGGTCTGCGTCTGCCCGTTCAGCCTCAACAAGGTGGTCGACTTGGGATGGACGTACCACATGTACCCCGTCGACGGATTCGAATTGAGCCGCACTTCCAGCACATCCCCAACCTTCATCTGGACATCGCCGCCCTTGTCCGCATCCGTAACCACCTTTCTAGCTGCAAAGCCCCGTTGTGGATAAATGGCAACGGCCACAAGCGCCAGCATGACATACCATCGCACAAAATCAACCCGGCGACCCGATCGTACAGACTGCATTGCGAATCCCCTTCCGCGCAGTTCCAAAGCGCGCCCGCCCGTTCCCCTTGCGCACCCACGAAGATACATCGAACTTTAGACCCCTGCAACTGGCTAGCGACTGGATTCAGGGGCGGGCGGCAAATGCCGGGCTTCCTTTTTTTGGCTTCTATGCAAAAAGACCCCGCTCTCAAGAGCAGGGCCTTTCCATTGCAACATCAATCGGTGAAGAGGTTTCAGTGCTTCTCCGCCGCCGTCGCCAGCTTGGCCTCGGCCTCGGCGATGACGTGGAGAGCCTCGGTGTAAGCCTCTTCGCTATCGCCGGCCTCGTTCCACATCTTGTGGCCGCGGTCCAGTTGCTGCTGGGCGCGGGGCACGTCGATCTCCTCCGGCTTCAGCGCGTCGGAGGCCAGGATGGTCACCCGGTCGGGAAGCACTTCGACAAAGCCCCAACTGACGTTGTAGCGAGTCACGCTCTCCGGACCATCGGGACCGCCGTGCAGCGTTACGTCGCCGGCGCCCAACTCGGCCATCAGCGGCGCGGCCCCATAGAGCGTCTCCATGTACCCGTTCTTCGCGGGCAGCTCCACCGCTACCGCCGCGTGATCGAAGAGCGTGCGCTCGGGAGTGACCAGCCGAACCCGCAGTTGATTTGTCTCGTCCGCCATAATGTCCCTTCGGGACAGCTTACAGTTGACAGCTAACAGCTTACAGTTCTTGTCTGTGGGCTTTTAACTGTTAGCTGTTAGCTGACCGCTGTTAGCTGTCTTCACACCGTCGCCTTCAGCCTCTCGGCGTCTGCCAGCACTTCCTCGATGGCGCCCTTCATGTAGAAGGCCTGCTCGGGAATATCGTCGTACTTGCCCGCGATAATCTCCTTGAAGCTGCGCACGGTGTCGGCAACCTTCACATAAGCCCCTGGGATGCCGGTAAACTGCTCGGCCACGTGGAACGGCTGCGACAGGAATCTCTGCACCTTGCGGGCGCGGGTCACGGTGAGCTTGTCTTCGTCGGAGAGCTCGTCGATGCCCAGAATGGCGATGATGTCCTGCAGGTCCTTGTAACGTTGCAAAATGCGCTTGACGCCCTGGGCCACGTCGTAATGATCCTGGCCCACGATGCGCGCCGAAAGAATGCGCGACGTCGAGGCCAGCGGATCGACGGCCGGGTAGATGCCCAGCTCCGACAGCGGCCGGCTCAGCACGGTGGTCGCGTCCAGGTGGGCAAACGTGGTGGCCGGAGCCGGATCCGTTAAATCATCAGCCGGCACGTAGACGGCCTGCACCGAGGTCACCGAGCCTTTGCTGGTCGAAGTGATGCGCTCCTGCAACTCGCCCATCTCCGTGGCCAGGTTGGGTTGGTAGCCCACGGCCGAAGGCATGCGGCCCAGCAGCGTCGAAACCTCCGAGCCGGCCTGCGTGAAGCGGAAGATGTTGTCGATGAACAGCAGCGTGTCCGACCCCTCGACGTCGCGGAAGTACTCGGCCACCGTCAGCGCGCTCAGGGCCACGCGCAGGCGCGCTCCGGGCGGCTCGGTCATCTGCCCGTAGACTAGCGCGCACTTCGAGTTGGCCCAGTCGCCCGGCTTGATCACGCCGGACTCGGTCATCTCCAGCCACAGATCGTTGCCCTCGCGGGTGCGTTCGCCCACGCCGCCAAACACCGAGTAGCCGCCGTGGTTCTTGGCCACGTTGTTGATGAGCTCCATGATCACCACGGTCTTGCCCACGCCGGCGCCGCCGAACAGGCCGATCTTGCCGCCCTTCAAAAACGGCTGGATCAGGTCGATCACCTTGATGCCCGTCTCGAACATCTCCTCGTGCGTCGACTGCTCGTCGAACAGCGGCGCGGGGCGGTGAATGGGCATGCGCATCTTCTCGCCCACGGGGCCCAGCTCGTCCACCGGCTCGCCGATGACGTTGATGATGCGGCCCAGTGTTTCCTTGCCCACCGGCATGCGAATGGGACCGCCGAGGTCGATGGCCTTCATGCCGCGGACCATGCCGTCGGTGGCTTCCATGGCCACGGTGCGCACGCGGCCCTCGCCCAGGTGCTGCTCCACCTCGAGAATCACGTTGATGGGCGTGGGCACCGTGAAACCCTCGCTGGTGACGCGCAGCGCCTGGTAGATGGGCGGCATCGTCGCTTCTTCAAACTGCACGTCCACCGCGGGACCGGAGACCTTGATTACCTTACCGATGTTCTCTGCCATTTCTGCCTTCCGAAGTGCTAAGCCGCGGCCGCGCCGCTGACAATTTCGATGATTTCCTTGGTGATGGCCGCCTGGCGCACGCGATTCATATGCAGCGTGAGCGTGTCGATCATGTCCGAGGCGTTGTTGGTCGCCGAATCCATCGCCGTCATGCGCGCCGCGTGTTCCGCGGCCACCGACTCCGTCATCGCGTGATACAGCATTGAAGAAACATATTGCGGAAGCAGGCCGTTGAAAAGTTCCTCCGCCGGCTGCTCGTAGATGTAATCCACCTGCGCGGTGCCGAACTTGCGCGACTCCTCGTCGGCCGCCGCCGTATCCACCGGCTCTATCGAGATGCCTGCGCTGAGGGCGGCCTCGGCGGCGCGCTCGCGCTCCTCGGTGGTGGGCTCGGTGGCGCCGGTAATCTGCGGAATGCCGATCTTCATGATGGGCAACAGGCGCTCCACCACAAGACGCTGCGAGATCACCGACTTGAACTCGTTGTAAACGATGTAGGCCGCGTCGATCTCTTCGTGCACGTAGCGGGAGATGATGCTCTGGGCCAGCTCGAAGACGCGGCTGGTTTCAAGCTTCAACAGCATCCCCGGATGGTCGCCCGTTACCTCGACCGGCGCCTTGCGATCGCGAATCTTGACGCTGCGGCCGTGATCGTCCGTCTGCTCGGAGTAAACCGCGGCGGGATAGTGGCGGCGCATCTGATCACGGCTCTTGCGGCCCACCGCCTCGACGTCGATCTCCCTGTCCGGGTTGCCGCTGATGAACTGGAAGGCCGTCTTCAGAATGTTCGCGTTGAACGCGCCGGCAAAGCCCTTGTCGCCGCTGATGATGACCAGCAGCACCCGCTTCTCTTGGCGCGTGGCAAACAGCGGATGGCGCAGGTTGCCCGTCTCGGGATCGAAGATATCGATGCGCCGCGTCAGCGATTCCAGCACGCTGGTGATCATCCTGGCGTAGGGCCGGGCCGAAAGTGCCCGCTCCTGCGCGCGCCGCAGCTTGGCCGCCGACACCATCTTCATGGCCTTGGTGATCTGCCGCGTGTTCTTCACGCTGCGGATGCGCCGCCGTAGATCGAGGACGTTTGCCATAAGTCTTTCCTATTTCTTATCGCCTGCCGCTGGAGCAGTTTCCTTGGTGCTTGCCGCTGGAGCAGTCTCCTTAACGCTTGCCGCTGGAGCAGTCTCCTTAACGCTTGCCGCTGGAGCAGTTTCCTTAGCGCCTGCCGCAGGAGCAGTTTCCTTAGCGCTTGCCGCTGGAGCAGTTTCCTTAGCGCCTGCCGCTGGAGCGGTTTCCTTAGTGCTTGCCGCTGGAGCGGTTGGCGCCGCAGCCGGTTCTTTCGCAGCCAGCTCCGCCTTGAAATTCGCCGCGTACTCCTTGAGCGCCGCGTGCAGCTTGTTGCGCAGGTCGTCGTCCAGCGCCTTCTTCTTGGTCAGGTCGTCGATCAGCGCCGTCTGCGCGCTCTCAAAGTACTTGTACAGGCCCACCTCGAAGGCGCGAATGTCCGCGACCTCGAGGTCGTCCAGGTAGCCCTGCGTCCCGGCAAACAGCGCCACCACCTGCTGCTGCCACGTCAGCGGCTGGAACTGCGGCTGCTTCAACAGTTCCGTCAACCGCATGCCGCGGTTCAGTTGCTTCTGCGTCAGCGGATCGAGGTCCGAGCCGAACTGCGAAAAGGCAGCCAGTTCGCGATACTGCGCCAGGTCCAGCTTGAGCGTCGCCCCCACCTGCTTCACCGCTTTGATGGCCGCCGAAAAACCCACGCGCGAAACCGAAAGGCCCACGTTCACCGCCGGACGCACGCCGGAGTTGAACAGATCCGTTTCCAGAAAGATCTGCCCGTCGGTGATGGAAATAACGTTGGTCGGAATGTAGGCCGAAACGTCGCCGGCCTGCGTTTCGATCACCGGCAGCGCGGTCAGCGAACCGCCGCCCCGCTTGTCACTGAGCTTGGACGCGCGCTCCAGAAGCCGCGAGTGCAGATAGAACACGTCGCCCGGATAGGCCTCGCGGCCCGGCGGACGGCGCAGCAGCAGCGAAATCTCGCGGTAGGCCATGGCGTGCTTCGACAGATCGTCGTACATCACCAGCGCGTGGCGGCCGGAGTCGCGGAAGAACTCGCCGATGGCGCAGGCCGCATAAGGAGCGATGTAGAGCATCGGCGCCGGCTCCGAGGCCGATGCGGCCACGACGATGGTGTGCCCCATCGCCCCCGCTTCGGTCAGCGTCTGCACCACCTGCGCGATCGACGAGCGCTTCTGCCCGACGGCGCAGTAGATGCAGATCAGATCGTTCTTCTCGTTGTTGATGATGGTGTCCAGCAGCACCGCCGTCTTGCCCGTCTGGCGGTCGCCGATGATCAGCTCGCGCTGCCCGCGGCCGATCGGAATCATGGCGTCGATGGCCTTCAGGCCGGTGGCCATCGGTTCCCGCACCGGCTGCCGGTCGATGATTCCCGGCGCCAGCCGCTCGATCGGCAAGGAACTCGTGGACGCGATGGGGCCCTTGTCGTCGATCGGCTGGCCCAGCGCGTTCACCACCCGCCCGACCATGCCGTCGCCCACCGGTACGCTCAAAATTGTGCCGGTGCGCTTCACCTCGTTGCCTTCGCTCAGCTCGGTGTAGTCGCCCAGAATCACCGCGCCCACCGAATCCTCCTCGAGGCTCAGGGCCAGTCCCGCGATGCCGTGCGGAAAACTCAGCAGCTCGCCCGCCATCACCTTGTCCAGTCCGTGCAACCGCGCAATGCCGTCGCCCAGCGATGTGATGGTCCCGACTTCGTCCACCTGGACCTTCGAGTCGTAGTTCGCGATCTGCTCGCGAAGAAGTTGCGTAATCTCGTCTGCCTTGATCTGAGCCATCTCTGCTCTTCCTATCTTTTCAGGGGTCAGAGATCAGAGATCGGAGATCAGTTTTCCGTGGCCCACAAATCGGCCACCGATCTCCAACCGCTGAACTCCTTTCCCCACTCCGATTGCAATTCAAAACTTCTGACCAATCCCTGCTAAGAACTCTTCCCTGCCGCCGGCTTCTGATCTCTGATCTCTGATCTCTGTGCGCTAGCCGGCCGTCAATGCTTCCTTCAGCCTGTCCAGCCGTCCGCGCACCGAACCGTCATACACCGTCGAGCCGATGCGCACCACCGTCCCGCCGAGAATGGCCGCATCCAGCTTGAAGCTGGCCTCCACGCGCGCTCCGGCCAGTTTGCCCACTTCGGCCACTAGCGCCTCGCGCTCCGCCGCGCCCAACTCCCGCGCCGTCACAATCTCCGCCTGGCGAATCCCCAACTGCTCCTGCAACAGCTTCCGGTACGCCGCCGCCACATCGCCCACCGCTCCGATGCGATCGTTCGAGATCAGTACCGCGAGCAGGTTGCGCAGTTCCTTCCAGAGCCCGAGCTTTTCATTCAACTTATCCAGAAACTCCACCTTCCGCACGGCGGCAATGGCCGGATTCACAAAGAATTCGCGCAATTCCGGGCTCCCGTCCCAGGTGGCGAGAAAGTCGGTGAACCCGCCGTCGATGGCAGCCGTGGGCAGTTTGGCGGCGGTAACCACTTCGAGAAATGCCTGCGCGTATCGTGCAACAAAGGCGGCCATCTAGTTCTTCCCTCCCTTGCCCACGTCGCCCACAAACTCGGCGATCAGCGCGCGGTCGGTCTCCGGCGTCAGAATCATCTGTTTTGCGGCCTGTTCGACGGCCAGATCGGCGGCGAAATTGCGCAGTCCGCGCCGCGCCTGCGCCGCGGCCGCGCCAATCTCCTGCTCGGCGGCCACCACGATCCGCGCGCTCTCCTCTTCGAGAGCCGCCTTGATCCGCGCCTCGTCGGCAAGGCTCTCCCGCTCCACCTCGGCGCGGAACTTCCCGATCTCCTCGTCGATCTTCGCCAGCTTGGCCTCTACCGCGCTCAGCCGCGCGTTCGCGTCCTCGGTCACCTTCCGCGCCGACTCGATATCGGTGCGCACCTTCTCGGCGCGCTTGCGGATCGTCTTGGGCAGCCAGCGAACCAGAGGAATGCCGATAGCCAGCACGATGATGGCGAAGTTGATGAACTCGTAGATGCTGGCCGTCGTTTCCGCCGATAGGTGCAGCGCCTTGGCCGACGCCTTCACCAGCGGACCATTGAGCCGGAAGGCGTTCTCCTGCTGTTCCTGCTTGGATTCCCCGGCCTCGGGTTTGGCCGCAGCCTGCCCGGCGGACGCTTGTCCGGCCGCCTCCGTCTTCACTGCCGGAGCCGCTTCCTGCGCCACCAGGCGCCAGGGCGCTACCGCCAACCCGGCTGCCAGCGCCGCCAAAACCGCAATCCGGAAAACCCGGCTCAAAAAACGCCTGTGAACTCTCGCATCTCTCAACGGGAACCCCCGGCGGCCGCCGGCAGAACCGCGCGCACCACCTGATTGGCCAAATCCCCGGCCGAGGCCTGAATGCTCTGCCTGGCCTGGGCAGCCTCAGCGTCCAGTTCGGTCCTGGCCTGCGCCACTTTCAGCCCCGCGGCCTTGCGCGCGGCCTCCAACGCACCGTCGCGCTCGGCGCTCCACTGCTTCACCCGCTGCTCGCGAACCTTGTAGACCTCGGCGCGCGCCTGGCGCAGCTTGGCGGCGTACTCGGCCGCCCTGGCTTCGGCCTGCGCAATGGCCTTGTGCGCCTCTTCCACCGCCCCCTCGGTCCGCGCGCGGCGCTCTTTCAGCGTGGCCGTCAACGGACCCTGCACCAGGAACTGGTAGGCCAGAACCAGCACGATGAAGAGCAGAATCGTGGGCACGGCGCCGACCAGTAGGGCTCCGACTTGTTGAAGGATTTCTTGCATGGTGGTACCGGTTCGCTCCGGCGGTCAGATATGTCTTTTCGCGGGTGGAACACCTTTTTGTAACAGGGGCGGACCCCCAAGGTCAACGCAGATGCAGCCGAATCAGGGGTGTGGTGTGATTGCGGTCACTTATGGGAAAGGTTTGTTCAAAAAAGAACTTGCATTTGCGCCAAACAAGCCTAGACTGAGATTACCACCTAGACCCGGTTCAGGGTCCAGCGGGCTGCACGGCTCCAGGAAGTCCTTCCACTCCTCGAGCCTGTGGCCCGCTTCTTATTTTCCGGCCATTTTTGTGCCTGATCCTCAAGTCGATTCCCCATTCGCTACGGCTTGCCCACCCCGGATTTGTCCACGCTCAGCAGTCCCTGCGCCCGAAGCCAGCCCTCCAGCAAGTTCGGCCACCGGTCCAAAACCGCATCGCTCCCGCCCAGCCCCACTCCGTGCGGCCCGTTCGCATAGATGTGCATCTCCGCCGGAACCCCTGCCTTCACCAGCGCCTCATAGAAGCGGAGACTCTGCTCCACCGGAACCGTCTGGTCGTTGAAGGTGTGAAACAGGAAAGTCGGCGGCGTGTCTTTAGTGACAAAAAGGTCCGGAGAGTACGCGGCACGCAGTGCCTCGCAGCGATCCATCACGTTGAAGAGCTTGCAGTACGTCAGGTGCGAAGTGTCGCTGGAAATGGCGCCGATCCATGGGTAGCCCAGCACCAGGTAGTCCGGCCGGCTCGACACCCGGTCGATCGCATCATCCGCATCCGGATTGCCCGGCACAAACTGCGTGGCCGCGAGCGCCGCCAGGTGCCCCCCGGCCGAAAAGCCGATCACCACAATCCGGTTGGGGTCAATGAAGTAGTCCCTGGCCCGCGCCCGCACCGTCTGGATGGCCCGCCGCGCGTCCTCGAGCGGAACCGGCAGCAGGTAGCCGTGCGACGAGAGCCGGTAGCTGAGCACGAAGGCCCGAAATCCCCGCTCCGTGAACCAGTCGGCCACCTCCCGCCCCTCGTGAACCGCGGCCAGCCTCTCGTACCCGCCCCCCGGCAGCACCACCACGGCCGACCCGTTCCCACTCCCGTTCCGCGGCTCGAAGATGGTCAAAGTGGGCGTATCCTCGCAGCCCTTGCCCTTGGCCCCGGGAGCGTCTCCGGGCCACAGGCGCACGGTCTGAATGCCAAGAAAAGCATTGTTGGTCCCCGCCGTCGCACACGGTTCCTTTTGCGCCCGCGCCGCCGAACAAGCCAGCAGTCCCACCGCCAACACCGCAAAAAACCGTCTCACTTCAACCCTCTCCGCCATTCGCGAGGATTATACGACCATGGATCGGAGCTCAGGGATCAGAGAGCGGAAAACGGACGAAATTCGGGGAACGATCCTGCCGCAATACACGCCCAGCCCCAAATCCATTTTCAATTCTCAGCTGATGTGGGAAGCACGGCCCCTGACCCCTGATCTCAGACCCCTGTTTCACAGCCACATCACCGTATGCCCCGGACAGGAATTCAGCGCCTGCGCGCTCAGCTCTTCCGCCAGTTCAAACCCATACCGCGCAAGGAACCACGCCGCGCCCAGGACCCGCTCCTGCAGCACCCCGCCCGGATAGAGCGCCTGGCAGATGGCCTCCGCGTGCCGACCCAGCGCGGCCTCGCGCTGCAACTGGAAGTTGGCCGCCAGCTTTCGCAGCCGGTTCATCTGGTAGCGCATCTTGCTGGCCGCGGTCTCCGCCGACCGGCCCAGTCCCGCATCCAGCCGGCCCATCCACTCGAGCAGCGACGTCAACTCAGCGTCCAGCACCGTTCCCGCGGCCGCCAGCTTGCGCTTCCCCTCCGCCGGCATCGCACGCGCCGCCAGCAACTGCGCCAGCGACGCCGCGTTTTCTTGAAACACCCGCTCCACCGTCAGTTCGTGCCGTCGCAGCAGCTCGCCAATGGCCGGCTCGACCAGCGTCGCGGAAAAGCGCGGCGCCACCGGCGTCATCCGCCCCAGAATCCTCTCGTACAGCACTGCCGACTGCGCAAAGTAAGCCACCTCCGCCGGTCCGCCGATGGTCAGCGAAGTCGACAGCAGATAATCCTGAAAGACGGGCCTCAACAGCGCCGAGGGCGAGATGCGCTCCGGCTCGCTCTCCAGAATCCCCACCAGATCCGCCGTGGAAAAGCTCTGCCGCCCATTCAGGCCGCCCGCCTGCCACAGACCCTCCGGCTCCCCGGCGCTGGCCGCAATCCGCTTCAGCGCCAGCCGCGCGCCGGTGCGCTCGTCCACCAGGAACAGCAGGCTGGATTGCGCGCCCACCGCAACCTGCGCGTGATAGCCCGCCTCTTCGAGTTCGCGATTGCGCTCCACCAGCGCGGCGTGCAGCTCGTCCGCCCGCTCCAGCGCCGCCCGCAGCACCGGCGAGCCTATACGGTGAATTGCGCGACCGCTCGCGTCCAGCACCAGCAGCCCCTGCGCCGCAAAAGCCCTGGCGTAGAATTCCCTGAACGCTTGGACAAAGGTGCGTCCGGGCCGGTAAGCCGCGGCCAACGCCTCCATCGCATCGGACTCGCCCAGCAGCTCCCACGCCTGATCCACCAGCGGCGTAATCCGCTCGTCCAGCAAAATGCCGCCCACCGGCCGCGCCGCCCCCTGAGCCGCCGGCGCCGCGGGAGCAGCTCCCACATGCGAGGCATAAACCAGCTTCCTCAGCTCCCGCCCCGCCGGAAAGCTCACGTGGTTGATCTCGGCAAAGTCGTGGTCCTCGCTCGCCAGCCAGAAGACAGCCGCGTGTGGACGCCCAGCCGTTGTCGCCTGCCGCGCGCGAGCAACCGCCGTGGCCGCCTTGAAAAGCGTAAACAGCGGCCCGCCGAACAGCCCCACCTGTTGCCCCGTAACCACCGCGCCCGCGCCCGCGCCCTTGCCCAGCGCTTCCAGCGCCACCGCGCCGGCCGACCCCTCGACAGCAGAGGACGGATTCTGCTCCTTGAGCAGCCGCACCAGCTCCGGCCAATGCGCCGGAACCGGCGGACGGTCCGCCGCGGCGGCCCAGCCCACATCCGGCGGCAGCGATGCATAGAACGGCCGCGCCGCCGCATCCCCGGCGCAGTAGTCCAGAAACAGCCGGTGCAACCCCGGCGCCACGCTGATCGGATGACAGTCTGCGGTCAACAACTCATTCTCTTCCGGCAATGCGCCGCCCGCTCGTTTGCCCCAGAGCAAACCCCCTGTACCCACGCTCAAGCAGAATTCGGCTCTGTTAAAAGGATGCCACGCCGGATCGAATCGATGCACAACTGCCGCATGGAGGCCAGCCGCACCCGCCGCCGCAGTGCGTATACTTTTCCTGACTGTGCTTAAAGGAGAGAGACAAGAGATGCCCGGCAAAGAGAAAGCGGCAAAGGCCGCCGAACCAAAGAAGAATACAAAGAAGGCGCCAAAGAAGGTAACGGCGGCCACGCCCAGAGAAGCCCAGGCCGCCGTCGAACCAAAGAAAGCAAAAGCCGCCAGGACCAAGCCCGCAAATGACCTCAAGCTGAAGGCGAAGAAGACTGCAGAGGCCCCCACGCCCACCGCTGCTCAAGACGCCGCCCAACTGCTCAGCTCCGAGGTCGTCTTTCAGTGCCCGCTCTTCCGCATCGTCCACGACAAGCTCATCGAGCCCGGCGGCCGCCCCAGTGAGCGCGACATCATCCGCCACAACGGCAGCGTCGTCATCCTGGCCATCGACAGATCCAAGAACAAGAAAGATCCCTGGATCGTCGTCGAGCGCCAGTACCGTTACGCCGCCAACCAGTTCCTCTGGGAGTTGCCCGCCGGCAAAATCGAACCCGGCGAGGACCCGCTCGCCGGAGCCAAGCGCGAACTCGCCGAGGAGACCGGCTACAGCGCAAAGAAGTGGAAGCCCCTTGTCGAGTACTACCCCAGCCCCGGCTTTCTGGGCGAATCCATGAAAGTTTTCGTGGCCGAGGGCTTGCAGGCGGGCGACACCAACTGGGATGAGGACGAACAAATCGAATTGCGCCTGGTCAAGCTCTCCGAGGTGCTCAAAATGATCGAGAAGGGCGCGATTCTGGACGGCAAGACGCTCACCAGCGTGCTCCTCTATGCCCGCCTCATCGCCGGCAAGCGCAAGAAATAACATCGAGTGCATGCTGGGGATAAACTCGTTGCTTTGAAAGGGCACGGCTGGCAGGATGGGATTTAGCCCATCCACTGCTCCCCTGCGGTATGCCTTTCGAGGATCCACTGGCAATTCCCGCTCGTTCCGCAGCCCGTGTTGCGCCCCTCACGCACTCGCCCTCTCTCACCGGGACTTCCCACTCCTGGCCGGCCCTGCAAGCCGGGGTCCCCGGCGATGCCCAGGGTCTTCCACCTCGTCGACGGGGTGGAAGACCGGGGTCCCCGGCGATGCCCCGACCCTGAAGGGTACCCCGCCACCCACTTCGTCGACGGGGTGGAAGACCGGCCCATCTCACTTCATGGAATGCCTCGCGAAAAAATAGACCAACCATTCCTCCGGTTTCCCCGTCATAATAGGTACGGCGGGCGACACCCTCGCTCGCCGGATTCCCCGCAAGACGCAAAGAAAGAGGGAGCCTGTGGCTCAGTACAAAGGGAAGGTCAAGTGGTTCAACAACGCCAAGGGTTACGGATTCATCGGACGTGAAGACGGGCCGGATGTATTCGTCCACTACTCATCGATTCAGTTGGACGGGTACAAAACGCTGAAAGAGGGCGATGACGTCGAGTTCGACATCGTCCAAGGTCAGAAAGGTCCTCAGGCGGACGCAGTCCTCCGCTTCAAGGACGCCGCCCACAGCGCAGCCTAGAGGCGTGTAAGACCGGGCGTTAACGCAAGACCACTACCAGGTGGTGCGCTTGAAGTGCGCCCAAATTCCTTCCCTCCGTCACACCGCACTGTTCAGTCACGGGAAGTATCCTGTCGAGCGCGCCTTTCCATCCGCCCGCTCCGCTACGCCGCCGCCCACCCTCTGGCGCTCCTGCTCGCCTATCCGCCGGCCTGCTGACTTGCTGTTCCCTGTTCCCTAGTCTCTGATCTCTGATCTCTGTTACGCTTCCGCCATGGACAACCCCACCATGGCCCGTCTGCTGTCCGAGACCGCCGATCTGCTCGAGATCGACGGCGGCGACGGCTTCCGCATCCGCAGCTATCGCCGCGCTGCCGATGCCGCTGAGCAGACCACCGTGGACCTGACGGCTGCCGCAGCTGACACCGCCCGCCTGCTGGAAATTCCCGGCATCGGCAAGGGCATGGCCGCCAACCTGCAGGCCATCGCCGCCACCGGCACTCTGCCCCTGCGCGAGGAACTGCTGGCCAAGTACGGCGCGGGCCTCCTCGAACTCCTCAAGCTCCCCGGCATGGGCCCCAAAACCGTCGCGCTCCTCTGGTCCGCTGCGCAAATCGCCAGCATCGACGCACTTGCCGAAGCCATTGAAGCAGGCCGCCTCGCCGGCCTGCCGCGCATGGGCGAAAAGCAGATTGAAAAGCTCCGCAAGGGCATCGACGATTATCGCCGCAGCGCCGGCCGCTATCGCATCGACGTGGCCGAAGACGCCGCCCAGCGCATCTCAGCTTATTTGCTGGCCTTTCCGGGCATTGAAAGAGTGACCCCCGCCGGCTCCCTGCGCCGCGGCCGCGAAACCGCCGGCGACCTCGACCTGCTTGTCACCGGCCCCGCCTGCGCCCCGGAGCACACTGCCGCCGCTGTCGACTACGTGGCTGCCTATCCCGGCATCCACAACATCATCGCCAAGGGCGAGAACAAGGTCAGCTTTCACCTCTCCACCGGCCTCCAGGTCGATGTCCGCCTGCTGCCCTCTGCCTCCTACGGCGCCGCGCTGCAATACTTCACCGGCTCCAAGGCCCACAACGTCGCCCTCCGCCAGCGCGCCCTCAAGATGGGCTACACCCTCAGCGAGTGGTCCCTCGCCCGGCTCGACGACAACTCCGTCGTCGCCGCGGCCACCGAGCAGGAAATCTACGCCGCCCTCGGCATGGACTGGATTCCGCCCGAATTGCGCGAGAACCTGGGCGAAATCGAAGCCGCCGCCCGCCACGCGCTGCCCCGCCTCATCGAGGCCACCGACCTCCGCGGCGACCTTCACATGCACACCGACTCGACCGACGGCCACAACACCATCCGCGAGATGGCCGACGCCGCCCTGGCCTGCGGCTACCGCTACATCGCCATCACCGACCACTCCAAAAACCTGGCCATGACCAACGGCCTCGACGAGAAGCGCGCTCTCGAGCAACTCCAGCGCGTCCGCGAAGTGGACCGCCTCATGGAGGGCCGCATCCGCGTCCTCACCGGCATCGAGGTCGACATTCTGGCCGACGGCGCCCTCGACCTCGACGACGAAGTCCTGGCGCAGATGGAAATCGTCATCGCCAGCGTCCACACCCGCTTCGAACAGAGCCGCGAAGAGATGACCGCCCGCGTCCTGCGCGCCATCGAAAACCCGTATGTGCGGATTCTGGGCCATCCCACCGGCCGTCTGCTCCTGCGCCGCGAACCCTTCGCCCTGGACCTGGGATTGGTCCTGCGCCGTGCCTCCGAGTTGCGCGTAGCCGTCGAGCACAACGCCGCCCCCGAGCGCCTCGACCTCAACGACCGCGACCTCCGCCTGGCCAAGGAACTCGGCTGCCGCATCGTCATCAGCAGCGACTCCCACGATGCCCGGAACCTGGGCAGGATGGACTACGGAATCCGCCAGCTTCGCCGCGCCTGGCTAAGCCCTGAAGATGTGTTGAATACGCTTGAACCGGGAGACTTTCTCGCCGCGCTCAGGCCGAGACCATAGAACGCAAGCATTTTGACTCACAGTGCGCTTAGAGCTAGCATCTTATCAACTCATCTACGGCGTGCCGCAGGCCCAGAAGCCGCCGCACGTGAGTGCGGCGGCTTTTTGCATTTGGGACAGCTTCCCTCGCCAGCCTCGGCTCTCTAACCAAAAGTCACCTCTTTCCGCACAAAGGAATGCAAGATTTCGCGCCGCCATGAACGAAATTTATGGCCTGCCTTGCTCCGGTGGGGATAAGATAAGGGCGTCTATGAGCCTACTTCAGCATGATTCCCCGGAACTGGACGATGCTGCCCGCGGCGAGGCATTCACCAAGGGTTCCAGCCATGTGGTCTGGGCCAGCATAGTCGCCGCCCTGGTGGTCACCGCCGTCATTGCCATCTATGTAATCTCCGGGCAAAAGCCGCCTCCGGCCGTCGGAGAGATCGAGCAGGTATGGGTCCATCCGCTGCACACTGAAACCTCGGGCTTCGACGCCAACGGCGCCCCCATGCCCAAGGAAACCTACGACCAGATCTATGTTTTTGCCCTGGTCAAGCTGCATAACCAGAGCCAAATCCCGCTTTTCCTGCGCAACGCCTTGGTCAATGCCACGCTGCCCGACGGCATCCACTCCAGCTACGCCGCCACTGCGGCCGATTACGACCGGGTCTTTCTCGCCTATCCGTCGATCCCCGTGCCGCACGGCAAGGCGCTGTCTCTCCAAGCTACCATCGACCCCGGCCAGACCGTGGAGGGAACCATCGTCTCGGCCTTTCGCCTGGACAAACAGCAGTGGGACACGCGCAAGGACCTGAGCTTTACCCTTGGCCTGCAGTACCAGCCCAGCCTGGTGCTCGCGCCCCACTCCGCGGTTATTGACCGGTAGAAGCCGGAACCGGCGCGCTCTTGGGCGTCGACAGATATCCGGTAACCGTGTTCTTTGCGCCCACCGAGTTCACCACGATCTCGAAGAGCATCGGATCCTTGCCGGCATAGAACTGCAGCGGCTCGTTCAGGTTCCTGTCCTTCTTCTCGTACTGTTTGTCGTCGGCGTACACCACGATGGTGAACTTGCTCTTTTTGGCGTCGGCCCTCTTCAACTCCAGGCTCACCGTGCCCACCGGCTTCTTCTGGCCCTTGACCAGGGTGAACTCGTAGTAGTTCCGGTCGCCCTTGTGCTTCAGAACCTCCAACTCAGTCGCATTGCGCGCAATCAGGCTGCTGTGGCCGCTCAAATCCCCCTTCATCGACATCAACTGGCTCACCGCGTTGGCCAGATCGCTCTGCGTCTTGGCCACGTCGGTCTTCACCCCGCCCACGTCGGTTTTCACGTCGGTCACCGCGCTGGAAACCGCCGTCACCTGCTGCGCGGTCTGCTTCTGCTCGCCCGCCAGCCGTGCTGCCGTGGCCTCATCGCGCGCCTCGCGCTGCTGAAGCTCCTGCGCCCGGTTGTCCAACTGTTTCTGCGTCAGTCCCAGCGATGTCTTCAATTCGTCGGTAGCCACATTCAGCCGCGCGTCAGTCTCGCGTAACTCGGCTTCCAGCTTCACGTTCTGCGCCTTGGCATCCGCCAATTCCGTCTGCTGGGTCGTCAGCCTGCCGCTGAGCGTGTAGCTCCAGATCAGCCCGCCCAACGCGGCCAGCAACGCCACGGCGATCGCCGCCAAAAACGCGCCGGAATAGGTTCTAGGGGTGTCCTCGACTTCTTCTTCACTCATTTTTCTGCCTTTCTTCTCTCTGGTGGCCGGTCCGGCGACCCACTCTTCGGGGCCTCTCGGCACGGCTTACGCCTTGGTAATGGCGGCCTTCTGTACCATTTTAGACGCTGCTTGGGGGATTCTCCCGCAGAAACTCCCCGTGTCTTCGGGAAGTTCCAGCCCTCAACTTCCAAAACTCTCCAGAGTCCGCCCCACGCACCTCTAGGGGAAGCTAGACAATATATCGAAAAACCCGGACTTTGATGTATCGAATGAACCAAAAACTTCCGGAAAAACACTGCCCTTTCCCTCCAGTGCACGCCCGCCAGGCCGAGTTGCAGGGCCGCCGGAGTCTCCAGCGACAGGGGCGGGTACCGGGTGCCGGGGCATCCTCCAGGGTCGGGGTGGGGCGCGGGTGGCGTTTCCTGCTCGCCGGGGTAAAGCGACCGGGGTCCCCAGGGAGTGGTCTTTGCTTCCTGGGGTGGTAGAGACAGGCCCTCGTCGCCGGGTGTGGGAAAGCCGCTTCGGCGCCCTCTCGTCCGACTCTCCGTGACAACCATCGAATCCTTACGTTATAAACATCTTTACTGCAATTTGGGCGCCGGGCTTTTCAATGGCCCCATGTGCCGGGGTCCCCGGGAAGCGATTTCTGCTTCCTGGGGTGGCAGCTGCCGGGGTCCCCGGGAAGCGATTTCTGCTTCCTGGGGTGGTAGCGACGGGTCGTCGTCGATGGGGCAGAGGGCCAGGACATCCGCCGCAGCCGCCAAAAACCACCGCAAGGGGAGCACGGAAAGTTATGTCCACTGTTGTCGCTGGGAAGGGTCTGGAAGGAATTGTCGCGGCCAACTCCGGGATTTGCTGGATCGACGGAGAAGCGGGCGTGCTGTCCTATCGCGGTATCGACATTCACGAGCTGGCCGACCACTCCACCTTCGAGGAGACCACCTATCTGCTCTGGAACGGCATCCTGCCCAACCAGCTCGCCCTGCGCGAATTCCAAGCGCAACTGGCACTCGCCCGCGCGCTCGATGTACGCATCGTCGACATGTTGCGCGCCTTTCCCACCTCCGCCACCCCCATGGAAGTACTGCGCACCGCCGTCTCCGCGCTCAGCTTTTACGACGCCGACGAGAAGGACAACTCCCACGACGCCAACGTGCGCAAAGCCTACAACCTCACCGCGAAGTTGCCCATGCTGGTGGCCATCTACGACCGCATCCGCAAAGGGAAAGAGATAGTTCGGCCCGACCGCTCCCTCAACCACGCCGCCAACTTCCTGTGGATGCTGAACGGAGAGAAACCTTCCGAAACCGCCACGCGCACTCTCGACATCGCCCTCATCCTCCACGCCGATCACGAGCTCAACGCCTCCACCTTTGCCGCCCGCGTCATCGCCGCCACCCTCTCTGACATCCACTCCGCCGTCACCGGCGCCCTCGGCGCCCTCAAAGGACCGCTGCACGGCGGCGCCAATGAGGGCGTCATGCGCATGCTCTACGCCATCGACAAGGCCGGCGCCGATCCGGTCGAATACGTCAAAGGCATGCTCGCCGCCCGCCAGAAGATCTCCGGCTTCGGCCACCGCGTCTACAAAACTGAGGACCCCCGCGCCACCCACCTCCGCAAGATGAGCGAGCAGCTCGGCAGGGACGCCGGCGTGCCCAAATGGTTCGATTATTCCCGCGCCATCGAGCTCTACATCAACGCCGACAAGAAGCTCAACGCCAACGTGGACTTCTACTCCGCCTCCACCTACGCCACCCTGGGTATCGACGTCGATCTCTACACCCCCATCTTCGCCATAAGCCGCATCGCCGGCTGGGCCGCCCACGTCATCGAGCAGCTCGACGACAACCGCCTCATCCGTCCCCGCGCCGAGTACATCGGCCCTCCCTACCCCTCGCCCTACATCCCCATCGGGGAGCGCGGCTAAGATTCGCACCCCGCGTAACTCTTTCACGCCCGGGGTGTCTACTGGAGAAGAGGGTTTCCCATGAAAGCCAGATTCGCTCTTATCCTGTTCAGTGTTTGCATGGCCTCGGGATGCACCGCCGCATTCGGTCAACGGCTTTTCCCCGTCCAGGGTCCGGCGGCAGCACAGACTCCCCCGCCGGCCTTCACCGCAAAGCTCACCAACATCTACAGGCAATCAGGGAAAATCACTCTGGTCCAGGCAAACGGAGAGTCCTTCCAGGGAACATGGACGATTGTTACGGCGTCTTTCGTAAACGCCAAGACGCCGGGAACCCCGGCCAGCTATCCGCCGCAGCCCAACCTGGCCTTCGCCTGGGACGCCGTCTACGGACCGGGATACTACGTCGGCACGATCCTGGGCAGCGAAAATGTTGGACAGGCTGTCGCAACCGGAGATCGGGGGACCGTCCTTCAGGTGGAGTTTCATCGTGAACAATTGGGCGTGCCGGAGGACAATCATTTTGGCGTGGCCGTGGACAATAAGGGCAACATTTACAAAGTGGTTCTGTAAGAGCCACGCTCTGCCGGTCTAAGTCCATCGGCCTGGCAGTCCCTCCCACCGGCCTCACAGCGAGGACCGCGGGTAGCGAAGCGCAACCCTCACGGAAGCTGCGCAATCAAGATTCTGCCTGCGGCCGCCGCGCCTTCCACAGCAGATAAAGCCCCCACGCCGCCACCGTGCAGTTGTCGCGGACCACCCCGTTGAGCATCATCTCCTCGAACTCACCAACCGCAACCGAGCGCACCACCAAGTCGTGCTCCTCGGCGTCGGGGTCTTTCTCCGTGTGCGTCAACCCGGTAGCCAGAAACACGTGCTGCTTCTGCCGCGTAAACCCGTAGGCGATCCACAGCCATCCCAGGTAAGTCATCTCCGCGGCATGCAGGCCCATTTCTTCCTTCAGCTCACCGCGCGCCAGCTCCTCGGGATCTTCCACCTCCATCTCCCATCCGCCCTGAGGCAACTCCAGCGCCCGCTCCTGGATGGTGTAGCGAAACTGCTCCACCAGCCACACCTGGCCCCGGTCGATGGGCAGGATGATGGCCGCGTCGTCCTTGTCCACCACTCCAAAAATGCCCTTCTTCCCGTTCGAGCGCAGAATCTCGTCCTCCCTGAGCCGCATCCAGTGGTTCCGATACACCTCGCGGCTGGAAAGGGTGGTAATGGTGCGGCCTGCGGCGCCTTCTGCGGGGTTCATACGGCCTCCTTTGAACCAGGGGGAATTGTGTGCCAAGCGCTGGGCACGCAAAGATTTGTCGGCTGGAACAGCCCATCATAGAAGACCGGCAACGCCACGCTGATGAAAAAATCGTCACTCGTCCCGCGACCGGTATTTCCGCAGCCGCCCCACCAGCGACGCCGGCCCGCTCACCGCCAGCCGCACCAGGTTGCCCTCATATTCCCTGCGATGTACCACCATCCCCGCCTCGATGGCCGCCAGCACCCCGCCTTCCTGCTGCGGAACCCTCAGCTCCGCCTCGATCACCGGATCGGAGTGCAAAGCCCCGTCGATGGCCTTGAGCAGCGCCTCCATTCCCTCCCCGGTGCGCGCCGAAACCACCACCTCGCCCTCGGCCTGAGACCGCGCCAGCAGCCCCTCCCGCTCGTGCTCCCCCACGAGGTCGATCTTGTTCAGGACCTCGATGCGCGGCTTGTCCAACGAATCCAGCTCGCCCAGAACCTTCTCGACTTGAGTTTTTTGTTCCTCGCCATAGGTCGAAGCCGCGTCCCTCACGTGCAACAGCACTTCGGCCTGAGAAACCTCTTCAAGAGTGGCCCTGAAGCTGGTCACCAGCGTGTGCGGCAGGTTGCGGATAAACCCCACGGTGTCTGAAAGCAGCACCTTCCGCCGGCTGGGCAATTCTATGGCCCGAAGTTTGGGGTCCAGCGTCGCGAACATCCGCGGCGAAGCCAGCACCTGCGCCCCGGTCAATTGATTGAACAGCGTGCTCTTGCCGGCGTTGGTATAGCCCACCAGCGCCACCGTCGGCACCGGAACCGCCTCCCGCCGCTGCCGTTGCTGTCCCCGCACCCGGCGCACCGCCTCCAGCTCCCCCTTCAAGTGGTCGATGCGGCTCTGAATCCGCCGCCGGTCCGTCTCCAGCTTGGTTTCCCCAGGCCCGCGCGTGCCGATGCCGCCGCCCAGTTGCGACATTGATTTGCCCCTCCCGGTGAGCCGCGGCAGCATATACTCAAGCTGCGCCAGCTCCACCTGCAACTGCCCCTCGCGGGTCCGTGCGTGGCGCGCAAAAATGTCCAGAATCAACTGCGTCCGGTCCAGAACCCGGCACGGCAGCGCGGCCTCAAGATTCCTCAGTTGTGTCGGAGACAGGTCGCAGTCGAACAGCACCAGGTCGGCCTCCGCGGAAGCCGCCACCCCGGCTATCTCCTCCACCTTGCCCGCTCCGATCAGCGTCGCCGGATCGGGCCGGGATCGCCGTTGCATCAGCTCCGCGGCCACCAGCCCGCCCGCGCTCGCAACCAGCTCCCGGAATTCGGCCAGGGATTCCTCCGCGTCCAACCCCGGAAACGCCCGCGCCACCGCCTGCCCCAATGGAGGCCCGCCGCTTTTGAGATTGGATTGTTCCCGTGCGCCGGCCTCCAGCGCTCCCTCATCCGGGTCCGGCAACGCCGGGTCCGCGTCCGGGCGCACCACGCCCTTCCGCGCACCCGCCGCGCCTGCGCGGTTGCCGCGCGAGCGAACCGCCAGGTCCACTCCCACCAGGACCGCGCGCTGCGGCCTTCCGCCGGCGCTCACCGTCCTGCTCTCCTCAACTGCCAATCGAGACCGCTCCCCGCCCGCTATCGCTGCTCCGCGACCGCTGGCGTCGCCGACTGCACCGTTACCGGAGACGGCCCAATTCCAGTTCCTACCGCAATCGGCCGATGCTCGGTGTGCAGCACGCTCCGGTTGCTCACCACCGTCGAAATGGCGTGCTTGAAGATCAACTGCTCCTGGCTGTTGTTCTCCAGAAGCACTGAATACTTGTCAAAAGAACGAATCTTTCCGGTCAGCTTGACGCCGCTCACCAGATAGATCGTAATGGGGGTCTTGTCCTTGCGGACGGTGTTCAGGAATGTGTCTTGAATGTTTTGTGCCGGCTTGTTCTCCATGTGCCGATCTCCTACTCTCTTGGTTGTTTAGCTGCAGCTGCTTTGGTTGAAAGACAAATCGGCGGGCGCGGCTCCGGAAACCCGGTCCCCGCCAAATCCCGCAATGTCACAACATTATATGCGTTTACAAACCTTTTCAAGCCCACCGCCGTCCTCGGTCCGCTCCCCACTGACGCCGGGTGCCCCATCCTTGCGACTGCAGCTCGCGGCAAAAACCACCCCAAGGGTCGGAAACCACGAATCCCCATCAGGCGATCGCCGAGCCCCGTCAACCTGTGAGACGCGGGAAAGCGCGCGGCTGGTAACATAGTCACGTGCAAAACGCCGGCCCGCCTCAAGCGTCCAAGTCCCAAACCGCCCAGCCCGTGCCCATGCTGGACCTCAAGCGCCAGTACCGCCCCCTCCACCAGGAACTGCTGGATGCAATCGGGGCCGTGCTTCAGACGCAGCAGTTCATCCTTGGCGAGCCGGTAGCCGCCTTTGAGCGCGCCGCGGCCGCCCAACTCGGCGTGGCCCACGCGCTGGGCTGTTCCTCCGGCACCGATGCCCTTTGGCTGGCGCTCGCCGCCGCCCAACTCGGCCCCGGCACAGCCGTCGTCACCACCCCCTTCAGTTTTTTCGCCTCGGTCAGCTCCATCCTCCGCGCCGGCGCCACTCCGGTGCTGGCCGACATCGACCCCGCCACCTTCAATTTGGACCCCGCAGCCGTCGAAGCGATCCTCAACGGCCCCCAACCAACTCCCATCCGCGCCATCCTCCCCGTACACCTCTACGGCCAGCCCGCCGATTGGACTATTTTTGCTCGTCTTGGACAAGAGCGCGGCCTGAAGCTGATCGAAGACGCCGCCCAGGCCTGGGGCGCCGAATGGCAAGGCGTAAAAGCCGGCAATCTCGGCGACATCGCCGCTTTCAGTTTTTATCCCACCAAGAACCTCAGCGCCGCCGGCGACGCCGGCATGGTCACCACCAACTCCGCAGAACTGGCCGAGCGCGTCAAAATGCTCCGCCAGCACGGCATGCGCCGCCGCTATTACCACGACGAAATCGGCTGGAACACCCGCATGGACGGTTTGCAGGGCGCCATCCTCACCGTCAAGCTCAAGTACATCGCCGCCTGGAACTCGGCCCGCCGCACCGTGGCCAGACGCTATCACGCGCTGTTTCATGCGGCGGGTCTGGCCGAATCCGGCCCCTGGCCCGCCCACGCCGTCGTGCTGCCCCATGAAGTTCCCGGCAGCCATCACGTCTGGCACCAGTACGTCGTCCGCACACGCCGCCGCGATGCCCTGCGCGAGTTTCTCGCCATACGCGGCATCGGCTCGGAGATCTACTACCCCGTCCCCTTGCACCTGCAGGACGCTTTGAAGAGTCTCGGCTACAACCAAGGCAGCTTCCCCGAGTCCGAGCGCGCCGCCCGCGAAGTCCTGGCCCTCCCCATCTTTCCCGAACTCCGCGAAGACGAGCAGCAAACCGTAGTCGCCGCCATCGCCGAGTTTTTGAGCTGAGCGACGCGGCGCTCGGGCGATGTAGCAAATTGCGCATGCACAAACTCTCTGTCCGCATCGCCGCCGATCCCGACTACCCCATCAACTACTACAACCTTGCCTGCGCGGACGCCGAGCAAGGCCATGCCTCCGACGCAAAGGCTCATCTGCAACAGGCATTCGATCGCCGCGCCAACGTACTGAAGGGAGAATCGATGCCCGACCCTTCCAAAGACGATTCCATCCTGAAGCTGAAAAAGGACAAGACCTTCTGAGCGTTTGTGCTGGCGCTCCCGAAGAACTGAAACGAGCTCTCAGGAACGCAGCTTCCCAACCCTCACCACTGCGGGCTATCATGGCCCACCATGTTCCCCTACGATCCCGCGCTTCTCGCCGCCGTCCAGACCACCCCGCAAACCACCGCCGACGTCGCCCAGATCCTCGAAACCATCGAAGCCACCTGCATCGACGGCGACGGCCTCAAGTGGTTCAACTGGCTCTATCTCCAGGTGACCCATGCCGTCGAATCCCGCGTCAACGCCGCCGGTCCCACCAGCTCCGCCGGCTTGGCCAACCCCGCCAATTTCGGAGATCCAGTTTGGATCGCCGCCCTCGACGTTCAATTCGCCCGCTTCTACTTCGCTGCCGTCCAGTCCTCTCTCTCCGGCGCATCTACACCCGGCTGCTGGCAGGCTCTCTTCGCCCAGCGCAACCGGCCCGCCATCGCCCGCATCCAGTTCGCCCTGTCCGGCATCAACGCCCACATCAACCACGACCTGCCGCAGGCCGTCCTCGCCACCTGTCAGGCCACGTCCATTACGCCCCAACACGGCACCACCCAATACAACGACTACACCGCGCTCAACTCCACCCTCGACAGCCTCATCGCTGCCGCCAAAACCACCCTCCACGTCCGCCTGCTCGGCGATGCCCTGCCGCCCGTCTCAGCCCTCGACGACACCCTCGCCGCCTGGAGCGTCGTCGCCGCCCGCGAATCGGCCTGGAACAACGCCGAATTGCTCTTTCACCTTGCCGACGCGCCGCCCATCGCCTCCGCTTTTCTCGACACCCTCGACGGCCTGACCGCCCTCGCCGGCAAGACCCTCCTCGTCCCCGTCCCCTGACCCGCAGTGCCGGGCACCATATCGAACCGCGTATCCCCGGTCAACAGTCCCTGGCCCTAGTCCCTAGTTCCTAGTCCCTGGTCTCTGCCCCATGCCGTAAAATCGACCCAACCATGAAATGTCCCTATTGCGGTTTCGGGCAGGACCGGGTCGTCGACTCGCGCGAGAGCAAGGAGGCCGACTCCATCCGCCGCCGCCGCGAGTGCGAGCGCTGCAATCGCCGTTTCACCACCTACGAGCGCATCGACGAAATCCCTTACATGGTGGTCAAGAAAGACGGCCGCCGCGAGCGTTTCGATCGCCAGAAGGTCTTGAGCGGCCTGCTCCGCGCCTGCGAGAAGCGCCCCGTCCCCGCCAGCAAACTCGAAGCCATCGTCGACGCCGCCGAAACCTTTCTGGTGGACGCTCCCGAGCGCGAACGGACCACCAGCGAGATCGGCGAACTCATCATGACGCATCTCAAAACTCTCGACACCGTCGCCTACATCCGCTTCGCCAGTGTCTACCGCGACTTCAAAGACGTCCGCGAATTCAAGGAAGAGCTGGAAGGCCTTCTCGGCAGCCGCAAGGGGAAGACGTAAAAGGCAGCTTCTGGCCGCTAGCCCGAGATTCCAGGATTGATGGTTACTAAGGAATTGTAGAGAGGTAAGGAAGATGGGTATCCTTCTGATTGCTGCCGGCCTTGTAGGGATAGCGGGCGGTGTTTTCGGAAAGGAGTTTTACGAGGCGGACATCTCATCTGTCTCCGTCGGAAGTCGGAAAAGTTCGACATGGTCCGGGCGGTTAATTTTCATCATAGTTGGCACGGGGCTCATAGCTGTGGGAATCAAACTGCTTATGAGCGCATAGGGCATTTGAAAGACCCGCCTCTAGAGCCTGTTATTAACTTTGTGCCAGTAACCCCAATGGAATCAGCGCAGCTTTCGCCAAGTGACTGAGATTCATGAGGGAAACCGTAAATCCATTCCGTGCCACATCTCGCGAGCAGTGCGTTTTGCGCGGGTTTTGAGCATTCGGGCGCCACGTGCCGCTTGTCGAAGTTAATAACAGGCTCTAGCCAGGAGCTAGAAGCTAGAAGCTAACAGCTAGGAGCTGAACTATGACTCACAAGGTAACCCTGATCCCCGGCGACGGCATCGGACCCGAAGTTACCCAGGCTGTTCTCCGCATCTTCGAAGCAACCGGCGTCAAGTTTGAGTGGGAGCGCTTGGCCGCCGGCGCCGAGGCTTTTGAAATCTTCGGCGAATACATTCCCGCCGCGCTCTATGAGTCCATCGAGCGCAACCGCGTGGCCCTCAAAGGCCCCGTCACCACCCCCGTCGGCGGCGGCTTCAAGAGCATCAACGTCACCCTGCGCAAAAAGTTCGATCTCTTTGCCAACTTCCGCCCCATCAAGAACCTCCCCGGCCTGGCCACCCACTGGCCCGGCGTGGACCTGATCATCGTGCGCGAAAACACTGAGGGCGAGTACGTGGGCCTGGAGCACGAGGTGGTCCCCGGCGTCGTCGAATGCATCAAGGTCATCACCGAAAAAGGCTCCACGCGCATCGCCAAATTCGCCTTCGAGTACGCCCGCAAGCACGGCCGCAAGAAGATCCACTCCATCCACAAAGCCAACATCATGAAGCTCTCCGACGGCCTCTTCCTCCGCTGCGCCCGCCAGGTGGCCGAGGGGTTCCCGGAAATCTTCTATGGCGAGCACATCATCGACAACACCTGCATGCAACTGGTGATGAACCCCTACCAATACGACACGCTGCTGCTCGAAAACCTCTACGGCGACATCGTCAGCGACCTCTGTGCCGGCCTTGTCGGCGGTCTCGGCCTGGTCCCCGGCGCCAACCTCGGCCTCGAGTGCGCCATCTTCGAGGCCGTGCACGGTTCCGCACCCGACATTGCCGGCAAGGATGTGGCCAACCCCACCGCCCTCTTGCAGTCCGCCGTCCTCATGCTCCGCCACCTGGACGAAGAGGCCGCGGCAGACCAGGTGCAGAAGGCCCTGGAAGCGGTCTATGCCGAGCGCAAGACCCTCACCCGCGATGTAGGCGGCACGGCCGGAACCACCCAATTCGCCGACGCCGTGCTGGCAGCCATGACGTAGATCCAACCCCCGTCCAACACCCTGAGCGAAGCGTCCAGGCCCTCACGCCGCGCGCGCTCAGCGCGGCGCCAGGGCTTGGGGTTCGCTACTGTGCCGTGTAGGTGTAGTCGGCAGACTGCCACACCTCGTCGATTTTCCACCAGAACCGGGCGTACACGGTCACCCCGGTGGTCGGCAGATCGCTGACGGTCTCAGTGGTGGCCGTCGTTGCACCCGAGGCATACAGGTTGTGCGAGCCCACTCCGGCGGTGCCCAAGTAGAGTTGATACGCCACGGGCCCGGCCCCGGCCGTCCACGTGAAGGCCACGCTGGAACCTGACAGCACACTGCCCGGCGCGGGAGTGGTGAGCACCGGAAGCACTGGTGTGCCCGCTTCGGTGTAGGTGTAGTCGGCAGAGTTCCAGGCTCCGCCGATTTCCCACCAGAACCGAGCGTACACGGTTACCCCGTTGGTTGGGAGGTTGTTTACTGTCACAGTGGTAGCCGTCGTTGCACCCGATTCATAGAGGTTGTGCGAGCCCACTCCGGTGGTGCCCAGGTAGAGTTGATACGAACTTGGCCCGCCCCCTGCCGTCCACGTGAAGGCCACGCTGGAACCTGACAGCACACTGCCCGGCGCGGGAGTGGTGAGCACCGGAAGTACCGGCGCGCCCGATTCGGTGTAGGTGTAGTCGGCAGACTTCCAGGCAGCGTCGATCTCCCACCACAGCCGCGCGTACACCGTCACCCCGTAGGTTGGCAGGTTGTTCACGGTCACAGTGGTAGCCGTCGTTGAACCCGATTCATAGAGGTTGTGCGAGCCCACTCCGGTGGTGCCCAGGTAGAGTTGATACGCCACGGGCCCGGCCCCGGCCGTCCATGTGAAGGCCACGCTGGAACCGGACAGCACACTGCCCGGCGTGGGAGTGGTGAGCACCGGAAGCACCGGCGTTCCGGCTTCGGTGTAGGTGTAGTCGGCAGACGTCCAGACTCCGCTGACTTCCCACCACAGCCGGGCGTACAAGGTCACCCCGTTGGTCGGCAGACCGCTCACGGTTACAGTGGTAGCCTTGGTTGCACCCGAGTCATACAGATTTTGCGAGCCCACTCCGGTCGAGCCCAGCCACAGTTGGTAATCCGTGACGCCGGCGCTCGGCGTCCACGCGAAGGCTACGGTGGAACCCGACAGGATACGGCCCGGTACGGGAGTGATGAGCGCTGGGGGCACTGGCGTTCCCGCCTCGAAGTAGATGTAGTCGGCAGACTGCCAGACTCCGCTGATTTCCCACCACAGCCGGGCGTACACCGGCGCCCCGTTGGCCGGCAGACCGCTCACGGTCTCTGTGGTGGCCGTCGTTGCACCCGAGTCATATAGGTTTTGCGAGCCCACTCCGGTGGTGCCCAGCCACAGTTGGTAAGCTGCGGGCCCGGCCCCGGCCGTCCACGTGAAGGCTACGCTGGGACCGGACAGAACACTGCCCGGCGCGGGAGTGGTGAGCACCGGAAGCACCGGTGTGCCCGATTCGGTGTAAGTGTAGTCGACAGATTGCCAGGCCCCGGCGATCTCCGACAAGAGCCGGGCGTAGACCTTCACCCCGACCTCTGGCAGGCCGGTCACGTTCACTGACGTGGCCGTCGTATGGCCCGAGGTATACAGGTTGGCTGAAGCCACTCCGGTGGTGCCCAACAACAGTTCGTACTCCGTGACCCCGGCGCCGGCCGTCCACGTGAAGGTCACGCTGGAACCGGCAAGCGTGCTGCCAGGCGTGGGGGTGGTGAGCGCCGCGAGCGTAGCCGGTTCCACGGTCAGTTGGACGGTTGCCGTGGCGGTGGTGTAGTCGGTGGTGTCGGTCGGGGTGAAGGTGACCGACAGCGTCTGCGAACCGGCGGTCAACCCTGTTCCGGCCGGCGGACTATAGACAAACGTTCCGGCGACCGGTGAGGTGGCGTCGAGCTGGGTTGCGCTCAGTGGAGTGCCGTAAGTGATAGCTGCCGGCGTGGCCCAGGCGATCGCGGGAACGGCCTGATTCACCGTCAGCGTGACGGTGGTCGAAGCCGTCGTGTAGCTGGTGGTGTTGGTAGGAGTAAAGGTGACCGACAAGGTGTGAGTGCCCGCTCCCAGTTGAGTGCCGGCGGCGGGGTTGTAGCTGAAACTGCCCGGCACGTTGGCGGTGGCATTCAACTGCGTTGCGCTCAGCGCGGTTCCGTAGGAGATGGCCGCGGGCGATGCCCAGGTAATTGCAGGCAGATTCGCGTTTGCAGTGCCGCTCAACGGGATGGTCTGCGAGGTGAAAACAGTCGGCGACGCATTCAGGCTGTTATCGGTCAGCACCAGTGTTCCGCTCTGCGTGCCGCCGTTGGTTGGACTGAAGTTGATGGGCAAAGCGCATGTGAATCCGGGGGTGAGCGTCCCCGGTATTGCGGCGCTTGCAGTCACCACCGCGCAGGCCGTCGCTCCCGTGGTATTCAGGACGAAGCTGCTATCGCTGATGGTGGGATTTGTTTCCTGCTCGATGCCGGGAAGAGCAAGCGGAAGATTGCCAATGCTCTCCAACGTGACCGTTTGCGTGCCGCCGCCGGAACTGAAAACAACTGATGGGGGCAGCGAGAACGGGAGTTCGACCACGCGGTCGTTGAAGGTATCCGCAACGAAGAGATTGCCCGCGGCGTCCACGGCAACTCCTTCTGGACCATTGAATTCGCCGTTGCCCAGGAGGATCTGCGCGCCGCCCCCGGCAGGCACCTCGACGAGGGAGGAGTTGCCCTCATCCGCGACGAACACATCGCCCGCGGCGTCCACGGCAACTGCCTGAGGTTCTGAGAATCCGCTGCCCACCGCTTTCAGCGAGCCGCCTCCGGCAGGCGCCTCCAGCACGTTGCCGCCGCCATCATTCGCGATGAAGATGTCGCCCGCCCCATCCAATGCAATTCCCTTGGGCAGAGTCAATCCAGTGACCACCGTGATCTGCGCGCTGCCATTGCCGGGCACGTCCACCACCTTGTTGTTGTTAAAGTCCGAGATGAAAACATCGCCCGCCCCGTCCACCGCAACTCCGTAGGGTGCTACCAACCCGCTGCCCACCGTGGTCTGCGGGGCGCCCCCGGCAGGCAACTCCACCACACGGGCGTTGTTGGCATCCGCGATGAAGACATCGCCGGCGCCGTCCACGGCAATTTCGCCGGGGTTATCCAGGCCAGTCGCCACCGTGGCCTGCGGGCCGCCGCCGACGGGCGCCTCCACCACGCGGCCATTGGTGGCATCCCCAATGAAGAGATCGCCGGCGCCATCCACGGCCACGCCGATGGTTTGGCCCAGGTCCCTGCCCACCACAGCCTGCGCACCGGAGGCGAAGCCGATCTGCGCCCCGACTCCAATTCCGTAGATCGGAGCCGTAGCCAGCACGTCGCCGTTTTCGGCACTAAAAACCTGCACAGCGCCAAGGCGCAGTCCGGCATATCTGGGCGTGAACGCCACGTTGACCGTGCAGATATCTCCCGCGCTGTAGGTGTAGCTGGTTCCATTGGTCGTGCAGCTTCCCGTTCCCGCATCGGCGAAGTCCAGTCCTGTCGCTCCCTGCGTCAGCACCGACGAACTTATCCCCGTGCCGGCGGTGACGAAGGTGAATTGGAGCGGCAGGAACGCGCTTGTGCTAGCCAGGTTTACCTTGCCGAGGTTTGTGCCTGTCGCCAGAATCTCCTTCACCGCATTGTTCTGACTATCGGCGACGTAGACGTTAGCCTTCCCATCTAGAGCCTGTTATTAACTTTGAGGCGCGGCATGTGTTGCCCGAATGCTCAAAACCCGCGTAAAACGCGGCGCTCGCGAGATGTGGCACGGAATGCATTCACTGTTTCCCCCTGAATTCCAGTCGCTTTGCGAAAGCCGCGCTGATTCCATTGGGTTTACGGGCGCAAAGTTAATAACAGGCTCTAGCGCCACTCCAGTGGGATAGCTATAGCCGCTTCCCAGCGTCTTGGTGACTGGCGTGGCCGGGATGCTGCCGCCAACCGCCAGCATTTCATACACTTTGCTGGCGCCGAAATCGGCGACGTAGATGTTCCCGCTGCCGTCCACCGCCACGCCGGAGGGTCCCGTGAAACCGCTGCCCAGTGTCCTTATGGTAGGCGAGGCCGGGATGCTGCCGCCAACCGCCAACATTTCATAGACCGCCACATTGTAGTCATCGGCGACGTAGACGTTCCCGCTCCCGTCCACCGCCAGGCCGAAGGGGCCGCTGAAACCGCTGCCCAGCGTCCTGATGGTAGGCGAGGCCGGGATGCTGCCGCCAACCGCCAACATCTCATACACTTCATGGTTGCCGTAATCGCCGACGTAGACGTTCCCGCTGCCGTCCACCGCCAGCCCCCAAGGGTATTTGAACCCGCTGCCCAGCGTCCTGATGGTGGGCGAGGCCGGAACGCTGCCGTCAACCGCCAGCATCTCATACACCGCACTTTGGGCGGAGTCGGCAACGTAGACGTTTCCGCTGCCGTCCACCGCAACTCCGTAGGGTGCTACCAACCCGCTGCCCAGCGTCTCGATGGTGGGCGAGGCCGGGATGCTGCCGCCAACCGCCAATATCTCCTTCACCGCATTGTTGCCGGTGTCGGCTACGTAGACGTTCCCGTTCCCATCTACCGCGACTCCACGAAGGTCGTTAAAGCCGCTGCCCAGCGTGCTCGTACCGGTAAATGCAACGGTCTGCGCTAGAAGCCCTGCCGGCAAAGCACACACGAACAAGCAGCCGGGCAGCACGAACCGGGTCAGGAAACAGCCCGGTCCAGCTTGAAACAAGAAATTGGATTTCATCGCGACCTCTCAGAAAACCGGGGGAAGACCGGCGTCATTCAGGCGGGGGAGAAGTAGAGCCAATACTATTCGGCGCTTTCCGCTAGCGTCCAGAACTATTTTCCCAGGGCGACCTTTGATTTTCCTTATTTCCCGTAAAATCTTTTTTACTCCCTGATAACCCCCTCCGCCAAAGCCGGAGCCCCGCTGGCGCCGGGGTTCAAATCCGCCGTCAGGCGGGAGTTAAGAACGCCTTCCACCGGGCAGTCCTGCCGGCTCTCTCACCTGCCGTGGTGGCGGGCGCTCCTCGCTCTTGAAGCCTGGGGCATGGAGCAAAAGACCTTAGTCTTTTCTTGCAGGGGCCAGGGGCGCGGGCTCCACGTCGCCGGAGGACGAGGTGATGGTGAAGGAGTTGAAGAACCTGGTCACATCGCGACCCCGGCGGGCGCTTACCGAGGGGAAGGCCGCGATGAGCATGTAGAGGCGCGAGCCGGCATAGATCAGGCGGGAATTCAGGATGCCGCCGCCGGTGTTGCGGGCGGCAAATTCGCGCCCCGGAAAGCCTTGCATGTTGCTCGCCGATTCGCTGACCAGAGTGGTCTGGGTGCGGGCGACCGCATCATCGCGCGCCATCTCCAGGGTCCTGTCCGGAGCCCGGTTGTTGACGCGCGCCACGGGTGGATTATCGGCCCAGGCCACGGAAAAGGTGGTCTCGGCATCGGGGTTGGAGAAGATCATGTCCACCTGTTCCGTTCCGCCGCGCTCGTTGTAGGCCGGGATCTGGATTTCTTTGACGTCGGTTGGCATCTCTACCTTGAAGCCGTCGGGGGTACGGTCGACCTTCTGCCAGACAATGGTTGCAGGGTGATCCCCGGGGCAGGTGGGCTCGCCGTCCCTGGCTTCACTGACCCCGAAACCGTGGGGACCGGTGAGTCCAAGCTCCTGCCGATGCAGATAGATGTAGACGAGTCCCACGATCAGAATTCCGATCAGGACGAAGTAATACCCCCGCTTCACACTCTTGAGAGTGCCAAGTCAGATTGATCTATGCAAGTTGATTATTGTCATATTGTGCACGGGGGGTGCCAGACCGGTAAAAGGCGCCTGGGCCCAGGCTGGATCACTGCAATCGATTTCGAACAAAATCGATTCGCGCGGAGCAACCTTTTTCGCATTCTCGCATCTGACTAAATAACAAGCAGAGGCATCCCCGAAAATTGTCCCTTCCACGAAAGGTATCTACTCCTTTTTGAAGGCCCTTTATGGGCTCTTCACCCAAAAACCCCCCTGGATCTCCTCCCTCAAATGCCTCTCGAACGGGCCTGCCGGAAGGCAGGCCCATCTGCTCGCCTGACAGTGCTTGCCCCTGCTGGACTCTGCCGCCAGATAAAATCAAAGCCAGATGCCGTCCTCTTCCACCCCAAACGCTCATCCTGACCGCGCAGTCGAGGCGACCGACGCCCTTTTTCGGGCTGCGCGCCTGGTTCGCAACCTTCGCGGCAAGTCCGGGGTCCCCAGCGATGGGTCTTCGTCGCTGGGGTGGAAGTCCGAGGTCCCCAGCGATGGGTCTTCGTCGCTGGGGTGGAAGTCCGGGGTCCCCAGCGATGGGTCTTCGTCGCTGGGGTGGAAGTCCGGGGTCCCCAGCGATGGGTCTTCGTCGCTGGGGTGCAAGTCCGCCAGCGTCCCCCTCCGGGTACGCTTTGCGCGCGCGGCGCCGGAGGAGCTGTTGCAGTCCGCGCCCGTTCCTCGAGTGGCGCCGAACGGCGTCCAGTGGCTCGCGGTTCCCGGCTGGGAAAAGCCGGGCCGGCAGAAGACGAGCTGGCTGTGGCACGGTTTCAGCACCCGCAAAGGAGGCTTGAGCCGGGCGTACTGCGCTGAAGGCGCGCCGGGCGAGCTGAATCTCGGCTTTACCGCTGTCGACGACCGGAAAACGGTGGGCCACAACCGCCGGCTCCTCGTCGCGGCAATCACGGGAGACGCGGCCACGCCTCTGATCGTTCTCCGCCAGATCCATTCGAGCGTCCTGGTCGTCGCCACTGCCGGGGACGCCGCCCGGGAGCGGTCCTGGAAGGCCGACGGCCTGATGACCGATGAGCCCGGACTGCTGCTGGGAGTACAGACCGCCGACTGCATCCCGGTGCTGGTGGCCGACCGCAAACGGCGGGCCGTGGCCGCCTTCCACGCCGGCTGGCGGGGCACGGTGAAGCGGATTGTCGAGACCGGTGTGGGCCGGATGCGCCTCGAATTCGGTTCCCGGCCTGAAGATTTGATTGCCGCCATCGGCCCCGGCATCGGCGCCTGCTGCTACGCCGTGGGCGAAGAGGTGCTCTCCAGCTTCGAGTCCCAGTTCGCCTATGCCGATGAACTCTTCCGCGAGGTCGACGACAGCGATCCGGTGCGGACCAGGTATCCCATGCTGTTTCTCACCCAGCGCGCTCCGGGCCACTCGCCCATTGGTCCCAGCCTGCACCTGGACCTTGTGGAGGCCAACCGCCGCCAGTTGCTCAGCGCGGGTCTCGAACCCCGGTCGATCAAATTGATTGGCGGATGCACAAGCTGCCAGCCGGAGCTGTTCTTCTCTCATCGAGCCTCCCGCGGCCACGCGGGACGCATGATGAGCTTGATCGGCATCCGGCCGCGTTAGGCTGGACCTTTTCGAGTGCGCGTTTCCGGCTATGACTCGGAACGCGGCGGTCCAGCAATGCCTTGCAGCCGCAGGATATTCAGAAAGGCTGATGGAAGCGCGAAGTTTCTCTGCATGGGGCGCTTATGCGACCTTGGCAGCCTCGCCGGGATTCACCAGGTCGCGCAGCTCCTTGGAAGGTTTGAAGTAGGGAACCCGTTTTGCGGGAACCTCGACGCGGTCGCCGGTCTTGGGGTTGCGGCCGATGCGGGAATTGCGTTGGCGGATGCGAAAGGACCCGAAGCCCCGAATCTCAATCTTGTCTCCGCTTTGCAGGGCGGCGATCACGGAACCAAAGATTGTCTCAACAATGACCTCGCCGTCGCGGCGAGTCAGGTCTCCCAAGCCGGTCACCTTTTCCACCAGGTCTGCCTTTGTCATATCCTTTAGGCCTCCGCTCACAGCATAAACGGATTTTGCGCCGGAAAGCGTGAAAAAGAAAGAGCCTTTGTGGGAATTGAGCCTTTGCCCATCAACAGGTGGCGGAAAACGGCCGGGCAGCGGTGTCTGCGCGGGCCGGGCAAGCCAGGTGCGTTATGATGGCGGAAGTTCTTCACCGGAAAGCAAGCCCAGACGATTCCAGACGGATGCAAACGAATCCGACCCCTGGCCAGGCGGTGGTTTTCAGCGTGACACAGTATCCCAATTACAGCATCGTCATTCCGGCTTTCAATGAGAGCGCCCGCATCCCGGCGACGCTCCAGTCGGTGGTGACGTGCATCCGCGAGCGCGGTTGGGCTGCCGAGGTGATCGTAGTCAACGACGGCTCAAGCGACGCGACCGCCGAATTGGTGCGGGCCTTTGCCGTCAACGCCCCCGAAGTCCGCCTGATTGAAAATCCCGGCAACCGCGGCAAGGGCTACAGCGTGAGCACCGGCCTGCTACAGGCCCTGGGCGAGGTGGTCATGTTCACCGACGCCGACCTGTCGGCGCCCATCGAGGAGGCCGAAGGGCTGTTTGCGGCCATCGCCCAGGGTGCGGACATCGCCATCGGCTCCCGGTGGCTTGAGAAAGGCCGCCAGACCCATCGCCAGCCGCTCTACCGGCAGTTTTTCGGCCGCTGCTTCAACGCCGTCGTGCGCACGGTCATGGGGCTGCCCTTTGCCGACACCCAGTGCGGCTTCAAGGCCTTCACCCGCGGCGCCGCCCAGACCGTCTTCCAACTCCAGACCATCGAGCGCTGGGGCTTCGACCCGGAAATCCTCTTCATCGCCCTCAAGCGCGGCTACCGCATCCAGGAGGTGCCCGTGAGCTGGCACCACGACGCCCGCACCCGCATGAGCTACCTGAAAGACGGCATGAAGATGCTCGAAGAGATCGCCATCATCCGCTGGAACGCCCTGCGCGGACGCTACGGCAAGCAGATCGAACCCATTCATCGCGCCAGGCCGGGCGGGTAGCCGGGTGTCCGCCGCCGCGCACGCCGAGTTGGTCCGTGTCGCCGCCGGAACGGCTTTCTTTCTGCTGGTAGCACTGCTCCTCTGGCGCCGCTGGCGCAAAAGATAGAACGTCACAGCCTGCGCTGGGTTTTGTGTAGAAGTCTCCGCGAGGGGAGTGTTAGGGTTAAGCCGATCCACTGTGGAGGCCGCTTGAATTCATCTTCTTGCCTCGTACCGTCGAGTCTTCGCGCTACTTGTCCTTCGGGTTGCCGCATTGTTTCCGCTGCATTTTTGTGCCTGTCGATCCTGGCACCGGGTGTGCAGGCTCAAGGGGCTCAAACAGCCCGGGCGGACGCAACCTTCGACGCCACTAACCTGCGTCAGCCCACGGATCTCGGCACGGCATGGCTTGTCCATGCCGGCGACGACCCCGCCTACGCCCGCCCTGACTTCGACGACTCGCAGTGGACCCCGTTCGATCCTCACTCCGACATCAAGCGCCTGTTTCCGCTCGAACGTCCGGAGGTGATCTGGTACCGCCTCCGCGTGAAGGTGAACCCAGACCAGACCGGCCTGGGGCTCAAAGAACATTCGATTTCCAAAGCATACGAGGTCTATGTCAATGGCGACCGGCTGATCGCTGCGGGGTCGATCGTGCCTTTCGTGCCCTACACCATGAATGCCTGGGTTTTAGAGCCCATTCCGGATCGTCTGCTTGCTTCCGGCACGCTGGTCATTGCCTTGCGCGTCCACATCTCGCCCATCGAATGGACCGCTCAAGGTCCTGGCTTTGTTGCTCAGAATCTTACCCTCGGGCAGCACGACACGCTCTACCGCGACGACTGGCTCGGCATTCTCGGACAAAACGCCGTCGTCTGGCTGGATCGTTTCTTTGCCATCGGTCTCGGGATAGTTGCCCTGGTCCTCTACAGCGCTCAGCGACGCCAAACCGAGTACCTCTGGGTCTTCGCTGCGTGCGTCCTGAGCACGATCGAAGCGGCCATCCCCCTCATCACCACATTCCACGACATTGCTCAGGGCTGGCAGCTCCCGGTAATCCTGTTTCGTGCTTTCGCCCCATACATCATGGTGTCGATGTACTTTGCCTTCGTACATCAGCGCATCGGCTGGCGGTGGCGCATCGTTCTCATCGTCTCGGGTCTAATGAACGCGTACAGCGGGATCCAATTGCTCTACTTCATTGCGCCCTTGCAGTTCCAATTCATCAGCAATCTCCCCTTCATCGCCCTGCTTTCGGTTGTCGTCCCCATTGTGCTTGCGATTCACTGGCGGCGCGGCAATCGCGACGCGGGCATTCTGCTCATCCCGGTGACCCTTTTCAGTCTCTACCTCTATACCGAAATCGCGCTAGACACGATGTTCCAGTTCCCGGCTTTGCGCGACGTGGCTCTCCGCGGCCTGGGGCTCATCGATCGCTTCCCCGCCGGCCCCTTTGCAATTCCGCTCAATTACGTATCGGGAATTCTCTCCTCACTCTCGCTGGCCATCATCATGCTGCTCCGCTCCAGCACCTTGAGCCGCCGCCAAGCGATTCTGGATAGCGAACTGGCAGCCGCAAAAGAGGTTCAAAAGGTCCTTTTGCCCGAGCACCGCGGCATCGTCCCAGGTTTCACGGTCGACTCCGTTTACGAGCCCGCACAACAGATCGGAGGCGACTTTTTCCAGATCGTCCCGGCGGGCGAAGGCGGCCTGGTGGTCGTGGTCGGCGATGTGGCGGGTAAAGGCCTTCCCGCCGCCATGCTTGTCTCAGTGCTGGTGGGCGCCATTTGCGGTTTGAGCGAGTACACCAAGGACCCTGTCGAGCTGCTTACCGGCCTCAACGAGCGGCTCGTCGGCCGGTCCGGCGGGGGCTTCTCTACGGCCCTTGCAGCGCATATAGCCGCGAACGGCTGGACCACCATCGCCAACGCCGGACACTTGTCGCCTTATCTGGATGGCAAGGAAGTCGCGCTGCCCGAAGCCCTGCCCCTTGGCGTAATGAGCGGCGCCACCTATGAAGCCACCGAGTTTTTCCTCGCACCCGAGAGCCGCCTGACCTTCTACTCCGATGGCGTGGTCGAAGCGCAAAACCAAGCCGGCGAACTGTTCGGCTTCGACCGCGCGAAAGCCATTTCAACTCAGCCCGCCGCCGCCATTGTCGAGGCCGCAAAGCAGTTCGGCCAGGAGGACGACATCACCGTGGTAACCATCGCGCGTGCCGCCGCGGTTGCATCAGCGGCCTGAGATCGCTTTGGAAGCGCGCGGCTTCACACTGGCCACATTGCGCCATTACGATGTGTTGTGGCCGGAAGGCCCGGAAACCCGTCTATCTAACCGGCGGCAGATTCACTGGTTCTGCGCCGCGATTCTTTTTACGCTCCACGGAGGGAAGTATGGTTCGGAAGGCAATTCTCGCGGTTCTGTTTCTCGCACTCGGTACCGTGACGGCTTTGGCCGCCGACTTCAACGGCAAGTGGACCGGGGACGTCACAACGCCCCGCGGCACGCAAACCCTCACCTTCGACTTTCACGTCGATGGCGCAACCCTGACCGGCAAAATCACCAGCCCGCGCGGAGAGACCGATATTTCGGAAGGCAAGGTCGATGGCGATAACATCACCTTCGCCCAGGTCATGAACTTCAACGGCAATGAGATGAAGATCGTCTACGTGGGCAAGGCCGACGGGGATGGAATCAAGTTCACCCGCACCATGGGCGACCGTCCCGCGGTGGAGTTCGTCGCGCATCGCGTAAAGTAGCGCCCTTCAAAGCGCAGCTTCACAGCGGCGGCGCAAAGCCTAGCACACGCGCACGCAATCGATCCCCAAGAGAGCCGCCAGCTTGGCTAGCTTTGCAAGTTGCCGCCCCAGCCCGATGGCGCAATGATGCGCTGCGCCCTGCCGGCTCCACTCCTCAAGGAACGCCCGCGCCCCGATGGGGAAGCGATAGCGGCTGTTGGTGTTGCCGATCTCGAGGATCGGACCCGCCACCGACTCGCCTTCGGCCACCACCAGCTTCAGCCGCCCGCGCCCATCCTCGGCCACGGAAAGCAGCGTCACTGGCCCATGCTTCACGCTCATCTCGATCGACAGGCCGCTGCCCACCTTGCCGTGATAAACGCCCAGCGGCCGCAGCTTGGGCTTGCCGTCGGCGATGGCAATGTGCCCAGGTCCGTCGTGGCCCAGCAGGATCACATCGTCCACAAAATCGTTGGCATAAAACTCGCTGAACGAGCCGCCCGCGCCCAGGCAGTCCAGAATCTTCATGGCCTGCGCGTTCTTGATCTCCAGTTCTCCGGCCACCGGAATCCCGCGCCCCGTCAGCAGGCTGTTGCCCACGATGATGGAACTCAGCGTGTCTTCGTTTTCCTGGATTCCCGCGCCCTTGTAGTAGTAGGCAAGCGAGCCTAGCCGGTAATTCTCCACCAGCCGGTCCAGCGCCAGGGAGGTGCGTGCCGCCCGCTCCAACTCTGCCTGCGAGCAATCCGCCTGCACGTCGAACACATCGCGAATCAGCGCCACGCGCCGGCCAATCGCCTCGCTCGCGACCTCACGCCGCAGCGCTGACAGTTCGTCGACCTCGACGATCTCCACGTGCGTGCCAAAGACGGACGACTGCAACGTGAGATCGGAGTAGATGTCGAGCATCCCGCCGTAGTAGTGGCCCATCACGCCCAGGCGGTTGTGCTCCATGGCGTGGGCCACGCGCGAAGCCGCCAGCCAATCCTCGATCTCCGCCCAGGCCTCGTCGGTCTGGTCCAGCAGGCCTGTCACCTGGTGGAAATCGATTCCCGAGCGGCGGAAGACGTTGGAGATTTCAGGCACCGAGCAGGCCTGGCAATGGGCCAGCCACTCCCCCGTCATGGCCGTCCGGTCCTTCATGCGGTTGAAGGCTTCGTAGTCGATAGCCGCCTGCGGAGACAGGTTCAGCAAGATGACTGGAACTCGTGCGCGCCGCACTACCGGCAGCACCGTCGAGGAGAGCGCATAGGTGGCCACATGGAGAAAGATCAGGTCCACGTCGCTCTGCCGGAACGCGTGACCCGCGGCTGCAGCCTTCCGGGGCCCATCGATCATGCCCAGGTTGACCACCTCCGTGCCGAAGCCTTCGAGCCTGGCCGCGATGGTGCGGTTATACTCCTCCAGCCGCTCCCTCAAACCGGCGAACTGGCCCCAGTAGGTATCCAGACCCACGCTGAACAGGCCCACCCGGTGCCGCTGGTCTATTTTTTCCAATCCGCGCTCATTCGTCACAGCTAGTAACGATACGCCGCGCCCGGCGGGGTTGGAAACCGAGCGCCATTCGGCCGTCAGGCGCCTGCGATCAGCCCAGGGGTTCGATGGGGTATCCCCGCGGTTGCCGAGAGTGAGTAATGCTGGTGCGTCTCGTCAAGATAACGCCGATCCTGCCGGAAATCAGGCGCCGGCAAGGGGAGCCTGAATCCCGGACACTGGCCGACGAATCAGGCCTAATGTGGTCATGGCTTCCAGCTCGACAGCACACAATTATCTTGACACTATGTCTATACAACTATATTATCGCTAGCGATTTTTGTGAATCGACTGGACGGCGATGTGTAGGACGATCGTGAAGAGATTGCGCTACCGGGTAGCTCTGACGACTGTTGCGGTTGCGGTCGCAATTGGATGTGCGGGGGCGCAGACTCTAAGAATTTTGGATCCGCTTGCGGTTGCCTCAGAAGGCGACTCTGCCAGCGCCGTGATGGTGGTGACGATTCCAGGTGACCTCCCGACCAGGAAATGTGAAGTTGTCGTAATCGGTGCGGGCCTGGGAGGAAGTGCTGCGGCAATGACGGCTGCGCGTGCCGGTCATCACGTTTGTATGACGGAGCCAACACATTGGATCGGCGGCCAGATGACCTCTCAGGGCGTATCCGCCCTGGACGAAAATGAGTGGACCGAAACTTCCGGAAGCAACGCATCCTATCTGGTGTTGCGTCAGAAGATTCGGGAACACTATCGCCCACTTCTGAAGAGCCAGCCGGGCGCAGACGAATTCAACCCGGGTAATTGTTGGGTCAGCGGTCTCTGTTTTGAGCCGAGCGTCGGACTCCGTGCGCTCGAGGAAATGTTGCATCCTTACGAGCAGAAGAAGATGTTGTCCCTCTATATGCGCACCGCTCCGGTAAAAGTTGAGAAGCAGGGAAATGTTCTTCAAAGCGTCGTCTTTTACAGCTTTGCCGACAAGACATTCTTTCGCCTTCAAGGAACAGTATTCATTGATGCAACTGAACTGGGAGAGTTCCTTCCTCTGGCAGGCGCCGACTACGTAACCGGCGCGGAATCCAGCGCCATGACCGGTGAGCCGGATGCGCCGCCGGTTGCGAACCCCAAGGCTTTGCAAAGCTTTACGTATCCTTTCATTCTGCGCAAGGCTTCTGCCGCTATGAGTGAAAAGCCCGCCCAGTATGAACAAAACATCAAGTATTTCTCGCTCGATAGCGTCGAGAGCCCTGAACTTACGCTGCATTATCGGTTTTTCGAGCATGCTGCTGAGACGCCGGGCTCATTTTGGTCTTATCGCAGAAGCGTCGATGCATCGCAGTTTAAGCCGGGCGCCTTCCCGTCGGACCTTAGCATGATCAACTGGTCGAGCAACGATGTCTGCGATGCAGGAATTCTATCGGACGATCAGGAGGAGACCGCGCGCGCTATGCAGCACGGCAAGCAGGTGTCACTCGGGTTTGCCTGGTGGATTGCTCGCGAGGCGCGAAGGGACGACGGTCGCGGCAAGGGATATGCCGACATCGCCATGACGAAAGATGCCATGGGCAGTCAGGATGGACTGTCCCAATTTCCCTACGTGCGCGAATCCCGGCGAATTCTTGCTTTGGGAACGGTTCGCGAGCAAGACGTAGCGCCGAAAGATCCATCCGCGGTTCGGGCCGTACAATTCGAAGATTCTGTCGGGATTGGCTATTATCCAATGGATCTTCATGCCTGCGATCCGGAGCCGGCGTTGCCTGACTCCAAGCCGTATCAGATACCGCTGACAGCCTTGATGTCGCGGAACATAGCGAACCTGCTGGCCGCATCGAAGAACATTGGAACCACGCATTTTACCAACGGCGCTTATCGCCTGCACCCTACCGAGTGGGCAATTGGCGTTGCCGCGGGAGAATCAGCGCATGAGGCTCTGGCCGCGGCAGTTCCGCTGCATGAGATTGTACAGAATCCAATACAGCTTCGGCGCTTACAGCTTGATTTGATCAGCCTTGGTCAACCATTAGTGTGGTATGACGATGTGCCAGTAACCTCGCAAGAGTTTAGAGCCGTTCAGGCGATATCCATTCTCGGTTTGCTTCCGCCAAAAAACGGCACATTGCACTTTTCTCCGGACCAGCCGGTATCTGCCGGCGAAGTAAACGCCGCTCTCGAAAAGCTGGACCCTGCCGATGCTTCTCAGCTTGATCTTTCAGACAGTGCGCCCGTTGCCTGGGAGAAACTGGCCAGATTCAAGCATGGCGCAGAACAGCATCATGGCCTGGTGCGGCGCAGCGAGTTCGCTGTCTGGCTGTTTAACCTGTCCGCAAACAGTCTTTTGAATGGGGACGTGCGCAGTGCAGGCACGCCATTCTTCAAGCCGCCCAGGTGAGCACACATGCAGTCAAGCTGGCATCGCTGCAAAGGTGAATCGGCCGTTTCAATGGGATTCACCAAATTATCGGTCTCTGCTACAACCTGGGAGCCGGCGCGATTCCCGTGCCAGCTTGAGTTTACTCTCAAGTTGACGTCCCAAGTGGAGATAGCCTGCCGGATACGACCGGCACGGAAGGATTCAACCCTATGAAATGGAAAACTCTTTGCAATCTCAGTCTGATCTGCGGAGTTTGTTGCACAAGTAACTTTGCCCTGTTCTCCGGCTCTGCTCAGCAACTGGCGAAGCCGGATACATCGGCGCAAGCCCCTGCTGTGCAGATGTCCGCACCCCTTCCCGCAGTCAAGCTGGACGGCAACTACTTTTCCGCGGGCGGGAAGCGATTCCTGCCCGTGGGGGTGAACTGGGTGCCGGCGAAGGCCGCGATGCAATGGCCCTATCAATGGGATGCGGCAGAGATAGAAGCCGACTTTGCGCAGATGCACGCGCTGGGTGTAAACACGATACGGCTCGACCTGGTGTGGTCGTGGTTCGAGCCACGGCCAGACGATTACAATCCGGAAGCCTTTCGGCAGATGGATACCCTGATTTCGCTCGCCAACCGTTACAAAATCTATCTCCACCCGGAGATGCTGATCGGCGGCGAAGTGGGCGAAGCGTACTGGGACGTGCCGTACCGGCAGGGACGGAATCCGCACTCGGACCCCTTTATGCTGCGGCTGGAGACGGACTTTGCTCAGGAGCTTGCGCGCCACTTTGGGAAATCGAGCGCGATTCTTTCGTGGGACTTGACGGACGAGCCGCCTTTCTGGATTGTCGCGGGCTCGACGACGGACTCGATGGCGATCAACTGGACGCGACTGATCACGGGAGCGCTGCGGCGCTACGACACGCTGCATCCTCTGGTGGTGGGGACGTCAATGGAGGACGTGGGGCACGGGCCATTCCGGCCGGACCTGCTGAAGAATGAAGTGGACTTTTTCAGCGTTCACCCCTACACGATTTACGCGCCGAAGCTGTTTCCGGACCCGATGCTTTCGGAGCGGCAGACCTATGGCGCAGCCTTTGAAACGGCGCTGACGGAGGGAGCCGGCCACCCGGTGATGATCCAGGAGTTAGGGGCTTCGTCGGCGCAGTACAAGCCGGAGTCGATTGCGGCCTATGAGAGGGCAGCCATGTACTCAGGGCTCGGGGCGGGAGCAAACGGCTTTCTGATCTGGTGCTACACAGATGCGGCGCCCGGCCAGTATGCGAAGGTTCCGTATCTGCGCTCGCCACATGAGACGCGGTTCGGCATCGTGACATGGGACCGCAAGGAGCGGCCGGCAGCGAAAATGCTTGCCGAGTTTGCGAAGACGATGGCGGGCCTGGACCTGACAGGCATTGAGCCGGCGCCGGCAGAAGTGGCGTTGCTGGTGCCGAACGAGTGGTCAAAGCCGTACGGAGACGCATCTCACTTTGGCCTGACCGGGCCGGAGTACGCACCCTACACCTCGACGGCGGAAGGCGGTTCCGTGAACGGACAGGCACCCACAACGTACCCGGACGACAACACGCGCCTGACGGGCGCATGGCTTTCGTCGTACATCCTGACGCGGCGCGCGGGCATGAAGGCAGAGTTTCCGCGCGAATATGACGACTGGCAGAAGTATCCGATGCTGGTGCTGGCCTCTCCGCTGACGAGCACGGACACAGCGCTGGTGCATGTGCACACGGACTTCTGGGGTAAGGCCAAGGCGTACGTGGAAAACGGCGGAGTCGTGTATGCCTCTGTGAGCGCAGACGCGGCGATTCCCGACATGGAAGATATCTTCGGCGCGCGGCTTGTGGATGGTGCACCGGCGCGGGAGGTGACGCTGAAGATTGTGGCGCCCTTTGGTGGCCTGAAGCCCGGAGACACCTTTACCTACACTGCGTCTGCGGATACGCTGAACCAGTGGACCGCGACGTTGCAGGTGGGCAGCGGTCAGGTGATTGCCGTCGACCAGGATGGGCGGCCTGCGCTGGTGGCGAATTCGCTGGGGCGAGGAAAGACCTTGCTGTCAGCGTATCCGATCGAGATGTACCTGGCCAATCAGCCAGTCGCGTTTGAAGGCAAGGACGCGACCTACCGCATTTACCAGGCGCTGCGCGAGTGGGCCGCCGTCAAGGCGACGGTCTGGACCGACGATCCCTCAGTCGAGGCCGCGGCCCTGAACGCGAAGGACCACGGATATCTGGTGGTGGTGAACCATACGGCTCAGACCAAGCAGGTGTCGATCCAGACTTCGTTGCCGGTGCAGGCTCTGAGCCGCGTAACGGCAGACGGAAAACAGGCAGTGACGCACCAGCAGTCGGGATGGTCGCTGCAACTTGACCCATACGATGGAGCTGTGCTGGATTGGAAATAGGATCCAATCTGCGCATAGGGAGTATGCATGATAGCTGGCGTTGATATTGGAGGCACAAAGATTGCTCTTGGCCTCATAGACGACAACGGGGCCGTGGTTACCCGCACGGAGATTCCGGTTCAGATGGAACGCGGCCCCGCGAACGCGCGCGACAGAATCCTGCAGATACTGCACAAACAGGTTCTGGAGACTGGTGCTGGATTGACGGGCATCGGCATTGCGTGTACGGGCCCGGTAGACCCAATTACGGGCGAGCTTGGCGACGTAAACACACTTCCAGGTTGGCAGGGCTGGAACCCGGTGCGGGAGCTGGCCGACGCCTTCGGCGTTACGGCAGCGCTGGAGAACGACGCGGATGCGGCGGCGCTGGGTGAGGCACGGTGGGGAGCAGGCCAGGGCAAACGCAGCCTGATCAGCATTACGGTGGGCACTGGCATCGGCGCCGGCATCATTTTGAACGGAGACGTATACCGGGGAGCGAACCATGCCCACCCGGAGATTGGCCACCACATTGTGGAACCGGACGGTCCACTGTGTACGTGCGGCGCCTCAGGCTGCTGGGAGAGCTTGGCGTCGGGGCCCGCGCTGGAGCAGTGGTACGCGGAACAGAACCCGGACGACGACCGTCGCACAGGCAAGGAGATCTGCATGCTGGCGCGGGCGGGTCATGCCTCAGCGCAGCGAGCAGTGGAGCGTCTGGCGAAGTATCTGGGGCTCGGGCTGTCCAACGTGGTGTCGATACTGATGCCGGAGGTGATTGCGCTGAGCGGCAGCGTGATGCAGAGTGCCGACCTGCTGCTGGACCGCATTCACGCGATCGTCCGCGGCAAGTGTCGTCTGGTTCCCGTGGAGAACTGTGAAATTGCGGTTTCATCCTTGGGCGCCAACGCCGGTCTGATTGGCGCCGCACAGGTTTGGCACAACCGCTTTGACCGCTAACTGGAGGAGAAGTTGTGAAACGTACATCGTACCGTATTGTTGAGGGCCCTTATCTACGCGACCTTCTGGATCAGCCGCAGGCTCTACAGGACACACTCAAAGATCTCCGTTGTAAAGCAGACCTGTTTGACCGCCTCGCGCAGATACGGCACCAGGGGCATGCACGCGTGGTGTTAACTGGCATGGGATCTTCGCTGCACGCGTTGTATCCACTGGAGCTGATGTTGACCGCCCAAGGGGAACCAGTTAAGCGCGTAGACTCGTCGGAACTGATTCACTCGATGCCCAGCCTGCTGGCCAGCAGCACGATTATTGTGGCCGTGTCGCAGTCGGGCCGCAGTGCGGAGGTAGTTCGCATGCTGGAGCAGAACTCGGGGCGGGCAACGGTGATTGGCGTTACGAACACTGCGGACAGCCCGCTTGCCAGGCAGGCGAACTTTCTGATACTGACTCAGTGCGGAGAAGAGTTTTCCGTCTCCGCCAAGACATATGTGGGAACGCTGGCCGCCCTGGAAATTCTGGGAGCGGCATGGCGCGGCGAAGTGGCCGACGCCTTGTATGCCGAGATGCAGGCAGGCTCGGCGTTGGTAGCCAGTTATCTGGCGCGTTGGCGCGAGCATGTGGAGTCGCTGGCCAGCGAGATGGAGAACATACGCCAGCTATTCATCGTGGGACGAGGGCGGTCACTGGCTTCGTCCGAGACGGGCGCGCTGATCACGAAGGAGTCGACACGTTCGACTGCGGAAGCCATGAGCAGCGCGGCCTTCCGGCACGGTCCGATGGAGATGGCAGGGCCGGAGACCATGGTGCTGGTAATGGAGGGCGAAGCCAATATCCGCGCGCTGAACAGCAAGCTGGTGCGCGACATACGCGATGGCGGAGGACGGGCAGAGCTAATCGGGCCCGCCGCGGAGATTGCAGCCCTGCGCATTCCCGACAAGCTCTCACGCCTGCTGCCCATTGTCGAGATTCTGCCTGTCCAGATGCTGACATTGGCCCTTGCAGCAAACGCAGGCTTTGAAGCCGGAAACTTCATGCACGCAACAAAAGTTACGACCGAAGAGTAGCAGCAAACCGAGGCACAAACTCCATGAAGCGCAGCAAGTACCTGGTAACGATTGTTTTTGCGATCTTTTTTGTCATGTCGCTTGTGACAAATATTCTTGGCCCAATTGTTCCGGACATTATCCAGAGCTTTCATCTGAGTCTTTTTGCTGCTGGACTTCTTCCCTTCTCCTTCTTTGTTGCCTATGGGGTGTTTTCGATTCCCGCCGGCTTCATGGTCGAACGCTGGGGAGAGAAGCCGGTCATCTTGGGAATGTTCTCAATTGCATTGGCAGCGTCGCTCCTGTTTGCGTGGCTGCACATCTTCCCCGTAGCGATGGTATCGCTGTTTCTGATTGGGAGCAGCATGGCTGCGCTGCAGGTGGCCATCAACCCTCTGCTGCGGGTGGCAGGAGGAGAAGAGCACTTTGCCTTTAACTCGGCATTTGCCCAACTGATTTTCGGAATCGCGTCGTTCTTAAGCCCGCAGATCTATTCGTATGTTGTCCGCAACCTGGAACTGGCGCCGGGGCGGAACTTTTTTCTGTCGACACTGGCCGCAATCGTGCCGGAGACGATGCGATGGATCTCGATGTACTGGATTTTTGCGATTGTGATCGCCGCCATCACGCTGGCTCTGGCTTTCTCGCGGTTTCCTGAAGTGAAGCGGAAGGTGGATGAATCAGCGGGTACCTCCGGCATGTATCGCTATCTTCTGCAAAAACCGGTGGTGTGGCTCTACTTCTTCAGCGTGTTCTTCTATGTGGGGTCGGAGCAGGGTACGGCGAATTGGATGTCGGAATTTCTGTGGAAATATCACGGCTACGATCCGCAAACCACCGGGGCATTGGCAGTGGCTTGGTTCTGGGGCCTGCTAACCGTGGGCTGCTTCGTGGGCATGATCCTGCTGAAGTTGTTTGACAGCCGCCGCGTGCTCGGAGCCTTCGCCATCGGTGCGCTGACCTGTCTTTCCGTGGCGCTTTTTGGTCCGGCCGCAATCTCCAAATTTGCGTTTCCGTGCATAGGGTTGTTCGCGTCGGTGATGTGGCCGATCATCATTTCTCTCGCGCTGAACTCGGTGCTGGAGTACCAGGGAGCGCTGGCCGGAATTATGTGCTCGGGAATCATGGGAGGAGCAATCATGCCGCTGCTCACGGGGCGGATCGCCGACTCATTTGGCCTGCGCACGGGCATGTGTCTGTTGTACGTAACCTTTGGGTGGATCTTCGCGGTTTCGCTGTGGGCAAAGCCTCTGATCACCAACCAGAAATTTGGCGAGGGAAAGCTGGGGAGCAGTGCGGTGTAGGGCTATGCGGAAGCGCGCGAAGAAACCTGTCCATTCGCTGGGAATCCCGGATCTGGGTGGAGCGGCCTCACGAAGAGTGCTTTGGGGGGATGGCTTCAGAGTGAAAATGTTCTAAGGGGTTGTGGTCTGCGGAGCGCGGCCCAGGCTCTGCAGATACCTGCGGTAGTCATCGTAGAGAACTACGGTGGGAGGACCGCCGGGGGTGATGCGCGACCCTGGAGCATTGAAAAGGCCCGAGTACTGGTAGCAAAGGATCTTTTCAAAGTTGGGGAAGCGTTGCATGTCCTGAATAAGCCCGCCGATGGGTCGCGGGACCAGAGCCTTGTCGTCAAAGAGGAACGCCTCCATATCCAGCCAAAGATGCGTGCCGGTTTTGTCGCACATGGATTGCCAAAGCTGTGCGGCCTGCTCGCCGGTGATATCGCCGGCAGGCATGCGATGAAAGGCGAAGGGGCAGACGATGTCGAGATGCTCGAGGACGAGCGGCCAGACATCGCGCGACTTGAGCATGCCATGAGCATTGGGAGCCAGCATGAGCGGCTTCTCCGGGGCGAGGCTTCGGCAATAGGCCTGGAACTCGCGGAAGAAGGCAATGACCTGTCGCCGGTAGCGGTCCTTCTCCTGTTCCCCCTGGTCGGGGACGAGGCTGCCATAAGCTTCCGCAGAAACATACCATCCATAGAAAGACGGATGATGGCCATAGCGGCGCCATAACTCCGCGGCGACCTGCTTGGACCAGGCGAGTGCGGCGGGACTGAAGTCGAACCAGGCATAGGCGCCGACGCCGAGAAAGACATTCATATTGAGCCGGTCGGCCTGAGAGAGGATAGCTTCGATGGGGTCGCGGGAGGTCATGGACACGCGCCCTGGGAAGAGGGCGGAGGGATAGTAGGCAAGTCCATGATAGCCCGCAGTGGCGATGTTGTTGTCGCCGTAATGGGCCTCGTTGCGAAAGACTTCCTGGATCACCACGGTATCCATGCCGAGGTTGTGCATGGCGAGGATCTGCTGACGCCAGTCGTCTTCAGTGAGCTTGCGGATATCAGCGTTCCAGTGGCTGCCTTCTTCCTCGCTCCAGTGCACGATGCCTACCCAGGCGCCATCGACGGTACGGGTGGAGCGAACGGAGGAAGGCAGCACCTGGACTTCGCGTTCGGCACGCACCTGGCGGCCACCACATGTAGCAACAAGAATGACACGGTGGCTGCCCGGCCAGTCCTCAGTGGAGCGGCGATAGAAGATGCCGGCACTGGCGTGGGCGGGAATGCGCTGCAAGTTTGAATTCACAAGCGCGGACGGAGACTCTCGATCAAGATAGAGAGCGAGCATGAACCTGCGGCTGCGATTGCCGGGGTTTTCAACCGCTCCGCGGATGTCGAGCATGATTTTGTCGGTTACCGGAGAGGGCGGGATGAGGGCAAGCCGGGCCACGGGCTGCTGCCCGGAAGCGGAAATCCACGCCATGCCGCCCCACAGCAGCGCTGGCAACCATTGCAGGCGAAACCTTCTCATTTGATGCCTCCGCTTGTGTGGAAAGCCTGCAGCCACGACGCGAGGTCCGCTCCAGAGGCCGGCAGGCTTATCGAGACCGGCTGCCTGATCGCAACCAGACGAACGGTCTAGCGGCCGGATTCAAACACTAGCGCAGCCGCCCCCTGCACGCCGGCAAAGCGTCCGGCCTTGGCAGTGCGGACCTGGGGTTGGCGCTTTGTTCCGAAGTGCAGAAGCTTTGCCACCTGCTTTTCCACGCCGGGAACGAACTGCGTGTATTCCTCAATAAGACCGCCTGAGAGAAGGACTGCCTGGGGATCGACGAGGTTGAAGAGATTGGCGATTCCCTCAGCCAGAAATTCGGACATCACCGCATAGGCCTTTTGCGCGGCTGCATCGCCACTGCGTGCGAGATGGTTGATTTTGAGGGCAAGGTCCGCGTCGTCGATCTTGCCCTCAGGGACGGCTCCGCCGAGTTCGCGATAATTCCGGAGCAGGGCAGCAGTAGAGACATAGGCTTCCAAGCAGCCGTTACGGCCGCAGTTGCAAGGCCGGCCGCCGGCGCAGATCACACCGTGCCCGATGGATCCGGCAAAGCCGTGCTGGCCGCGCAGAAGTCTGCCCCCGGTAACGATGCCACCGCCGATGCCCGTGCCGATGGTAAGGACTACAAAATCGGAGAGGCTACGACCGAGGCCGAAATACAGTTCCGAGAGCCCGGCAGCCTGCGCATCGTTCACGGCGAAAGCCGGCAAATGAAAGCGTTCCTCGGCAAAGCCGCGCAGTTGGAACCCAGCCCATCCGGGGAGATTGTCGGTGGCTGCGAAGATGCTGCCATCGCGATGATCGATGGCGCCGGCAGTGGCGATGCCAAGGCCCACCGGCTGGAAGTGCTTGTCGCGCGCGGCTGCCAGCACCTGTTCGACAGCCTGGACCAGACCGGCGATGATGGCATCGCACCCTTTGCCAGCGTCGGTAGGCGTCTGGGAAGTGAGGAGAACTTCTCCGCTGCGCTGCACCAGGCCAGCCTTGATGGAGGTGCCGCCGATATCCACGCCTATTGCAGGAGCCGAGGATCCGGACTGCTCAAGAGCATCCACGAAGTTGGCGGTGATGACTCCGGGACGAGTGATGGCCGAGCCGACTATAACGCACCATGCGCCACCGTCGATAGCGCGGCGCGCCTCCTTGGGAGTAGAGATATGCCCCTCAGCCATGATGGGGACATGGAGCTGTTGCGCCATCTGCACGAGCAGCGTCCAACTGAAGCCTTGATTGTCGCGGGTGCGCTCGGTATATCCGTTCAGGGTGGTTCCCACGCAGTCGGCGCCAGCAGCGGTGGCGGCCAGGGCCTCATCGAGGGTGGCGATGTCGGCCATGACGGGCAGGCGTAGCTCCTGGTGAATCCGCTCGATGAGCATTTGCCAGGGGTCGCCATCGGGCCAGACGCGATTAGTGCAGTCGAGAGCAATGATGGAGGCACCAGCGGCGGCCAAGGCGGCGGCGGCGGCGAAATCGGGTGTGATGCGCAGCCCCGCTGGGCCATACTGTTTCTGGATGCCGATGATGGGGAGCTTTGTATCCCGCCGCAGAGCCGCTATATGCTCCGCGCTGTTGACGCGCAGGCCGGCCGCTCCTCCGCCTATCGCAGCCAGTGCTATGCGACGAATGGCGTTCGTGTCTTCCAGAGGATCGCCGGGGGAAGCTTGGCAGGAAACGATTAATCTGCCTTTCAATTGCTTAAAAATCGCGGACATTCGATCTCCCCATTTCCCTTGCATGGCAAACGGACGGCAGATTTTACCGCGCCGCCGATTTGTATTATTGTATAGCCTACTATGGTGTGACAAGATGGACGGGCAAATGAGATGAGTGTGATGGACCGCTTCCAGCTCCCCCGGAACGGCGGGGAACGCGGAATAAGGCGGAAAACCGGCCCCAGGCTTGGGGTGGAACGGATATGAGAATGAACAGCATGCTTCTTGCCGGGGCGCTCCTGGCGATTTTGTCGGGCCTGATGAATGGAAGTTTCACCCTGCCGATGCGGTTTCTGGGGCGATGGGAATGGGAGAACGTGTGGGGCCTGTTCATCGTGATTTCATGCCTGCTGATGCCGGCCGCGATTGTGAGCGCAATTGCGCCGCAGAGCTGGATAATTATCGCGCATGCGCCCGCGCACGCCGTATGGATTGCGATTCTCACGGGGTTTGCGTGGGGGTTTGGGGCATTGCTGTTCGGACAGAGCGTGAGCGCAATCGGGATTTCGCTCGCCAATACCCTTGTGTTGGCGATTAGCTCAGCGCTGGGGTCTCTGCTGCCGATCCTGCTGCTGGCCCCGCACAAGCTGCTGAAGCCCTCGGGAGAAAGAATCCTGGGCGCTGTGACGGTGGAACTTGCAGGCATTGCGCTGTGCGGCTGGGCAGGACGAATGCGCGAGCGGGCTGCGGGCGTTGACGCGGAGAGAGGCGGCATGGTGGGACATGCGCGTCCCGTCGGCGTCGCGCTGCTGATGGCCGCTGGATCGGGCGTGCTGTCGGCGGTGTTCAATATCGGCTTTTCCCTGGCGCAGCCGATCGCGGACTATGGCCGCGCGGCGGGGCTGAGCCAGTTTTCAAGCGTCAACCTGATCTGGTGGATCATGCTGGGTGCAGGTTCGGTAGCCAACCTGGGATTCTGCTTTTACCTGTTCCGCAAGAACGGCAGCATCAAGAAGTTTGCCCAACCGGGGCGATTTCGGCTCTACGGCCTGTCGGCGGTGATGGCATTATTGTGGGGAGGAAGCATTTTTGTGTACGGCGCTTCGGCTCCACGATTGGGATCGCTGGGTACCTCCATCGGGTGGCCCCTCAGCCTGGCGGTGGGCCTGCTGTTGGCGAACGCGATCGGGATAGGCTTAGGCGAGTGGAGACAGGCTCCGGCACGCGCGCGGACCTGGATGTATTCGGGAATCGCGGTATTGCTGGTAGCGGTCATCCTGTTGAGCAGAGCAAGCTATTGAGAAGCTTCCCCAGAGACCGCGGCGGAAGCTTGCTCAGTTGCCGGCGAATCCTCTGCCGCGCCTATCACTGGGGCGGACGAGAGTTTGGCCCCTCTGATGCTGGGCCCATCATCCTTATGTTTGCCTTGGAAAGGAGAGGAGAGCGGCTCACACGACTGCCCGGGCTGGTGAGCATGTGCAGCGGACACCATTTCTCTGCATCGTGAGCTATCCTGATAGCCGGGAAGGCGGAGAGGTTTGCCCGAAAGGCTGCAAATAGGAGGTATTCTCTGACTGCGTTGGCAATGAAGAAGTCACAGTCACTCCGCACAGGCACGGTGCCGCACCCGGAAACAGTGGCGCGATTTTTCCTTGGCTTTCCTCCTGGCGAGCGAGCATGCGGCCGGAAAGCATTTGAGGAGTTCAGCGCACTCGCACGGGGTCAGCAACGCAGGACGGCAATCATCACGGGAAAACATTTTGTGGTCGATAGGGACCGTTAACTTTCGAGGAAATATCGATGCAAGGAAGAAAGCAACAACGCGACCAAATACCCACACCGGTGGCAACCAACCGCAGGGATTGGGAATTCGAACCCTTAGATAAGAACAGCTTCACACCGATGTACTTTCAGATCCAGACGCAACTGCTGAAAATGATTCAGTCGGGACGGTTGCGCGCCGGAGATTCACTGCCGAGCGAAGAAGAGTTGAGCCGGATTTACAGGGTCAGCCGGATGACATCGCGGCAGGCGCTCCAGGTACTGAAGAGCCAGGGATTTGCTACGCGCCACAAGGGGCAGGGGAGCTTTGTCAGCCAGCCGCGCGTGGAGAAGGACATCACGCACCTGCGCGGCTTTACGGCGGAGATGCAGGCGCTGGGCATCAAGGCTACATCGCGGGTGCTCGAGGCGGAAACCTCTCCAGCGCCTGCAGAGGTGGCGTCGCAGTTCGGCATTGCGGTGAATGCTCCGATTTACCGCTTGCTTCGGTTACGGCTGGCCGACGGTTTGCCTGTAGCCATCGAGGAAATCCGGCTTCCGCTTGAACGCTTCCCGGGAGTGGAGAAGCTTGATTTTTCGCGCCTGTCGCTTTACCAGACGCTGCGGGAGCGATATGGGATTCGAGTGAGCCGCGCGGACGAGATCTTGGAGGCGCGCGCGGCGACGCGCCGGGAGGCAGAACTGCTCGAGGTTAAGGCGCGGGCGAGCCTGCTGGTGATATCGCGCACGCTATGGAGTACGGACGGGCTACCGGTGGAGACGGCGCTCTCCGCATATCGCGGCGACCGCTACCGGGCTGTGCTGCAGATCCCGGCGACCGCCATCGAATAGACCAGATCCGAATCTCACCTGCAGGGAGACTGCGCCCGGGCACAGCCTGTACCGTGCGGAGTGGGCACGGCGAACAATACATAGACACCATTCCTCGACGTTGAGTCGGGGCCCCGCGGTCCAGTTGCCGTTTATGGTACCCAGGCTGGCGATGCGCCACGCGTTCGTACTCTCAAAAACGCACGCCCTCGCAATGCGGATTACACCCTTTTAAATGTTGCCGATCCAGATGCAAACCTGGCCCCAGGCAACCCAGCCCAGGAATGTGTAGGGCCGGACAGCGAGACGGCGGGGAGTGCGCAACGGGCAGGGCGTCGGAATTTTCGGCTTGACGCGGGATGCGTTCGTAGTATATACATCCATACTGAAAAGCAGGGTCGCACTTTGTCTGCATTGAGACAGAGACGCCAAATACCCCAAAACGGGGGACGTACATTGTGAAAATGGAGGCACCAGTATGTGGTACAGGATTCGCGCTCTAACATTGTTGTTGTTCATAGCGGTATGCTTCGAGAAGGCTCCGGCGCAAGTCACGAGCGCCGGGTCCATTGCAGGCCAGATCGTCGACAGTTCAGGCGCCCTGGTTCCCACGGCAACGGTGGTTGCGATCCAATCACAGACCAACGTGCAATGGAAAACTGTCACCGACACCTCGGGAACTTACATTTTTCCAAATCTTCCCGTTGGCACTTTCACCCTCTCCGCGCAAAAACAGGGATTCAGCCAGGAACAGATAAACTCCATCATCCTCGATGCCGGAGATCAACTGAGGACCAACTTCACTCTCAAGCCCGGCGCTGTGACCGACACGATCCAGGTCAGCAGCGACGCCATCACTGTGGATACAGAATCCGGCAACATCGGCGAGGTGGTGGGCTCCCAGGATATTGAGGCGATGCCGCTGGTCACGCGCAACTTCATCCAACTGGTTGAACTTGTTCCCGGTGTATCGAGCGATATCGGCAGCCAGGAAGGCTTCGGCTCGGGCAGCGGGCTAGCCGCATCGGTTAACGGTGTGCGCGAAAACGCGAACAACTGGACGATCGATGGCGTGCCCAACCTGGACGTGTATAACGGCAACAACTCTATCGTCCCGAATGTGGATGCCCTTGCCGAGTTCAGGATTGACCGCGGCAATTACACGGCCGAACAGGGACGCAGCGCCGGCGCCTCCATCAACGCCATTTTGAAGCAGGGCACAAACCAATTCCATGGGACGGCGTTCGAGTTCATGCGCAACGGCGACCTCAATGCAAACAATTACTTCAGCAATCTCTATGGCTCTCCGCGTCCAAACGAGCACTACAACAACTGGGGATACACCGTCGGCGGACCGATCAAGAAAGACAAGCTCTTCTTCTTGTGGTCCGAAGAGTGGCGCAGAATCATCGAGCCAACGGGCACATCCACAACGCTGGTGCCCACCGATAACGAATTGAAAGGCGATTTCTCGGACTACTCAACGCTTGGCCTGACAGAGCCCCTCGTGACAACCGCTCTGGCTTCAAATCCGCTTTGCGTTGATTGCGTGGCCGGCCAGCCGTTTCCAAACGACCAAATCCCTACGGGAATGCTGGACAGCAACGCGCTCTTGTTGATCAACACCTACTACCCTCGCGCCGGGACGTTTAAGAACGGCTACAACTTCGCCTCGGCTGTGCCCACCACGACAACAGTACGCGAGGAATTGATCCGGATGGACTATAACCTCAGCGACAGGTGGAAGGCGTTCGCCCATTACATTCAGGATCAGAACCATATCGGTTCTCCATATTCGCTGTGGGGCGACAACCCTCTGCCGAATGTTGAGGGGACCCATGAATTTGAACCGATGCAAAGCTTCGGGGTCAACCTGGTGGGAACGCTCACTCCCAATTTGATCAACGAATTGCAGTTCGGCATCTATCACGACATCATCCGCATTTCGGAGGATCCTACGATCTCGCGCGCCCGGGCGAGCGGCCTGAACATACCCTTTTACTTCCCGGCCCCCCACTTGAATCTGGACGACCGCATTCCCCAACTGCACTTCGCGCACTATGCCGGGGTCAACACAGACTGGCCGTTCCTGAACGGTTTCTTCTTCCATAAGTGGACCGACAACATCTCATGGCACCGGGGCGCCCACAACCTGCGTTTTGGCCTCCTGGTTACCCAGCAGGGCAAAAATGAGAACAACCAGGACTCTCTTGGCAATGGCTCTTTCACCTGGGGCGGGTCGCAGACCGGAAACGACCTGGCCGACATGTTCACCAACTTTGCGGATGTATATCAGGAGGAGGAGACAAACCCCATGCAGCACCTGCGTTACTGGGACGATGAGGCCTACGCGCAGGATCAATGGCAGATATCCCACCGCCTGAGCTTTACCTATGGTCTTCGTTATACCTTCTTCTCGCCTGAAATCGACGAGAACAATCTCCTCACCAACTTCCTGCCGCAGCTCTATCAAGCGGCAATGGCGCCCACAGTCAGCCCCGTCGATGGCAGCCTGTCGAACATTCCTGCGTCACAAATGTCGTACGGCGCTTACCTGCCGACCAACGGGATCATCGTTGCCGGCGTGAACTCTCCATACGGTGATGCCGTCTTCAATGCTCCAAAGTTGAATCTCGCTCCACGCGTCGGATTCAGCTACGACGTGTTCGGCAACGGCAAGACCGCGTTGCGAGGCGGCTATGGACTGTATTACGACCGCACGGCTCCGTACGAGCTCAATGGAAAATCCAATCCGCCCTTCAATGCCAAGGTGACTCTCTATAAGGTCACCGTGGACAACCCGGGTCACAGCGGTGGACAGTCGAGCTATTCGTCGCTTGGCCTCATGGCGCTGAACCCCAAATACACCAATCCCAACAACCAGCAATGGTCTTTCGGAGTGCAGCAACAGGTGCATCGCAACACCGTGGTGAACCTGGACTATGTTCGCACCCAGGGAACCCACCTGTTGTACGAAACACAACTGAACCAGAATGGGTCCCAATTGGAAGTGGCCGAGAACGCCCTCAATGCCGATGTCGGCCTCAACGTCGATGCGGCGCGGCCCTATCTCGGCTACGGAGGAATCGGACAATTCACTCCCGAAGCCAGCTCCACTTACAATGGCATGCAAGCCTCGTTGAGAGAACAGGTGGGCAAAGCGCTCACGTTGAATGCCAACTATACCTACTCGAAGGTGCTCACCGATGCGGCGGGCGACGCCAACACCCCTCAAAACAGCCTTGATCTGAAAGCTGATCGCGGCGTTGCGTCGTTCGACAGAACCCAAATGCTGAAAGCCAATTTTGTCTGGCAACTGCCGGCTTTCACCTCCAACGCCGTGCTGCGAAACGCCGTGGGCGGATGGCAATTATCCGGGCTCGGCAGTGTATTGACCGGAGAGCCAATTGAGGTCACCTTGGGTAGCCCATATCTGAACGACGGCGTGGCAGACAGCACGCCGAGGCCTAACCTGGTTGGGAAGGCCCAGGACAGCAAGGGTCTCAACGACTGGCTCAACCCCAATGCATTCGCTGTTCCGGCCCAGGGGACATTTGGAAACTCCGGTGTGAGCGCAGCGCGGCTGCCTCGCCAGACACAGCTGGACTCGTCGATCTCGAAAGACTTCCATCTTTACGAGCGAGTCCACATGCAGTTCAACTTATCGGCGATCAACGTATTCAACCACACTCTCTTCAACGGGGTAGACAGCAACTACTATGTCGGGAGCGTGACGTTCGGTCATATTACCAGCGCAACCACACAGCGGGTAGTACAGGCAGGTCTACACTTCGCTTTCTGAGCTGTCGTTTGAAAGTGAAGCAATCGGCAGTAAGTCCGACGCGCTGCGGCCATTCCGTAAAAAACGGCTTGGCCGCAGCGCATTATCTTGCCCCCTTCCAACATGATGCCGCCCCTCAAAAGACACTTAGATGGGCTCGAACCGGGAGGATGCTGGAACATGTCGATCGCATCGGAGTTGAATTCCGCTATGGGGCCAAAATCGCGCCGTGCGTTTCTTCAGGCCGCCGGAGCAACCGGACTTGCGTTCTTCGGCCGCCAGGTGTGGAGCGCCGCGCTGCCGGAGACCGCTCGTCAGTCTCTGGCCCGCAGAGGCAAGGCGATTACGCTGTTGGAAGATGGCGGATTTCAGGGTTTGGCCTGGGGCTGGCAGTTTACCGATGGCGCCAAGGTGGCGGAGGTTTCGCGCCACGCGGGGCGGCGGTCGGTGGGGGTGGGCACGGAATCTGGAGACTACGCGCGCTTTCTGGTGTTAGGGCCGGAGATCGGGAAAACCTATACGCTCAGCGGCTGGGTGAAGACGGCAGGAGTCGTTCAGCAGGAAGAAGCGGCGGGTGCATATTTCACCGCGTCGCAGTTCGAGTTTCAGGGCCGGCCCACGGAATACACCGTGGACGGCAAGCAGATTCCGGAGAAGCGCTTCGGCAACTATACAGGAACCGCGGGCTGGCAGCGGTTCTCGCAGAGCTTCACATGCCTGCCGGGCACTTCGTGGTTTGAGGTGGTGGTGGGAATCTATCGCGCATCCGGTTCGGCCTGGTTCACAGACCTTACCTTTGTCGAAGGCGCTGCCGCGGTAGATTTTGACGATGCGGTGGACTGCTGGCAGGCGCTGGAGTGGGCGCACAAGGATGCGCTCGAAAGCGGCGCGCGCTCCAAGCCGGCAGCGGCTATCCTGCGGGATTCCCTTCCTGTACGCGGCGCAGCCTCGGACCCGGCACAATTGGCAAAGGTGCTAGGAGAGACCTACGATGTCGTTTTCCTGACAGCAGAGCAACTGGCCGATCCGAAGCGGTTGAATCGCGCTGCTTTCGACCTGCTGGTGCTGCCCTACGGCGAAAGTTTTCCACTGCCTGCACGCGCGGCTGTGGAGGAGTTTCTGGGTGATGGCGGCGACCTGCTCAGCACCGGCGGATATGCCTTTCAGGCGCCACTGGTCTCGAAAGCCGGCAAGTGGGAGTTTTATGATGAGGCGGTGAGGGCCGAAAGCGGGGAGAACCTGCTGCCGGCCTTTGCAGAGGCAGGCACCGCGTGGGCCGCGCTTGGGCCCAAGTATGCGAACGCCGAAAGCGCGGCGCTGCCGGAGGCAGGACAGCAAACGGCAGGCAAAGTTAGCGTGCCCAGCGGGCTGTGGAATCAGAATGCAGCCTGGTATTGCGAACTGCCGGGCGGCGCCGAGCGCGACCAGTTTTTTTTGCGGGGATGGATACGCACGGCAAACGTGCGGTCCGCTCCCGACGGCTACGCGTACGCAGGCATTGAGCAGCTCGACGAAAAGGGAGAACAGATTTACGCGGCGAGCCTTGAGCTGGAGCGAATCCAGGAATCGCTGCCATGGCACAAGGTGGAACGCCTGATTTATCTGGCGCCCGGCTGCCGCAAGCTGCGCATTGGATTTGGCTTGAAAAACGCTACGGGCACAATCTGGGGAGCGCAGTTCCGCCTGGAGCGCCGTTCGCCCCAGGTGCGCATCAATACCGCGCTGGGATTTCCCCAGGATGAGCTGCAGATTGCGCCCGAGCAGATCGGGATGTTCGACGCGGATTTCCGCCTGAAGCGGGTTTCTGCGATTCGTCCGGCGGCGGGACAGAGGATCATAAGTGGCAACGGGGAGCTGAGCGGAGGCTTTGAAGGCTACGCCGCAACCTGCGTGGTGGGCATGAACCAGGCGCGCTGGATCCCTCTGCTTGAGGCATACGACGGCGTGGGTCGAAAGCGCGGCGCAGCCGGCGCGTTGGTGCATCATGTGCGCGGCGCTTATGCCCGCAGCAGTTGGGCGTTTTTTGGCGTGGAGAACCAGGACATCTTTTCCGCTGGATCGGCGCTGGGAGAAAGCACCCTGCGCGCCGTGAGCCAAGCGCTGGCAAACAAGTGTTACCTGCATGCGTGCGAGACAGATTTTGCGGCATACCAGCACGGTGAGCCAGTGCACGTGTGTGTGCTGGCGACGAACCTGAGCCGGAAGAGCCAGGAACTGGAACTGCTCTGGCAGATTGCCGCGACCGGCGCGGACCAAGCCGCGTACCGGACGAGCCAGAAGGTGACGATTGCTCCAGGACAGACGGTTCGGGTGGAAGCGGAGTGGCATCCCGCTTCGTTTGCGGGTGAGCAGTATCGCGTTAGGGTCCAGTTGGCCGCGGACCAGCAGGTGGTCGACCAGTTGGAGACGGGCTTCGTGGTGTGGAGCACAGAGACGCTGCGTAAGGGCCTGGCGTTTGAATTCCGGGAGAACTATTTCCAGGTAGACGGCCACAGTCTGTTTCTGCAGGGGACGGACGACTATCTGCACACCTTCATCGACCAGGACGAAAACCCGCTGACTTGGAAGAACGATGCCCAGGGCTGCCGGGATTCCTGCATCGATGTGTACGAGAACCTGTTGGGTCTGCGGGGGCCGCAGCAGCGTCCGACCAAGACATGGTGGCGGTGGATCGACGCCATGCTGCTGAACGTGCAGCGCGTGGGCGGCGCATTTTTCCCGGGCATGCTGGTCTTCAGCAACACGGCGGTAAGCAACAAGGATCTAGCCGAGCAACAGGCCTACGTGCAGGCGTTCGCGGCGCGCTACAAGGATGCGGCGGGAATCATGTATTACCTGAATGGCGATCTGGAGTTGCACGATCCGAATCTGCCGGATATTCAAGAGATGTATAACCGCTATCTGAAAGATAAGTACGGGTCGGACGAAGCGCTCGGGAAGGCGTGGGCACTGACGCCTCCGGAAGCTCCGATCGGCAAACTGACGATTCACTCAGGCAAGGACGACTGGCGGGACGTGCGCACGCTGGACGACTTTGAGTTTCGCACGCAGGTGGTGCGGCGCTGGCTGAATGCCCTGTACGACTCGATCCGAAAGGCCGATCAGCGGCATCCTGTGACCGCGGAGTTCTACCAGCTACCACTCACGGGAATCGATTTGTTGACCACGCTCGGACAGCTTGAGCTGGCGAACTTCGGCTACTTCAACTCCGCGGACGAAGACTACTATCGCTTCCCGCAGGTGTGTAAGTTTCTGGACCAGCGGGTGCGCGGCAAGGGGTTGAACGTAGGCGAATTTGGGGTGAAGACGCACCCGGCGTGGTTGGATGCGGAAGACTATATCGCCGCCCGCAGTGAAGCGTATGAACAGGCATACTTCCTGGGTATTGCGCACTATGGCTTTGCCCTGGGCGCATCGAAGATCCAGAACTGGTGTTGGAAGTATCCTTCGGACCTGCCGTTCGAATGGGGCATCAACTACCCCAATGAGCTGATTGCACGCGACGTGCGGGCCATTTATCGCAACACCGGGCTTTTCTTCCGCATGCTGCGGCCGCGCTATGAACCAAGCGACGTGCTGCTGCTGATTCCCGGCGAGAACCGCAAGGGCGGCCAAGGCATGCGCATCCTGGAAGGGGTTTCCAACGGCATTCGGCTGCTAATCGATCAACGTGTATCCTTCTCTACGCTAGCGGACGAGTTCATCGACGAGCTGCCCGCGAAGGTGAAGACGATTCTTTATCCGCTGCCGTACTGCCCGAACGAGAAAGTGGTTGCGCACCTGAAGGAGTTCGTGGAGCGGGGAGGGCAACTCTATATCTCCGGCGACATCAGCTACGACGGATTGCGCCAACGGACACAGACGCAGAGGCTGAAGGATCTTTGCGGCGTGGAGTTTGTCTCGGAGCGTTTTGCGAATATCGACTATCAGAACGGAGCTCTGCCGGTGGTGGGCAAAGCGACAGGCTGGCCGGAATACGTGGCGGCGCCGGGAATCGTGACACGTTTGGCGGGGGCGCATTCGCTGGTGGAGAGCCGGGACGGCAATCCCGTGGTTACTGAGTTCCAGCTTGGCAAGGGACGCGTGATCTTCAGCGCAGACCCCATCGAGCTGCATGGCGATCCGCGGTATCAGCTTTACGCGCATGCGTTCTATCGTGCACTGTGCGAAAGCCTTCACATGAGCGGCGAGAAGATCGTGCCGGCGCAGGCGCCAGTGCATTGCTTCCGTGTACCCTCACAGGACGGACGGGAGATTACCGTGCTGGTAAACCACAGCGAGAAGGACGCCGTGCGCGACTTAGTGGTTTCTTCCAGTGCCGGGGACGTAAGCCTGTCGCTGCAGGCGCGGCTGTCCGGCGCCGTGGTGGCCGGAAAGGACAAGCGAGTGCAAGCCGTGGAAAGCTCGGGGGATGTACGGGTGAACCGGGAATTGCTGATCGGCAGCGATCTGCACTTCATGGCCATCTCCATTAACGAGCAACCGCTTGAAAGCTCGCGCGCGCTGCTCTTGCTGCCGATGGGAGAAGGTCGACTGCGCATTCCCGGCGGCAGTCGATGGCGGCAACCGGTGGTGCTGGTGGGCGAAGTGGCCGGAGCGCAATGGAAACAATACGAGAGCTTTCCGCCCGAGCAGGATGGGAGCATGCTGAAGCTGCCTATCCAGGCAGTTCGCTCCCTGAGCATGATGATTTTGTGCGAAGCCGCGGATCAGGCGGCTGCCGTGAAACAGGTGGAAGCCTCGGTAAACCAGCCTTGGTCGCTGGCTTCCTAACTTGCATGACTCGGTGTGCCGTGGAAGGGCGAAGGTGCACAGCGGGAGACAAACCCGCTCGTCAATGCGTGTGATGAACATCGCGATCGCTGTTATTTCGACTTTGGAAGGAGTCTTTTCATGATTAACGAACTGAACCGTCGGGATTTCCTCGTGGCTCTGGGTATGGGGGCAGCAGCGCTGGCGATCGATCCGGCTGAAACAAAAGCTTCGCCCCTGCCGGGGGCGATCAAGCCCATCGCCGGGAGCTGGTTTGAATTTCAGCATCACGCCACGGTCGAGGGAGTCGATTGGAATCCAGCTTGTCTGCGCTTCACGGCCGCGCAGTGGGATGCCAAGATCAAAGAAATCGCGGAGGCCGGCATGGAATACCTGGTGCTTATGGCGACTGCGGTCTATTACCGCTCTTTTTACGACTCGAAGATATTTCCGAAGTGGGACATGGCCTGCGCGAACCCCCTCGAAGCAGTGCTCTCCGCGGCTGACAAATACAAGATCAAGTTCTTTATCGGTAGCGGATTCTACGGCAACTGGGAAAGCGACAAAACCATCACAGATCCCGTCGCCGCAAAGAAGAGACTCCAGTCGATGGAAGAACTCACCAATATCTACGGCCACCATCCTAGCTTCTACGGGTGGTATTGGCCCGATGAGGCGTGCATCAATCCGCGCTACACGTCGGAGTTTATCACCTACGTCAACACCCTTTCCCGGCTGGCGCGCCAGCTCAAACCACAAGCGCAGATCATGATTGCGCCGTACGGCACGCGCATAGCCATCCCCGACGATGAGTATGTCCGGCAACTGGACGCGATGGATGTTGACATTGTGGCTTACCAGGATGAAGTGGGGGTGCGGAAGTCGAAGGTGACGGAGACCTCCGCCTTTTATCAGGGGCTGCGAAAAGCCCACGACCGCGCGCAGAAGGCAAAGATCTGGGCCGATGTCGAGATCTTCGAGTTCGAAGACGAGGTCTATAACAGTGCCTTGATGCCGGCCTCTTTTGACCGCGTTCTGCGCCAACTGGAGGCCGTCTCGCCATGGGTCGATAAGATACTGGTCTATCAGTACCAGGGAATGATGAATAAGCCCGGCTCCGCGGCTTTTGCCGGCTCTCCGGCGTCCACCAAACTGTACTCCGATTACCTCAACTGGCTCGAGGGCCGACGTTAGGCAGAGTCGAGTTGTGCGCCATGAACATGAAAGAACTGGTCAACAAGCGGTGCAAGTCCCGTTCAGAAACTGGTGTGTCTCGCCAAAAAGCCATCCGGGTGCATAAAGTACCTAGGGCGTGTTCACACTAATTGAGACTTTCGGGATATTGTTAGTAGGTGGAGATCGGCGAAGCGCAGTTTAGCCGCATTGATTCAGAGTTGCCCCGTCAACGGGGCAACGTGAGGGTGACCAACCTGCAGTTTCTCAACGCGCTGCTCTATGTAGCCGAACAAGGCTGCAAGTGGCGCGGATTGCCTAAAAAATTCGGCCCTTGGCACACCATCTATACCCGCATGAATCGCTGGTCCAAGAACGGTGTTCTGGACCATGTCTTCGAGCGCTTGCAGCGGGAACAGATCGTGCGTATCAAGATCGAAGCTGTCAAGATGGACTCCACCATCGTCAAGGTGCATCCGGACGGCGCAGGCGCGTTAAAAAAAAAGGGACCCCAGGCCATCGGAAAGTCCCGCGGCGGATGGACCACCAAGATTCATATGGTTGCCGCGAATGCGCGAGCGGCCATAACCTTCTCGCTTTCGCCCGGCCAAGCCTCCGATGCGGTCGAGGGCCGCACCCTGCTGGGCGGCATCGGGCCGCTGCCGGCACCGCTGCACCTCATCATGGACAGAGCCTAGGAAGACAACGAAACCCGCCAAATGGCGCTGGATTTCGGCTTTATTCCGGTGGTTCCACCCAAGAGCAATCGCCTCGAACCCTGGCAGTATGACAAAGCCATGTACTGCAAGCGCAACGAGATCGAACGGCTCTTCCGGCGTCTCAAGGGCTTCCGCCGCATCTTCTCTCGCTTTGAGAAACTCGATGTCCTCTTCCTGGGATTTCTAACCTTCGCTCTGATTGTCGAGGCTCTCAGATAGTGTTAACACGCCCTAGTTAAGCAGTTCGCGACAACCGTGCTGCGGCTGATGCCCAGCAACTCTGCCTGTTGCTTGATAGGAAGGTCGTGCTCCGGGTCGATCATCGCTTTGCGCTCAGCAGTCCCGCCTTGGTGAGCGCGCCTTCCAAAAAAATCGTTCTCTAGCGTCAGCTCGCCGATCTTGGCGTGGAGGGTCTCGACGTCCACCGTAGCCGTCACGGCCTCTGCCTTCGCCTCGCTTCCAAAAAAACCGGCTGCACCCTCTAAAGCTGGCTCTTTCACTGCGTAATCTGGTTGGCGTGTACTTCAAATTGCTCGGCCAACTCCGAAAGTGTCTTTTCTCCCTTGATGGCGGCCAAAGCCACCTTCGCCTTGAAGGACGCTGTGTGGTTCCGACGCGGACGTCTGCTCGTCTGCTCTCCTCATCCCAGCCATTTTAGGCTGCGGGCGGACAGAACCTCCACTTAAACCCATGTCTGAATTTACGGAACCAGCTCTCGGTGAATAGGCGCACGCAAAATGCAGGTTATGGACATATAACCCAATATGCGCAAGAGTCACATCTAGTTGACGATGACAGTCACATGGTTATCTGCGTGCAGAAGTTTGCTTCTGGTTGTCTTGACGTGGAATCAGGAGAACGTAAGGAACGACTGCGTCTGAAAATTGATTTCGCAAACTGAGATCGGAAAATGGAGGAGCGTGATCGCCAACTATGACAAAAATGGTCGGGCGAGCTAGTTTGGTCATCGCGAGTTTTGAAACGGAATTGTGAACATTGGCAATGAGCTGATACCAGGAACAAAGCGCCGGTTGCTGTGAAAGGTTTGGAGTGAGTGAGCAGGGAACGCCGTTCGCCAGTTGTGACGGGAGAGGCACCGGAAGGTGGGAGTTTAGTGTCACCCAGTATACAAGATCCGGATTTGTGCCATTTATGGCCAGACGTTGTCCGATCCATTCGGCAATGGACGCGTCGCAGGTTCCAACAAATGCGCCTGCGCAATCCGGCAATCCTCCTTGCCTAAATTGATCTCTGAACCATTGCTCCTGAAACCCGATGTGGCGATACCAGGTCAACCGGTCGAAAAAGTGCCCGTCCATCCCGTGGAGAGCAAGGCTATGATAACCCAAGGAGGCAAGCTGATCAGGGAGGCAGCCCTGCAACTTCTGCGTAGAGGAGACGATGAGGTGAAAGCCCATCTTGTTGCCGCATAGCTCACGCGCTTCTCCTGACACCGTGGGCCCATAAAAGGGAACTGTGCCTTGCTGGACTTTGTATTGAGCAAGCAGGCTCGGGTTGGAATAGGGACGAACCAACGAGTCGCGGACAGACGAATCTATAGCAAGTCCCCAGGACTCGACCAAAACAATGACCAGATTTGGCATTCCTGCACTCTTCTTGCCAGCAGTAAGTCCAGCGGAACTTACTGCCAGAGCGGCGGCACTCGGAACGGCGGAGTCATCTTCCGGGGTAGTGTTTAGGGTATTGCGATGCAACCCCAATATTCTCTCGCTGCGCAGCAATCGAATTATTGGATAACGAGAAGCCCATAGATAATTCATGTAGTGAGAACTTAGACCATCATCTCGAAAGGCAGGTTGGAGAAGATTTGGCGCCTGTCCTGTCTTGCGAACCAGCACTGTGCAGTCCACGGAAACCGCCAGAACTACAAAGGCCAAGAGAGAAGCTGCCGCGTAAGAACGATAGGCCCCACGAATTGCCGCGACCGGGAAAAAAGCGGCGATTGAGGAAACGAGCAGAATGAGGACGCCAACAGCGGCCACGGCAAGAAGCCTGGTGGCGGGAAGGCCATGCAAAGCACCGATATTCGCGAGGCATTCCGTGGGAGCGAGGTAGTAGGTTTTACTCACTCCGCAGAGCATATCCGCTGAGATGACCAGTAGCAGCAGGGAGACGGCGAGAATTCTCGGCACAAAAAGGGCAAGCAAGCCAATCACGGCGTATTCTAAGCAAAACCAGCCTAAGAGCACTATACCGAGCCAATGGCTGGCAGCCCAGAATGGAACATTGGCGAATATTGCATAGAAAGTAACAAAAAAAAGGCAATACGCAATATCGGAGAAAGACCAACTACCGGATAGCCGCGCGATGATTTTCATGCGATTTGGATTCTATTATAATCGCTCGGAATCACTAGAGCCTGTTATTAACTTTGAGGCGCGGCATGTGTTGCCCGAATGCTCAAAACCCGCGTAAAACGCGGCGCTCGCGAGATGTGGCACGGAATGCATTCACTGTTTCCCCCTGAATCCCAGTC
>Ga0224555_1000202_pt1 | contig 87357 bp, 80 predicted proteins | sample 714S23034metaG_FD_180687 | JGI IMG/M metagenome (GOLD analysis project Ga0224555, IMG submission 180687) | Peat soil microbial communities from Stordalen Mire, Sweden - 717 S2 30-34 | ecosystem: Environmental > Terrestrial > Soil > Wetlands > Peat | place: Sweden: Norrbotten County, Stordalen... | reverse complement strand
CCTATTGCGGAATAGCAACTTTGCAATCGAAGCGTCCGGTTGCTACAACGCTCTCAAGAACTGCCACTCTCGAATTGTGAAAGGTGGATCGCTTGAGCGTTCATCTGGTCAATCCCAGCGACAATGCTTTTGGCACCGCAGTCATCACGCCGCGCTGGCTGTTTGTGCTGGCGGCAGCGACACCACAGGTGGCAGGAGATCCCATTCTTGTCGATGAATCGCTGGAGCAGATTGTCCCGGAGACGATTCAGCCGGGAGACATCGTTGGCATCAGCGTCCACACCGGCAATGCGCTGCGCGGCTACGAAGTGGGCAGGATGGCGCGCAGCCGGGGCGCCTGGGTGATCTACGGCGGAATTCACGCCACGCTATTTCCTGAGGAAGCGCTGGAGCGCGGGCAAGCGCATGCCGTGGTGACCGGAGATGGCGATGTCGTGTGGAGCAAGGCGGTGATGGATTGCCTGGCGGGAAAGCCGGAAAAAGTCTACGCGGGCGGGCGGATTGGCGGCGACGAGTTTCTGAGCGCGCGCTGGGATTTGATGGACCCGGAAAAATATATGTGGGCCTCGGTGCAAACCATTCGCGGATGTCCCAAGCACTGTTCCTTTTGCAGCGTGTGGCGGACGGATGGGCAAAAGCCCCGGCAACGGAACCACCAGAGAGTCATCGACGAGATTGTGGAACTGCGCCGAATTGGGTTTAGATTCATTGCCCTGGCCGACGACAACTTCTATCCGGTGACCTTCACCGATCTGCGGCTGGCCCGCGAGCAGGGCAATTCAGCCATGCTTGAAGAGCTGACGGCAATTCGCGCCGAACGCTTCCGTCTGATGGATGAGCTGGCCAAGCTGCCCAGAGACATGGTCTTCTACACGCAGATGACGATGGAGGCAGGCGAAGACACTGCTTTTCTGGATGCGATGAAGAAGGCCAACATCAAAGGCGCGCTGGTGGGAATCGAGGCGGTGACGCCAGAGGGACTGAAGGCGATTTACAAGGACTGGAACCTCGCTGGCGACGCCATGGTCAGGCAGTTGCAAACCTTCAAGGAGCACGGCGTTCATGTGCTGGGTTCGTTTATCTTCGGGCTGCCGACGGACAGGGCGGCGACCTTCGATGCCACGGTGGCGATGGCAAAGAGGGCGAGCATCACGTTCGCCCAATTTGTGATGATGACGCCGTTTCCGGGTACGGTGGACTTCAGCCGCTGGGAGAAGGAGCAGGCGGCGAATCCGACGATGGTGGGCGATGTTCCTATCACGCGCTACTGGCTAATTCCGGCGGCAACGCGGCCCAAGATGTTTACGCCGCATCCTACGATGAGCTCGAATGAGATTCGCAATCGCACGCAAGAGGTCTGGGACAAGTTTTATAACTGGGGCGACATCTGGAAGCGGTCTGCCTGCTGCCCGACGATTTATTCGCGAGTCGCGTTCATGTTTTTATCGAAGCTCTACCGGCAGATGTATGCGGGCACGGGCATTTCGACCGACAGCGCGCGCCGCAAGAAGTCCAAGGCCTGGGCCAAGTGGACGGCGCACCAGTGCAAGAAGCTCTTCCGGGCGAAGCCGATGCCAGAATTGCCATCGCGCACATGGGAGGCGGGACTCACGCAGACAATCGCCCATGCAGCGATAGCCGGTAGGGATGGAGCGGAGATGGCGGGAGCTTACGCTACGGCCCCGGCGGAGTGAACGCTTTATTTAACAAGAAACAGGAGATTGGCTGCACGCAAATTTAACGATCTAAACCACAAGGCAATGTAGCGTTTTTTGAAAAAGTGCAGCAAGTTAGCCTCCGCTACGAGGAGTTAGCGAGTTGGCAGATTGCGGCTACCCGTCGCTGCTTTCATCCACCACATCCCCTTCGCCCGGAGCGAGGAAGAGGTTAGCCTCCAGCCCGTGCTGGCGGGTGTAGAGGTCGTAGTAGCGGCCTCGCAGGGCAAATAGCTCAGCGTGGTTTCCGCGCTCGACGATGAGCCCTTGCTCGACGACGAGAATCTGGTCGGCGCGGCGAATGGTCGAGAGGCGGTGGGCAATCACAAAGGTTGTGCGCCCCTGCATCAGTTGGCTGAGGCCTGCCTGAATCATGGCTTCGGACTCGGAGTCGAGCGAACTGGTGGCCTCGTCGAGTATGAGAATGCGCGGCTCGGACAGCAGCGCGCGAGCGATGGAAAGCCGCTGGCGCTGGCCGCCGGAGAGCTTCACGCCGCGTTCGCCCACCAGCGTGTCGTAGGCCTCCGGGAAGCGCTCGGCAAACTCGTCCACGCGGGCCGTGCGGCAGGCAAAGAGAAACTGCTCCTCGGTGGCGTCGGGGCGTGAAAACAGGATGTTCTCGCGAATCGAGCCGTCGAAGAGGAACGACTCCTGCAAGACCACGCCAAGTTGCGTGCGATAAGTGTCCAGGTTGACCTGCGACAGATCCACGTCATCGACCAGAACGCGGCCGCTTGACGGCGTGTGGAAGGCGCAGAGCAGGCTGATGATGGTGGACTTGCCCGACCCCGATGAACCCACCAGCGCGGTCACCGTTCCCGGCTCGGCGGTGAAGCTGACGCCGTGCAGCACGGGCTTCTCCGGATCATAGGCGAACTCCACATCATCGAAGCGCACATTGCCCCGAATGGGCGGGAGCTTGAGAGTGCGGCTGGGGCTCTGGTTCTCTTCCAGCTCGGACATAAGTTCGTTGGTGCGGTCCAGACCTGCAAAGGCCTCAGTCAACTGCGTACCGATAGCCACAATCTGGAAGATCGGCGCCGTCATGAAGACCAGAAACATGTTGTAGCTGAGATAGTCGCCAAAGGTCCAGCGATGGGCCATGATCAAATGTCCGCCCATGGTCATCACAACTGCAGTCAGCAGGCCCACCGCCGTGGTCGCCGCAGCTGCGAGAGCGCTGGTCATGGTCAGTGACTTCATTACGTTGTCCAGCAAGCGGCCAACGCCCACGGCAAAGACGCCTGCCTCGCGATCTTCGGCGTGGTAGCCCTTGATGACACGCACACCGCCCAGCGATTCAGTGAGCCGGCCCGTGACTTCGGCGTTGATCTTGCCTCGTTCGCGGAAGATTGGACGGAGAATTCTGAAGGCGTATTGCAGGACGAAGACGAAAGCGCCCATCACGGTAAAGGCAGTCAAGGTCACCGCCACGCTGAGATGCAGCAGCCAGACAAAGGCCAAAATGGCCGTGAACAGGCCGCCGACAAACTCCACAAGTCCGGTGCCAACCAGGTTGCGTACGCCTTCGACGTCCGTCATGATGCGGGCAACTAAAGTTCCGGTCCGGTTTTCATCGTAATATTTGACGCTGAGCAGCCCTACGTGGCGCTGGACTTGACGGCGCATCTCGGCAATCAAGCGCTGGCCGGCCTTGGAGAGCAACTGGGTCAGCGCAAACGAGGTAATCGCTTGCACCACCATGGCCGTGAAAACCACGGCGATGATACCCGGCAACAGCTCTGGATGAGGGTGATCCTGATTGAGCACCTTATCCATGAACGGCTTGGAAATATAGGGCATGACCAGCAGAGCCACTTTGTTGATGACCATTAACCCCATGCCGGCGATGAGCAGTCCCAGGCGCGGGGCAACCAGAGCTTTGATCTGCGGCCACAGCTTCTTCAGATTAGGCTTGCGCTTGGGCAGATCGCCCTGATTTGCACGCGCTCCGCCGCCTCGTGGCGAACGCTCGGCGCGCCCGCCCAATCCCATTCCGCCGACAGGTCCACGCAGTCCGCCCATCTTCTAAACCTTCCCGGAGCGCCGCGCGGCGATGAAGGAGCGCACGCAGAGAACAACATAAAACAGCATCAAAGCAGACATGGCGAGTTTGTCTGTCAGTGCAATTCGATCTGGTGCCAGACCGACCGCCTGTGCATGCAGATAGCCGCGCACAGCTTCCACAAATCCCCCCAGAAATCCAATAACTCCGATGGTCACGTTAATATGCATGAACAGCCTGCGCCGGCTCTCGTTGGGGCTGATGGCCAGCAGGCCGCCAAAGCCCAGAGCAATGCCGATCCAGGAAGGGATCAGTGCGGTGGGGTGCAGGCTGCCGGTGCCCAGATAGCCAACCAGGCCAAGGGCAATCAATAGAACCGCAAAAACCAATGTCACTTTTACCATGGGAACCCTCCATTCCTCATTCTTTCATCCAGGACGAAACAAAACCGCAAGTTCAACAATAAAAGAACAATTCCGGGGCGGGTTTTCCGTTCCCGCCCTAGTACTACGTTGTAGTTGAATGAGTTTCGGAAAAAAGCAAAGGCCCGTGCCTGAAGGCCCTTTAAATTTACTCTATTTCAGGGGCCTGAAGGCCCCTGCTCCCTCCGTTACCTTCCATCTACAACTGTAGTCCTAGCCGCAAATTACGAAACGCAGATCCTTCGACTTCGCTCAGGATGGCGAGTGCTGGGCACCCAAAGTTTTTTGAACAAGTGCAGCAAGTTAGCCTCCGCTACGCGGAGCGGGCGAGTTAGCAAGTTAGCGGAAGTCTCATTCCTCATGAGTCGTCGAAGCCGGTGGACGACTGACATGCAGGTTAAATTCAGGAATGTTGTTGATTTTGATTGAGTCGTCGGCGGCCACAAGCTTGATCGAATTCGCAACCTTGTCGCAGGCGGAAGTGGCGGATACAAAAGAAGTTGGGAGTAGAGTAAGTTATTGATTCTAAATGGCTGGCCCTCAGGGATTCGAACCCCGATATGCTGCTCCAGAGGCAGCTGTCCTACCGTTGAACGAAGGGCCAACAAAACACAATATCTGGTGCTGGCAAGGGCCTCGACAGGGCGCCAAAGTCCAAAAGCCATCTTGTTCATCATAAGGGGATTCCCTGGCTTGGTCAAACCCGCTTTAGTTGCTTCATTGCTATGAAGAAGCAAGCGTGGACCGGGAGGCCGGCGCTACAGTTTCATGCACCGCGGGTCTGTAACTCCGGTTGGGGACTGAAGCGCAACTGAGGTAGAATCGGAGAAAGAATGGAGTTGGCCCTCAATCTTGTCTGGGCACTACTGGCCACGCTGATGTACTGGCTGTGGATGCGCCACGCTCCGCGCGAGTATTCAAGCCGGCAGATGCAGTTGGTCGCTCTGGCGGTAGTCATCCTGATCCTGCTTCCGGTGATCTCGGTGACCGACGACGTGCAAACCCTCCAGAACCCGGCCGAACTTGATTGCTGCGCACGCCGCCATCATGCGGTCGCCTCTGCTCACTCCATTTTTCCCGCCGCCGCAGCGCTTCCCCCGCCGGTTATTGCCGAGCTTACCTATGGATTTTTACGCTTTTCCGCGCCGGGCAATCGTCCCGCCCCGCTGGTGAAGATTCCCGCCCTGGCCTCCATTCAGAATCGCCCGCCGCCTGTCGCCTGATTGGTTGGCCTCGCGTCTAACAAACAAGGCTCCTTTCATTCTGTTCATTCTGTGACCGTCGTGCTAACCACGGCGCAAAGGCTTTGCATGAAGCGATTCTTCCTTTCCCTGTCTGTCTCCGCGACGGCCGCGCTGTTTTTCTTTGCGCCGGCTTTAGTTCTTGCGCAACAGAATGGTCCGGCGCAACCGAGCCCTGCTTTGACCTGGGATCAGGTGAAGGCCAGGTTTGAAGCCGCAAACCCCGCGCTCCAGGCCGACGCCCTGGGCGTGGACGAGATGAAGGCAGCGGAGATTACGGCTTTTTTGCGTCCCAATCCTACGGCTTCGTTCACCATGGATCAGCTCTATCCCTTCGGCTCGCACTACGACCCCAACATACCCGGCACACGCAATCGTCCACTGAGTAATGCTCTGACCACCGGCTCTGTGAGCTACTTGTACGAGCGCGAGCGAAAGCGCCAACTGCGCCTGGAGAGCGCCAAAGAGGGCACGCAGATTGCACAGTCGGAGCACATCAACCTGGAGCGCAATCTGCTCTTCAATCTGCGCTCGGCCTTCGTCGATACCCTGCAAGCCAAAGCGGTGCTGGAGTTGGCCCAGGCCGACCTCGAATACTACGACAACATCATCCAGATCAGCCGCAATCGCCTCCGCGCCGGCGACATCGCCCAGATCGATCTCGACCGCATCGAGCTTTTTCGCGTTCAATATGAAATGGAGATTCAGACAGCCATCGTCAACCTGCGCACCGCGAAGATTCAGCTTCTGCAACTGCTGAACGACCGCACCCCGGTCGAGCAGTTTGATGTGACCGGCATCTTCGACTTTACAGACGATCTGAAGCCGCTCGATGAGTTCCGCCAAATCGCGCTCGACGAGCGGCCCGACTTGAGAGCCGCGCTTGAGTCCATCGTGCAGGCCCAGACCAACCACAAGCTGGCCAAGGCCAACGGCTCCGCCGATCCCACCTTCAGCGTGGATTCGGGCGCCAATCCCCCGCTCGATCCATACGTCGGCTTCAACATCAGCATTCCGCTGCGCATCTTTGACCGTAACCAGGGCGAGAAGAAGCGCACTCAGATCGACATCGGCCGCACTACCGAATTAAGTGAGTCTGTGCGCGCCGAGGTTTTCAGCGACGTGGACTCGGCCTACGTCGAGGTGGAAAGCAGTCTGGCGCTGCTCCGCCCCTACAAGGCGCAATACAAGGCGCAGGCGCTCAGGGTCCGCGATACGGTGACTTATTCTTACCAGCACGGCGGCGCCTCGCTGATGGATTTTCTCAACGCGCAGAGCGACTACCGGGCTGTCCAACTGGCCTACGCGGAACTGGTCGGCTCTTATCTGACCGCTACAGGACAACTGAATCTTGCCGTGGGACGCGAGGTAATCCAATGATTTCAATTTTCTCTTTGCATCGCCGCACTGAATCTTCGTTCACATCTGTTTCGCGGACTTCGGTGAGTAGGCAGGTTTTGAAAGGGCACGGCTTTAGCCGTGCCGCAGAGACGACAATCATAGACGCGGCTTTAGCCGCCGAGGGAATGCTCGTTGCCGATAACACATTCCTTCAGGGGCTAAAGCCCTGCGTTCAGTTTGCGGCATTAGTGGCACGACTGAAGTCTTGCCCTTTCAAGGCTGATAGTTCCCGCAATCGGAAATTGTCTCCTATCGCGTATATCGCCGCATCGCTCTGCCTTGCAGTATTCATCTCCGGCTGCAAAGGCAAGGATGAAGGCGATGGCGCGCCGCCGCCGGCCAAGGTCATCTCGGTGGCAGACATGAACCTGGTCACCATTGACGCCAACGACGTTGCCAAGTTTCCCCTCGCCTCTGCTACGCAGATCGAATCCGCCTCTGAGCTGACAGCCACCGGCTCAGTCTTTCCCGACATCGCGCGCGAGATTCCGGTGATCTCGCTGGCCAATGGCCGCGTGGTGGACATCAAGGCCCGTCTCGACGACAACGTGAAGAAAGGGCAACTGCTCTTGAAGGTGCAAAGCCCGGACATCACAGCGGCCTTCGACACCTACCTGAAGACGGCCAACGACGAGCACATGGCCGACATGGCTTACATGCGCGCCAAAGATCTCCTGGAGCACGGCGCCATCTCGCAGGCCATGCTGGAGCAGGCCGAGGACACGGAGAAGGACGCCAAGGCCGATCTGACGGCTGCCGAAGAACAACTGAAGACGCTGGGCGTGGACAAGCATCACCCCAGCAGCGTCGTCAACGTCTATGCGCCCATCAGCGGCGTCATCGTGGCGCAGAACGTGACCCAAGCCGCCGCCGCGGGCGTCAGCCTCTCCGGCTCGGCTACAGCTTTCACCATTGCCGACCTCTCTGTTGTGTGGATCATCTGCGACGTCTACGAGAACGATATTCCCAAACTGCAACTGGGCCAGCAAGCGAAGATCAAGCTCAACGCATGGCCGGATCGCCCTCTGACCGGTCGCATCAGTGACATCGGCCCCATTCTCGATCCTTCGCTGCGCACCGCAAAGGTCCGCATTGAGCTTGCCAACCCCGGCTTCCTCAAGCTGGGAATGTTTGGCACAGCCACCTTTACCAGCCGCGCGAAGGAGACACACGCTGTGGTTCCAGCAGATGCCGTGCTGCACCTGCACGACCGCGACTGGGTTTTCATGCCAGCCGGCGGCAATCAGTTCAAACGCGTTGAGGTTCACGCCGGCAAAATGCTGGACGGCAGCCGCCAGGAGATTCTCTCCGGCATTCAACCCGGCCAGCAGGTCGTCAGGAACGCACTCTTACTTGAAACCGCGGGGAATCAGTAGATGATTCGCGCACTCGTCGATTTCGCGCTCAAGAACCGCTGGCTAATCCTCGGCGGAGTCGTCGTGCTCTCCGCGTGGGGCATCGTGAGCTTCCGCAACCTACCCATAGAAGCCTATCCCGACGTAGCCAACAACTACGTGCAGGTCATCACGCAATGGCCGGGCCGCTCGGCTGAAGAGATCGAGCGCCAGGTCACCGTGCCGGTCGAGATTCAGATGGCCGGCATTCCGCATCTGACCCATTTGCGCTCGACGACGCTGGCCGGCTTGTCCAGCCTGATGCTGATCTTCGACGATGACTCCACCAGCGACGTCAACCGCGAGCACGTGCTGGAGCGGCTGGGCATGGTCAGCTTGCCCGCCAATCTGGTACCGCAGATGGGCACGGACTGGAGCCCCGTCGGACAGATTTACTGGTACACGCTGGAAAGCACCAACCCCTCCTACGACGTGATGGAGAAGAAGGCGCTGGAAGACTGGACGCTGGAGAAATCCTTCAAGGGCGTCACGGGCGTGGTGGATGTAGCCAGTTTCGGCGGACCCACCAAGGAGTACCAGATCAAGCTCGATCCCGATAAGCTGGTCGCTCACGGACTGAGCATCGGCCAGGTTGAGCAGCAGATCGCCAACAACAACACCAACGGCGGCGGCAGCTTTATCGAGCAGGGCGCGCAACAGATCAATGTCCAGTCGGTAGGCCTCTTCGCCAGCGTGCAGGACATTGAGAACACCGTCGTCAAGACTCAGAACGGCGCGGCCATCAAGATCAAGGACATCGCTACTGTTTCTCAAGGTCCCAAGATTCGTCTCGGCCAGGTCGGCAAGGCGATTCACCGCACAGACGGCAAGCGTGACTGGATTATTGATAATCCCGATACGGTAGAAGGCATTGCACTCTTACAGAAGGGCGCCGACTCCGACCCCGTCCTCGACGGCATTCACGCTGAAGTCAACAAGCTCAACGGGGACAAGGACCACCCCGGCATACTGCCCAAGGGCGTGAAGGTCGTTCCCTTCCTCGACCGCTCCGATCTGGTTCGGTTCACGGTCGACACGGTCGAACACAACTTGACTGCGGGAATGATTCTGGTCTCCATCATTCTTTTTCTCTTCCTCGGCAATATACGCGGCGCGATTATCGTCGCACTCACCATTCCTTTTGCACTGATGTTCGCCTCCATTTGCCTCGACATCAGCCACATTCCCGCCAACCTGCTTTCGCTGGGTGCGCTGGACTTTGGAATGCTGGTGGATGGCTCGGTGGTGATGATCGAAAATATCGTCCGTCATCTCTCACATCACGACGACCCCCGAGCTCCTGCGCGCAGAATACGCGAGGCCGCGCATGAGGTGCAACGGCCCGTGTTCTACGCGCGCGGCATCATCATCACCGCCTACCTGCCCATCTTCACCTTGCAGGCCGTCGAAGGCCGTCTCTTCAAGCCCATGGCCTGGACCGTCTGCTTCGCTTTGCTGGGCGCTCTGGGCTTTGCCATGTTTGTCGCGCCAGTAATGGCCAGTATGGTCTTCAGCAAAGGCGCCAAGGAGTGGCACAACCCGCTCATGCAATGGCTTACGGAGCATTATCGCGTAGCCGTTCGCTCGGCAATTGAACACCGCTACAGAACCTTCGGAATCGCCGCCGCCCTTTTCGCCATCGCCATCTTTCTTACCTTTGGCGGGCCCATCGGCTCGGAGTTTCTGCCTCACCTGGACGAGGGATCGATCTGGGTCCGTGGCACGCTGCCTCCGAGCGAAGGCCCCACCGCCAGCATCGACTTCACCAACAAGGCGCGCGTCGTAATGGCTTCGTTTCCCGAAGTCACCCAGGTGATCAGCCAGACAGGACGCCCCGACGACGGCACCGACACCACCGGATTCTTCAACACTGAATACTTCGTCGACCTGAAACCCAAGAAGCAGTGGCGACCCGTCTTTCACCAGGACAAGGAACAACTTATCGCCGCAATGGATAAGGAGTTGAGCAAGTTTCCCGGCGTCTTGTGGAACTACTCCCAGCCCATTTCCGACAACATGGAGGAAGCCGTCTCCGGCGTCAAGGGCGAGTTAGCCGTAAAACTCTACGGTGACGACCTGCGCACCCTGGAAAAGAAAGCTGATGAGATTCAATCCCAGATGGCCGCGGTCAAGGGCATCGAGGACCTGGGCATCTTCCGCATCATCGGCCAGCCAAACCTGAACTACACCGTGGATCGCGCCGCCGCCGCCCGCTGGGGCATCAATGTGGCCGACATTCAGGACGCCGTGCAGACCGCCGTGGGCGCCAATGCGCTCACTCAGGTGCAGCAGGGCGAGGCGCGATTCGATGTGACGCTGCGCTATCAGCAGCAGTACCGCGACACACGCGAGGCCATCGAGAATGTGCGCCTGCTTGCGCCTTCAGGCGAGCGCGTCTCGCTGGCGCAGTTGACCAAAGTTTCTGCCGACGACGGCGCCGAGGAGATCTATCGCGAGGCTGGCCAGCGTTACATTGCCATTAAATATTCAGTTCGTGGACGCGATCTGGGTAGCACCGTCGAAGAAGCCCTCGCCAAGGTGAACAAGAACGTGAAGCTGCCGCCCGGCTATCACACCGAGTGGGCCGGCGAGTACGAGAGCCAGAAGCGCGCCGACAAGCGCATGGACATCGTCATTCCCATCACTGTGATGGCCATCTTCCTCATCCTCTACACCATGTTCCGCTCCTTCAAGTGGGCCATGCTTATCCTGGTCTCGGTCATGATGGCCTCCATCGGCGGGCCGCTGGCGCTGTTCATTACCCGTACCAATTTTTCGGTCTCGTCGGCGGTCGGATTCCTGGCGCTCTTCGGGGTCAGTGTGCAGACCGGCGTCATCATGATCGAGTTCATCAACCAACTCCGCGCTCGCCGCAAAGGCATGGAAGTCTCCACCCATGAGCACATCATCGAAGCCGCTGTCGAAGGCGCGGTGCTGCGCCTGCGGCCTATCATGATGACCATGCTGGTAGCTACGCTGGGCCTGCTGCCCGCCGCGCTGAGCCACGCCATCGGTTCCGACTCGCAACGCCCCTTTGCCATCGTCATCGTCGGCGGCCTGCTCGCCAACCTGGCCATCGGCATCTTCCTGCTGCCCACCCTCTACGTGTGGATGGCTCGCGAAGACGATGTATTGCCCGTGGTTGAATCTTCCGAGGAGTTTTAGAAACAGGGAATAGGGAGCAGGGAATAGGGAACAGGTTATAAAGAACTATAGATAGAGCCACTTGCAAAATTCAAAAAGGAGTGCAAGTAGTGTCAGGGTTTGCAGATAATTTCGGCACTTCGTAGCACAATAATACTCAGGTGCTTTTTCTCCAATCGTCCTCCAAATATGCCGCTAACTCCTTATCCTGGACGACTTTGCAAATAACTCCTTTGTTTTGACGACTTTACAGCGCAACCCTGCCTGTAACATCAAGAAAACAACGACTTTGCGTCCAAAGTACGGGTGGGGGTAGGCCGTTCAAGCATTAGCTTTGCCGTCGGAACAAACCAAAGCCCCGAAGGGGTGCCTGAATAGGTAATGCCGGTTTCTTGGTTATTTTGCAAGAGGCTCGATAGTGAATCTATCCAAACTTAGCCGCAACATGCGCGGAGAAAGCGGGGCATATTTCTATTCCCTGTTCCCTACTCCCTATTCCCTGTCTTTTTCACTCTTCGCGCAGCACTTGCAGCGGACGCAGCCCGAGAATCCGGTAGCTGGCGATCCAGCCCGTAACCGTGGCCAGCACCGATGTTCCAGCCAGCGCAACCAGCGTCGCGGTCCAATCGATTTGGAAACCCACTTCCAGCTTGCTCAACAGCACGCGTGTGAGAACGTTGGCAAAAATCACGCCTACCGAGCCTGCCAGCAGGCCCAAGACGCTGAATTCCACGCTGAAGGTGCGGACTATCCGCATCCGCGTGGCGCCCAGCGTCTTCAGCACCACAGCCTCGCGCATGCGCCGGAAGCGTGTGCTGGCAATGCTCGAAGCCAGAATCATCAGCCCGGCGAAGATGGAGAAGCCGGCGAGAAACCGCACCACAAACGTAATCTGATCGACCACGCTCTCGATGCGCTCCAGCACATCGGCCAGATTGATCACCGTCACCGTGGGATAGGCCGCAAAGAGAGACCGTTCCATCGCCGCCACCTGCTTGGGATCAACGTGCGCGCCGCCGTACCAGGTGGCCTGTTCGTTTTTAAGCTGTCCTGAAGGCAGCACGAAAGCCACGCGCGCTCCCAGGTGCTGTCCATCGGCGCGATAGATTGCGGCAACCTTAAGCGCTCGCACTGCTCCGCCCACCTCCAGCTCGACTGCCGAACCTATGCCGAGATGCAACCGCTGGGCCGTGCCTTCACCAACAGCCAACTCCGCCGCGCCGGAACCAGTCCACCACTTGCCTTGCGTAACTTTGTCACCTGCGGGAGGCGCATCGGCCCAGCTCAGCTCCGCATTTTCCAGCATGCGGTGCGGGAAATGCTGCTCCTTGAGGTCCGCCAGGGACTTGCCGTTAAGCGAAATGAAGTGCCCGGTCACCACCGGCATCAGGTCCAGAGACTGACCAATCGCTTGATTTACTCCCGGCTGATGCGCGAAGAACTCCTTCACGCCGGCAACCTCATCGGAGGTTACATCGACAAGAAAAATATTGGGCAGTGTGGGCGAGGCCGTCTCGCGAATATCGCGCAAGAGCATCGCCTGCATCAGGTAGACCGCCAGGATCAGCATCACGCCCGTGCCCAGCGCGGCCAGCACCGCTGCCGACTGGTTTCCCGGCCGGTAAAGATTCGCCAGCCCATGGCGCAGGAAGGAAGGCAGCCGCAGCCGGACGCGATTGAGCAGGAAGCGCAGTGTGCGCAGCGCCACAGCTGCCATCGCCAGCAGCACTACCAGCGCGATCGTGAAGATCAGCGCAAACCAGCCGCCCACCTCGGCTGAGTCCGAGAGCGCCCAAGCGATTCCGCTCAGCGCTGCAATCACGAGCGCAGAAATTCCCAGTTGCAAACGACGCGCCCACCAGCGGGCAAACCAGCCGCCGATGCCTTCCGGACCCTGCTCAACTAACCTGCGCAACACCAGCACCGGCCTGACATTTCGGACGTCCAGCAGAGGCGGCAAACAGAACAGCAAGGTCGTCAACAATCCAGTTCCGAGCCCGGCCAAAATCGAACGCCAGGGAAATTCCAGCATTGTATGAACCGGAAGCAGATTGCCGAAGACCGCGGGCAGTGCGGCCATCACGCCCACGCCCGCAGCTACGCCCACAATGCCTCCAGCCAAGCCCAGGCCTAATGTTTGCAGAAGAAAAATCCGCAGCAGATCGCTGGAATTGGCGCCCACAGCCTTCAAAATGGCCAGCATGTCCATGCGCTGTTCCAGATGCGCGTGCATGGCCATGGCCACACCAATCGCACCCAGCACCATGGCGACCAGGCAGATGAGGCTCAGTATCGCTGTCGCGTTGTCCAGGCCACGGTTCAGGCCGGGATTGCCCTCTCGGTAGTCCATCACCTGCGCGTCGGGCAGAGTCGTTTCCACCTGCTTGCGCAATGCGATGGGATCGGCTTGCGGCGGCAGCTTCATGAGCAGCTTCTGGCTGGCCCGGCTGCCCGGAGCCAGCAGGCCGGTCCGCTCGAGTGCTGCCTGCGAGATCATCACCCGCGGTCCCAATCCTGCCCCGGCGCTGAGGCGGTCCGGCTCCTGCTTCAGGACAGCGGCTATGCGGAAGTTTCTTCCGCCCAGCCGCAACGTCTGGCCGACCTGCGCATTGAGACGGATGAGAAACTCCTCGGCCACCACCGCTGAGTCGCCATCAAGAGCTTGTTGCAGGCTCATCGCAGGCTCCAGCTCGGCCGTGCCGTAGTAGGGATACTCAGCCGGGTCAACGGCCTTGAGTGAAACCAGCAGAGGCACCGGATCGGGCGGCACGGAAGCCATGGAAACCGTCTCTGTCTCCCAGGTGGTGCGAATTCCGGCCGGTTGCGCGATGGCCGCAATCCTGTCCTTTTCCTCGGCTGTCGGCTGATGGAAGAGCCGCGCGGTCAGATCGCCGGCCATCAGCGACCGCGCTTCCGTGCTCAGCGTCTGCCGGAAGCTCTCGCTGAAGCCGCGCACGCCAACCAGAGCCGCCACGCCCACGGCTACTGACAGCACCACAAAACCGAATTTGCCGGGAGCAGAGCGCAGATCGCGCCAGCCAATGGCCCCGGCTCGCTTCCAACTCAACGCGCGCTTAGCCATTTTTCTCCTGGTCTTGAATCGCAACCGCACTCGGCCCGGTGTAAGGCAGAGTATCTTCTACAATCATTCCGTCCCGCAGCACGATCTTGCGGTCTGCCTGGCTGGCCACCTCCGGATCGTGTGTCACCAGCACCAGCGTCGTCCCCGCCTTGCGATTGCGCTCCAGCAAGAGGTCCAGGACCATCCGCCCGTTGGTGGAGTCCAGATTCCCGGTCGGCTCATCGGCCATCACAATGGGCGGCGCGACGACAAAAGCCCTCGCCAGCGCCACGCGCTGCTGCTCGCCGCCGGAGAGTTGCACCGGGTAGTGGTCCACGCGTTCCGTGAGGCCCACCTCGTCCAGCAGCCGCCGCGCCTGCGCGATGCCGCTGCCCTCCACATTCAACTCATAGGGCAGCAAGACATTTTCCAGAGCCGTTAGCGTCTCGATCAACTGATACGACTGAAAAACGAAGCCAATCTTCTCTCCGCGCACGGCGGCCAGCTCCGTCTCGGCCAGGTTGTGAATCGGAACGCCGTCAAGGAAAATCTCTCCGCTGCTGGGCGTGTCCAGTCCCGCCAGCAGTCCCAGCAGGGTACTCTTGCCGCTGCCGCTGGCGCCCACAATGGCCACAAACTGGCCGGCAGGAATGGTCAGGGTGATCCCCTTCAGAATCTCCACGCGCCGCGCGCCGTTCTGAATCCACTTCTTCGCGTCCCGAACCTCAATCACTCTGCCTCCTGAAAATCTAGCTGCATTTCCTCCGGGGCTAAAGCCCTCGTTGATTCGATTAACATTATGCGGGGGTTAAAACCCCCGCCTCCCTCCGTTTTGAGTATTTCCGCAAGCTGTGAAGTCGCGCCCTTTCAAAGCAATCAAATCGCCACGTTCGTTATTCCCTGCTCTTCGTTACACTGTACTTGTGTACGTTTGCCGCTCACTGATTGTTTCGTTTGGGATGATTCTTCTTGCCTGTCCGATGCTGGCCGCTGACCGGCCAATTCTGGTCTGCTTCGGCGATAGCATCACCGCCGGCTACGGCCTTGAGACTGGCCAATCGTTTCCTGACGCACTGCAACGCGACCTGGACCACCGCGGATACCGCTATAAGGTCATCAATCAGGGCACTAGCGGCGCCACCACCAAGGACGCCGTTGCTGCTCTGCGCACCATTCTGTTGCTGCACCCCCAGATCGTCCTAGTCGAGTTCGGCGGCAACGACGGCCTGCGCGGCCTGCCCCTGAGCGAAACTCGCCGCAACCTTGACGCCGTGCTGACGGTCCTGGAAAATGCCCACATCAAAACCCTGCTTGCCGGAATCACGCTGCCGCCCAACTACGGTCAGGAGTATATCCAGCAGTTCGAATTGCTCTACCGAGACCTGGCCCAAAAACACCACACTGCCTTCGTCCCCATGCTCTACAAAAATCTGGTCAACGTTCCCGGCACGATCCAGCCAGACGGCATCCACCCCACCGCCAAAGGCTCAGAAATCATTGTGCGGACGCTGTTGCCGGCGCTTATGCCTTTGCTTAAAAGCAGGGAATAGGGAACAGGGAATAGGGAACAGATGGCTCATTGATGCTGCGAATTTCTGTCGTCCACACGCAAAGTTAGTCTGTGGTTTTCATCCCTTCTCCATAAGAAACTAAAGAATGGGGAATAGGGGCCGCCTTTCCTGTTCCCTGTTCCCTACTCCCTGTTCCCTGCTTTACCCCATCCCCACCACCGGCTGAAAGAGCGTTCCTGCCACTCTTTTGGCAATTCCCACCAGTTCGTTCTGGCCAGCAAAGACCTTCACTAGCGGCGCGTTGGAAAACTCCGGAAGATTGGCCTGCGCGCCGTTCCGCAGGCGTCCGAGGGTCAGCGCGTCGCCGGTAACCGAGGGCATCTCCGGCAACAGGCTGCGCGGATGGAGGCACAACCCTTCCAGCGCTGCGGCATTTCCGGCGAGCAGTTGCAACTCATCCAGCGAGTGCGCCTCGGCGAGCGTGAAGACTCCAGCCTGGGTGCGGCGCAGGCTGCTCAGGTGCGCGCCGCAGCCTAGGATCTGGCCCAGCTCATGGGCTACCGAACGCACGTAGCCGCCTGCACTGATGGCCATGGTGAAGCTGGCTTCTGTGCCTTGCAGGTCGGTGATTGTAAAGTCAGCGATACAAACTTTGACGGCCTTCAGTTCCACCGGCTTGCCCTCGCGGGCCAGCTTGTAAGCGGGAGTGCCGGCAATCTTCTTTGCGGAGAACGGTGGCGGCATCTGCTCCATCTCGCCATGAAAACGGCTGGCAGCAGCGCGAACCTGCTCCAGCGTCAGCGCGGGCAGGGAGTCCGGCCCGGCAGGCTGGCCCTCGGCATCATATGTGTCGGTTGCGAATCCGAAGCGGATCGTCCCGGAGTAGCTCTTTTCTGCCGAGGAGAAGTACTGCGCCAGGCGGGTAAATTTGCCCAGCAGCAAAGGCAGTACGCCTGTTGCCATGGGGTCCAGTGTACCCAGATGGCCGATGGAGCGTTCGCCGGTAATTCTGCGCAGGATTCCCACTACGTCGTGGCTGGTCATGCCCGCCGGTTTGTCGATTACCAGAAGCCCGTTCACTACTTAACTTTAGCAGCCTGTGGTAAAAGTCCGAATTGCTGAAAAACATCCCTCAGGGGCGAAAGCCCATATTGATTTGATTGCGTTTACGGCATGACTGAAGTCGTGCCCTTTCAAAACATAACTTCCACTATAGGCTGTAAGCCGACCAGCCCGCCCGCTCACACCCCGCCCGAGTCGGGTTGCCGCAGCAGCGACAGAAACTCCAGGCGCGTCTCTTTCTGATGAAAGCAGCCCACCATGGCGCTCGTCACAGTAGAGGAGTGCTGTTTCTCGATGCCGCGCATCATCATGCACAGGTGGCGCGCCTCGATGACCACGCCCACGCCCAGCGGCTGAATGGCGTTTTGAATGGCGTCGGCAATCTGCCGGGTGAGCCGCTCCTGCACCTGCAGGCGTCGCGCAAAGACTTCGATGAGGCGGGGAATCTTGCTCAGCCCGATGACCTTTCCTTTGGGAATATAAGCCACATGCACCTTGCCGAAGAAGGGCAGCATGTGATGTTCGCAGAGCGAGAAAATCTCGATGTCCTTGACGATGACCATCTCGTCGTAGTCCTCATCAAAGAGAGCCCCGCGCAGAATTTCTGTCGGATTCTCGCCGTAGCCCTTGGTCAGATAGGCCATCGACTTTTCCACGCGAGCCGGCGTGGCCAGAAGTCCCTGGCGGCTGGGGTCTTCGCCCAACCGGCTCAGAATTTCGCGGTACATCTCGGGAATACTGAACGCGCTCAGGCCTTCATCATCCTCAACTGTCCGTCGTACAGGCTTGCTCACTGCTATCGGTTGTGCCATATTTTCATCCTCCCTGGGGAATAGGGTATTGCTTTCACTCGCTGTCGCACTCAAAGAAATTGTTCTCCGTCTCTTCCACGCGCACTCGCTCCAGCTCACAGGCCGGCAACGCGTTCTTCAATAATACGAAGACCGCTCTACAGAGATTCTCCGTCGTCGGCACTCGATTCACAAAAAGCGGGTCGAGATTCAGGTTAGCGTGATCGAATCGATCGATGACCCGCCCGCGCACCACCTCGTCCAGCGCTGCCATGTTCACTACCATGCCGGTCTCCGGGTCCACCGCTCCGGAAACCACTACTTCCACAACATAATTGTGCCCGTGGCCATGTGGATTATTGCACTTGCCGTAGGTAACCAGGTTCGCTTCCGCCGAGAGCGCGTCCGCGTGCAGCCGATGGCTCGCAGAAATCGTGTAACGGCGACCGAAATATGCCTTCATGACTCGCCTCGGAATTCCGCGAAGATCTCCGGCGTCTCGTAGACGCGAACCCGGCTCAATCGCGCACCCCCGGCGGCTGTCACAGCCGGCTCCAGCCGCTTCCATGCCGCTAGGGCAATGTTCTCTGTGGTCGGAATCGTTGCTGCGAATTCTGGAACCTCAAGGTTCAGATGGCGATGGTCCCAGGAGTCGAGAACTTCGCGCTCGATTACATCCCGCAGCCATTTCAGATCGACGACGAAGCCGGTAACCGGGTCAACGTCACCCGCCACCGTGACCTCCAGCGTGTAGTTGTGCCCGTGCCCGTTGCGATTGGCACAGCGGCCAAAGACCTGCTCGTTCTTCTGCTCGGTCCACGCCGGGTTCCAATAGTAGTGCGAAGCGGAAAATGTGGCTCGCCGCGTCAGATAGATCATTCTGACCCCTCACTGAAGTAGATGCTTGAGCCTCGGTTGAGGCTTCATGCGTTGAGCTTCTAGCCGCTAGCTCTCCCACCGGCGTAAGCCACGAAGAAAAATCGAAGCCGCAAAGAACAGCTAGGAGCTAGAGGCTAGAAGCTGTTTTTACGCCGCGTACTCCCGCCCCTTCCAGCTTACGCGCTTCAGGATGCGGTGCTGAAACCAACTACGGTAGAGCAGCACAACGAACAGCGGCAAACCCAGCGGCGCAATCGCGCAATTCACAAATGAAAAGTTGGATTTTGCCACACGGCCATAAAAACGGAAGAGGTTGCGCACCCAGAGCAGCGCCAAGACCCAGCCCGCGATCAGCCATTGCGCCGAATGAGCGAAGAGGCGCGCGTTCCAAAACTCCACCGCCAGCACCGGCAACGCCACCAGCAGCAGAATATCGATCAGCCGCCAGACAGCCAGCGCCAGGCAATTGCCGAATAGTAGCGCGAGGTTTTTTGTCCAGCCTTCGATCATGGCCGCCGTGGAGCGGTACATGCGCGTGGAGACGGCGTCCTCGGCATAACGGAAGCGCAGGCCAATCTTGCGCCGCTTGGCCAGGAAGGCCAGTTCCACGTCTTCCAGCACCTTTTCGGAGACTGCCGCGTGTCCGCCGAGCCGCCTGTAGGCCTCCCGCTCGACGAGCAGAAACTGGCCGTTGGCCGCGGCGATGCGTTCGGCAGGGTCGGATACCTTGGCCGGTGGATAAGACAGCGCCAGCTCGCAGAAGACCAGAGGCATCAGCGAACGCTGCGCGAGACCGCTGACGATCTGCCGGGGCGAGTAGCTCAACATTCCGACCTTGTGCCGCGACGCCTCATGCAGCGCGCGGTGTAGATTTCCCGGCTCGTGGGTGGTATCGGCATCGGTAAAGAGCAGCCAACGTCCGCGCGCTTGTTTGGCTGCTGTCCAGATGGCGTTGTTCTTGCCGGTCCAGACTGGTTTCGATTGGCCGCGCTCCAGCTTTCCGGCTTCGAGAACAGTCACTCCGGCAAAACTACGGGCAATTTCCGCCGTCCGGTCGGTCGATTGATCGTCCACAACAAACAATTCCCAGTCGCGGCCCAGCTTGAAAAGTTCCTCGGACTGGATTACCAGCGACTGAAGGCAGGCGGCAAGGCAGTCTTCCTCGTTGCGCGCCGGAATAATGACCGTCAGCTCCAGCAACTTGTCCGGCTCCGGCTGATCGAAAATCATCGTTCTTGGTCCTTTCATTGCAAGGATATATCCATCCTTGCAACTACGATTGAAGAATACTGGCTTATGCTTGAAAGTCCCCTCAGGGGCTAAAGCCCAACGTTTTTTTTGTTGCTCTTACGGCAGTCAGGGTTAAAACCCTGACCTACCAGTCGTGCCCTGACGCTTCGTGCGACTCCGAATGAGTTTTTCCGCAGCCTGTAAGGCCCGTAGCCTTCAGAAACGGAAGATGCGAATGACTGGTCCTTTCGTGGATCGCTTTCGCTCCGTATTATAGAGATGTGCGGCTCCCTCGGTTTCTCTCTCTCAGCTTGCTTGTGACGTTAGCGTTCGCGCCCGGCTGCGACCGCGGCGCCCATCCGGCCTTGATGGGGCAGGCAGCCCCGGACTTCAACCTCTCCGACGGCTCGACCTCGGTTCATCTGTCCGGCTACCGGGGCCGCGTGGTGCTGCTCAACTTCTGGGCCACCTGGTGCGCGCCCTGCATACAGGAGATGCCCTCCCTGCTCGAATTGCACCACGACCGGCCCGATCTGGCCATCCTGGCTGTCAGCATTGACGAAAACCCTGACGCTTACAACCGCTTTCTCATCCGCCACCATGTGGACCTGATCACGGTTCGAGACCCGGACCAGAAAGCGGCCCAGCTCTATCACACCGACGGCTGGCCGGAGACTTACATCATCGACCGCCAGGGCTTCATCCGTCGCAAGGTCGTCGGCCCCCAGGACTGGAACAGCCCGGAGATCCGCGCTTATCTGAAAAACCTGTAGCGCCCAGGTTTCCGGTCTCCGAAATTGAGTCCATCTTGACCTTTCGTATAGTGTGCGCATACACTATACGAGTGATCAAGAGTTACCGTCACAAAGGCTTGCAGAAATTCGCTGAGACGGGGTCGAAGGCGGGAATCAGACCAGAACATGCGGCCAGACTGCGCATCCTGCTGACGGCTTTGGATGCAGCCGTAGTGGCAAGTGATATGAACTCGCCGGGGTACAATCTGCATCCGCTTCGCGGTAGCCTGGATAACCACTGGTCCGTATGGGTAAGCGGCAACTGGAGGATTACCTTCACCTTCGAGCGTACGGATGTGATTCTCGTCGATTACCTGGACTACTACTAAGGAGGATAGAGATGATCTTCAATCCCGCACATCCCGGGGAAGTGCTGCGCGACTACCTGGGAGAGATGAGCGTTTCAGATGCGGCCACCCGGCTGGGCCTGACCCGCGCCCATCTGTCGCGCATCCTGAATGGACACGCGGGCATCACCGCCAACACGTCCTTGCGGCTATCAGCGGCCCTCGGCACCTCGCCGGATTTCTGGCTGAAGATGCAGATGAACCATGAACTCTGGCTGGAACAGCAGCGCCCAGCAGCGTTCAAAGTGCTTCCATTTCCACGTAGAGAGGCTTGCGAGGCGCAATAAAGCTCCCGGCCTTGCTATGATTCCGTTATGACCACGGTGGATATTCTCTTTCGCTATGCCGTGCCGCCTATGGATGCGGTGACCCATGCGCTGACCAGCATCCGCGAGGTTTACGGCATTCGTCGGCTCACATTCGACCGCGCCGCTAACACGCTGCGCGTGGAGTACGACGCAACCCGGCTCAATGCCGCTGCCGTGACAAAGCTGGTGCGTGAGTCAGGCCTGGAGATTGATGCCGTGCTGCCCTTGATTCCCGCGCAGGCGCCCGCAGCCTAGGAAGAAACAAGCGTGGACCGGGAGGTCCACGCTACAGCCGGCCGGGAGGCCGGCGCTACAGTTTCATGCATCGCGGGTCGGTAACGCCGGTTGGGGACTGATAAGGCAATTGCGCCGCCGGAAAATCCCTGATATTCTGTCTATGGTTTCGCTTGAAACCAATCATGTGCGCCCGTAGCTCAGCTGGATAGAGCGACTGGCTACGAACCAGTAGGTCGGGAGTTCGACTCTCTCCGGGCGCACCATGCATTCCTCAATTTGCGGTTATCCCGGGTCCTCATCTATTCTCTCGGGCTCTCACACATAGCGGCAAAGACCGCTGGTAAGCGAAGAACACTACCCCCCTCCCCTGATGAAAAGAGCGAAGCGCTCATGCGCTTCGCTCTTTTTGCCAGACGGCGTCCTGCTTTCAATATAGCCGGAAGTTAATCTCGATGGAAACCATCACTGCAACCGTCTTCTTGTTTTCTTTGTCATAGGCCGGCTTGAACTTGAACTGCTTAATTGCGTCGATGGCTTTTTCGTCCAGCCCCATGCCCAGCGCGCGAGACACATGCGGATTCTGCGGATTTCCCTGCGCATCCACAATCAACGTGACGATGCACACTCCCTGGTATTTGGCCCGCCGCGCCTCGTCGGAAAACTCGGGGTCCACGCTGTGAATTACCACGGGAGCGGAGACTCCGCCGCCCACCTTGGCCAGTCCGCCACCGATGTTCCAGCCGGAACCTGGGCCGTATCCGTTTCCATTCCCCGAGCCGATGCCCATGCCGGAGCCGTTCCCCAGCGAGCCCAGTTTGACATTGGACGAGTTCGACTGGCCGAAATTCGGCAGCCTCGCATTATCGGGAATGATGATGCTGTTTTGCACATCAATAGTGGGATCCGGCGGCGCTTCCAACTTGGGAGTTGGATCCGGAGTCGTCGCTCGTGGGGGAATCCTGCCCTTGATGGCTTCGATTTTGTCCGGGCTTCCGCCGCCGCCACCCGCCATGTTAGGAGCCTTGGGAGCACTCCAATCTTTTATGTCGATCGGCGTCACCTGCAGCTTCGGTTTGTTTACCGCTTCGAGGATTTGTTTGCCCATAAAAATGAGCAAAACCAGCAAAATAGCGACTTCGATGATGAAGGCGGTGCCGAAGGCCCACCAATTGCGCTTGACTGCCATGCGATCCGGCACTGGAATCGGCGTCGAGGTCAGCTCCAGCGGTGGCAGCTTGGGCGGAAAAAATACGTCGCGGATGCTCTCGTAGAGGTTAACCCAGATGGGCTTTTCTTCGATGGGGACGCCAAAGGCGAGGTCAAGTTCGCATCCGTCCGTGGTGGCTGCGGCAGCTTGGGATTCTGCAGTTTTGTCGATCTGGTCGTTGGCCATCGTTGCGTCTGGTTCTATCGCCTCTTGGCGCCTGGTCTGCAGGCCGAACGGGGGGATTCGCGTCTCCAGGCCTGTTCTTCCATTATGCTTGATGCCGCCGGCTTGTGTCTCAACCGGGAGGGCATCTTCCTCCAGTCTCTCATATTCCAGTACTGTCAGGTATCCCATAATCTATAGACGGCCTAGACCCGTAGTTGTTACCGATGAATTTGCGCTCCATCCTTTACACTAAAAAGAACCATATCGAATGCACCAGGGAGTGACGATGTCCCCAGTACCGGAGTTGAAGGCGACCCTAACCTTGCCGCAAACCGCCTTCCCGATGAAGGCTAACCTGCCGCAGAATGAACCGCTTCGGCTGGCCCGCTGGGCCTCGCTCGGGCTTTATGAGAAGCTGCGCCTGGCCGCCCAGGGCCGCCCTGCCTACCTGCTGCACGACGGCCCTCCCTACGCCAACGGCCCCATTCACCTGGGCCATGCGCTGAACAAAGGACTGAAAGATTTTGTGGTCAAGTCGAAGACCATGGCCGGCTTTGACGCTCCCTATGTTCCCGGATTCGACTGCCACGGGCTGCCTATCGAGATCAAGGTGGACGAGCAGTTGGGCAGAAAGAAGCTCGAAATGCCCGTGCCGGAGGTTCTGGAAGCCTGCCGCGCTTACGCGCAGAAATATATTGACTTGCAAACCACGCAGTTTGAGCGGATTGGCTGCCTTGGCCGCTGGAACGCGCCCTACAAAACCATGTCCCGCGACTATGAGGCGCGGACGCTGGAGGCTTTTTACGGCTTCCTGGAGAAAGGCTTCGTCTATCGCGGCCTCAAGCCGGTTTACTGGTGCATTCACGACCGTACGGCGCTGGCCGAGGCCGAGGTGGAGTACGAGGAGCACACCAGTCCCTCGGTGTACGTACGCTACCGGCTCACCTCGGACGCGTCGGCGATTGACCCGGCTCTCAAAGGCAAGCAGGTTTCGACCATCATCTGGACCACCACTCCGTGGACGCTACCCGCGTCGATGGCAGTGGCCTTCCATCCTGATTTTGAGTACGTGGCGCTGGAAGCGAACCCCACGCCCTGCGAGCCATTCTCGCCCTGCGCCGAGGCATCGAGCACGACCGAAGGCAAACCGGAGGTTTATATCGTTGCCGCTGAGTTGGCAGCTTCCGTGGCCGCAGCGTGCAAATTAGGTTCAACTACGGAGCTGGCTCGCTTCAAGGGCAGCGTGATGGAGCGCGCCACCTTTCAGCACCCTTTTCTGGAGCGCAGCATCCTGGGCGTGCTGGCTACCTACGTCACCGCCGACACGGGCACCGGCGCAGTGCACACGGCACCGGCCCATGGCGCGGAGGATTTTTATACCGGCCAGCATTATGGCATCGACCCCACCTGTCGCGTGGACGCCTCCGGCCGCATCCATGTGGACCCCGACGCCTGGAATCACATCGCGCCTCCCGCCTTCGATGGCATGAAGGTGTGGGCCGCAAATCCCGTCATCATCGCAATGCTGGAGGAGTCCGGTGCGCTGCTGGCCTCAAGCGACCTGGAACACTCCTACCCGCACTGCTGGCGCTGCCACAAGCCGGTGATTTATCGCGCCACCGAGCAGTGGTTTATCAGCCTTGAAACTCCGGTTGTAGACGCGAAGGGCGAGAAGAAAACCTTCCGCCAGCAGGCCATCGAGGAGATCGACAAGGTGATCTGGGACCCGGCCTGGGGCAAGGAACGCATCACCAACATGATCGCCACGCGCCCCGACTGGTGCATCAGCCGCCAGCGCATCTGGGGTGTGCCCATCGCAGTCTTCCTGTGCGAAGGCTGCCAGAAGCCCATCCTGGACCCGGCGCTCAATAGCAAAATCGTGAAGTTGTTCGAGGAGCATGGTGCGGAGGCATGGCACACCACCGAGACGGCTGTGCTGCTGCCGGCTAACGCCGCCTGCGCTCACTGCGGCGGGACAGCTTTCCGTAAGGAGACTGACATTCTCGACGTCTGGTTTGACTCCGGCGTCAGTTGGTTTGCCGTCTGCGAGTCCGATCCGGAGCTTAAATCGGCGTATTCCGCCTTCCAAAACGAGAACGGCACGAAGTGCTTGTATTTGGAAGGCGGCGATCAGCATCGCGGCTGGTTCCATTCTTCTCTGCTGACCTCGGTGGCTCTGCGAGGGCACGCGCCCTACTCCCATGTTGCCACTGCCGGTTGGACACTCGACGAACAAGGCCGCGCAATGAGCAAGTCGCTGGGCAACGGCGTTGACCCGGTGGATATTGCCAACCGTATGGGCGGCGAGATTGTCCGCCTGTGGGTTGCGTCAGTTGATTTCCGCGAAGACATGGCGGCCAGCGAAAACCTGATGCAGCGCTGCGCGGAGATTTACAAGAAGCTGCGCAACACCTTCCGTTTCCTGCTGGGCAACCTTCACGGCTTTGATCCAAAGCGTGACCGCGTGGCGGAAGCGGATTTGTTGCCGCTGGACCGTTACATGCTGGCTCGCACTCGCGAACTGACCGAGAATATCCTCGGTTGGTATGAGCGATTCGAGTTCCATCGCGTTTACCACGCGGTCAACGAGTTCGCCATCGTGGACCTGAGCTCGTTCTATCTCGACGTGCTCAAGGACCGCATGTACACCTTCGCGCCCACGAGCCTGGAACGCCGCTCCGCGCAGACGGTGCTGTGGAAGATTACCGAGACGCTCGTCCGCCTGGTCGCACCTATCCTGAGCTTCACAGCAGATGAAATCTGGGATTATCTGCCCGCCGTCGAAGGCCGCGAGGCTTCCATTCATTTAGCGCAATTCCCTGCCCCGGCGGAGATCTTTTCGGAAGATCCCGCGCCGTTGCTCGAAGAGTGGAAGCAAATCTTTGGCCTCCGCGATGCGGCCATGGTTAAGCTCGAAGAAGCTCGCCAGGAAAAGCGAATTGGCAAAGGACTGGAGGCGGAATTGGAGGTCCGGGTAGAAGGCAACTTGTTCAGTCTTTTTAGCAGATACGCATCCAGTTTGAAAGAAATACTGAACGTTTCCAAGGTGACCGTGATCGAAGACCTCTCAAATAAAGTAATCGCACTACCGGCAACTGGAACCAAGTGCGCCCGCTGCTGGAACTTCATGCCCGAAGTATCAAACTACGGCACATGGCAAAATGTCTGCACCCGCTGCCAGGACGCGCTGGCGGAAATGAAGATTGCTCCGCCCAAGGAGGGCCAATGAAATTCACAGCCCCCCGCCGCCTGCACTGGCTGCTCATCCTCTCCGCAGTGATCATCTTTGTTGACCGGCTGACCAAGACCTGGGTTGCGCTGCGCATCCCATACGGCGGCGCCATTCCGATGATACCGCACGTTCTGCGCATCACTCACTGGACCAACGACGGCGCGGCCTTTTCGCTCTTCGCCAACACCGCCTCGCCCCAAGTAGTCCGCTGGGGTTTGATCTCCTTCTCGTCGCTGGCGGCGCTGATCATTCTGTTTCTTCTGGTCCGCCTCGGCAACAGTTTCACGCTCACCACTGTCGCCCTGGCGCTGATTTTTGCCGGCGCGCTGGGCAATGTTCACGATCGCATCGCCTACGGCTCGGTGGTGGACTTCATCGAGGTGCACATCTTCAGCTACCATTGGCCGGACTTCAACATCGCCGACTCGTCCGTCGTCACCGGAGCTTGCCTGCTGCTGCTCGACGCGCTGTTGCAGAAAAAACACGCAGCGCAATAACTGCTTAACTACACGAGGATTTTATGAAGTCTCCTGGTTTTTCCCCATTAGCGCGTATTCTAATTGCAGCGTCGGTCGCCTTTATCTGCGGTTTTTCTGCGGCAAGCGCCCAGCGGCTGCCGCAGACCATTCAGCCGCTGCGGTACAGGCTTTACCTCAAGCCCGACCTCAAGGCCGCGACTTTCTCTGGCCAGGCGTCGATCGACGTGACGGTCGCCGAGCCTACCAACTCGATCACTCTGAACGCCGCCGAGATCGACTTTAAGAACGTCTTCGTGACCTCCGGGGGTCTGCAACAGAAAGCCGTCGTCACGCTCGACAAAGAGAAGGAGCAGGCGAGCTTCACCGTTCCCGAAACGATCGCCGTGGGCAACGCGACGCTCTCCATCAGCTACACCGGCATCCTCAATAACGAACTGCGCGGTTTCTATCTCTCGAAAACCGCCAAGCGCAATTACGCCGTTACGCAGTTCGAGGCCACCGACGCGCGCCGCGCCTTCCCCTGCTTTGACGAGCCGTCCTTCAAGGCTACATTCACTGTTTCACTCACCATCGACGAGGGCGACACCGCCATCTCCAACGGCGAGATCATCTCCGACAAGCCCGGCGACGAAACCGGCCACGTTCCCGGCAAGCACACGCTTAAATTCGCCACCACGCCGAAAATGTCCACCTACCTCGTCGCCTTTCTGGTTGGCGATTTTCAATGCACGACAGGCGAATCCGACGGCGTGGCGATCCGCTCCTGCTCCACGCCCGACAAGGTGGCGCTCACACCTTACAGCGTTGAAGTCGCAAAATACGTGCTGCATTACTACAACACCTACTTCGGCATTTCCTACCCGCTCAAGAAGCTCGACCTGATTGCACTGCCCGATTTCGAGGCCGGCGCAATGGAAAACTTCGGCGCCATCACCTATCGCGAGACCGCGCTGCTGATCGACCCTCGGACGGCCTCTATAGGCGCGATGAAAGGAGTAGCCCTGACTATCGCCCACGAGATGGCCCACCAGTGGTTTGGCGACTTGGTGACCATGCAGTGGTGGGACAACATCTGGCTCAACGAGGGTTTTGCCACCTGGATGGAAAACAAGCCCGTGGCCGCGATGCACCCGGAGTGGAATATCGACCAATCCGTGGTCTCAGGCATCGACGGCGTACTCAATCTTGACGCCCAGCCCACCACACGCGCCATCCGCGCCAATGCCGACACCCCCGACGAGATTAACCAGATGTTCGACGGCATTTCTTATGGCAAGGCCAGCGATGTGCTGTTGACCGTTGAGAACTACGTGGGCGAAGAGACTTTCCGCCAGGGCGTGCGCAACTATCTGGCCGCCCACGTCTACGCGAATGCTACCGCGGAAGATTTTTGGGGCGCGCAGACCGAGACCAGTCACAAGCCGGTGGATAAGATTATGGAGAGCCTGGTGGCCCAGCCGGGCGCGCCTATCCTCACCTTCGGCGAGCATACTAAGGGCAAGGTTCTGGTTAATCAGAAGCGCTTCTACCTCAGCCCTGGCATTCAGCCGGACTCAGCGCAGAGCTGGACGCTTCCTGTCTGCTTCAAGACTTCCGCCGGACAGGACTGCGAGCTTCTCACCCCCTCTACGGCTAAATTCAAGACGTCGGTTAGCACACTTTTCTTTGCCGATGCCGGCGGCAAGGGCTACTATCGCAGTGCCTATCCGCCCAGTGTGTATGCGGCTTTGGTGGCGCAGGTAGAAACCTCACTCACGCCCGCCGAGCGCATCAGCCTGATCGGCGACGAGTGGGCACATGTGCGCTCCAACAAGGTTCCTATCGGCGCATATCTCGACCTGGTAACGGCTGTCAAAGACGACTCTGGAGCAGAGGTTATGGGCACAGCGGCGAACGGTGTCCGTGCCACCTACACCCGCGTTGCCTCCACTGCCGAAGAACGTGCCGCGCTCGAAGCCTGGATTCGCACAACCTTTGCGCCCCAGTACGCCAAGCTCGGCCCTCCCGCCGGCGCCGATTCGTCCAACACTCGCGAGCTGCGCGCAGAGTTGTTCGCCCTCCTCGGCAACTATGGCAAAGACCCTGCCGTCATCGCGCAGGCGCGGGAGATTGCGGCCAAGTACCTGTCCAATCCAGGTTCTGTCGATGCCACCTTCGGCCAGTCCGCTCTCGCCATAGCCTCTCGCAACGGCGACTCTGCTCTCTTCGACCAATTGCAGAACACATACGAAACCTCGACCAATCCCGAGTTACAAGAGGGCGCACTGCGACTGCTGGCCCAGTTTGAGAATCCCACACTGGTGCAGCGCTCCCTGGACTACGCAGTCTCGGGCAAGGTTCGCAACCAGGACGCGGTGATCCAGTTTGCCATCGCTCTCCAGTCCGACGATAACCGCGAGCAGGCATGGAAATATATCCAGAACAATTGGGAAAAGGTGCAGGCCCAGTTCACCACCGAGATGGGCGCCGTGCTGGTCAGCTCCACAGGAAACTTCTGTTCCGCGGAGGGCCGCACCGGCGTAGAGCAATTCTTCTCCACGCACAAGGTGGCCTCTTCCGATAAGGCTCTCAAGCACGCACTGGAACGCATCGACGGCTGTATCGAGCTGCGCGCGCTTCAGGAGCCGAATCTGAAGCAGTGGCTGGCTGCGCAACCCAAACCATAGCTTTCTGTTTCGCTACAATAGGCCATATGCCGCAATTTGCTCCAGGCCAAACGCTGCTCTTCGACGCCGACGATACGCTGTGGGAGAACAACGTCTACTTCGAGCGCGCCATTGCCGCCTTCATCAGCTACCTGAATCATCACGAGTACACGCCCGCTGCGGTGCGCCAGGCGCTGAACACCGCCGAGCGCGAGACCATTCTCTCCCACGGCTACGGCCTGCATAGCTTCACCCGCTCGCTGCTCACCTGCTTTGAGCGGCTCAGCCCCGCGTCCATGACTGACGAAAAGCGGCAGCGCATTGAAGGCTTCGCCCGCTCCATCGCCGAACAGGAGATCGAACTTCTTCCCGGCGTGGCGGAGACGCTGGCTGAGCTGTCCACGCGTCACCGGCTTATCCTCATGACCAAGGGCAACAACGCCGAGCAAGCCGACAAGCTGGGCCGCTCTGGACTCGCGAGTTATTTCTCAGCCGTGGAGATTCCCGCCGAGAAAGACCCTGCGACGTACCGCGAAGTCCTCAAGCGCCATGAGTTATCGCCGCATACGAGTTGGATGATCGGCAACAGCCCAAAGAGCGACATCAACCCCGCGCTAGCCGCCGGGCTCAACGCCGTCTTCCTCTTCCACAAGGACACCTGGATTCTGGAGCACGCCACGCTTGACGCCGCGCCTGAAGGTCAGAAGTTGATCGAACTTGATTCCTTCGCAAAACTCTGTGCTATTTTCTGATTTTCTGGGATGATTCTTCTACTTCAATCGGCCTTTGCTGCCAACTGTTTTACATCGGACAGCACCTGCTCCGGCGTCCACTCGTTGCCCGGATAAAAGCGAATCACCTTGCCGTCCGGGCCGATCAACGTCGTCGAAAGCGTGTGGGTAATCATCGAATCCGCGTTCTCAGTCATGCCCAGGTCAAAGAATTTCGCCATCTCGACGAGCACGGGCTTTTCCGGCACGGCAAACTCCCAATGCGCAAAGGCATTCTTCGCGTCGCTGCCCATGTACGTCGCGCCATAGGCACGAAGCCGCTCCGGCGTGTCATGCTCCGGGTCAAAGCTGATACAGAGCAGATGTGATTTTAAGTAGAGCGCTGAGTTTGCTGATAATTGCTTTTCGAGCTGGGCAAAGTTGCGCGTCACACGCGGGCAGAAATCAGGCGAGGGACAGCGCGTGTAGATAAAGGTGACCACCAGCGCCTTGACTCTGTACTGGCCGAGATGAATCGGCCGGCCATCCTGATTGCGCAGCTTGAAATCAGGAACAGAGTCGCCCGGCGCGGGGACATGATAGGTTACCGCTGGCTTGTTATCGGGCTTGGCCTGTGCCACTACGACAATGTGATCCAACAGCACGTCCGCATCCGCATCCTGCGAAACCAGCACATCGGCGGTGATCATATCACCCGGGTGCAGTTCACCAAGGATGCTCGCATCCTTCAGCTTGTAGGGCATGGTCATCGCCTCCATGAAGCCTGGAATGGCCTCATGGTTCAGTGTTACGTCGCCCTTTGCTGCATCGGTGGAGACCACCTTGCCGCGCAAGTGGTAGACCTTGAAGTTCTGTCCGGCGTTGGATTGCGCGGTCGGCTTCTGGCCGGCGTGGCAACCGGCCAGCGTGATAAGGACAAGCAAAGTGGGAACAAGCAATCGACGCATCACAGACTCAGTGTACAACCACCTGCGGGGTGGACAACTGCTCGCTATTCGCTCGCTAAGGAACCACTGATCAAGTCATTGTTGCGATCCAACATTCCCTCAGGGGCTAAAGCCCGCGTTCATTTTGCTGCATTTTGGCAGTCAGGTTAAAACCCTGACCTACCAGTCGTGCCCTGACGCTACTTGCAACTCCGAATGAATTTATCCGCAAGCTGTACAGTCGTGCCCTTTCAAAACATCGACTTATTCAGAGGTTTCCTAAAGATCATTTTGATAATTCGGAATCACAGGATCAGAGAGTGCGCTTGAACAACGGCGTGGCAATGAGCAGTGAGCCGATGCCGAAGACAAAGAGAAAGAACAAGTCGAATTGAATCGCCTGAAAGCCGCCGTCTTTGAGGATGACTGCTTTGAGGCCGTGGATGATATACGTGAAGGGGTCAACTACGGCGATGGCGCGCAGCCACGCAGGAAAAGAGGCGATGGGATACATTGCGCCGGAGGGGTAAAAAAGCAATGTGTTCAGTACGCCGAACATGGCGCGGGGCACCAGCGGATCATCGACGCGCACCATGAGCAGAAACATCATGCCGTTAAAGGCGATAGAGGCGGCCAGGATGAGGCAGAAAAGTTCCAGCAGAACCAGGGGATGAAAGATGATGCCCAGGCCTGCCATCAGCGAGCCGATAACGGTGAGCGATATACCGGCCAAAACAGCTTTGATGGAACCGGCCAGGTTCATGCCGAAGACTAACTCCAGCTTGGTGATGGGAGTTACAAGATAGCCTTCGTGAACGCCGCGCGCTTTGTCGTCGATGTATAGCATTCCGCCGCCGATCATGACCGAGATATACATAGCCATGGCGATGGTGGCGGGAAGCAGAAACTTCATGTAATTCACATAGGGATAGAGTTCAACGATTTCGAGAGCGATCTGGCTGGCGAGGCGCGGCTGAATGACGGGAGCGGTGAGCGCGTTGACCACCAACTGCATCTCGGCCTCGATGCTGCCGGAGCTGAATGGGTCCGTGTTATCGACGACCAGGCCGATGACGGGCGCGTCCTGCGAATAAACGCGACGCGAGTATTGGGCGGGAATGACGATGGCGGCGTCGATTTTACCGGTGCGCACATCTTCGCGGGCCTGCACCTCGGAGGTGTACTCGATGGTGGTGAAGGTCTTGATGTTGACGGCGATGGAGTCGAAAGCCTCGCGTAGTTTGACGGCTTCAGGGCCATGGTCGTAATCGACGATGGCGACGCGGCAACCGACGATCTTGCCGCCGAAGGCATTGCCCATAATAACCAACGTCAGCAGCGGCATCATCAGCGACATGATCATCAGCGTGGGCGAACGGAAAAACTTGCGCATCTCGCGCTCGACAATGGCAAACATTCTGGTCATGGCTGTGCTCCCGGACGCGGCGGCATGGTGAAGACTGGCGGTTTGACCTGCTCATCGCGAAGCTGGCGGCCGGTGTAGTGAACGAAGACATCGTCGAGGCTGGTGTTCTGCACGCTGAGAGAGGTGAGCGTCTCGCCGAGGGAAGCGGCTAACTCAACCAACTGCATGGTGGTTTTTGATCCTGAGGAAGTGAGTACACGATAGAAGCCGGCGCTCTCGGCCTGCACGCTGGTCACGCCGTCCAGCTTCTCCAGGCGGTCTTGCCACTCGGTGGTTTCACGGTCGAAGTGCACTTCGACGACGTTGGCGCCGGGGACGCTGTGCTTGAGATCGATGGGCGTGCCCAGAGCGACGAGTTTGCCATAATCGACAATAGCGATGCGGTCGCAGAGTTTGTCGGCCTCCTCCATGTAGTGAGTCGTGATGAGGATGGTGAGGTTGCGGGTGCTGCGCAGGTTGTTGAGCATCTCCCAGACGGCGATGCGGGAGACCGGATCGAGGCCGGTGGTGGGCTCGTCGAGAAAGAAGATGCGCGGATTGTGGACCAGGCCGCGGGCGATTTCTACTCGGCGGCGCATTCCGCCGGAGAGTGTCTTGACCTGCGCGCCGCGCCATTTGACAAGATCAACTGCTTCGAGAACTTCGGCGATGTTTTTCTCGCGCTCGTGTTTGGGGACCGAGTAGAGCTTGGCGTAGATGCTGAGATTTTCTTCAACAGTAAGGTCAGGGTCGCTGGTAAGGGCCTGGGGAATGACGCCGATCATGCGGCGAACCGCGTCGGGGTCTTTGGCCACATCGTGGCCGGCAACAGTGGCATGGCCTGCCGTGAGCGGGATGAGCGTGGTCATCATGCGGATGAGCGTGCTCTTGCCCGCGCCGTTGGGGCCGAGCAGGCCAAAGATTTCACCCTCGGCAACCGAAAAGTTGACGTCCTTGACCGCTTCAAAGTCGCCGTAGCGCTTGAAGATATGTTCGACGGCAATCGCTGGCGTGCTCATTGCTTCACCAACTTGCTCTTGGGTATATACACTTCGGCAATCATGCCGGGAACAAAGCGCTCGCCTGTATTGTCGATGAGCAGCTTCAACTGGATGGTTTTGATGTCGCGCTTGCGGGAGCTGACATCGCGCTGCGTGGCGAAGTCGGCCTCGGCGGCTTTATTGATGACTTTGCCCTGGAGAGTTGCGCCGCTGGGCATGACGACGCGCAGCGAGTCGCCGATCTGGACAGCATCGGCCTGAGTCTCGGGCAGCGGCGCATAAATCCAGGTCTGGGTCAGGTCCATGATGGTGACGATGGCAGCGCCGGCGGCGACCACCTCGCCCTGGCGTGCGGCGCGCACGTTGACCTTGCCGCTGACCGGGGCAAAGACCTGCGCATAACCCAACTGAACTTGAGCTTGCTGGGCGAGAGCGCGGGCGTTTTCTACATCGTTGCGGGTGGAGTCCACGGTGTGCGCGGCGACGGTGGTGAGCAACTCATGAGCGCGGGCCTGGCGCAGCGAGGCTTCCGCGGCAGCGACGTTCTCGCGGGCAGCATCGACGGCCGCTTTGTCAGCCTGGAGGCTGGTGGCCGCGTCGTCGCTGGCCTGCTCACTCATGATGCCTGTCTTGGCGAGAGCGACGGTGCGGCTGGTGTCGGCCAGCTGGTGATCATAGTTGGCTTGCGCCTGGGCAAGCGTTGCCCTGGCGGCTTTGACGAGAGACTCGGCGTTCACGGTGGCGCTGCTGGTCTCTCCGCGATCCTGCCGCTCCGTCTCGACGCTCCCGCCGAGTTTGCCCTTCTGGCTTGCGGCGTTGGCTTCGGCGGCCTTGCGCGCCGCGGCAAGATCCTCGCTCTCGATGACGGCAATCAGTTGCCCAGCCTTCACGTCCTGCCCCTCGTCAACCAGCAGCGTTTGGATGCGTCCGGGAATCTTGCTGCTCACCACCACCTCGTTAGCGTCCACCGTGCCAATCAGTTGCAGATCGGAGGAGGGCCGCACCGTAACGAAGTAGAAGATGAGCGAGCCCACCGTCAGCAAGCCCAGAAGCAGAAAAACACGATTGCGTGCGTTCACTTATACCTCACTTCGCCGGTTCCATCCGGTTTGATCTTTCGATTCGCGATTTTTCGGGCTTCAATTTTGTTCGATTGAAGTCGATTGGTTTGCGGCATCGGCGTTGCAGCCAGCACTCGCGCTGCCACGCGCGCGCCGTGCTCACGGTCGATGAAGATGGCCTGCCCCAGGTATTCCACTGCTGCCTTGCGTCGATGCTCCAACTTACTTCGCTCCATCGGATCGATGCCAAAGGCCAGCTTTGTGAGCGGAGCGGTGAGGAAGTAAAAGACATTGGCGCCCAGGGCCGCATAGCGAATTTGCTGCGGATCGACCGCAATCAGTTCACCTGAAGCAATGCCATTTTCCAGAAGCTCATCGACTTTGATCCACATCGGACGGAAAAACTTCTCTGCCATTTGCGCCATCCGGTTCTCTTCGCCCTGATGCAGTCTGACCATCTCCTGTTGCATCAGTGTGCGTACTGCCGGATGGGTATAGGAGCGATCGAAGCTGTTCAACGTTATCTGCACCAACCGCTCTCCAGCCGTAGCATCTTTCTCCATTACAGCGACGCTGTCAACCCGCACATCCTCGAAGGCCGACTCCAGCGCTGCTGCGTAAAGGTCCTCTTTGCTCTTGAAGTAGTAATAGAGAAGCGCTTTGTTTACGCCGGCTTCCTCGGCAATCTGCTCGGTGCGCGCCCCGGCCAGACCGTTGGCGCTGAACTGCCTGACAGCGGCGTTGAGAATGCGGGCGCGGGTCTGGTCGGCGCGTTCGGCCTGGGTGCGGGATGGGGCGGAAACAGTCATATTCACTAACTGGTTAGTAAGTTATCACAATCATCGGAAAATTGCCACCTCTACCGAATAATTTCATTAAGATTCATGCATTTACATAACAATCCGCAAGTCAGTATGGGGTTGAAATATTTCTTTCGTGGTGTGAGGCAGAGCACAGACTGTGGTGCAATCGAAAATGGATAGTTGCCGGGCGCTCAAACGAGTGTAGTTGCAGGAGGGTATATTTTATTTCCTCTTCGGCTTCACGCACGGTTTGCGCAGATTTCAGATTTATCGGATGTGAAAGGAACCTTTATGCCCCATCTCGACACTGGCAACACCGGTTTTATGATTCTGTGCTCCAGCCTGGTCATGCTGATGACTCCAGGACTGGCCTTTTTTTACGGCGGTCTTGTCGGCCGTAAAAACGTACTGGCCATCATGATCCAGAGCTTCGTATCGATGGGCTGGACCACGGTGATCTGGTACCTCTACGGCTACTCGCTGTGCTTCAGCGGCGATTGGCACGGCGTCATCGGCGACTTCCACTATGCTTGCCTGCGCAACATCAACCTGAGCACCATGTATCCGGGCGACGCCGGCATCCCGCTGGTGGTCCACATCGCCTACCAGATGATGTTTGCCATTATCACCCCGGCGCTGATCACCGGAGCCTTCACTAACCGGGTGACCTTCAAGGCTTACATGCTCTTCCTGACCGGTTGGCTCACCTTCGTCTACTTCCCCTTCGTCCACATGATCTGGGGCGGCGGCATTCTGGCGCAGTGGGGCGTATTGGATTTCGCCGGCGGTATTGTGGTTCATAACATTGCCGGCATCGCGGCTCTGGCCAGTGTGCTTTACGTGGGCAAGCGGCGGGTTGCCGACCGCGGGCCGCACAGCGTTCCGTTAGTCGCCCTGGGCACCGGCCTGCTGTGGTTCGGATGGTACGGCTTCAACGCCGGCAGCGAGTTCCGCGTGGATTCGGTGACCGCAACGGCCTTCATCAACACGGACGTAGCCGCCTCCTTTGCCGCCGTGACCTGGCTGATCGTGGCCTGGCTTAACGAGAAGAAACCCACCTTCCTGGGCCTACTCACCGGCGCGGTTGCGGGGCTGGCCACCATCACTCCGGCGTCGGGCTATGTATCGCCCACCACGGCGGTAATCATTGGCGTGGTCTCGGGCGTGGTTTGCTACTATGCCGTGGCGCTGAAGAACAAGTTGCACTGGGATGACGCACTGGATGTCTGGGGCGTGCATGGCGTGGGCGGCTTTCTGGGCATTGTGATGTTGGGCATCTTTGCCGAAAAGGCGTTTAATCCGGCCGGGCAGGATGGGCTGCTGCTGGGCAACTCGCACTTCTTCTTCCTGCAACTGGGCGCAACCGTCTTCTCGTCCCTCTGGGCCTTCGTCTTCACGCTGGGCATGTTGAAGATCATCGACTGGATCACGCCGGTGAAAGTGACGCAATCGGAGGAGCAAACCGGCCTGGATACCTTCGAGTTCGGTGAACATGCCTATGAAGATGAGCTCGAATCCAACAACCCTAACGGCTGACCTGGATTGTGGTTCACAACTCGTGGACGCGCTGGGGTTGCGCTTGCGCCGGCCCAGCGCGTCGCTCAGGCGAAGCGGTTGATTTTGCCGATTCCGGCGGCCCGCACACTTGAATCTGAATCGTCCTCGTCTTCCAACTCGTCGTACTTGTCCTCGTCGTCTTCAAAGCCGCTGGCGGCTTTGGTGCCGCTGGGAATATAGATCTCGTCGCCGGTTCGAGTTGAGCGCTCGACTTCGTTCACATCAGTCAATCCCAGATCAGCCTCCCTGGGCCTGATCATTGGTGCGATGCGAATGCTGGTTACCGGGCCGATTTCCATCGTCGTCTGCTCCGTTGAGGAACTTCCCCTGACATTCCTATCGGCTGGCTGAGTGAAAACATGAATCCATCGGACGATTTGTGTGCGAATTCAGGACACTCCGTGGGTGTCTTGCGCAATTCTTTTCTTTGCAATAGGATACATTGAGACATGCGACGCAGATGAGGTTACTTATAGCATATTTTATGTCTGATTATGAAACAGTTTACCGGTAATCCAGCATCAACTTTCACCGATGCGCGGACTCACGCCCCATGGAAATGCCTGCTGCTGAAACCCGGGCGCTTTCAGGCTCGATCTGATAGAGCAAGGCTGCTCCTTTAGCCAAGTCCAGCTTTGCAGTCACCGGAACAAAGCCGCTTCGGAGCTCACTGAACTCGCGAGCTACGATTTTGAAGAGAATGGCGCGACCGTTCATATGCAACTCGAATCGCTCGGTTTTCCAGTCGGTGGAGCTGACCTGGGTCCGTTGCAGGCTGAACCATCCGCCCTGGTAAAGCCGGCCCAGGATACCGAAGCCGAAGCTCACGTCTTGAGTGAGGTGGCCCTCGAGGCGAACCATTCTCTTGTATTTAGCGCTAACCCAAAGTTCTCCGCTCATGGCGTGGATGATGCGTGCCTCGATGGAGTGGGCTGGATATTCCGGGTTAGGGCGGAAGCGCAGGCGATAACAGCCGTTCTCCTCCCCGGCATATTCATAGAGGAATGCATCCGGCAACATTGCGACGATGTGGCCGACGCGTTTTTCATTTTCGTCATACTCCTGGCGGTGACGGGCCTGCTCGGCGGGGGAGTTGAGCAGACTGTAAAGGCTTGCCTGCTCCATCTGGCGTCCCCCGGCATCGAGCGGATGGCCATTGATTCGCTCGATTCGCGAGATGGGCCCCTCGGCGGTCTCAATAAATTCTTCGCGGAGCGATTCCTTTGGCGAGTGGCTCTCGACCCAATAGCGCCAGTAGCCGTGGGTTACGTGGTCGTTAAGCTCGTTGTATACGACCTCACGAACCAGTTGTCCGGCCGGTATCGGCGGCTGGGCATAAGCACCGCAGACCCCTTGCGCTACCGCGATCATCCCCGCCATCACCCACGGCACACGCATTTGGTTACCCAACAAGACTTGTTACACTGGCATCATGTTGGATGAACTGGAGTTCCGCCGTCTGTCTGAAATTGCTCTAGATTCGCTGCTGCAGCATTTGATTGTGCGCGAGGAGAAGTCGGATTCCGCTTTTGAGGTTGACGCACAAGGCGGTGTGCTGAACATTACCTTCGAGGAGCCGGCGGGCAAGTTCGTGATTACGCCCAACGCGCCGGTGCGCCAGATCTGGATTTCGGCGCTCTCCACCAGCTTCAAGCTCGACTGGGATGCAGCGGCCGCGGCGTTCATATTGCCGCGCACCGGCGAGCATCTGATCGCGCTGGTCGACCGGCTGATTGGGGAACATCTGCGAGGCTAGGCCTGCCACCCTTGTCGAATTACACGGCAAGGATGGTGTGCCTGCAAATGTTCCTCGATCCGAACAGTTCCCTACTGCTTCACGAAGTCAAAGGTGCAAGGACGGCCTTCAATACCGAGGCCTTGGTCACGTGTGCCTGAACCCTTAGTATCAGTGAACTGGGCCTTGATGTTGTAGCTATAATCCGCACCCTCATGAGCAAAGACTCCGCGGGCGTATTTTCTGGAAGCAACAATACCATTGGCAGAGAGCTTGGCGGAGCCGTCATCCTTGATAGGGCCTGTGATCAGCAGGTAGCCCGGTTGATCCGCCGTGCCGCGCTCTGCGCGGAAGTTGCCGACAGTGACCTCGCTGGGAATCTTCCAGGTGTATCCCTCGGTGCTTCCCTTTGCAGGGCAGGTGAGAGTAGTGAGCCACTTGCCGTCAAAGCGCTCCCCGGCAAGCGAAACTGCCGGCAATAAAACCAATGCGCAAACCATAAAATAGCGAACAGTCTTTCTCATACAATTTCCTCCGTCGGCCATGGTAGCACAGCGATTGAGCGACAGTCCAAGGCAGAAGCAGGCGGAGGAATAATGAAATTCCGTAGGCTCAGCCTCTTGCAAAATAACCAAGAAACCGGCATTACCTATTCAGGCACCCCTTCGGGGCTTTGGTTTGTTCCGACGGCAAAGCTAATGCTTGAACGGCCTACCCCCACCCGTACTTTGGACGCAAAGTCTTTGTTTTCTTGATGTTACAGACAGGGTTGCGCTGTAAAGTCGTCAAAACAAAGGAGTTATTTGCAAAGTCGTCCAGGATAAGGAGTTAGCGGCACATTTGGAGGACGATTGGAGAAAAAGCACCTGAGAATGATTGTGCTACAAGATGCCGAAATGATCTGCAAACATCTGTGCCTCTTGCAAACCCCAGAAAGAAACAAAAACGCAAGTCCAACAAAACAAAGAACAATTCCAAGACGGTTTTTCCGTTCCCACACTAGCCGCAAATTACGAAACGCAGATCCTTCGACTTCGCTCAGGACGGCGAGGGTGGGGCACCCAAAGTTTTTTGAACAAGTGCAGCAAGTTAGCCTCCGCTACGCGGAGACGAGCGAGTTAGCAAGTTAGCGAATTGCTGCTACCCGTTTCATCTTCCGTGGGTCAGCGAAGATGGTGGGGGATTGATAAGAAACAAGCGTGGACCGGGAGGTCCACGCTACAGCCGGCCGGGAGGCCGGCGCTACAGTTTCATGCACTGCGGGTCGGTAACGCCGGTGGGGGACTGACACTACTTGCACTCCTCTTTGAATTTTGCAAGTGGCATGGAATAGCGAAAATCTGCAGGCTGATCGCGATTATTCTGTTCCCTGTTCCCTGTTCCCTGTTCCCTGCACTTCCGGTATACACTCATCCCAAGCCTATGTCTTCCGCTCATCTTTCTTTCGCCCTGCTGCTCGCCGCCGTTCCGGCGCTGGTTTGCGCCCAAACCTCAACCAATCCGGACCACAAAATGCCTGCCAAAACGCAAAATCCAGCAGCGGTTCATCGCTCCGCCTTGGTCATCGATACCCATGCCGACACACCGCAACGCTTTGTGGATGAACACTTTGACCTGGGCGCCCCCCTGCAAGGCGGCCAGCTCAATCTGGATTCCGCGAAGAAAGGCTATTTGGGCGCCGAGTTCTTCTCCATCTGGGTCGATCCCGCGCAATACAAGGGGCAATACGCCGGCCGTACCTTTGATTTGATCGACTCCGTCAAGCAGCAGGTGGCCCGGCACCGCGACAAGCTCGAATTCGTCGCTACGCCGGCCGGCATCGAGCTGGCCCACCGCGAACACAAGATGGCCGTGCTGATGGGCATCGAGGGCGGCCACTCCATTGAAAGTTCGATCCCGCTTCTGCGCCAGTACTACGCCCTCGGTGTGCGCTACATGACCCTCACCTGGATGAACTCCAACGGTTGGGCCGACAGCTCCGGCGACATCGACGATGCCTCCATTCCCCACACCAAAGAAGGCCTGACAGAATTCGGCAAGGACGTGGTCTACGAGATGAACCGTCTGGGCATGATGGTGGACATCTCGCACGTCTCCGACCGCACCTTCTACCGGACGCTGAACATCAGTCGCGCGCCGGTCATCGCCTCGCACTCCTCGGCGCGCGCCCTGTGCGACGCACCGCGCAATATGACGGACGATATGCTGCGCGTCGTGGCCCGTTACGGCGGTCCCAACTCCAAGGGAGGCGTCATCCAGGTCAACTTCTACTCCGGATTCCTGTCGCAGGCCTATCGCGACGCTGCGAAAGCCCTGGAGCCGAAGATGAACAAGGCCACGCAGGCGCTCAAGGATCAGGCCAAAAAGGAAGGCAAGCCGGTTCCCTACGCCGAGATTGAAAAGCTCCAGCGCCAGTTCGGCGACCGCATCCCCCGGCCGCCGCTCTCGGTGCTCATCGACCACATCGACCACATCGCCAAGGTGGCCGGCGTGGACCACGTGGGCATTGGCTCGGACTTTGACGGCATCAGCGGCCAGCTTCCCGAAGGGATAGACTCTGCTGCCGACCTGCCCAAGATTACCGAGGCGTTGATGGCCCGCGGTTACTCGGCCGAGGATTGCCGCAAGATTCTGGGTGGCAATCTGCTGCGCGTCTTCCGCGAAGTGGAGCAGGTGGCCAAGGAACTTCAAGCCGAGAACCGGCCTAGAATCAGCGAGAAACAGCCATTTGACAAGGTGCAAAAGTAAAAAGACAGGGAACAGGGATCAGGGAACAGGAGAAAAGACGTGCAATGACAGTCTGTGATGATTGTATCCAAAAGTTCGTGCATCCTCTCATCCATGCTGGTATGGATAAGAACGATGCATTTACGCGCCACTATGGCGATCACGCTCATTGGGATTGGGATGATTCATCATCGACCCTGACTTTCTCTGATCCTAATCTGCCGACGGTGCGTGTTCATTGTTCGGTGGTTGGGAGTACAGAGGGAAACTCCTGGCAATGGTCATGGGCAAACAAAAATACACCGCCGCACGCGAAGCTCGATATGGATAAAGTCCGAGAGTTTGGTGTAGAGAATGGATACGATAAATTGACTACACCTTTCCTTGAGGCCGATGACTACACGGGATGGGAGATGACGGCTGTGGCCGAACACGTTCTCAATGCATTGGGTGCATATCGCTTCGCCACCGACAAAGGCTACTGTTATCTTATCTATCGGAAGATCGAGGAAATAGGCAGCTATGAAAAAGATGACCTGTGGGGCGCCATGCGCGGCACTGTGACCATTCTTCCCGGCGTCGATCTGACCGAACCGACCGGCGAAGTGTGGGATGCCCTGTCCGAAGAACCCTCCGAGCCTCCCGCTCTATACTGACCCTTCACCCGATTTTCTTTCGAGGAGACTCCTGAATGTTGCGCATCCCCCGCTTGGCCGCCGAACTTGCCCAAGATCACCTAGGCGCTGATGGCGCGCGGCAGCCGCAAAATGCCAAAACACAGATCCTTCGACTTCGCTCAGGACGGCAAGGGTGGTGCACCCAAAGTTTTTTGATAAAGCGCAGCAAGTTAGTCCCCGCTACGCGGGGATAGCGAGTTAGCAAGTTAGCCGAGGACGGCGATCAGCGCAGTTTCATGCCCTGCGGATCGGCAAGCCGGTGGACGACTGAAAGGAGAATGAGATGAAAGCTCTTGTTAAATCCCGCGCCGAGCGCGGTTTGTGGATTGAAGACGTTGAGGAACCGCAAATAGGCATCAACGATGTGAAGATTCACGTACTGTTGACGGCAATCTGCGGCACAGACCTGCACATCTATGAGTGGGACAGTTGGGCGCAGCAGACGATTCCCGTTCCGTTGGTGATCGGCCATGAGTTTGTCGGCGAAATTGTGGAGATCGGCTCGAACGTCACCGACTTCCAGATTGGCGACCGGGTCAGTGGAGAGGGGCATGTAGTATGCGGACGCTGCCGCAACTGCATGGCCGGCAGACGGCATCTTTGCGCGCACGCGCGAGGAGTCGGAGTCAATCGCGCCGGCGCTTTCGCGGAGTATATCGTCCTGCCTATGACCAACATCTGGCACCATGCGGACGATATTCCGCTGGAAATCGCGGCCATCTTTGATCCATTTGGCAACGCGGTGCATACGGCGTTGGCATTTCCTGTGCTGGGCGAGGATGTATTGATCACCGGCGCGGGCCCAATCGGAATCATGGCGGCCGCGGTTGCCAGGCATGCCGGCGCGCGGAAAGTTGTGATTACAGATCTGAATCCCTATCGGCTGGAACTAGCGAAAACAGCCGCCCACGTCACAGAGGCCGTCAATCCCCGCGATACAACACTGCAAGAGGTGCAGAAAAAACTTGGTATGCAGGAAGGGTTCGATGTTGGCCTGGAGATGTCCGGCAACGTCCATGCCTTTCGCGATCTGCTGGCCAACCTGAGCCATGGCGCAAAGGTCGCCATGCTGGGCATTCCTTCTCCCTCCGAGATGTCCATTGACTGGGCCAATGTGATCTTTAACCAGTACACGATTCGCGGCATCTATGGCCGCGAGATGTACGAGACGTGGTACAAAATGACGGTCATGCTGCAGTCGGGCCTGGATATCAGCAAAGTGATCACGCACCGCCTGGCCTGGAATCAATATGAAGAGGGATTTGCCGCAATGCACGCGGGAAACTCGGGAAAGGTGATTCTCGACTGGCGGAACATATCCTGAATGACGATCCACTTGCAAAATTTCTTTCAGGCTGCGATATGCGTCAGGGCACGACTTCAGTCGTGCCGCCAATGGCCCCATTTTGATTCCGGCTTTAGCGGCTGCAGAATTGCAAACAACCGACAACAGAGACGCAGGGGCTAAAGCCCAACATCTTTTTGCTGATCTTCCGGCACGACTGAAGTCATACCCTGACGCTTCTTGCCACTCTCAATGAATTTTTCAAGCGGCTCTGACGCGCAATTCCGCGACGCAGTTCTATACTGACCATTCAACCCATCCCCTTTCTGGAGATTGCCGAATGTTTCGTTTCTACCGCTTCCCTGCCGCCCTGCTTGCGGTTTCTCTGTTCTTTGCTCCGGCCTTACTGAAAGCAGACGACGAGACGCCGCCCGCCAAGCCCGCCACTGCCGACAAAGCCGCCACTCCAGACAAAGCCGCCGAAAAGGCTCAGCCTGCTGAAGTTACGACCCAAGGCACGGTCACTGTGGCAGGTGAGAAGATCGCCTACACGGCCATCGCCGGCACGCTTATCGTTGGGTCGACCGACGTTCAGGATGCGCAGTTAGGCCTGGACGGCAAGCCGCAGGCCGGTAGCCAGCTTGCGCTCGACGCGCCCAAGGACCCGAAGGAAACAACCCCTGTTGCACGTATGTTTTACGTGGCATACTTCAAGAAGGACGCGAAGGCTGAGGACCGCCCCATCACCTTCTTCTATAACGGCGGACCGGGCAGTTCGACCGTCTGGCTGCACATGGGTTCGCTCGGCCCCAAGCATGTGGTCACCAGCGGCGATCAACACCTGCCCGCAGCGCCCTATAAACTCGTTGACAACGCCTACTCGCTGCTCGACACCAGCGACCTGGTCTTCATCGATATGCCTGGCACCGGCTTCGGACGGCTCGTCGGCAAAGACGCGGAAAAGGCCTTCTGGGGCGTGGATGAGGACGCCAACGCATTTGCCCGCTTTATTGCCCGGTTCATCACCAAATACAACCGCTGGAATTCGCCAAAGTACATCTTCGGCGAGAGTTACGGCACCACCCGCTCCGCAGTTCTGGCCAACATTCTGGAGAACCACAAGAACATCGACCTGAACGGCGTGATCCTGCTCTCGCAGATATTCAACTTCACCACCGACATCGACGGCCCCGGCGGCAATCCCGGCGTGGACCTGCCCTACGTGCTGGCGCTGCCCACCTACGCGGCCACGGCCTGGTACCACAAGAAACTATCCCAGCAGCCGGCAGCGCTGGAGCCGTTCCTCAAGGAGGCCGAAGACTATGCCATGGGCCCCTATGCCCATGCGCTGGCTCTGGGCACCGACCTTGGCGCGGAGGAGAAGCAGCAGGTGGCCGAGAAGCTGCATGGCTATACCGGCCTGCCCGTGGCCTACCTGCTCAAGGCCAACCTGCGGGTAAACGGCGGCGAGTTCGAGAAGACCCTGCAGGACGACCAGGACCTGACCACCGGCCGGCTGGACACGCGCTTCTCCGGGCCTACTCTCGATTCCCTGAGCGAAGGCGCGGAGTATGATCCGCAAAGCTCGGCCATCTCCTCGGCCTACGTCTCGCTCTTCAACGATTACGCGCGCCGCGAGCTGAAGTACGGCGAAGGCCAGACCTACCTGCCCGAAGCGCTCTTCGGCAGCACGCACTGGAACCTGGTTCACCATGACTTCCCCATCAATCTCAACGTCTCCAATGACTTGGCCGAGGCGCTCAAAACCAATCCCCGCCTGAAGATCATGGTCAACGGCGGCTACTACGATCTGGCCACGCCCTTCTTCGCCGCAGAGTACGAAGATAAGCACCTGCCCATTCCGCAATCGCTGGCCAAGAACATTGAGTACGACTGGTACGAGTCGGGCCACATGGTTTACGTGCTCGACGAAAGCCTCAAACAGCTCCACGACCGCGTGGCGGCGTTTATCAAGAAGACGCAGGCGGATGGCAAGTAATTTTCATTCGATTCCTCCCGGTTCCAGAACCGGAGCCGGGAGGCAATCAAGTCAGATCCGTTGCCCAATTCACCGTTGCGTGAAGCTCATCCACCTGGGCAAAGGCTTTGTCGTTGGTCACCAGTACCGCGCCCGTTGCAATGGCATGAGCGGCAATCTGCAAATCCATATTCTCCAGTGTCTTCCCGGAGGACTCCAGCCTGGCTCGAAGCGCTCCATAAGCCTTGGCCTCTTCTCTGCCCCACGGCAGCACCTTCACCGCCGCGAGAAACCACTCCATCCGCTCCCCTAGCGCGACGGCTTCTGGGCGCTTGGCCAGACCAAAGCGAATCTCCGCCTCCGTAATCACCGAGAGGCAGACAACCTCATCCTCCTCCAGGTTGAGCATCCGCGTTCGAGCGGCTTTAGAGTGGCCTTTGGCGATATAGCTCACCATATTGGTATCGAGCATATATAGAGATGTCATAACTCAGGCCGCTCTTGTGGCCGTCCTTGGGCGCGATCCGCTGGTGTAAGGAAATCCTCCGGCACTCCCACAGCATCGAGAGCGGCGAATATCTCAGCCAAACTGGCCGGCGCCTGCGAGAGGATCAGGTCGCCATTCTTCGGGTCGCGATGGATGTAGACTTCGCTCGCTGAAAAGCGAAACTCAGCCGGGATGCGCACAGCCTGGCTCCGTCCGCTCATAAATACCTTAGCTTTTTCAAGGAGTGGCATTGCTTACCTCTGCTATATAGCATGATATATGACGATATGGAAGTCAAGAGAATTTTGTCTGCATGAACAGCCGTTCGGCGGGTGCGCAGCCCCCTCGACCAGCCTTCGCGCCGCACAGTATAGTTCTCTGTATGAAGCGCATCGCCTTTGTCCTCCTACTGCTCTTCCCTGTTGCTCTCTCCGCCCAATCGTTTTCCGTCACCTTCCCTAAGGAAGTTAGCGCGCATCCCCTCGATGGGCGGCTGCTACTTTGCCTTTCGACGGACCCCAGCGACGAGCCGCGCAACCAGATTGACGACTCTCCGCGCACACAGCTTGTCTTCGGGTTGACTGTGGACGGCTGGCAGTCCGGCCAGCCCGCAATCGTGGATGCTACCGCCTCGGGCTATCCCATTCGCAGCCTCAAGGACGTGCCAGCTGGCTGGTATTACGTGCAAGCTGTGCTGAACAAGTACGAGACCTTTCATCGCGGCGACGGCAAGACAGTAAAGCTGCACATGGACCAGGGCGAGGGCCAGCTCTGGAACATCTCGCCCGGCAACCTGTACTCCAAGCCGCGGAAGATTTTCTTTCCTAGCGACAAGAAGGAGTGGTTGAGTACTCCGATATCAATTGCTCTCACCGAGACGATTCCGCCCATCGCGACGCCAGCCGACACCAAATACATTCGCCACATTCGCATCCAGAGCGCGGCTTTGACCAAATTCTGGGGCCGGCCAATGTTTCTGAGCGCCATCGTGCTGGTGCCAGAGGGCTTCGACGAGCACCCCGCAGCGCGCTTCCCGCTGATTATCTTTCACGACCACTTTGCGGATGATTTCAGCGATTTCCGTACTACTCCGCCCGGCCCCGATTTGAAGCCCGATTACAGCGAGCGCTTCCACCTGGCCGGCTACAACCGCATCCAGCAGCAGGAGGCGTACAAGTTCTATCAGCAGTGGATTGCGCCTGACTTTCCGCGGGTGCTGATCATCAAAATTCAGCACGCCAACCCATTCTATGACGACTCCTACGCTGTGAATTCGGCTAACGTCGGCCCTTATGGCGACGCCATCGAAACAGAACTGATTCCGGCCATTGAAAAGCAGTTTCACGGCCTCGGCCAGGGGTGGGCGCGGTTTGTTTACGGTGGCTCGACCGGCGGCTGGGAGGCTTTGGCCGTGCAGGTCTTTTATCCGGAGCACTACAACGGCGCATTTGCCGCCTGCCCCGACCCCATCGACTTCCACGCCTACACCGACATCGACATCTACAAGGACAATAACTTCTATTACCTGGAAGGCGCGCACAAACGCGTGGCGCAGCCGTCGATGCGCGACTACCTGGGCCACACCCTCATTACCACCGAAGAGGCCAATTCCTACGAGCTGGCGCTGGGTGATCATGGCCGCAGCGGCGAGCAGTACGACATTTGGCAGGCAGTCTATGGCCCGGTAGGCGCGGACGGCTATCCTGCCCCCATCTACGACAAGGTAACCGGCGAGATCGACCACAAGGTCGCCGATTATTGGCACGAGCACTACGATTTGGAAGCAATTCTGGAGCGGGATTGGCCACAGCTTGGCCCTGAGTTAGCCGGCAAGATTCACATCTATGTTGGCTCCGACGATACATACTTTCTGAACGATGCAGTCTATCTCATGGAAGATTTCCTGAACTCGACGAAGAATCCGCCCTATGACGGTGAAGTGGCTTACGGGCCGCGTGCCGAGCACTGCTGGAACGGCGATCCCACGCTGCCCAACGCCTACTCGCGACTGCACTACAACACCATGTACCTGCCCAGAATTCTTGATCGCATTCAGAAGACCGCGCCCGCCGGTGCGGATCTCACCAGTTGGCGCTACTGATTACACTGTGGAATTTGTTCGACTGCGAGGCTTGCGGCTTCGCGTGCGGCTTGCCGCATGAACCTCTTTGGCGCGGTCCAGCGCGGCTTGAATATTCAGCATGAAGTTTTCCGGTCCGATGCGATCAAGAAAGCGGCTGCCGCTAAGCAGCTTCGAGGGCTGCTCCATTGCGCCGCACAGCAGCAGTGTCCGGCCGGAGTCGTGCAATCGCTTGGCGAAGTTCTCGATGGCATGAATGCCGGTGGCGTCGATAGCCGACATATTACGCAGCCGCAGAATGACCACCGGCTGAAAGGCCTCAATGTTCGCGGTGGCCTCGACCAGCTTCTCGGTAGTGCCCCAGAGGAATGGACCGTGAATGCGCAGCAGCGTGACATAGGGCGGCAGGATGCGTCCTTGCAGCGAGTGCGAAAGGCCATCGCGGATGTACTCGTCCGTCACCGCTGAGACGGTCGTGGTGTCGGCGATGCGGTAGATGTAAAGCAGCGCGGCAAGCGAAAGGCCGATGCACACCGCAACGGTAAGATCGGCAAAGACAGTAAGCGCGAAGGTGACCATCCAGACCGAGATGGCTGTCATGTCCAGCCGCAGAATGCCGCCGATCTCGTTCCATTCGCCCATGTTGTACGCCACCACAAAAAGCACCGCAGCCAGCGTGGCCATGGGGATGTAACTGGCCAATGGCGCGGCAACCAGCAGAATCGTCAGCAGCGTAAGCGCGTGAATGATGCCGGAAACCGGCGTGCGCGCCCCGGCGCGGATGTTGGTCGCGGTGCGGGCAATGGCCCCGGTGGCGGGAATGCCGCCGAAAAGGGGCGAAACAATGTTCGCGATTCCCTGCGCCACCAGTTCCACGTTGGAGTTGTGACGGTCGCCGGTCATGCCGTCGGCCACAACAGCCGAGAGCATGCTTTCGAGTGCAGCCAATATCGCCACGGTAAAGGCCGCGGGAATCAACGGAAGAATGTGCTCGGAATGGAAATCGGGAATTGCGAAGGGCGGCAAGCCGCGCGGAATGCCGCCAAAGCGGCTGCCGATGGTCTCGACCGGCAGATGAAAGAGGAAGCACACCCCCGTAGCGACAAGCAATGCCACGATTGATGCTGGAACGCGCTTGGTGAAGCGCGGCATCAGCAATAGAATCGCCAGCGTGCCCAGGCCAATCCCGAGTGCCGCCGGATTCAGGCTAGCGGAGTGCGCCGCAAGCAGCCGGATGCGCGGCAGAAATTCGCTGGGAACTGCGCCGACTCGCAGGCCGAAGAAATCCCTGAGTTGCGTGGAGGCAATCAGAATTGCGATGCCGTTGGTGAAGCCGATGACCACCATGCGAGGGATGAAGCGGACAGCCGCGCCCAGGCCGGTGAGGCCCATCAGCAAGAGCAGAATGCCGGCCATCAGCGTCACCATAGCCAGGCCGCTCATGCCAAAGCGGAGGACGATGCCGGCGATGATCACCACGAAGGCGCCGGTGGGACCGCCAATCTGCGTGCGCGAACCGCCCAGCGCGGAGATCAGAAAGCCAGCCACAACGGCGGTATAAAGTCCTGCCTGCGGCGTGACTCCGGAGGCGATGCCGAAGGCCATGGCCAGCGGCAATGCGACGAGGCCCACCGTGATTCCAGCCAGCAGATCGTGAAGAAATATCTGGAGCGAGTAATCTCTTAAAGCCAGGATGGATTTGGGAAGATTCGGGTTGCTGATAGACATCTTTCCCTTCATTTTACACTTACTGGCTGATTTGGCGCGTCTTCAAGCTGCTTCTGGTAGAGGAGAGCCGCCCGGCTCAGGGGATAGTAGTTCTCTTCCCTGCCTTCGCAGCTGTAGCCGTGCGACTCGTAGAGCCGGATCGCGTCGGCGTTTGTGACTTCGACATGCAGCCAGATCATGCAAGTGCCCGCATCGCGCGCTGAGCCTTCTATGCGTCTGAGCAACTCACTGCCAACGCCACGGCCACGCGACTCCGGGTCAACTTCGATGGTTTGAATGTAAGCTGCAACGCCACTTCGCTGACCGGCCCACTCGACAATTGCAAAGCCGGCCATTTGCCCATCCTCTTCCGCAATCCAGGTCGCTACATTTGCACGGCTGACAAGATTACGCATATATCGGCGGCTAAATCGCTCGGGAGGCTCAAAGCAAAGCTCTTCGAGGGCGTAGAGCGGATTGAAATCTTGCGACGTGTAAGAGCGATACAACACAATCCAACTCTACGACAGAAAGAAAGCAAAAAGCCATCCTCGCAAAGAGGATGGCTTTTTGCGTTTCGCGGACGAATTGGCGCTAAGGAAGCTCTGATTAAGTCTTTATTGCGAGTCAGCATTCCCTCAGGGGCTAAAGCCCGACGTTGTTTTGTTGCATTTGCGGCAGTCATGGCTAAAGCCATGACCTACCAGTCGTGCCCTTTCAAAACATCGACTTAATCAGAGGTTCCCTAAATCTTTACTTCCAGGTCCTTGATCACGTCGAAGAAGCGCTGATCGAGGCGGCGGTTGGTGGCGATGGCGTCCTTGATGGGAATGTCGGTAATATCCAGGCCCTTGAGAACGGCGATGCGGCCCCACTTCTTGTCGTGAACCATGTCGATGGCGTGCAGGCCGTAGCGCTGGCCGAGGATGCGGTCATAGGCCGTGGGAACGCCGCCGCGCTGGGTGTGGCCCAGATTCACGGAGCGGGTCTCGTAGCCGGTCTTCTTCTCGATCAAGTTAGCCAGGGCTTCGCCGATGCCGGAAAGACGCACATGGCCGAAGGAGTCCAGTTGCGCGTTTTCGTTGATCACCTGGCCGACCTCAGGCAGTTTAGCGCCCTCGGAGACCACCACCACGCCGTAGTGCTTGCCGTGGTCATAGTTATGCTTGAGCAGCTTGCAGACGTGGTCGATGTCGATGTCTTTTTCGGGAACAAGCGTTACGTCCGCGCCGCCGGCAACACCAGCCGCATAGGCGATCCATCCGGCATCGCGGCCCATCACTTCAATCACGATCACGCGATTATGCGAGTCGGCGGTGGTGCGAATGCGGTCAACGGCTTCCGTGGCGATCATGACGGCAGTGTCAAAGCCGAAGGTCTGGTCAGTGCCGCTGAGGTCGTTGTCGATGGTCTTGGGCACGCCCACGCTGGGCACTCCGTGCTCGTTCAAGAAGAGGTTCACGGACTGCGTGTCGTCGCCGCCCAAGGCGATCAACGCATCGATCTTGTTGGCCTTCAGAACCTCCTGAACCTTCTCGATGCCACCGGGAATCTTCTTCACGTTGGTGCGCGAGGAGTGCAGGATGGTGCCGCCCGTCAACTGGATGCCGTCCACGTTCTCCAGCGTGAGCGGAATGAAGTTGTTCTCCAGTACGCCCTTCCAGCCGTTGAGAAAGCCGATAAACTCATCGCCATAGTGGTTGATGCCCTTGCGCACAACCGCGTAGATTACCGCATTCAGCCCGGGGCAGTCGCCGCCGCCGGTCAACAAAGCAACTCGCATCGTAAACTCTCCTCACAGATAATTAGCGCGGCTGCGTGAGCCGGGCCGGGATCATGTCCCTGAATCGAGCGTCAAGAACGGAGAAATTGCCGGTCTTGACGCCGTACCCAGTTTACTCCGCCGCTGTAAAGATAAATCGTGACCACGCTCACTCTATATTCGGCGACTTTCCCTTGTTGGGATGAAGCACAATTCGAATCCTCCGGACTCAGAATCGAAATGCGAAGCATCTCAGGCACGGCAAAGAAATACAGTTCATTATTTTTCAAATAAGGCTTCATGGATCACCGTTTGGTGATACTATTGGTGATGAGGTGGTCGCTATGAGGGCAACAGTAGCACTCGACGACGAGTTGGTCGGCAAGGCCCAAGAGCTTACAGGTGTGACGGAGAGGACAGCCCTGCTCCGGGCAGCCTTGAAGGCGCTGGTTCACCTTGAAGCCTCGCGCAGGCTTGCGGCTGTTGGGGGGACGGAGCCGGAGTTGGAAGAGATCAAGCGCGTGAGGGCTGACAAATTGGGCACGACAAAGGTTCCAAAGGAAGTCCGCAGGGCCGAGATCGCAGCGCAAATCATACCGAGCGGGACCACGCCAACCGCAACCCAAATGACAGAGTTGCAAATGGCGATGCGGAAGTTCGAGAGCGAAGAGCGGAAGAAGCCGAAACGGAGGGGAAGATGGAGTGTAAGATAGCTCTGTTTGTTCTTTGGGATGTGAGCGCATGGGCACTCACACTTTTCGCCATCCGCCTATGATCCTTGCCGACACATCTGTCTGGGTTGACCATCTCCGAAGCCGCGACCCGGCGATGGAGCGGTGTCTCAACAGCGGCCAGATTGTGATGCATCCTTTTATTGTTGCGGAGATTGCTCTGGGCTCGCTGCACAACCGGAGAAAGCGGCTGGGCGAGATGGAAGCGCTACTCGAAGTTCGGGTGGCCAAACTCAACGAAGTACGCCACATGATCGAGGCTCACACTCTCTACTCGAAGGGCATTGGCCTGACGGACGCGCACCTGATCGCTTCGTGTCTATTGACGCTGGGAACGCAGTTGTGGACGCGCGACGGCGCACTGAAAAAAGTAGCTAAGGCTCTTGGTATTTGCGTCGATCTGCCTTAATAATTTGGTTCTATCCATAAGACGGCCCGTAGTGCTTGAATAAGGATTATGCCCGGAACCGGAGCGCTGTTGCTGCTGGCCTTTGCCGGCCTGGTTATTGTGCTGTTGCTGGTCCTGCTGCAGTTGACGCGGCTGGGATTCCTGGTCCGCGCCACCATCCCCGACCGTCCGCGGCGGCGCATGTTCATCGCCTCGGTCTCCTTCCTGCTCACATTCGCCGGAGTCCGCCTCCTCGTCCACCGAATCGTGCAGCATGAGGGACACTTCCAGTGGGTGGTGGTGCATGGCCACCACATTCATCACCTGGTCTGGGGAATTCTGATTCTGCTGCTGGTGGGCTATGGCTGGCTGCTGGACCTGGGGCGCCTCCACACACCGCTTTCCATCTTCTTCAGCCGGCTGATGTCGGTCGGCTTCGGGGTGGGCGCGGCGCTCACGCTGGACGAGTTCTCGCTCTGGCTGGACCTGGAGCCGGATTCTTACTGGTCGAGCGCTGGGCGTCTCAACATCGATGCCATCATCTTCTTCGGCGCTCTGCTGGCGGTGGGCGCCGGGGGCGCGCCGTTCTTCCGAGGGCTGCACATCCTGTGGGACAAGCGCGCTCACTTTGGCAAGGAGTTGGAACGGGGTCTCACCTATCCAATTCGCCGCTCGAGGTTGCTTCATCCTCGTAAAGTTCGGCGATCAGGGCCGCGTATCTCTCCGAAATGACGCGCCGTTTGAGCTTCATCGAGGGCGTCAGCTCGCCCGTCTCGATCGACCACTCATGGGGCACCACGCGAAAGCGCTTCAGGCTCTCGAATTTGGCCAGACGGCCGTTCACCTCTCGCACAATTTCGGCGTAAAGTGCAACCACGCGGATGTCGGCCACCAACTCAGCATGATCCTTTGCCTCGATGCCGTGCTGGCGCGCCCACTCCTCCAGCGCAGTAAAGTTGGGCGAGATGAGCGTCGAGATGAACTTGTGCTTGTCGCCCACCAGCGCGGCCTGCGCCACCAGCGAACTGTTCATGAGCTTGTTTTCAATCGGCTGGGGCGCCACCATCTTGCCGCCCGAGGTCTTCAGCAGCTCTTTTTTACGGTCGGTGATGTACAGGAAACCATCGGTGTCGATGCGGACGATGTCCCCGGTGCGGAACCAGCCCTCCGGGTCGAAAGCCTCGGCGGTCAGGTCGGGCCTTTGCCAGTAACCGCCAAAAACCGAAGGTCCGCGAACCAGCAACTCTCCATCCGAGGCCAGCTTCACTTCTACATTGGAGATGGGCTTGCCAATGGAGCCGATGCGGTGGGTGATAGGCGTATTGAGAGCAATGACCGGCGAGGTCTCGGTCAGCCCATAGCCCTCCCAGAGAGGAATTCCCACCGCTGCAAACCATTTCGCCGTATCGATGCCCAAAGGAGCGCCGCCGGGAACGAAGATTCTAACCCGTCCTCCGAAGGCCTCGCGCACCTTGGAGTAGGCCAGCTTGTCGGCCAGCTTCCATAGCGGTGAAGAGGGCCGGCGGCCGTCGTAGACCGTATCACTGTGGCTGGCCCCCACGCCAATCGCCCAGGCAAGCAGACGCTTCTTGATCGGCGAAAGTCCCGCGCGGCGCTCTATCTCCTGACGAATCTTTTCGAAAACACGTGGCACACCGACAAAGACCGTGGGTCGAATCTGCCGCATGGCCTCGGGCAGCTTGTCGAACTTCGAGCAATAGGCCACCTGCACCCCATACAAGTACATGATGTAGTCCAGGGCGCGTGCCGTGACGTGCGACAGAGGCAGGAAGGAGATCAAAGCGTCCGCGGGGGTAAAGCCGAAATCCAAGGGTGCAATGTTCTGGTTGGCGGCAAAGTTGCCGTGGGTGAGCACCACGCCCTTGGGCTCTCCGGTGGTGCCGGAAGTATAAATCAGCGTGGCCGGATCTATGGGCTCGGCCGCGTGCGCCAGCGCATCGAAGACCTGGTCGTGTTCCGCGCCGCGCTCATCGGCCCCGGCTATCACTTCGCTGAAAGCGATCGCTCCATCGGGCGCAGCGGCGGAATCCATTATCAGGATGCGCTCCAGAGAAGTCTGCCAGCGCACGGCATTCAGCTTGTCGAACTGCTGCCGAGTAGAGACCACGGCAATGCGGCAACCGGCGTCGGCTATCAGCGCGGCAATCTGCTCGCCGGTGAGCGTGGTATAGATGGGTACATCGATAGCGCCGATGGCCAGCGCCGCGAAGTCGGTGACCGCCCACTCCCAGCGGTTCTCGCTGATGAGTGCTATGCGGTCGCCTTTTTTCATGCCCCAACCGAGAAATGCCTGAGCCAGCGCACGAACCCGCTGGTAGATCTGATCGGAGGAGATGGGCTGCCACAAGCCAAACTCATCCTGCCACAAGATGGCTCGGGGATTGGCTGCCGATACAACGCGGAAAAACAAATCATTGACGGTGGAGAGAGTTGGATGCTGCATGTTTTTCGTTGAATTGGCCACGCAATACTCCTGTGACGCGCACAATCGAGAGTGTATCAGCGCAGACCGGCCACCGTCCGCCCAAAACGGCATCCTGCTTCCTGGTTTTTCGCGCTGGCATTTCGGCGTTGCATACTTATGCGCCTATGCTGTATATTTATTCATTACGGATGCTTTCGTGCTCCGTGCCTTGATCTGCCTGGAATCGGACGATGAAAACTCTGCGCCATAATGCAATTCGCGAACTGGTGTCCCTCGGACAGGTTGCCAATCAGGATGAGCTGCGTCGCAAGCTGCGCCGCCGCGGCTTTGCGGTGACCCAGGCTACGCTCTCGCGCGATATTCATGAATTGCGCCTCGTCAAGGGACCCGGCGGCTACACATTCTCGAACGGCGCGGGTCAGGCGGTCGAAGACAACAGCCCGCCCTCGCTGGATGATATGATCGAAGGCTTCGCGCTGCGCGTGCGCCGGGCGATGAACCAGGTGGTGATTGCCACGGTGGCGGGCGGAGCACAGCCCTTGGCCTCGGCTCTGGACCATGCCGGCTGGAGCGACATCGTGGGCACCCTGGCCGGCGACGATACGATACTGGTTATCTGCTCTGACCATCGCCGTGCAGGCGATGTGGAATCACGATTGAAGGCGATGCTGGAATCATGACCAAGACGATTCAAACAGCGGTAGTGGGAGTTACCGGGTACGCGGGCGCTGAATTGGCCAGGCTGCTGCTGAGGCATCCTCGCCTACAGTCTGCGCCGCCGGTGTTCGCGGGGCGCGTGGACGAAAAGGATGCGGCGCGGGGCGGTATCCCGCTGAGTGAGATTCACCCGCAACTGGCCGATTCGAACGGCAGCGGCAACCTCAAGCTGGAACCTTTTTCCTGGGAGCTGCTGGCCAGCCGGGGCGTTGAGGTTCTGTTTCTCGCCACGCCGCACGAGCAATCGCGGGAATGGGCGCCGGAGGCGCTGGCACGCGGCTTGCGCGTCATTGACTTGAGCGGGGCTTGGCGGCTCGTCGATGCAGCCAACCGCGCCGTCTACGCCTTCGAGGACGACGGTTCAGAGCTGGCCGCGGCCACCCAGGCGCAGGCCGTTTACGGATTGCCCGAATTGCATCGCGCTCGGATTGCCGGCGCGCGCCTCATCGCCAACCCCGGCTGCTATGCAACCTCCATCATCCTTCCCTTGCGGCCGCTGGTGGCTGCAGGACTTGTTGACCTTGCGCGCGGCATCGTCGCCGATGCAAAAAGCGGCGTGAGCGGCGCGGGCAAGGCGCCCACCGCCAGAACGCACTTCATGTATGCGGCCGATAACCTCTCCGCCTATGGCGCATTTACGCATCGCCACACCGGAGAGTTGCTGGAGCAGATCGGCATTGACGCGAGCGAAATCATTTTTACGCCGCACTTGCTGCCCATTCCGCGCGGAATTCTTGCCACCCTCTACGTGCATTTTCACGAACCGCAAACCAGGGACAGCATCGCAGAGGTCTATCACGATTTTTTCTCTGTCAGTCCAATGGTCCGGCTCTTCGACAAAGCGCTGCCGCAGATTCAATACTCGGTCCGCACCAACTACGCGGACATCGGTTTCCAACTCGCGGCTGACGGCCGGCGCGTGGTCATTGTCAGTTGCCTGGACAACTTGCTGAAGGGCGCGTCCGGCCAGGCAGTGCAAAATCTAAACGTGATGCTCGGCTGGCCCGAGGCCGAAGGCCTGGAATGAAAATCGCCACGGAAGATCTCGAATGGAACTAGCCTCGGAGGGCTTTGAATGAAGTACGTCGTCAAATTGGGTGGAGCTGGCCTGGAAAATCCGTCGCTTCTGGAGGGGTGCTCGCGTGCGATTGCCGAGCTGGCGCGCGATGGCCATCAGGTTGCCGTGGTCCACGGCGGCGGTAAACAGTTGTCGAGCATGCTCAAAGCACTTGGCAAACAGAGCGAGTTCATCAACGGCCTGCGTGTTACGGATGCTGAAACCCGCGACGTGGCGCTGATGGTTCTGGCCGGAAAAGTGAATAAACAGCTCGTGGCCGGCCTGGGCGCGCTGGGCGTTCCGGCGATGGGCCTGTCCGGCGGCGACGGCTTGATCTTCCGCGCCCGCAAGAAGCTCACCACGCCCGACCTTGGCTTTGTGGGTGAGATCGCCTCCAGCGATCCGCGCTGGCTTGACGCAATTTGGCAGTTGAATGGCGTGCCCGTGCTTTCGTCCATGGCGCTCGGCTTTGACGGCGAATACTACAACGTCAACGCCGACGAGATGGCCGCGGCCTGCGCCATCGCTTGCCATGCCGATGCGCTGGTCTTCCTTACCGATGTGCCCGGCGTGAAGGGCGCGAATGGCGCGGTGCTGCGATGGCTGTCTATCGATCAAATTGCCGAGATGGCCAAAAGCGAGGTCATCTCCGGCGGCATGTTACCCAAGCTCAGCGCCTGCCGCGAGGCTCTGTTGAACGGCGTCAAACGCGTAAGAATTCTACCTGCGGAAGCTGCCAGTTCCCTGCCCGATCTGTGCAGCTCTCGCGTAGCCCACGGTACCGAAGTCATGGTGGCCTAGCGGTCCGCAGGACAAACGTATCAGGAGAGATGAAATTGACAAGACTAGAACAGATTCAAGCCGCGGAAGCGCGGCTGCTGCTTTCAACATATGATCGCAACCCCATTCTCTTTGTGCGCGGCGAGGGCGTCTACCTTATCGACGAACAGGGGGAGCGCTATCTCGATCTGCTGAGCGGCATCGGCGTCAACGCGCTCGGCTATAGCCATCCAGCCATCGTGGAGGCCATCGCAAAACAGAGTCGCTTGCTCATCCACGTTTCGAATCTGTTTTACCACGAGGGCCAGGCGGAGCTTGCGCAACGGCTTACTGAGCGCACCGGACTGGATCGCGTCTTCTTTGCCAACACCGGCACTGAGGCTTGGGAGGGTGCGCTCAAACTGGCCCGCGCGCATGCCGGCCTCTTGCGCAGCGAAGGCAAGCAGATCGGTACAAAATTTCTTGCCCTGGAGCAGAGCTTTCACGGCCGCACCCTCGGCTCCGTTTCCACCACGCACAAAGCCAAGTACCGCGAGCCTTTTGGCCCCGTCGTTCCCGGCGTCGAGTTTGTAAAGTTCAACGACGTCGCCGATCTGCGCGCAAAATTCTCCAATGAAGTTTGCGCCATCCTGGTCGAACCTATCCAGGGCGAAGGCGGCATTCGCCCGCTCACGCAGGAATTCTTCGCAGAGGCGCGCGCGTTGGCCAGCTCGACCGGAGCCTTGCTGATCGCCGATGAGATTCAATCCGGCATGGGACGCACCGGCAAGTGGTGCGCCTACCAGCACTATGGAATTCTGCCCGACGTCACCACGCTGGCCAAGCCTCTCGCCGGCGGCATCCCATTGGGAGCAATTGTCTGCACGGAAGAGGCCGCGCGCGCCATCCACGCCGGCATGCACGGCACCACCTTCGGCGGAGGTCCGCTAGCCTGCGCCGTGGCCATCGCCGTCATCGATGCGATTGAAAATGAAAATCTGCTGGCTCACGCAACCGATGTCGGCAACTACTTCCTCGCGCAGCTCCGCGCCCTGGCCTCGCGCCACAGCGCCATTGTTGACGTGCGCGGCCGGGGCCTGATGATTGCCGCCGAACTCGACTCCGCCGAACTGGCCAAGCAAACAGTCGCTGAAATGCTCAAGCGGCACATCGTCATCAACTGCACCAGCGACACCGTGCTGCGTTTTTTGCCGCCTTATATTCTGCATCGAAACCACGTGGACACCGCCATCCGCGCGCTGGACGAAATTTTCACCGAACATGCCGCCCTCGCGGCAGCCCCATATGCAGCCCACTCCACAGGAGGACAAACACGTGGTTAGCAACGGAACCATCGAACCCCGGGAGCTCGCTGTTCCCATCGAAAACGACACTGACATTCTTGCCGCCGCCGCGCGGCTGGCCGGCGAGGACCTATGCTCCATCGCCGATCTCTCCAGCGCTGAGGTGCGCGCCATTCTCAAGCTCGGCCACGATGTCAAGCGCAACCCTGAAAAGTATCGCCATGCACTCGACGCCAAGCAGATGGTGCTGATGTTCGAGAAAGCCAGCCTGCGCACGCGCCTCAGCTTCGAGACCGGCATCAACACTTTGGGCGGCAACGCGATCTTCCTCGATCAAACCAATGCGCCATTAGGCGAGCGCGAGTCCATTGCCGATGTGGCGCGCAACGTCGAGCGCTGGGTCGATGTCATCGTGCTGCGCACCTACGCGCACGATACCATCACCGAGATGGCCGCCAATTCGCGAGTCCCGGTCATCAACGCGCTCAGTGACTTCGAGCATCCCTGCCAGGCGCTGGCCGACTTCATGACACTCGATGAGCACTTCGGCGCCGCCGCCGGGCTCAACTTCACCTATGTGGGCGACGGCAACAACGTCTGCCACTCGCTGATGCTCACCGGCGCGCAACTTGGCGCCAATGTCACCGTAGCCACGCCGCGCGGCTATTCGCCGGACATTGAGATTGTCACTCGAGCGCGAGAGATTGCGCTGGACAACGGATGCGAACTGCGATTGCTGCAAGATCCCCAGGCCGCCGCCGAAGGCGCGGACGCCATCTACACGGATGTGTGCGTCAGCATGGGATTCGAGCACGAATCCGCCAAGCGCGCGCCCATCTTCCGCCCCTTTCAGGTGAACGAGGCCATGATGTCGAAAGCTGCGCCCCGCGCCGTTTTCATGCATTGCCTGCCCGCGCGCCGCAATGCAGAGGTGACCGACGTAGTGATCGACGGCCCGCAGTCCATCGTCTTCGACCAGGCCGAGAACCGCATGCACGCGCAGAAGGCATTGTTGCTTTTGTTGCTTGGTGGGCTGGCGCAATAGTTCTCAGTCGTCAGTTCTCAGTCTTGTTATGCGAAGACTGTTGATGAATCGATGTTTTGAAAGGGCACGGCTTTAGCCGTGCCGCAAAAACGATATAAGGACGCGGGCTTTAGCCCCTGAGGGATGGTTTCTACTGTAGGAGGTGGAATATGGCTGACACAGAATTTGCGATCAATTCAGAGAACAGCACCCGCTCCTCATTGAGGGAGTCAATCATTGAACACTTCTTTATCGGAGAGTTATTAAAAGCGCTCTGGAACAAACGCACAACTCAGGTAGAAGTACTCAAACCGCAGGTTGATGACGCAGGATACGACATTGTAATCGATTGTAATCGAAACCCGAAATCAGATACTTCGATTCCTTGTTACATCCAATTGAAATCAGCTTTTGTTGGTTCCAAAACAGCGAAAGTGAGTTTAAGTAAGAAACTCACAAGTAAGCCTCATTGGTGTGTGATTTGGGTTTTCTTTGATCCGAAGTTTACTCTTAAATCGTTTCTTTGCTTTGGTACGGCGACCGGTCAAGCCTCATCCGACATAGCAAAGCTCAAGCCGACTAAGCATTCAAAGGGCGACGCAAAAGGAAATAAAGCTGTTCGTCCCGGGCATTTCGATGTTTCCAAAGGCAAGTTTGTTGAGATTGACTCGATTTCGGATGTAATTGACAAGCTATTTCCGACTGCATAAGTAACCGAGAGTTGCTTTTCCCTCAGGGGCTAAAGCCCACGATTTTTTGCTTTTCTGCGGCACGACTAAAGTCGTGCCCTTTCAAAACAACGATTTGATCAGAGGTTTCAGCCATGTCCGTAATTCTCGAATCCCTGCCCGTCGGCCAGAAAGTTGGCATTGCCTTCTCCGGCGGGCTGGACACCTCCGCCGCCCTGCTTTGGATGAAGCAGAAAGGCGCCATCCCTTACGCCTATACAGCCAACCTTGGCCAGCCGGACGAAACCGACTACGACGAGATTCCGCGCAAGGCCCTTGAATACGGCGCCGAAAAGGCCCGCCTCATCGACTGCCGCGGCCCGCTCGTTCGCGAAGGTATCGCCGCACTGCAATCGGGCGCCTTCCACATCACGACGGCTGGAGTTCCTTACTTCAACACCACTCCGATCGGCCGCGCTGTCACCGGGACTATGCTGGTAGCTGCAATGAAGGAGGACGACGTCCACATCTGGGGCGACGGCTCAACTTTTAAGGGCAACGACATCGAGCGCTTCTACCGTTACGGACTGCTCGTTAATCCCAGCCTTCAGGTCTACAAGCCCTGGCTCGATTCGGCTTTCATCGACGAGCTTGGCGGCCGCGCCGAGATGTCCGCCTTCATGCAGCGCCACGGCTTCGCCTATAAAATGTCTGCCGAGAAGGCCTACTCCACCGACTCCAACCTGCTTGGCGCAACGCATGAAGCCAAAGACCTGGAGCATCTTTCTTCGTCGATCAAAATCGTTGTTCCCATCATGGGCACGGCCTTCTGGCGCGATGATGTCGAAATCCAGCGCGAACAGATCGCCGTCCGCTTTGAAGAGGGTTTCCCTGTCGCGCTCAACGGTCGCGAGTTCAGCGACCCCGTCGAACTTCTGCTCGAAGCCAACCGCATTGGCGGACGGCACGGCCTCGGCATGAGCGATCAAATTGAGAATAGGATTATTGAAGCCAAATCCCGCGGCATCTATGAGGCGCCGGGACTCGCCCTGCTCTTCATCGCCTACGAACGGCTCATCACCGGCATTCACAACGAGGACACCATCGAGCAGTACCGCGACAATGGCCGCAAGCTTGGCCGCCTGCTTTATCAGGGCCGCTGGTTCGACTCCCAGTCCATCATGCTCCGCGAATCCGCGCAGCGCTGGGTCGCCAAACCCATCACCGGCGAAGTCACACTGGAGTTGCGCCGTGGCAACGACTACTCGATCCTGAACACCGAATCTCCCAATCTTACCTACCATCCCGAGCGCCTCAGCATGGAGAAGACTGAATCCACCTTCTCCCCGCGCGACCGCATCGGCCAACTCACCATGCGCAACCTGGACATCACCGACACACGTGCCAAGCTGCTTACCTACGCCGCAAGCGGGCTGCTCACCCTCAGCCAAGGATGTGAAATGCCCCAGCTCAACTGCGGCAAGAAGAACGAATAGCATGAGGTACGCTTAAAGCAATGATCAACGAACAACAATCCGGAAAGATGTGGTCTGGCCGTTTTCGCGAGCCGCTGGATGCGGAGTTCGAAAACTGGCAGCGGTCGATTGGTTTTGATTGGCGGCTTCTCGATGAGGAGATAGCCGCCAGCAAGGCGCACGCGTCCGCTCTTCGTGCCGCGAAGATTCTCACAAATGATGAGACAACGGAGCTGCGCGCGGCGCTCGATGCAATTGCCGCTGAACACGCATCGCAGGCCGGCAAAGCGCTGGTGCGCGATCATGCAACCGCCGAAGACATTCATCATTTTGTTGAATTGAAACTGGTCGAGCGCGTTGGTTCGCTAGGCCTCAAGCTGCACACCGGACGCAGCCGCAATGAGCAGATTGCCACCGACCTCCGTCTCTATGTGCGCGAACAAATCAGCCTTGTGCAGAATGCTCTGGCCGCCTGGGCCAATGCGTTGGTCGAGCAAGCCCGTGCCGCCGGCGACTCGGTGATGCCCAGTTACACTCACCTGCAGCGTGCCGAGCCGGTGCTGGTTGCGCATTGGCTGCTGGCCTATGTGGAAATGATTTTACGCGATGCGGCGCGCCTCGGCGATTGCTCTGCGCGTCTCAACTTCTGTCCGCTCGGCTCCGGCGCGGTGGCCGGCGCAACGCTCGCGCTCGACCGCACTATCGCCGCGCGCGAGCTGGGTTTCACCGCGCCCACCGCCAACTCCATCGACGCCACCAGTGACCGCGATTTTATTTTGGAATATTTGCAGACGCTCACCTTTGTCGGCCTGCATCTGAGCCGTTTTGCCGAGGAAATTACGCTTTTCGCAACCGCGGAATTCGGATTTATTACGCTTCCCGAGGCTTTTTCGACCGGCTCCAGCGCCATGCCACAGAAGAAGAATCCCGATCTCACCGAGCTGATCCGCGCCAAGGTCGGCCGCATTCACGGCGCGGCGGAAGCGGTGACGCTGCAACTCAAAGGCCTTCCTCTGGCTTACAACAAAGATTTGCAGGAGACGCAGGAGCAGGCGTTTTCAGTCAGCTTTGTGCCGCGGATGCTCTCGCTCGTGGCGCGATTTATCACCGCTCTTCAGTTCAATCGCGAGCGCATGAGCGAAGCTGCGCAGTCGGGTTGCCTGAATGCCATGGCCGCTGCAACCTATCTTGTTCACAAGGGCGTTCCCTTCCGCACCGCTCACGAGAAGATCGGCCATGCCGTGCGTTACGCCATCGAGAAAGGCGTTGAGCTGGACGCCCTCACCCTCGACGAACTCCGCCAGTTTGGCGAGGAGTTCGAGGATGACTTCTTTGCCGCCGTTACGCTCACGGCCACGCTCGACTGCCACAACGTAACGGGAGGGACCGCACGAGTGCGCGTCAAAGAAGCCTTGGCCGCCACATTGAAAAAGATCGACGCTCTGATTCAGGAGGTCGCTCATGCTGGTTCGTAAGGCCCTGCTCACGGACGCCACCAATGTTTGCGATCTAGTAAATTCGCTTTCGACAGATGGCACACTACTCAAGCGCCCCTTCGCCGAGGTCTGCGAAAACATCCGCGACTTTACCGTTGCATTGTCCGATGGCGGCGTCTTCCTGGGCTGCGGCGCACTGCACTTTTATGGGCCGCATCTATGCGAGGTGCGCTCCATCGTAGTCAGGCCCGCCGCCAAGAGCAAGGGCGCCGGAGGGCGCCTCCTCACCGCGCTCATCGAGGAAGCTGAAGAGCACGGCATCCAATCCATCTGCCTGTTTACACGCATCCCCGATTTTTTCTTTAAATTCGGTTTTCGTGCCGTCGAAGACAAGACCGTGTTGCCCGACAAGATCTTCAAAGACTGCCAGAGTTGCCCGCGCCTTCATCGCTGCGATGAGATAACCATGGTGCGCGGCCGCATCCCCAGCGTCTCCCTTCTGGGCCCGCGCGAAGAAGCTGAGCAGTTAGTGCGCATCTCCGGATAACTGCTGCTGGCTGAGCATCGCTGCAGCCACCGCAATCTGACCATAACTCAGCCCTCCATCTCCAGGGCTGACGTTGCGATGCTGATAGACTTTGAAGCCTTCTTCTTCCAAACCCGACCGTAACAGCCGCGCCAGCCGCCGGTTGTGCATGCAGCCTCCGCTCAGGGCAACCACATTGATGCTGGTCTCTATGCGCGCGTTAGCTGCCGCATTGATAAACCCCTCCGCAATGCCTGCGTGAAACCTTGCTGAAATGCGGCTTGCAGGCACACCGCGCCACAGATCCTTCAACACCGCTATCCACATCTTATCTGTTCGAATCACTGCTGCGCTGCCTGAACCTTCTTCCGCCTCGTGCAACTCCGGCACATAATTTCCCTGCTCAAAACGGTCCGGCTCATCCACCGCAATTCCCTCCAACTCAATCGCCGCCTGCGCCTCGTAATCCACCACGCGCCGCCCCTGCACCACAGCTCCTACTGCATCAAACAGCCGCCCCAGGCTCGATGTCATCGGCGAATTGATCTTGCGCTCGATCATCCGTTTCAGTACGTGCGCCTCGCTCCACTCTGCTCCGAGCAGCGCCAGCATCTGCTCCGACTCCACATCGTACCCCGCGGCATGAAGCGCTCCCAGCGCCATACGCCATGGCTCCTTGATCGCCGCCTCGCCACCGGGCATGGGCACATATTCGAGATGCGCAAACCGCTCGAAGCCCGCGAGGCTTGCAATCAGAACTTCCCCGCCCCAAATCTTCCCGTCACTTCCGTAGCCCGTGCCGTCGAGTGCCAGGCCAATCACTTTGTCCATAAGGCCGTGCTCGGCCATGCAACTGGCCACATGCGCATGATGATGCTGCACGGCGATTGTCTGCAATCCTCGCTCTTTCGCCCACTCGCGAGCCCACGTCGTCGAAAGGTAATCCGGATGCAGATCGTGAATAACAGTCTGCGGTTCAATCTCGAAAGTCCTCATCAGGTGATCGAGCGACTCTTTGAAGAATTCGAGACCAGTCAGGTTTTCCAGATCGCCCAGGTGCTGGCTCTGGTAGGCAAACCGGCCCCGCGCCAGAGCAAAGACATTCTTCAAGTGCCCACCGACGGCCAGCAGCGGCGGAGCATCAAAGGGCAATGCCACACCCATCGGCACAAATCCCCGCGCTCGTCTGATCAGTTGCGGCGCACCATCCACCACGGCGGCTACCGAGTCATCGCAGCGCTGCAAAATCTCGCGGTCGTGCATCAGGAAGGCATCGGCAATTCCGCCCAGCCGCGCCTTTGCCTCATCGTTGTCGATTGCAATCGGCTCCTCGCTCAGGTTGGCCGAGGTCATCACCAGCGCTCGCACGCGAGCGTCAGCAAAGAGCAGATGCTGCAATGGCGCGTAAGGCAGGTAGACGCCCAGCCATGGAATTCCCGGTGCAACAGCGTCTGCTATGCCGCAGCCCTCGCGCCGCCGCGCCAGCACTATGGGCCGTGCCGACGTCATGAGCAGCGCCTCTTCTTCCGCCGTAAGCACGCACACCTGCCGCGCTGCATCGATGTCGCGCACCATCACCGCCAGAGGCTTGCCATAACGGCGTTTGCGCTCACGCAGGCGCATCACCGCCGCTTGGTTGGTTGCATCCACGCTCAGGTGAAAGCCGCCGATCCCTTTGATCGCCACGATGCGGCCTTCGAGCAACATTTCAATCGTCTGCTCGATGACCGCAAATGATGAAGCCGACGCGTTTTCTGAAGTGAATCTTTCCGAGCCTGCAGCCGCGAGTAAAACTTGTTGCAAGTGCGGCGCAACTGAACTCGTGGCTTTACAGATTTCTCCGCTCGCCCCCACCAGCCAGACGTGTGGCCCGCACTCATAGCACGCATTGGGCTGCGCATGGAAGCGCCGATTCAACGGATCTTCGTATTCCCGCTGACACTCCGGGCACAGGTGGAACTTCGCCATCGAAGTCTGTGGCCGGTCATAGGGGATGCGGCGGGTAATGGTGAAGCGCGGCCCGCAATTGGTGCAGTTGAGGAAGGGATAGAGGAAGCGGCGGTCCTGAGGATCAAATAGTTCGCGCAGGCAATCCGGACAGGTGGCTGCATCGGCCGGAATTCCGGTGCTCACCCGGCCCAGAATCTCGCTGGCAACAATCCGGAAGCCTGTATCCGCTACCAGTGCCAGCTCCCGCACCGTAACCGCATCGATGAGCGCCAAAGGCGGCGCTTCGGATCGCAGACGGAGGAGAAACGCCTTTACCCGCTCTTCCGGCCCCTCGACCTCAATGGTCACACCGTCAGTATCGTTGCCGACAAACCCCGCCAGTCCCTCCTCCAGGGCCAGCCGATAGACAAACGGACGATACCCCACCCCCTGCACCACACCGCGCACCACTACGCCACGCCGCAGCGCTTCGTGACGTTCTCGATTTGGTTGGAATTTGTCCGTCAAGAGAAAGCCTCTCACAGGAAACCAGCATAGCGCATCGGAACCGATGGCCTCAGAATCCAGAAGCCACGCCCCACCCTCTGTCTCATACTGCTCAGGCTCTGGGCAGAATTAGCTTAATCTGTAATAGAGGGATTGTGGAGAGCATCAGCATGATGAATTGCAGGCAACTTGGAAAGGCATTGGCGCTTGCGGCTGTTTCTATTCTGGTTTGGCTCGGAGCCACCGTGGTTGCGGCCCAGCAGCCGGACTCCGCTTCGGTCATTGGGCTGGTCGATGCCGCTGTAAAAGCCAGAATCGACCATGTAGAAAGCTATACCGTCACTGAACACTATTCCGTCTACCGGGGTAAGGACGAGACCCATCCCGCGGCTGAAATGACTGTGCAAACCCTCTACCGCAAGGGTTCCGGCAAGAGTTACACCATCCTTTCGGAATCCGGCTCCGAGTTTATCCGAACCCACGTGCTACGTACAGTGCTCGACAATGAGAAGAACCTTAATTTGCCCGGCACCGTTGAACATTCATGGTTCACCTCTGCCAATTATGAGATGCAACTAAAACCCGGCGGCGTTCAGCTTCTCGATGGACGGGAATGTCTTGCCCTTGCTATCCATCCCAAACACAAGGCTCCCAATATGATCGAGGGGACCCTCATGGCCGACGCCAAAGACGGTTCCATCGTCCAGCTCGACGGAACCGCATCCCAAAGTCCCTCCATCTTCACCGGAGCCGCCCAGGTGATGAGGCATTACGTCAACGTGAACGGTTACTCCATGGCCACCCAGGCCAGGGCCGTGTCGGATAGCTTTATTCTAGGCCAGACAACTGTGACCATCGACTATCGGGATTACAAAATCCAGTTGCGTCCGGCCCGATAGTCGAAGACGACCGAATCACCCCACCCGGTCTTGTCGCGTATGCGCTATAATGATTTTCGTGCTACCATTTTCCGGCGATTGGAAACTCGATGCCGCGCTCGGCTCCTGCCTGCTGCTGGGGCTGCGCCACGGCTTCGACTACGACCACCTGGCCGCCATCAGCGACATTACCGCCGTGCAGCCCAACTGGCGCAGCGGCCTGCGCCTGGGAATGACCTACGCCCTGGGCCACGCCTTCACGGTGGCCGCGCTGGGCATCGCCGTGCTGGAGATGCACCTGGGCCTGCCCGAAGGCCTGGACCACTGGGCAGAGCGGCTGATCGGCCTTACTCTCATCGTTCTCGGCGTCGGGGTGGTGGCGGGAATTCTCCGCAAGGACGCGCACGGACACTCCCACACCCGCATCGAAAGCCGTCTGGCCATCGCCATCAACGGAGTTCTATGGATTGGCTGGCGGGCGCGCCGCCTTTGGAACCCCCAGGCACAGCAACCCGAGCGTTTTCAGTGGATGTACAACGGCAAGTCTGTCTTCGTCATCGGCATCCTGCACGGCGTGGGCGCTGAAACCCCCAGCCAACTGGCTCTCTTTTTCCTCACCGCCAATCTGGGCGGAACCTCGCGCGGCATGATGGGTCTGGCGGCCTTTGCCGTGGGGCTGGTAGCCATGAACGCCCTGATGACCGCCACCATGGGCGGAGCCTTCAACGCCAGCGGCCACCACCATCCGCGCCTTTACCACGTCATCGCCTGGGCTGGCGCCGCCTACAGCTTCATCATCGGCATCATCTTCCTGTTCGGAATCTCTGACCGCCTGCCTTCGCTCGGATAGCGGACGGATTTCCCTTCCCAATCCAGAACATTTTTCCTCATTGCCGCAGTGCGGGATCCGTTACAACTCCAAGTGACCGTGGTCACGAATAAAAACTGGCGCGATGGCCTATAAGAAAGACAGACATGGAACTTGGCACGCCGGCGCTATCGTTGTGCGTTGCCTTCCATGTACGGAGGATTCGTGCCTGCATTCACGCCCCCGCCGCTGCCTAGCAGCGACAATCGTTGGAAGATCGTCAACGGCACCATGCGCAAGAATGGCTTTGCCCGTCACGCGCTCATTGAAACGCTCCACACCGTCCAGTCCGCCTTCGGCTACCTGGACGACGACTCGATTCGTTTTGTTGCCAAATCCCTGCGCGTGCCGCTGAGCCAGGCCTACGGGGTAGTGACCTTTTACCACTACTTCAGCCTCAAGCCGCCCGGCAAGCACACGGCCACGGTCTGCGCCGGCACGGCCTGCTACATCAAGGGCTCCGACAAACTGATGGTGGCGGCCGAAAAACGCCTGGGCATTACCCGTGGACAGACCACCAAAGACGGCCAGATCAGCCTGATGACCGCCCGCTGCGTGGGTGCCTGCAGCCGCGCTCCGGTGGTGTTGTGCGACGGCGAAGTGGTGGGAGAGATGACCTCTGAACAGATGCTCGAGCAACTCGAAAGGTGGGCCGTGGAATGACAATCGAAGAGCTCGAACAGATAGCCAAAAGCGTCTCTCAGGAGAACGAGAAATACGATTTTGAAGTGAATGTCTGCATGGACCTGGCCTGCATGAGCCAGGGTGCGGACAAATTGCGGGAGTCCCTCGTGAAGGCCGCCGAGTCCTCCGGCAAGAAGGTGCTGGTACGCCGTACCGGATGCATGGGGCCGTGCTCTTCCGGGCCTCTGGTTCGCGTGGACCCCGAGGATACTCTTTACCACCATGTGAATGCCGGCCACGCCGAGGCAATTGTCGAAAGCCTGGGCGGAAAACCGGTGCCGGCCTTGCAGTGCGATCTGAGCGAGCACTTCGACAAGCAGGTGCGGGTGGTACTGGAGAATGCAGGCCACATCGATCCGGAAAAAATCGACGATTACATTGCCCGCGACGGTTACAAGGCGCTCCTGACCGTGCTCACGGAGATGATGCCCAACGGCGTTGTTCACCGCATCACCGAAAGCGGCCTTCGAGGACGCGGCGGAGGCGGCTATCCCACCGGGCTGAAATGGGGAACGGTTGCCAAGGCCGCGGGCGACGTGAAGTACGTGGTCTGCAACGGCGACGAGGGCGATCCCGGCGCATTTATGGATCGCAGCGTGATGGAAGGCGACCCGCATCGTGTCATCGAGGGCATGGCCATCGCCGCCTACGCCGTAGGCGCCAGCAAAGGCTTCATCTATGTCCGGGCCGAGTACCCGGTGGCCGTCTCTCGTCTGACTACGGCCATCCGAGAGGCTCGCCGCCGCGGTTTGCTGGGCAACGGCATCTGCAATACTCCCTTCAACTTCGATATCGAAATCCGTCTCGGCGCAGGAGCCTTTGTCTGCGGCGAGGAGACGGCGCTGCTGGCCTCCATCGAGGGCCGGCGCGGCTCGCCAAGGCCGCGTCCTCCCTACCCGGCGGTCAGTGGCCTGTTCGGCAAGCCCACGCTCATCAACAATGTGGAAACCTTCGCCAACATCGCGCCCATCGTGCGCAATGGCGGCAAGTGGTTTGCCAACATGGGCTCTGAAAGAAGCAAGGGCACCAAGGTCTTCGCCCTCACTGGAAAAATCACCAACACCGGCCTGGTGGAAGTGCCCATGGGCATCAAGCTGCGCGAGATCATCGATGTCATCGGCGGCGGCGTACCGGATGGACACACCTTCAAGGCGGTGCAGACCGGCGGCCCCTCCGGCGGCTGCATTCCCGCCGAGATGCTCGATCTGGGCGTCAGCTACGATGCCCTTATGGCGGTCGGCTCCATCATGGGCTCCGGCGGGATGATCGTCATGGACGACACCTCCTGCATGGTCAACGTGGCCAAATTCTTCGTCGAGTTCTGCATGACCGAGTCCTGCGGCAAGTGCATTCCCTGCCGCGCGGGAACGGCCCAGATGTACACCCTGCTGAGCCGCATCTGCTCTGGATCGGGAACCATGGAAGACCTGGACCTGTTGGTGAGCCTGTGCGAGACCATCAAGGAAACCAGCCTCTGCGGGCTGGGCATGACGGCGCCCAACCCCGTGCTTAGCACCCTCAAGTACTTCCGCAACGAGTACCTCGAACACATCGAGCATAAGCGCTGTCCGGCCGGCGTCTGCACAATGGAAGCGTCTGTCGCCGCGGAGGTGTTGGCATGAGCGAAGTTAAAACGCTGATCATCGACGGCCAGGAATTGAGCGCGCGCTCCGGCCAGACCATCCTGGAAGTGGCGCGGGAGAATGATATCAACATTCCCACCCTCTGCCATCTGGACGGACTGAGCGAGGTAGGCGCCTGCCGCCTGTGCCTGGTGGAGATCAAGGGCAGCAACAAGCTCTTGCCCGCCTGCGTGGCCACCGTCTTTGAAGGCATGGATGTTTCCACTGACACGGAGAGGCTCCGCAAGCATCGCCGCGTCATCCTCGAGTTGTTGTTCGCCGAGCGCAACCACATCTGCGCGGTCTGCGTCTCCAACGGCCACTGCGAACTGCAGGCGCTGGCCCAGAGCCAGGGCCTGACCCATATCAACCTGCCCTATCGCAATCCTGTGCTCGCCGTGGATGCCTCGCACGAGCGCTTCACCGCCGACCACAACCGCTGCATCCTGTGCACCCGCTGCGTGCGGGTCTGCGCCGAGATTGAAGGCGCGCACATCTGGGATGTGATGGGCCGCGGCACTGACTCCATCGTCATTACCGACCTGCACGACAACTGGGGAGATTCCAATTGCACTCGCTGCGGCAAGTGCGTGCAGTGCTGCCCCACCGGAGCCCTCTTCGACAAGAGCAAGATCGGCTCCGATCACCCTAAGTATCCCGATTTTCTGCCTTACCTGAACCTCATGAGGGAAGCGCAATGAGCAAACTGAAAGTGGCAACTGTGTGGCTGGACGGATGCTCCGGCTGTCATATGTCCTTCCTCGACATGGATGAACGGCTCCTCGAGCTGGCCAAGCTGGTCGATGTGGTCTACAGTCCCATCGTGGACGCCAAAGTGTTCCCCGACATGGTGGACATCGCCCTGGTTGAGGGAGCCGTGGCCTCGGTGGACGACGAGGCGAAAATCAAAAAGGTTCGCGCCCATTCCAAAATGCTGATTGCCATGGGAGACTGCGCCATCACCGGCAACGTGCCCTCCATGCGCAATCCCTTCGGCCCGGATGCAATTCTGAACCGTGCGTACATCGAGAACGCCAGCTTGCAGCAGCAGATTCCCTGCGTTGTGGTGCCCAAGCTGCTCAAGGTTGTGCGGCCCATTCACGAGTTCGTGACGGTAGATGTTTTCCTGCCCGGCTGCCCGCCCTCGGCCGAGACTTTTCACGCAGCGCTCACCGCGCTGGTAACCGGTGCGCCGCTGGATATTTCAGCCCTCACCCGTTTTGGAGCTTGATTCATGAGCCAGACGATCACCATCGATCCCGTAACCCGCCTCGAAGGCCACGGCAAGATCACCATCCAACTCAACGACCAGGGCGAAGTGGCGGACGCGCATTTTCACGTTACCCAGGTGCGCGGCTTTGAGAAGTTCTGCGAAGGCCGGCCGTTTTACGAGATGCCCAGCCTCACGGCGCGCATCTGCGGCATCTGCCCGGTCTCTCACCTGCTGGCCTCCGCCAAAGCCTGCGAAGCCATCATGGCGGTCCGCATTCCGCATACCGCCGCGCAACTGCGCCGCCTGTTGAATATGGCCCAGATGGTTCAGTCGCACGCCTTGAGCTTCTTTCATCTCTCCTCGCCTGATCTTTTGCTGGGTATGGAGTCCGACCCCGCCGCGCGCAACATCTTCGGCGTTGCCGCCGCACGGCCCGACCTGGGCCTGGCCGGCATAGGATTGCGCCGCTTCGGCCAGCACATCATCGAACTTCTCGGCACCAAGCGCATCCACACTGGATGGGTGGTTCCGGGAGGCGTTACCGAGCCACTCGCCCCGGCCCATCGCGACGAGATTCTTGCCTCGATTCCCCAGGCATACGCCGACCTAAAGCTGGCGTTGTCCACCTACAAACAGATCGCCGGCTCCTTCAAACAGGAAATCAGTGTCTTCGCCAACTTCCCCTCCAACTACCTGGGCCTGATTAACGAAGACGAGTCCATCGAGTTTACTGACGGCTCTCTGCGGCTCATCGATCCCCAGGGCGCTGTCATCGAGGACGGCATCACCGCCAGCCGCTTCACCGAGCAGTTCGGCGAGGCCGACGAAAACTACAGCTACACCAAGTTCGTCTACTACAAGCCGCTCGGCTATCCCCAGGGCAGCTATCGCGTGGGCCCGTTGGCGCGTTTGAACATCGTCAAGTCCATGGGCACGCCACAGGCCGACAAGGAACTGGCCGAGTTCAAGCAGTTAGCCACAGGACCGGCCGAAAGCTCCTTCTTTTATCACCACGCGCGGCTAGTCGAGGCACTTTATGGTCTCGAAAATATTGAGCAAATTCTCGCCGATCCGCTCATCCTCGACAAGCATGTGCGCGCCGTAGCCGGTGTCAATCGTCTCGAGGGAGCAGGCCAAATCGAGGCCCCGCGCGGCACGCTGAATCATCACTACAAGGTGGACGAAAACGGCAAGATGACCTGGGCAAGCCTGGTCGTCGCCACCGGCCACAACAACAACGCCATGAACAGGGGCGTTCTTCAGTCGGCCAAGGCCTATGTCAAGGATGGCAAGTTCACCCCAGGCGCTCTCAACCGCATCGAGGCCGTGATTCGCACCTTCGATCCCTGCCTCAGTTGCTCCACCCACGCCTTCGGGCAGATGCCCCTGGCTCTCACGCTCGTCAATTCCGACGGTGAGGTCGTAGATCAACTCGTCCGCTAAGCGTGTCTGTAGCGCCGGCCTCCCGGTCGGCAGTGGTGTGGGCCTCCTGGCCCACGCACGTCTATCTCGGCATCGAGATTGGCGTTACATTTCAATGGGCTTGGCAGTACGATTTATGTTGGGTGCTCCATCCATTTCACGTTCTATGCGAAATGGGTGGGAAACCGCAGTTGACACATCTGCGATCTAGTCGCTTAGAATGATCTCCATGACTCCGAGATTTGCAGTATTGCTCCTCTGCGCATCGATGCTCCCGTCGGTGCATGCCCTGGCCAAATCCAATGCGATCCTGCCGGATGCATGTGGCGACGACGCGGTTAAGTTTGACGCAAAACTAGAAAATAACAATCCCGGACTTCCTGCTCTAGCGGACGGCAAGGCGCTGATCGTCTTTGTTGAGACGATGCCCAATGAAATGAAGCTTCAGACAACAACTCGTTTTGGTCTGGATGGAGCCTGGGTCGGCGCGACCAAGAGCGACTCCTTCTTTGTTGTTGAAGTCACCCCTGGCGATCACAATCTTTGCGCGAGTATGCAATCTGCACCGAGCCGGATGAAGAGGGAGTTCACACAAATGGCATCCTTCACTGCCGAAGCTGGAAAAGTCTACTACTTCGAGGCTGCGGTCAACGCTATCCGAGGAGGCGGTAAGATGGCTGTCGAAACCCTCGTTTTTGCGCAATTATCCGAACAGGATGGCAAGTATCGGGTCAAGGCCTGGAAGTTTTTCACATCGAAACCCAAATAGTTGAGCATAATCTGATTTCGTTTTTACGCGGTGCATCCTTGACTCTACCCCCATCCCGCTGCCTCATCCTCGCCTGCGGAAACACCCTACGCGGAGATGACGGTGTCGGGCTTTGGCTTGCCGAATGGGCCGAGCAGCACTTCGCAAAGCAACCCGGCGTGCGCATCATCGCCGACCATCAATGGACTCCGGAACTCGCTGAAGACGTCGCCCACGCCCAATCCGTCCTGTTTATCGATTGCTCTCTAGATTCCGAACCCGGATCACTCAATCTGACGCCCGTTTTACCGACTACCGGCAGCCCGGAACACAACACCCACCACCTCGGCGCAGACGAACTGCTCGCACTGGGTCGCGAGCTTTACAATTCCCTGCCCCACGATGCGCTGCAACTGACCATCGGCGCCGGCTCAACGGAGTTAGGCGATAAGTTCAGCTCCGCCGTGACTGCTGCGCTCCCCGCAGCCTGCCGCCTAATAGAAGAAACCGTCCTTCGCTTCCTCTCATGCCATGGACTTTCGAAATAGTCTCATTTACAATGGCGCGAAGATGGCCGGTACAATTCCGAAAAGCAATTTGATGTGAACTCAATGGGCACTTATCCTTTGGAAGCCGCATATCTGCTCCACAGCTTGCGAAGGCCTCTCCAAACTAACCAGAAAAGTATCACCACCGCGCACATAAGCCCGAAGAGTTGCCATTTCAACTGGTTCATAACTATGCGGACGATTCGTAACATGTCGAAGGCCGTCCATTCCTCACGTATCTTGCCATCGACGATGCGCCATACCGTGATGCCCCTAAACTCCACCTTTACGCCGGTTGCTGGTAACGGGCTTGCCGCTGCGGTGTTGGTTCCGCGTATGGTCCAAACCACCGTCACCAGATCGCCCTCGGCTACCATCAGATTCACGGTCATTTTCAAGTCGGGAAGAGCCTGTTTCTCCCAGTGAACCGCAGCCTGGTCCTCCTGCAGTTTGGCATCCCTGTGCAGTCCATGATTAATGAAATCTTTGGCGTAAATTTCGTCCGCAACCTGGAACTTCCCCTGATTGAATATCTCTTCAAAGACCCGTCTGGCGACGGCCTTGTTTTTTTCTTGCTGGGTGACTTCAGCTTGAACAGAGCGTGCCGGAGTGGATGCAATTGCCGACCATGCCGGCGCGCATGCCATGAGCAAAAACGCAATGGTTCGTTTCATTGACATGCTCCCTGCAGAAACAAGTTACGGATGCGCAGGAGGATAAGTTCCCGAATGTCTCGTCATAACGCCGCAAACGAGAATCCCAGATCCCTCTTGAGGGACCTGGGATTCTTTTTGGACAACCTACCCTGAGCTTGCTGAACGCGCAGTTCTAGAACGCGCCCATCGTCTGCCGCAAGCTGTAGGAGCTGAGCGTCTTGATGTAGTTGCCACGGTCAAACGCGGAGGTGTCGGGAACAGAGCGGCGGCTTAAGCAGCCCCGCGTCTCCCACAGCGAGGTGTACTCGCGCTTCTCCAGCCAGTAGTGCATGTCATCCAGCACCCTCTTGATGTGCTCGATGCCGTGAATGTGCAAGGCCGACGCCACCTCCACCACGCTCGCCCCGGCCATAATGCTCTTCAGCACATCCTCGGCGGAGTGAACGCCGCCGGTGATGGCGATGTCCAGGTTTACGTGGCCGTAGAGGATCGCCGCCCAGTGCAGCCGCGGCAGCAACTCCGAAGGCTTGGAAAAGTGCAGCGTGGGCCGCACGTCCAGTGTCTCGATGTCGAAATCCGGCTGATAGAAGCGGTTGAACAGCACCACACCGCGCGCGCCGGCTTCCTCCAGTTGCCCCACCAGGTGCGGCAGGCTGGTGAACGATTGCGACAACTTCACCGACACCGGAACCTTGACCGCGGCGGTAACCGAGGACACTAGTTTCAATAGTTGCCCCTCCATGTCCGCTGAGGTCTGGCTCTTGTCCGTGGCCAGCGCGTAGGTATTCAACTCAATTGCGTCGACGCCGGCCTTCTCCATATCCTCGGCAAATCGCACCCAGCCGCCGGGGGTAGCGCCATTCAGGCTGCCCAGGATGGGTATCTTTACCGCCTCCTTGCACTGCCGTACGTGCTCCAGGTAAACATCCTGCGTCATGCGGTAGTCCTTCAAGTCAGGCAAGTAGCCGAGCGACTCGGCAAATGACTCTGTGCCCCGCGACAAATCATCGTCCAGCGTACGCGATTCCAGAGCCAGTTGCTCTTCGAAGAGCGAGTGCAGAACGATTGCCGATGCGCCGCTGTCTTCCATGCGGCGAACATTGTCAATCGGCTCCGAAAGCGGCGTGGAGGAAACCACAACCGGGCCGTTCAGTTTCAAACCAAGATACTTCGTGGAAAAATCGATCATTTAGTACCTCCGGAAGACACCGCTACCTGTTCTTCTTTCCGTGCTTCATCTGTTGCCACCGGGGGAGCCATAGGCTTCTCCGGTGGAGCGATGTTCGGCGACTCACTGCGGCCCGACATTGCGGCCCGTGCCGAGTATACGCGCCACTGGCGCTCGACGTCATCCTGCGCTTCCTTAAGCAGAAGCGCCGCCAGCTCCGGATTGCTGCGTGCCAGCATAGTGTAACGCGCTTCGCGGTAGGTGTACTCCTTGAGCCGGATCGCCGGCGCTTTGGAGTCAAGCTGGAAGGGATTCTTGCCTTCCTCGCGCAATGCGGGGTTGTAGCGCATCAAGGGCCAGTAACCCGATTGGACAGCCAGCTTTTGTTGCTCCAGCCCATGCACCAGGTCGTAGCCATGAGCAATGCAACTGGAGTAGGCGAGAATGATCGAAGGCCCATCGTGCGCCTCGGCTTCCTGGAAGGCCTTCACCACATGGGTGTCATTGCCGCCCAGCGCCACCTGCGCCACGTAAACCGAGCCGTAGCTGACGGCTTCCATGGCCAGGTCTTTCCTGCTGTTCTTTTTGCCGCTGGCGGCAAACTTGGCCACCGCCCCGCGCGGCGTCGCTTTGGACATCTGCCCGCCGGTGTTCGAGTAGACCTCGGTGTCCAGCACCAGCACATTCACATTCTTGCCGGAGCCGAGTACGTGGTCCAACCCGCCAAAGCCGATGTCATACGCCCATCCGTCGCCACCCAGAATCCACACGCTCTTGCGCACCAGCGCATCGGCAATGGCCAGCAGATTGCGCGCGTCGGAACTCTCGCTGCCGGCCAGCTTATCTTTCAATGCCTTCACCCGCTCGCGCTGCTGGTTCACCTCGGTCTCTGTATTCTGCGTGGCTCCCAGCAGAGCTTTCGCCAGCTCATCGCCGATGGCCCCGGCCTGCCGCGTCACCATCAGCTCGGCAAACTCCTTCTGCTGGTCCAGCGCGATTCTCATGCCGAAGCCAAACTCGGCGTTGTCTTCAAACAGCGAGTTGGACCACGCCGGTCCACGGCCCTGCGCATTGGAGGCGTAAGGCGTGGTGGGCAGATTGCCGCCGTAAATCGAAGAGCAGCCGGTGGCGTTGGAAATATACAGCCGGTCGCCGAACAGTTGCGTCAACAGCTTGATGTAGGCCGTCTCTCCGCAGCCAGCGCAGGCGCCGGAGAACTCGAACAGCGGCTGCAACAGTTGCAAATCCTTCACCTGGCCGTGCGACAGCTTGGAGCGATCCACCTCGGGAAGTCCAAGGAAGAACTCCCAGTTCTCCCGCTCGGCTTCGCGAAGCGGCTCCTGCGGCGCCATGTTGATGGCCTTGTGGCTGGCGTCGCTCTTGCTCTTTACCGGGCAAACTTCCACGCAAAGCGCGCAGCCGGTGCAATCCTCCGGTGCGACTTGCAGCGTGTAGCGGTCCTGCTCCATCCCCTTCCACTTCGGCTTGGCCCACTGCAAGGATGCCGGCGCATTGGCTCCAAGCTCCTGACTGTAGACCTTGGCGCGAATCACGGCGTGCGGGCAAACCATCACGCACTTGCCGCACTGAATGCACAATTCCTTATCCCAGACAGGAATGAACTGGGCGATATTCCGCTTCTCCCACTGCGCCGTTGCGCTGGGGAAGGTGCCCCCGGCAGGAATAGCGCTCACCGGAAGCTGGTCACCGTGTCCCGCGGCAATCTCTCCCAGCACGTCGCGCACAAACTTCGGCGCCTTGGACGAGATGGAGGGAATCAGATCGAAACTGGACGAAACCGCCGCCGGCAGATTCACTTTTTCCAGATGCGCCAGCGCATGGTCCACGGCGGCAAAATTCTTGGCCACCACCGCCTCGCCGCGCTTGCCGTAGGTCTTCTTGATGGCCTTCTTGATCTGCTCAATCGCCTCATCGCGCGGCAATACGCCGCTGATGGCGAAGAAGCAGGTCTGCATGATGGTGTTGATGCGCGAGCCCATGTCCGCCTTGCGCGCCACTTCATAGCCGTCGATCACATAAAACTCGATCTTCTTGCGCAGCATCTCTTCTTGCGTGGTCTTGGGCAGTTTGTCCCACACCTCGGCCGCGGAATACGGCGAGTTGAGCAGGAAAACCGCGCCCGGCATCGCCGCCTCCAGCACATCCATCTTCTCCAGGAAGCTGAAGTTATGGCAGGCCACAAAGCTGGCTTGCGTAATCAGATAGGTTGACCGAATCGGCTTGGGCCCGAACCGCAGGTGCGACGTCGTCATCGACCCGGACTTCTTCGAGTCGTACACAAAGTAGCCCTGCGCGAAGTTCGGCGTCTGGTCGCCGATGATCTTGATCGAGTTCTTGTTCGCGCCTACCGTGCCGTCGGAGCCGAGCCCGTAAAACAGCGCACGCACCGTCTTCGCGTCTTCGGTCGAGAAGGCCGGATCGTACGTCAGGCTGGTATGGCTCACATCGTCGTCAATGCCGATGGTGAAATGGTTCTTCGGCGCGGCCTTGGTCAGTTCGTCGAAAATTCCCTTGACCATCGCCGGCGTAAATTCCTTCGACGACAATCCATAGCGCCCGCCCACCACCGTGGGCATCTTGGCAAACGGCAGCTTGGCGGCATTCTCGCCCAGCACCGTCATCACGTCCATGTAAAGCGGCTCGCCGGCGGAGCCCGGATCCTTGCAGCGGTCCAGAACGGCAATCGATTTCACCGTCTTCGGCAGCGCGGCCAAAAATGCGCTCGAGTCAAAGGGCTTGTAAAGCCGCACCTTCAGCAGTCCCAGCTTCTCGCCCTTCTGATTCAACGCGTCCACAGCCTCTTCGGCAGCCTCGGCCCCGGAACCCATCAAAATAATTACGCGCTCGGCATCCGCAGCGCCGTAGTAATCGAACAAGTGATAAGCGCGGCCCGTCTCCTTGGCAAAGCGGTCCATCACCGACTGCACAATCCCCGGAACCGCCGCGTGGAAGGGCGTGCAAGCCTCGCGCGCCTGGAAGAACACATCCGGATTCTGCGCCGTGCCGCGAATGAACGGCCTATCCGGGCAGAGCGCGTTCTGCCGGTACTGAATAATGTACTTGTCGTCCACCAGCGCGCGAATCGTCTCGTCGCTGATGGGAAAAATCTTGCCCACTTCATGCGAGGTGCGAAAGCCGTCAAAGAAATGCATGAACGGAATGCGTGATTCCAGCGTCGCAATCTGCGCCACCAGCGCCATATCCGCCACTTCCTGCACGGAATTGGAGGCTAGCATCGCCCAGCCCGTGGAGCGGCAGGCCATCACGTCGGAGTGGTCGCCAAAAATCGACAGCGCATGCGTCGCCAGCGTCCGGGCCGTCACGTGCATCGTCGCCGGGGTCAACTCGCCGGCAATCTTGTACATATTGGGAATCATCAGCAGCAGGCCCTGTGAGGCCGTGAACGTGGTCCCAAAGGCCCCTGCCTGCAATGCGCCGTGCAGCGCGCCCGCAGCTCCGCCTTCGCTCTGCAGCTCTTCCACAATGGGCAATGCGCCCCAGATGTTTTTCTTCCCCTCAGAGCGCCACTGATCGGCCCACTCGGCCATCGGCGACGACGGCGTAATGGGGTAGATGGCGACCACTTCGGTGAGACGATAGGCAACCGAGGCGGCTGCCTCGTTCCCATCCAGAATAACCATTTCCTTTTCACTCATTTACTTAGCCTCATAACGGGTTGGGCGGATAAAAAGCCGCTACTCCGAGTCTCTTCCATGGGGGGTCGAGTGGCTGTGATGCAAAGCACATAATGGGTGTGAAATCCCATATGGTGCGATGAAATCCTTATATTGGAGACGTTCGCCGCTTCTTCCGTTTTCGGGATAAACAACCGTCCCTATTGCGTTCGCCCGCGTTGTCTCTTATGCACGATGCATGGCTATTCCTCCACCGGCTTAGGCCGACCCGCGGAGCAAGAAACTGTAGCGCCGGCCTCCCGGCCGGCTGTAGCGTGGACCTCCCGGTCCACGCTTATTTCTTCCCAGGGCACGGCTTTACAGACTACCCAGGACACGACTTTACAGGCTACGGAAAAACTCGACAAAGAGCCCAGAAGCGCCAGGGCACTAATTTATTCGTGCCGCAAATGGTTGCTATAGAAACGGGTTTTAACCCCTGTGGGAGGCATCACTCCGGAGGGAGGCGGGGGTTTCAACAGATATTCGTTTTTGGGTGATCGGAGGGCGAAAATCACGAATTTCATGGCGCATAAGCGCCGTTTGCTGCTCCGCAGGTGCCCGAAAGGTGTCTGCCCCGCGGAGAGATATTCAGCTTGATGTGAATGGTGGGCGGTGAGGGACTCGAACCCCCGACTTCCTGCTTGTAAGGCAGGCGCTCTAACCAACTGAGCTAACCGCCCACGCGGGTTGGCAACGCTATAAATACCTATCTGCAATCATACCAGTGCGCTGCAAGGTCTATTCAGATCAGCTGCCTGGACTCAGCCTGTGGCCGGTGATATGACTAGAAGTAGGGGTTGATCGAAAAAATATACAAGAACCTCGGACACCAGGAAAAACGTTGACGCAAACAAAACTCCCCAGAATCGGCGTACTGGCCATCCAGGGCAACTACGCCAGCCACGCGCAAGCCCTCACCGAGGCCGGCGCATCTCCCGTTGAGGTGCGCAAGCCAGAGCAGTTGGCCGGACTTGGTGGCCTCGTTTTGCCCGGCGGCGAGTCCACCACCATGCTCAAATTCCTCGAAAAACACAGCTTTTTTGAGGTTTTGCAGAAGTTCTGCGGCAGCAATCCTGTCTTCGGCACCTGCGCCGGAGTGATTCTGCTGGCGCGGGAAGTTTTAAATCCAACACAGCGTTCTCTTGGGCTGCTGGATGCAACCATCGAGCGCAATGCTTACGGCCGGCAGATCGACTCGGTCATCGTCACCGCCGAGACCGCGCTTGCCGGCGGGCCGCTGGAGATGGTCTTCATCCGCTCTCCGCGCATCAGCCAGATCGGCCCGGGCGTCGAGGTACTCGCCACGCGCGATGGCTTTCCGGTGCTGATCCGCCAGGGCCGCATCCTGGCAGCCACGTTTCATCCCGAGCTATCGCAAGACCGCCGCGTGCATCGCCTCTTCGTCGAATCCGTCACGGCGGCATCGGCTGATCACTGACCACTGTCCAGCTACTCCAGCATCTGCAAATCCAGCGGGGCTTCGAGCAGATAGTCCTTGCCGCGGAGACATTCCAGGGCGCGCTTGAGAGCCGAGGATTTGCATGGCTCCACGGTCATCACGAAGGGCAACGCGTGGGACGGATAGCCGGGCTTCTGCACGATGGCGCGAATGTTGATGCTTTCGCTGGCCAGCGCCACGGTAATGTCGGCAATAATTCCCGGCTTGTCGTTGACCATGAAACGGATGTAATGCGGAACCTCGAACTCGGCGCTGACGTGCGCCGGTACCGATGGAATTTCCACACACCGCGAGCCATGGGCCAAGGCGAGCAAGTCGCTGACCACGGCCACCGCTGTAGGATGGCCGCCGGCGCCATGGCCGCTGAAGACCACATCGCCGCCGTAGCGGCCGGTGAAGACCACCATGTTCTCCGTGCCTTGCGACCAGGCCAGCGGCGAGTGCAGATCCACCAGCATCGGTCCCACAGACGCTGCAACCTGTCCGCCGGCATGGTCGGCGCGAGCTATTTGCCGGATGGTGCAGCCTAGTTCGCGCGCATAACTGAAGTCCACGGAGGTAATCGAGGTGATGGGCAGAGGCGCAATCTCCTCCGGGTCCACCGTGACGCCCAGCGCCAGCCGCATCAGGATGGAGAGCTTGGCGCGCGCGTCAAAGCCGCCCACGTCCTCCGTAGGATCGGCCTCGGCGTAGCCCTTGGATTGAGCCGCCACCAGCACAGGGGCGTATTCGGCGCCCTCCTGCATTCTGCTCAATATGAAGTTGCAGGTGCCGTTCAAAATGCCTTCGATGCGTACGATCTGATCGCCGGCAAGCCCTTGTTCCAACCCTGGAATCACGGGGATTCCGCCAGCCACTGCGGCGCCATACTTCAACTGTCCGCCGCCGGAGGCGGCCAGCCGCTCCAGTTCGACCCCTTGAAGGGAGATCAGCTTTTTGTTGGCGGTGACCACGCTTTTGCCGGACTTGAGCGCCTTGCGCACCCAACCTCCGGCCGGATCGATGCCGCCGGCCAGTTCCACAATTACGTCCACATCCGAAGCCAGCACCGCATCGGCGTCCTCGCTCCATTGCACGCTGGCGGGAACCCAGTCCACATGCCTGCGCGCCACACTGCGAACGTAAATGCGGGTCAACTCCAATCCTTCCGGCCGGGACTCGACCAGAATCCGCGCAACAGAAATGCCCACCGTCCCAAAGCCAAAAAGAGCGATGCGCAACGGGCGCTGTGCGCGGGAATCCAGCCGGGACGGGGCCGAAGCCTGTTGGGACGACGGGGAAGGTTCTTGTTCGGGCACGGGCATCTCCTCCTAGAGAGCGGACGAAGCTCGGGATAACCCGATATTACACGAGCAGATTCCTGCCAGGGGTTTGCAGATTATTTCCGTAATGGGGATATTATGAGAATTCATGGACGGAATATTTGGAAAACTCAACCTCACGGATCAGCAAGAGATCCTAGTACTGCATGCGCCCGAGAGCTTTCTGCCGGAGCTTGCGCGCCTTCCCGTTCTCACCATTCACCACCACATTGAGTCAGTCCCCGAGATCGGCTTCTTCCTTGGGTTTGTGACACGGAAGAGCGAGGTGGACGCGCTGGCTGGAGCAGTGGCCGCGCGCACCCCTGGCGATGCAATTGTGTGGTTTGCCTATCCCAAGGGCACGTCCAAAAAGTACACGTGCGACTTCAACCGCGACACCGGATGGGAAACTCTCAAGGCCGAGGGCTTCGACACCGTGCGCGCCGTGGCCATCGACGAGGACTGGACAGCGCTGCGCTTCCGGCGTGTGGAGTACATCAAGTCCGCCGGCATCAGCCCCAGTAAACCAACCGAAGCAACCGAGCCGGCCCCTCGGGCCGCAAAAAAAGAAACGGAGAAAACCGAATGCAAAACATCCCCAACCCATGGCGCCCCGCGCAATCCGAAGTCCACCGCACAGCGCACGACCAGGATTTGATCGAAGTTCCCAAGCGCGCCAAGCTTGATCGGGGAGCCGAGCGGCTCAAGGCAAACGAGCCGTTCGCATTTCCCGAGCCGGTTTCAGTCCCAGCCGAGAAATAGATTGATCCCACCCTCGCTTGTCATTCTGAGCGGAGCGTAGCGGACCGGGGTCCCCAGCGACAGGTCTTCGTCGCTGGGGTGGGGGAGTCGAAGAACCTGCGTTTTGACCTTTTGCGGCCGGGGTGGGAGACCACTCAAACACTTCACACTGCGCTAACTCTGCTCGACCACAAACAACCCCGGCAGTACATCCCCCGCATTGCCCTCCACGACGTGGGTAAAGGCCGAGGCGTTCAACGGCGGCTCCGGCCCCACATAAACGGTGCGCGCGCCACGCTGCCGCGCCCAATGAACAAAGCTGGCTGCTGGATAGACCGAGCCCGATGTGCCAACGACCACCATCAGCGTTGCTTTTTCGATCTCCTGCTGTATGCGCTCCATCTCCAGCGGAATCTCGCCAAAGAAGACAATATGCGGGCGCAGCCTTCCGCCGCATGCGCAGCGGCCCACCTCATCCAGGCTGCGATAAATCGCATGATCCTCGACCGGCGGCCGTCCGCAATTATTCTCGCAATGCGCCTTGCTCAATTCGCCATGCATGTGCAGCAGCCGCCGGGACCCGGCGCGTTCGTGCAGGTCATCCACATTTTGCGTACAGAGAAAGAAGCGGTCGCCGAGCTGCTGCTCCAACTCCGCCAACGCAACGTGCGCCGGGTTCGGTTTAGCCGCAGCGCCCGCCTCGCGCCGCCCGGCATAGAACTCCCACACCTTCCATGGATTGCGTTCCCAGGCCTCCGGCGTGCACACATCCTCAATCCGATTCCCCGCCCACAACCCGTCCGCGGCGCGAAAGGTGGGCAACCCGCTCTCCGCGCTGATGCCTGCTCCGGTTAAAACAAAGACTCGGTCTTGGGGCGCTATAGAAATTCTGGTCATAGATTCATTCCCGATTGATTTGCGGTTCAAGGGTTGATTTATTCAGCTCCAAGAATCTAGATCTGGGACATACAACTTCATTCATCCATCATAATCGGTTGAGCAATCCGGTACATCATGCGGAAACCAGGGGGAGTAGAAGTAGTGCGGGTGCGGTTTGCAATGGACCGCAACTATTTTCGCCGATCACCGTTGAAATCATCAACAATCCGGAACGCACACGAACTCTCAGGAAGCCCCGAAAACTCAAACCCAGGAGGATGTGATTCATGATGAAGAAGATTGCGTTGGCATTACTACTCGCTTTCACACTGCTGCCTGCGGCCTCATTTGCGCAGGTTGCGATCCGCATTGGCCCCCCGCACCCAGTCTACGAAGAGCGCGGCCGGCCTCCGGAACGTGGTTACGTATGGATCAACGGCTATCACCGCTATGAAGGTGACCACTACGTCTGGACCCCCGGCCGCTGGGAGCGTCCACCCCATGAACACCAGCGTTGGGTTGCGCACAGGTGGGTTCACCGGGGCGATCATTATGAGTTGCAGGAAGGACACTGGCGGTAGACTGCACTTTCAATCAAAAGAAAAGCGGGGTTCGCGCCCCGCTTTTCTTTTGCTCCGGAGTTGCCCCGCCGCGATTGAAATTTACAATCCGGTAACACTCCGGACATAAAGTTATAAACATGAAAATTCCCAATCTGTTCTTTGGCGCTATCTTATTTACGCTGCCATTGTCGAATACGGCGGCGTTTGCCCAGGACATTTGCAACCGGCTCACCGAAGCCGAGGCTTCGGCTGCCGTCGGCGTGCAACTCCAACGCAGCCCCACCGATCCCTGCCGTTTCGGTCACGCATTCAAGTCGTTCAGCATCATCATTCACTCCGGCGACGGCCCTCGCTTCGGCGATTATGCCGCCAACGCCCGCAAGGAGTTCAAGGATGCGCAAGACGTTCCCGGCATCGGCTCCGGCGCCATCTTCTTTGGGACCGCCCTGGCCGTGAAGGTCAAGGGAGACGTGATCGTCATCTCCATGTTTCTCGGAAAATCAGCTCCCGAGAAGATTGCTCTCGCCAAAGCAGTGGCGCAGAAGCTGATCGCCCATTATTGATGGAGGGTGAACGGAAGCCTCTGAGGCCATGCCGTTTTCCGGCGCTGCTGGCCGAAGGCAATTGGCCCCACCGCAGGCGCTAGCTGATTTCGATCACATCCGTGGCTACGGCTGCGGCGTCCTCTGCCTGCACCATCAGTTTTTCCGCTATGGCATAGAACTCGGCAGCCTGCGGGCTCTTGGGTCCAGCCAGCGCAACAGGCAGCCCATGATCGCCGCCCTCGCGAATGGCTGGGACCAGTTCAATCGACCCCAGGAACGGAACATTGAACTGCTGCGCGGTGCGCTCGGCGCCGCCTCTGGAGAAAATGTCAATCTCCTGGTGGCAATGCGGGCAGGTGAAGTGGCTCATGTTTTCTACGATGCCCAGCACTTCGACATTGACCTGGGCGAACATCTCCAGAGCCTTGCGCGCATCCTGCAGGGCCACGTCGCTGGGCGTGGAGACCACCACGGCGCCGGTCAGCGGCACGGTCTGGACTAATGAAATGACCACATCGCCGGTGCCCGGAGGCAGATCGACGATCAGGTAATCGAGCTCGCCCCACTCCACCTGTTGCAAAAACTGGCGGATGATCTGGTGCAGCATCGGTCCGCGCATCACCATCGGCTTGTCGCCGGGAGAGATGTAGCCAATGGAAATGGTCTTGATGCCGTGAGTCAAGTTGGGAAGAATGCGATTGTCCTCGCCCATGCCGGGCTGCTGGCTGGAGCCCATCATCAGCGGCACATTAGGCCCGTAGACGTCGGCGTCGATCAGGCCCACGCGTGCTCCGAGCTTGTTGAGTGCGATGGCCAGGTTGACGGCAACGGTGGTTTTTCCCACGCCGCCTTTCCCGGAACCAATAGCGATGATCTTCGAGATGCCCGGCAGTGCGACGGGCGAAGGCATAACAGGCGAATGCGCCATAGTATCTGTTTGCTCCTTGTATGAAAAACCCTATTGTTCATCTGATGCGGTTCACATCGATTGCGGTTCTCATGCTTTCGCGATATTCGGGACAGAGTGCGCCTGCCGCTCCTGTTTGCGGCGCGCGCCCTCGGCCTCGCGATGTTCGCGGCGAAGAAGCGCATCGGCATAGCGGCGATGCTCGTTGGGCGTCTCCGGCAGCAGTTCAGGAACTTTCAGTCTGCGGCCCTCCTTGTCGATGGCCACGAAAACCAGGTAGGCGCTGGCCACATGCACCTGCACACCCGTCAGGGGGTTTTCCGCCCATACCTTGACACCCACCTCCATGGAGGAGGTGAAGGCGCGGTTGACGCTGGACTTGAGCGTAAGCAGGCTGCCGACATGCACCGGCCGAATGAAATCGATGTGGTCCATGGCCGCGGTGACAACGTAGGTACGCGAGTGACGGTAAGCAGCCATGCCGGCGGTCAGGTCGATGAAGTGCATCAGCCGCCCGCCCAGAAGGTTGCCCAAAACGTTGGCGTCGTTGGGCAAAATAATCTCAGTCATCTCCGACTGTGTGCTGGCTACAGTGCGGGCTGCGGGGTTGGTTTCGACGGAACTCATAGTGGATCTGCTCCATTCCCTGGTGTGCCATTCAGTTCCAGTGTCGCCGGATAGAATGAAGCTGGCGGCAGCTTGCCTGAAAGAGCGCTTGGTTCCAGTTTCTGCAATCGCCGCCAATTAAGCAAATCTTCCCTGGGCGCTGGGGCGCCCGATTCGAGCAAAATGGACAAGATCGCAGGGCTGAAAGAGATTCTGGAACTGGACCCAAAGAATAGTTTTGCCCGTTATGGGCTGGCAATGGAATTAGCCAGCCAGGGCGAAACGGTCGCTGCGCTTGCCGAGTTCGATACGCTGCTAGCCAACGATTCGGGCTACACGGCAGGCTACTTCATGGCCGCCCAAACCCTCTCCGCAGCGGGTCACACTCAAGATGCTATCACCCGGCTGAAAGCTGGTATCAGTTGTGCGACGCGCAGCGGCAACCACCATGCTGTCAGCGAGATGCAGGCCATGCTCGAGGAGCTGGAACGGTAGTTTTTCACTTTCCAGCACGTCTCCGTATACTGTTGATGTACGGAAGGTCGCTATTCATTAAAGAGATATAATCCTCTCTTCACGCAGCGGAGTCTACACTAACGATATGCCCAAATACTCGATTGTCGTACCTTTTCACAACGAAGAGGAGAACGTGACCGTCTTATACGCGCGCCTGAAGCAGGTAATGGAGCAGG
>Ga0224555_1000200_pt1 | contig 87721 bp, 85 predicted proteins | sample 714S23034metaG_FD_180687 | JGI IMG/M metagenome (GOLD analysis project Ga0224555, IMG submission 180687) | Peat soil microbial communities from Stordalen Mire, Sweden - 717 S2 30-34 | ecosystem: Environmental > Terrestrial > Soil > Wetlands > Peat | place: Sweden: Norrbotten County, Stordalen... | reverse complement strand
ATCCCTGCCCGCAATCATAGGCCGTCAAAAGCTTGCATCGAAGATCATTTGAATAGGCCTTTGCCATCTTCTTTATCGCGAAGGCCAGAGCAATTACAGTGTACACCTATTAGTGATATGCTCTAGAACGATTGACACATAAATCTCAAGCAGCGCCTGACGGAGAGGATCTGTCTCCTCCACGTATCTGACATCCATGCGACGCACGCGCTCTTTCGCCTGTTTGAACGCGGCACCGAATTCGTCCTGAGCGCAGAGTGCGGACCGCGACCCGTTTGCCGTGTAGGCCGCGACGACACTCCCTGTGCTTTCCCGCGCCAGGCGGAAGGCGAAAACGGCCTGGTTGTGCTGAGCGCCAGGGATTGAGTGCTGCCTCAGACGTTGCCGCAACTTCCGTGTTCGCCCCACATACAGATGATGAGGACCTTCGCTGAAGAGATAGATGCACTGCGGTGGCGCATCCCTCGGCAGGCTCGGAATCTTGACCGGCTCCATTGCTACGAGGCGTTCGAACGATGGATGCAGGGTCTCGACATATTGGTGAGGTAGATGCGTGCGCGTTCATCACTGCTGAATCGGTAGCCGGTCTCATAGAGCTTGAGGCCGATCTTCATGTGGGCAATAGCGTAGGGCGCCATCAGTAGCTCGAAACCATACAGCCGGGGTAGCAGGTGCTTGGGGACGTATTCATTCCATAAATTCTGAAACTCCAGGGCCATGTGGCCCTGCTTCTTCCATCGCGCTTCCATCATTTTATGGATAATGTCTATCGCCTCGACCAGGAATGTTCCTGTTCCAGTGGCCGGATCAAGAATACAAACGAATGGATCGGAGGGCTTTGTCCCAGCAGGGATTGTCAGGCCAGTATGTTTAGCAGCCATCTCGCCCCAAGTGACGGTGGAGGCCAGACCATCTTCGAGGCCAAATTCTGTTTGCAACAATTCATGAACACTACGAACGATATAGGAGACGACGGGGCGTGGTGTATAGAAGACCCCACGCTGCATACGCTTTTTTGCGTCGTATTCCTGCAAAAAGTCCTGGTAGAAATGGATTACAGGGTCTTCTTGAGGGTTGCGATCACCGAAGTCGCGCAGCACGGCTTCCATGTTGGCATCCCGCAAGAGTTGCACGACATCATTGATTCCAAGTTCATCGAAGTCGATCTTCCCCTTGCGGCCTCCAATCGTGAGGAAGGTCTCCAACATATCCTTCAGGAAAGGATTCGTGACCGGAACCATATCGGCCAGATTGTCAGCCACCAGGCCGGCAGGATGAGAGAAGCGCGCCGTCAGCAGGCCATACGAAATCGTCTGCGCGTACATATCGGCGAAGTCGTCGGTCGAAAGATCGTGAATCAGCGCCTCTTTGAAGGCGGCGTGCATCTTCCGCAGCGGTCCCTTGTCAGACTCGACCGCCAGCACGTTATTGGCACGCTTGCGGATACCGCGGGCCAGGTCCGCCAACTGAATCGCAAGCTGCTGTGAAGTCTTGATGACTTCGCGAGGGCGAAGCCGGAATGCTGTGGACCATTTTGCACGCCAAGCCGCAACGTCGCCCTCGTCCTCTGGCCACCGGAGCTTGTCCTTCAACTCTCGCTCGACGAAGTCCAGCTTCAGTTTGGTGTCTTCATCGTCCCATCCGAGAAGCCGCAGCGTGGGCAGATCGCCAGTACCGTGCTCTTCAGCAAAGTGCGCGAACGTAATGTCGCGGTGCTCAGTCTCTCCGTAGGAGGAGATGAAAAGGAGGTCGTGCAACCGCCAGGCCGCCAGATGCGGCTGATTCGAAGACTGCCTCTTTTTGATAACAAGCGTGCTGAGAATCCGGCGCAGCGCGACAACCGGCAACTGCTTTGGCGCAAAGTTGACGAAGAAAATCCCCCACGGCTGCTTGCTTGTAAGCGGCCGAAGCTGCTTGATTTCCTTGATCTTTACCGCCGTCTCAGCGTCCAGTCCGAGTTCTTCAGGGGCGTAGTCGAAGGTCAGATCATCAAAGTTTTCGGTTTCAATGGGCCAGTCAAGCTCGTCCCGAAGGTAATTGACGAGTTGCTTGAACGTCTTGATCGAATGAAGAGGATTTCCATTAGGGCTCATTGTCAGCTCAACTCCATCCAGGCTTTCAGCGTCGGCTTGACGCCAACGGGCGCTTGCACCTGCTTCAGGTAAGTGTTCTTGATGTCCTGAGCGGTTCGGAATCGCTCAGGGAGAATCGAAAATGACCCACACCATCCTGCGGCTTCCTGCCGTAAAATTGGCAACCGGCCTTTCGCGCAGCACGCTTTATCTACGCATCGCACATGGAGTCTTCACTCATCCGGTGAGCCTGGGCGGGCGCGCCGTGGGCTGGCCTGCTCACGAGGTGGCGGCATTGAACGCTGCCCGAATTGCAGGCAAGCCGGACAATGAGATTCGAGAACTGGTGGCGCAACTGGAAGCAACCCGCAAGGCTGTGGCGTAGCGAAGAACGAAAAACGCCATGCGCAAGCGCCGCCCCAATTACCGGCTGGTGAAAACCCATCGCAGCTACACGGTGGAAGAGATTGCGCGCCTGTTCGGTACGCACAAGAATACCGTGCGCGCCTGGGTGAAGGCCGGACTGCCCACCAGCGACGGCAAGCGCCCCATCCTGATTCTTGGCAGCGAGCTGGCCGGGGATCTCAAGGTGCGGCGGGCGAAAAACAAGCGGCCCTGCCAGCCGGGCGAAATCTACTGTGTGCGGTGCCGCGCTCCGAAACAGCCCGCCGGGGAGATGGCGGAATACCAGCCGATTACGGAAAGCCTGGGAAACCTAATCGGCATTTGCCCGGACTGTGACGCGATGATCTATAGGCGCGCCATCAAGGCGAGATTGGCTGGCAATTGGGGGAATTTGGACATCACGTTTGCGGAGGCAAAGCGACAAGTAAACGAGAGCAATTCTCCCACCGTAAACAGTGACATCAAGCAGGGGTGAGAAACCATGACGAAACACAACGCGGAAAACGAACGGATCAAGCGCAAATACTTCGCTTATCTCAAGGATGCCAAGCAGCACAGCGAGCCAACGGTGGATGCCGCTGCTAAGGCCCTCAGCCGGTTTGAAGAGTACAACCGATACCGGGACTTCAAGGCATTCCACCTTGAGCAGGCGATTGCGTTCAAGCGGCATCTTGCGGAGCAAACGGGGCAGCGGTCCGGGGAAAAACTGAGCAAGGCGACGTTGCACGCGACGCTGAAGCAGTTGAGAGCCTTCTTTTTATGGCTGGCGGGACAGCCGGGGTACAAGGCGCGCCTTCAGTATTCCGATGCGGACTACTTCAACCTGTCGGAGAAAGATGCGCGCATCGCCACGGCGCAGCGCGAACGGAAAGCCCCGACGCTGGAGCAGGTGAAGCATGTAATTGAGACCATGCCAGAAGGGAGCGAGATCGAGCGCCGCAACCGCGTGCTTGTGGCTTTCACGCTGCTGACCGGCGCACGGGACTCCGCCATCGCTTCGATGAAGTTGAAACATATCGACCTTATAGAAAACTGCGTCCACCAGGACGCACGGGAAGTGAAGACAAAATTCAGCAAGACGTTTACGACCTACTTCTTTCCCGTGGGAGACGGAATCAGGGAGATTGTGGCAGAGTGGGTGCGGTTTCTGCGGGAAGAGAAGCTATGGGGCAATGACGATCCGCTTTTCCCGGCTACGCGCATCGCAATCGGAGCCACTCGCCAGTTTGAAGTTGCTGGATTGGAACGGGAGCACTGGAGCAGCGCTGAGCCGATCCGCAAGGTATTTCGCGAGGCATTCGGGCGTGCGGGCCTGCCATATTTCCATCCGCACAGTCTGAGAAAGACACTGGCGCGGCTTGGGGAAGAGGTCTGCAACTCCCCCGAAGAGTTCAAGGCGTGGAGTCAGAACCTGGGGCATGAGCAGGTCTTGACGACCTTTCTGAGCTATGGTTCCGTGGCGACCGACAGGCAGGGCGCAATTATCCGGGGATTGGGTGCGATGCGGCAGTTAAAGCAGCCCGAAGCGGAAGCATCGCGGAAGCCATCGTGAGAAGATTGCAGAGTGCTGGCGCAGCCAGCCCGGAGGCGCTGTAATGCGCTCTTCTTACGCCGCCGTGCCGCGAATTGGCAATACCTTGCCGCCGCGCTGGGTAAGCGTGTCGCTGGCGGCGGGTTGATGTGTCATGACTGGGAGTTGATATTGGCGACAGAATACAGGGTTCAATGGTTCCTTGAGATTTGCGATCTCCGCAGCAACAAGTGAAAAAAGTCTTTCAGCGCCAGGCCGGAAATATGGTTCTGGCCGGCTGCGCGTCCTCTGGTCAGTTTCCTTTTCTCCATCCCCTCCACGGTTAGTCTTTTCAGTCACAGAGCGAAACGATATTGCTCCCGATACAGGAAAGAGGTGTTGCGCGAGTACGACCAGGTCTGTGGGAAGTTAGATCGGCACTCTGAACGGAGTCGTTCCTCGTTTACGAAGAAGTGCCGTTGCCGTTTACGAATCGACTTGTTGCGCAGTCTATCTGTTTGGCGATCATTCTGAGCCGTCTCGATTTCGGATTACGGTTCTGAGTGTTGCGTGAATCGCGCCAAGAGTCGCATTGAGTTCACGCCTGAGTTCGTCCGCGCGTAGATGCCCCGTGATTTGCATGAGCAGAAGGGTTTGAAGTCAGCATAGGCCGCTTAGGTGTGCGACAGCCCCGGCGCTCACTCGCGAACGTAGTCGCTTATTGAACGAACATCTTCGCATTTATACGCCGAAGTTAGTCCGGTTATGTGCTCGCGACTTCAGCATTTCTATGGGGTCTCGGGGCGTAGCCCTGATCAAGATGCGCAACCATTTCTCCGAGTAGCCGAAGGCGAATTGGGGAAATGGTGGTGGGACGCGCGAAACCCGCAAGGGTTTTGTGAGTACCAGCGCCTACCTCGCCGTGTCATTTAGCGATTTGTGCGTCTGTAAGAATATTACATCTATGACAGTCGAGGTGTATACTACGTCTAATGCCAGTGTATGGAGAATGAGGCTCGTCGTGGGGTACAGGTGCTCTCGTCGCACAATGTCGAGGTGCTTCGTGCGTCCCTGAATGAAGAGGCGAACGAAGCCGAGTCGTTGAGGGCTCGTTTGCTGGCAGATTTCACGGATGCTGTGGTCGGTGCGCTCGGCGAGTTCGTGCGTAATTCCAATGCAAGTCAACCAATGAGGTAAAGGGATGCCGAGAAAGATTCTGAGACTGCCAGTCGTATTGGATCGCACCGGCCTATCACGCAGTACTGTCTATCTGCGCGTCACCGAAGGAAGGTTCCCAAGGCCGGTGTCGCTGGGAACCAGGGCTGTTGGCTGGATCGAAACAGAGGTAGAAGAGTGGATTGCCCGCCAGATAGAGGTCAGCCGCGAAATCAGAGGGCAACGCACGGTTGTGAGTCCGTTGTCGTCAAGATGACGCCGGAGCGGGATTCCGGCGTGGTAGCCATCTGGGATTGGATTGCAAGGCATGGCCTGATTCTCTGCCGGCCGAGTTGGCTGAATTGCTATGCCGCAGTTCCACGGAAGGGCAGCACCTTGCCGCCTCTTTGGGTGCGCTCCAGAAAATCCGCCCACTCCTGCATCATCTTGGCCCTTGGCTCCAAATAGAGGGCGTGGTTGTAGGCGGCGCTCACGGCATTCCGCGGGGCATGGGCGAGTTGCAATTCGATGTGCTCGTGCGCGTAACCCTGCTCATGCAGTATGGTGGATGCCAGACCCCGGAAGCCGTGGCCAGTCATCCTGCCTTGGTAACCCATGCGCTTCAATGCCAGCAAAATTGTATTGTTGCTCATCGGCTTATCTGGATTGCGATCACCAGGGAACAGTAATTCTTCGCTCCTTGCCAGCGACCGCAGCAATTCCAGCACCTCGATTGCCTGTGAGGACAGCGGGGCTATGTGCGGAGTTTTCATCTTCATTCTCGATGCCGGGATATTCCACCGGCGCGCCTCAAGATCGAATTCTTCCCAGCGCGCTCCTATCAACTCTGTGGTGCGAACAAAGGTTAAGGCGAGCAACTTCATGGCCAGCCGTGTAATATGCGTGCCCTGATAAACCTCGATGGCCCGTAGCAGTGCGGGGAGTTCCTTCACATCGACACGGGCCAGATTGGTCTTTTTCGTTGGCCGCAGAATGTCGCTGGGCTTGATCTCGGCAGCCGGATTGCGCTTTGTATAGCCGTGGGCAATTCCGAACCTGAATATCTGTCCGGTCGTTTCCAGTGCCCTTTTTGCCAGATCGCCTACGCCCCTTCCCTCTATCGACTTGACCATCGTCACCAATTCCGGTGCCTCGATCTCCGTGATGGGGCGCTCGCCTAACAGTGGAAAGACATTTGCCTCTATGCGTCTTCGTGTGGAGTCAACGTGCTGACCGCTCTTGCCAACGCGCCAGTGTTCAAGCCATAGGCCCGCGATGGTTCGGAAGGAGTTCTCGGAGGTAGCTTTGCGCGCGACTTTCTCAGTCTTCCGCGCCTGCATCGGGTCAACGCCCGTCGCCAACAGTGCGCGAGCCGCAGCATGGCGCTCCCGTGCCAGGACCAGAGGCACATCCGGATATTGTCCAAGCGCCATGAGCTTTTGCTTCGTGTCATGCCGGTACTTGAAACGCCAGAGCTTGCCACCTGTCGGGGTGATGAAGAGAAACAACCCTTTACCATCGGGTAGCCGGTACGCCTTGTCTGTCGGTTTGGATTTGCGAATTTCCGTGTCGGTCAGCAAAATACCACCTCCTCGAATACCACCATGCGGGGAGAAATCTCCCCACGCTGTTTGGTCGTCTGCAAATCCATCGCCGAAAAGAGACGCTAACGGGAGTTCGAGTCCCGTCCGTCAATCGAACCCGCGGTGGAATACCACCAGAGCGCAAAAGAGCGAAAACCAGCATGGATATTGGGGATGAGGGGCTATTTCTGTAAATACCACCAAACGACAGCAGCAAGTACCCCAGAAATAGCACCACAAATCCTTGGCTTCCATACTACCGCGTTAGACGGCATCGGACCAAATGTCGTTGATTTTATTGGGTATTTAGAGAGAAGACCGGACGGTCTAGGACGGCATAAAACAGGTTCATGGTGGGCAGTGAGGGACTCGAACCCCCGACTTCCTGCTTGTAAGGCAGGCGCTCTAACCAGCTGAGCTAACCGCCCACGCGCGGCGGGAAGGCCTTTTCGGCCTCTCTTCATCATAGCAGCGCGCTTGCTTGCCGGTGAGCGAAGCGACTCCTCCGACGCGCACTCAATAGCACTGCGGCCGGTGTTGATACACTCAGCCGGTGGGCCGTCTCATCCTCAATGCCGACGACTTTGGGCTGACCGCCGGGGTCAACCGCGCCGTTGCCGAGCTGCACCGGGCCGGAGCGCTGACCAGCGCTACGCTGATGGCGCGTGCCGACGCCACCGATGAGGCTATCGCGATTGCCCGCGCCACGCCTACTCTGGGGGTGGGCTGCCACGTGGTGCTGGTGGATGGCGAGCCGGTGCTTCCTGCGCAGGCGTTGCCTATGCTTGTGGACCAATGCACCGGCCGCTTCCAGCCTACGTCGGGCGCATTCGTTCAACGGCTCTTCACAGGCCGCATCCGCTCCGCTGAGATCGAAGCCGAGACCGCCGCGCAGATCGCGCTGCTGCAATCCAGGGGCGTCGCGCTGACCCACATTGACACGCACAAGCACGTGCATCTCTTCCCCGCTGTGTTGCGGCCAGTGCTGCGGGCGGCGCGGGCGGCGGGCATTCGCGCGGTGCGCAATCCCTTTGAGCCGGCATGGAGCCGGCGTGCCACGCCCCATGCTCCATGGCTGCGTCGCGCCGAGGTGAGCCTGCTGCGGCTATGGGAGCCGGCCTTTCGGCGTATCGTGGCGGAAGAAGGCTTTACCACCACCGACGGCGCCCTCGGCGTGCTGGCTACTGGAACCCTCGACGCCGCCACGCTGGCTGCTTTACTCAGCAATCTGCCCGCCGGCACGTGGGAACTGGTCACGCATCCCGGCTACAACGACACCGATCTGGCCCAGGCGCACACACGCCTGCTGGCCTCGCGGGAGATCGAGCGGCTGGCGCTCAGCGCGATTGACGTGAACATGGAGTTGATCAGTTTTTCCCGGCTGGGCAGCGGCTGATTCCGGCATCTATTCACAGGCTTGAGAAACTCCGGGGCCTCCGGCCGCGTCTATCTTTGAGAGTCTGAATCCGCAGAGAGTCTGAATTCGCAAGCGACGAGAAGAATATGCGCATCGGCATTACCTGTTATCCCACCTACGGCGGTTCGGGCGTGGTGGCCACGGAGCTGGGCATCGAGCTTGCCGCGCTGGGCCACGAGGTGCACTTCATCTCCTATTCGCAGCCCTTCCGGCTGAGCGGGCGCGACAACGGCATCCTCTATCACGAGGTTCCCGTCTCCAGTTACCCGCTCTTCGAGTTCCCGCCCTATGATCTGGCGCTGGCCTCGCGGATGGCCGAGATCGCCGAGCTGTATTCGCTGGATCTGCTGCACGTGCATTACGCCATTCCGCACTCGGTGAGCGCGCTGCTGGCGCGGCAGATGCTGGCCTCGCGCGGGATGCGGCTGCCCTTCGTCACCACGCTGCATGGCACAGACATCACGCTGGTGGGCATGGACCGCGGCTACCTGCCCATCACTCGCTATGCCATTCAGGAGAGCGATGGAGTGACCAGCATCTCCAGTTATCTCAAGGAGGAGACGCTCAAGCACTTCGGCATCACGCGGCCCATCGAGGTAATTCCCAACTTCGTCAACTGCAACGAGTATGTGCCCATCAAGGATGAGGCCGCGCGGGCCAAGGCGCGGCTGCGGCTGGCCAAGCCGGAAGAGGCGATCCTGATGCATCTGTCGAACTTCAGGCCAGTGAAGCGGGTGGTGGACGTGGTGAAGGTCTTCGCCCAGGTGCAGCGCGAAGTTCCCGCGCAACTGGTGCTGGTGGGCGACGGGCCGGAGCGCTCGGCCGCCGAATGGCTGGCGCACGACCTGGGAATCCAGTGCCGCGTTCACTTTCTCGGCAAGCAGGAGCGGGTCAACGAGCTGCTGCCGCTGGCTGATCTGATGGTCATGCCGAGCGAGCTGGAGTCCTTTGGCCTGGCGGCGCTGGAAGCGATGGCCTGCAAGGTTCCATCGATTGCCACGCGGGTGGGCGGCGTGCCGGAGCTGATCGACGATGGCGTGACCGGGCTGCTCTATCCGGTTGGCGATGTGGAAGCAATGGCCGCGGGAGCATTGAGCCTGCTGAAGGACCGCGACCGGCTGGAAGCGATGCGCCTGGCCGGGCGCAAGACAGCGCAGAAGCGCTTCTGCTCATCGCTGGTGGTGCCCCATTACGTGCGCTATTACGAGTCGGTGCTGGGGAATGCGGGCTGAGCTGAAGGTTGTCCCCTGCCGAAGCGCACTATCCGCAGGCTACTGATCGGATAGCGGGTCACGGCGATCAAACAACGCCTCCAAGTCCTCCAGATGCGGTCGTGATCCGCAGCGCAACCAGGCCAGATTTCGTCCTGTAAATTCCGCGCGGTATAATTCTGTCTGAAGCGGGAGTAGTTCAGTGGCAGAACGTCAGCTTCCCAAGCTGAATGTCGCCGGTTCGATCCCGGTCTCCCGCTCCAATCAAGCACCGGCCTTCCATGGAATCCAGCTTGCTTGCTCGCCTTTGATCTGAAGCAGTTTCCGGGCGCGGAGAAAACTGCGGTCATCCGAAGAATCCAAGCGGCGCAGGGAGCGGCTTGTAATGTTTGGTGCGAAAGGGGGGACTCGAACCCCCATGGATTGCTCCGCCAGATCCTAAGTCTGGTGCGTCTGCCAATTCCGCCACTTTCGCATCCCTTGTCAATTTACCATGGAGGCGGACAACGAGCGTCCAAAGCGGCTGCGAATTCGCGCTTTCCGCGCCATCCCCTGCCCAAACGGGTTAATCTGGAAAGACTATGAGTCCTACCGCGCAGCAGCCGCAAATGACCCTCGTCCAAACCCCCGACTACCGCGAGTCGTACGCCAACAGCGTGCAGGTTCGCGTCAGCGTTTGGGACTTCCAACTGGTCTTCGGCCTGGCCTCCAGCGAAGCCCCCGACCAGATCACGATCCGCAACCATCAGGCCATCTTCCTCAGCCCGCAGCAGGCCAAGGCCCTGTGGAATATGCTGGGGCAGAACCTGGCCCAGTACGAACATGCCTTCGGCGCACTCAACCTGGAGCCGCAGAGCCACAGCTTTCCCATGGGGCCGATCAACTAGGGACCAGTAACCAGGGAATTGGGAATAGGGAATAGGGAATAGGGAACAGCCGATAGCTTCCAGCTGCACCGTGTCCCTCCCTTTCCGCTTTTTTCCGCGGAAAGGGTGGAAAACCACGAACCCCCTATGCCCTTATTATCAGGAGTGATTCTTTGCGCTGGAAGATTCTCAAGCAACCGCGACTCGACGCACCCCTGCCTGCCTGGATGATCTTCACGGCGATCTTCGCGGCGCTCGGCTTGAGCCACCTGACCCTGCTCAAGCTGCCCTACTACTGGGACGAGGCCGGCTACTACATCCCGGCGGCCTGGGACTTCTTCCGCACCGGCTCACTGATCCCCATCACCACGCTGAGCAACGCCCATCCGCCGTTTCCCAGCATCTACCTGGCGCTCTGCTGGAAGCTCTTCGGCTATTGCCCGCTGGTCACGCGTCTGGCCGTGCTGGGAGCCGCGGCACTCGGCCTCACGGCGGTCGGGCGGCTGGCCATGCGTCTGGTGGGCGTGCCCACCGTCGCCTGCTGGACCGTGGCGCTCACCGCGCTCTACCCCGTCTGGTTCGCCCAAAGCTCGCTGGCCCACGCCGATATCTTCGCCGCCGCCTGCACGCTGTGGGGGCTGGCCTGCGCGCTGCCTGCACAGGATCGCGTGCCGCACCGCAAGCCCTGGGCCGCCGCGCTGTGGTTTGCCGCCGCAGCGCTCTGCAAGGAGACGGCCATCGTCATCCCGGTCGCCCTGGCTGCCGTCAGCCTCTTTGAAAGCTGCCGCGCGCCTGGAATGGCCCGCGTCCGGCTGCGACGCGAGGCCGCATGGCTCGCCGGTTGCGTTCTCCCCCTGGCCGCCTGGTTCGCCTACCACCGCTCAAAGACCGGCTTCCTCTTCGGCAATCCCGAGTTCCTGCGTTACAACGCACAGGCCAACCTGGAGCCGTTGCGCTTTCTGGCCGCCTTCGGCCACCGCATCCTGCATCTGACCGCGCACATGAACCTCTTTGTCCCGGTGCTGATGACCCTGGCCGCGCTGCTGCTGGAGCCGCGTAGAGACAGGAGTCAGGGGTCAGGGGTCAGGGATCAGGGATCAGCCAACGGAATTGACGCCGCCGGTCAGGCTCGCCCCGGCATCGCCCCTGACGCGCTGCGCCGCATTCTTCTTCTGCTGATGGTAAACGCGCTGCTCTTCAGCTTCCTGGGCGGAGCGCTGCTGACGCGCTACCTGCTGCCGATGTACCCGCTGGTGCTGCTGGTGGCCGTCTCCACCTTTTATCGCCGCGTGCCTTGGTGGCAGGGGCTGGCCGCCTTCTGCGCCGCGGCCTTCGTGGTGGGTATCTTCATCAATCCGCCCTATGGCTTTGCCCCGGAAGACAATCTGGACTACGCGCGCGTGATCCGCCTCCACCAGGCCGGGATCGCTCAACTTGAACAGCGCTACCCCGGCGCGACGGTGCTCTCCGCCTGGCCGGTCACCGACGAGCTGACCCGCCCGGAGCTGGGCTACCTGAAGCAGCCATTTTCAGTAGCTCCCATCGAGGACTTCTCCGCCGCCCAGATTGCCCGTGCCGCTCAGGAGCCGGAGAACTTTTCCGCCGCGCTGGTCTTCAGCACCAAGGCCGATCCGTCTTCGCCAATCTTCACGCTGGGGCAGGCGAGCAAGGCGATGGACGAGCGCTACTTCGGCCTCCACCACGACCTGAAGCCCGAAGAGATCGCGCTCGAACTCCACGGCACGCTGGTCTGGAAGCAGGAAGACCACGGGCAATGGATTGCGCTGATTCGGTTTAATCGGCAGCTTGAGGCGCGGGCGGAATAGACGAGGAGAATCCTGGGTTGTATGCGTTCAACTGTTTTGAAGCGTCGCTCGAATCGTACGCAGGTCCAGAAACATCTTCTGCGGTCCATTCTCGCCCGCACCATCAATCGGAACAAATCCATACTTCGCATACCAGCTGATCTTGTCACGGTAGGCGTCGGTAACCATGCAGCGGCAGCCGATCTCATCCGCAACCTGCAAGGAAATTCTGAACGCCTCGGCCAACAGTGCCCGTCCCATTCCACGGCCCGCAAAGCGCTTGTCCACAGCCAGACGTGCCAGCAGGATTAGCGGGAGATCGTAGGATGGAAGCCCGCGCACCAGCTTCTTCGGCAGGCGGTCGCGCGGAATGCTGGACGCCGCCAGCGTGAAATAGCCCAGCACCGTTCCCGGCGCGGCTTCATCCACCGCGACATAGCTCACGCCGATGGAACTCTTCTGTTGATTGATCCAAGCGTGGCGGCGCAGGTAGTTGTTCAGCGGCTCATCGCCGCAATCAAAGCCTTCTGTGGCGTCGAATTCTTCCAGGCGGCGAATGGTGACAGCCAACTCAACCCCTCATTGCCCGAATCAGCGCTTCAGTCGGGCGAGCCGGTTGGCCAAGGGCGAGTTCAGCCAGACTTTCGATCTCCCGCTCGCTCCAGTGAAGATCGACCCGCGGCAGATCCACATCGGGCGCTACGCGCTCCAAGCGTGGAAAGAGCAGAATCTTCCGTTCCCCGCTGGCACTTTCGCTCACAATGCGGTGGCCGCGCTTGCGCTCTAAGACCGCCCAGCGGAAGAGGGTCAGAGCGTCCACCAGGAACTCCGAATTGCTGGTCAGTTGCAGTTCCGCCTTGAGCGCGCGCAAACTGCTGTCTTCCGACGGCGCGAGATCCGCTTGAAACTTCGATTTCCGCGGACGCTGCGGGGTGGGATTCGGTTTGGATTTGGCCGCGAGCGTCATAGGATTCACCTGACTCGATTCTACACTCGATTAGGGAGTGAGATTCGAGTCAGAATCGATTATTTCTGCATGACCTGGACGCTCGGCGACGGATCGGCCTGCGCGGCGCAGACGAACTTCGTCGCACTGATCACCGCGCAGCTTGCCGCTCCCTCAACGCCGTTGGCGACGAGGAAGGTTCCCGTGCCGGGAGCCGTTGTGTCCCAAGCGTAGTTGGCGCTCAGCGATTGATCCCAGGAGAGCACGCCCTGACTCGCACTGGTGAAGGCGCCGGTGATTGCGCCGCTGCCGCTCAGGTTGTACTCGCCCACGTAGCCGGTTGGAAGTATATTCAAGAGCGGCAGTTCGCCGAAGAGGTAATTGCCGGCCAGAGCCGCGTCGGTGAAGGCGGTCTGCGTCTGCGGCTCCAGCCAGCCGGAATCCAGGGAGCCATTGTCACCCACGCTCATTTCAACAGCGCTGTTGGTGTTGAAGAGGTAAAGATAGGTTGTGCCGCTGGCCGATGTGAAGGTAGCGCGGCCGGGATTGCTGGAGTCAAAGGTGAGAGCAATCGGGCCGCCGTTCGATTTCCCGGCCGTGTATGCGCCGCCATTGTTGGTGTAGCTCTGGTTGATCGTTATGTTGCCCGCGCAGTCACCTGAACCCTGAAAGACATTGGAATAAAAGCCCGACGGTGTGCCGGCGCCCGTGTTGAATTCGGCTCCGCGCGCGTAGAAAACGAATGGACCGCTGACGGTCGCGCCGGAGGTTGAGGCTTGCAGCTGAGCGCGCATCATGCCGGCCTGCTCGCCGTCATCCGAAGTGTTATCGAGAATGAACATACGGCTGGCATCGATGATGTAAACGGTGTAGCCGGTGGATGTGCCGGCGCCTTTGAGGGCGATGGTGAAGCGGCCCGTGGCGGGGTCCGGAGCAGTGTAGCTCCCGGTAAAGGGCGTAGTCTGGACGGTTGCACTGCCGCCCATGGCCGTGTCGAGATTGCCGCCAGTGATCTTTCCGCCGGAGGCGCTGAAGCGGCCCACCGTCGCCTTGAGGTTGCTGCTGTTGTTCTCGCCGTTGAGGCCATAGACAAAGCTCGAGCCGCTGATGGTGCTGGCGGCAAAGGCACTGGTTGTGGCCAGGTAGCAGTTGGCAGTGGCTTGCTGGCCGGAGGGCAATGCGCCCAGGTCATCGACTTCGACCATGCGGAAGTTCTGCGCCGGTTGCGCGGCGCTGGTGAGCGCAAGCGCCCAGTGCAAGGTCTGGATTCCCGCGGCCCCATCGGTCAGAATCGTGTGGGTGGACGCAAGGCCGTTCATGTCGGATTCGATGCTGTAGCTGCCAGTCATGATGCCGGAGGCCGAACCGATGTCATAGCTATTGGTGTCGAAGACGCCGCTGCTGAAGTGCCCCTGGCCGTCGGCCTGGAAGCTGGCCACTGTGGCCGAGCGGCTGTCGTCATCGTCGATGGATCCCTGAAGCAGGCAGGCATAGCTGCCGTTGAGGCTGCTGTCGTTGGCCCCGCTCGGGCCTGCGGCGACGTTGATGGTGAGGGTGACCGGGCCGGCGGTAGAGCCGACGGTATCTTGTACGGAGGCTTGGAATGTGATCGCGCCCGTAGAGAGAGGCGTTCCGGTGATGATCAGCGTGCTGTTGCTCGAATTGAAATAGGACAGGCTGCTCGGGAGGCCCGTGACCGTCCAGGTGTATCCAGGCGCGCCGCCCGTGACACTGATCGGCCCGGAGTAGGCGTTGCCGGCGGTTCCGGAGGGCAGCGTGGTGGTGGTGATTCTGAGCGCCGGATAGATGGCAAAGGCGGCCGGAGGCGATGTGCCTGCCGCCGTGGTGACCGTGACACTGGCCGTGCCGGCGCTGGCGATCAAGCTGGCGGGAACCGCGGCCGTCAGTTGTGTCGAGCTCACGTAGGTCGTCGTCAAGGCGGTCGATCCCAATTTCGAGGCAGTGGCCGAAGTAAAGTACGCTCCGTTGATGGTGAGCGTGAAACCGGCGCCGCCCACCGTGGTCACACTAGGAGTGAGGCCGCTGATGGCCGGCAGCGCCGCATTGATGGTGAAGGCGGCCGAAGCCGATGTGCCTGCCGCCGTGGTAACTGTGATGCCGCCCGTGCCGGAGAACTGGATCAGAGAGGCTGAGACAGAAGCCCTCAGTTGCGTTGGGCTGACGTAGATCGTATCCAGAGGAGTTGTGCCCCACATAGCGGTCGAAGCTGTGGTAAAGACCTTGCCCGTGATGGTGAGCATGAACCCGGCGCCGCCGGCAGTGACCGAAGAGGGACTCAGGCTGGAGATGGCTGGCGTAGCCGGATTGATGGTGATGTTGGTCGAATTCGACCAGCCCTGACCGCTGACGTAGACTTGAACACTGGCCGTGCCGGCCGTGGCGATCAGGTAGTTCGGGACTTGGATCGACAACTGCGTTGCGCTGACCCAGGTTAATGGAAGCCAGGTTGTCGCAATCCTGACTTGGGAGTTTGAGGGGAAGTTGGTTCCGTTGATTGTCATCGTGAAGGTCGCGCTGCCGGCCGCAACCGAATTCGGGCTCAGGCTGGTAATCACGGGCGGCGGCTGTGAAATGGTGAAGGTGAACGGAGCCGATGCCCCCCCCGCAGTCGTCACCGTCACGCTCACCTTGCCGGCGGTTGCAACCAGGTTGGCAGGGATCATAACCGGGAACGCTCCTCCCACGAGGGGCGCGGTCAGAGGCGTAGCTCCAAAATTCGCGACCATTGACGAGGTGAAGTTAGTTCCGTAGATGTTCAGCGTGAAGGCGCCAAAGCCGGCGGGAACTTGAGTCATACCCAGGGAGGTGATGATTGGCGGCGCCGGGTTGACAGTGAAGGTGACGCCGGATGAAGTTCCACCGGCAGTGACGACCGAGATGCTGGCCGTGCAGGGATTAACGATGAGGCTGGCAGGAACCGCTGCCGTGAGTTGAGTGGAACTCACGTAAGTTGTCGTCAGAGCAGTGCCGTTCCACCTCACCACTGTCAGTCTGGCTCCGGGGAGAAAATTGGTTCCATTGATGGTCAGCGTGAAGGCTGCACTTTTGGCAACCGTCGAAGTGGAACTCAGGCTGGTGATGGTGGGCGGGGGCGGATTAATGGTGAACGTTGCGCCAGCGGAAGTTCCGCTTACATTGCTGACAGTGATGCTGGCTGTGCCGGCGGTGGCAATCAGGCTGGCCGGGACGGCTGCTGTCAACTTCGTGGCGCTGACATAAGTTATAGCCAGCGCGGTTGTGCCCCACTTAGAGGCTGTAGTCGCAGTGAAGTTCGTTCCGTTGATGGTCAGCGTGAAGGCTGCGCTGCCGGCGACTGCCGTAGTGGGACTCAGGCTGGTGATAGTGGGCGGCGGCGGATTGACGGTGAACGTTGCGCCAGCGGAAGTTCCGCTTACATTGCTGACTGTGACGCTGGCTGTGCCGGTGGTGGCAATCAGGCTGGCCGGGATGGCTGCTGTCAACTGGGTGGCGCTGATGAAGGTTGTAGCTAGAGCGGTTGCGCCCCACGAAGAGGTCGTAGTCGCGGTGAAGTTCGTTCCGTTGATGGTGAGCGTGAAGGCTGCGGAGCCGGCTACTTCCGTAGTTGGATTCAGACTGGTGATGGAGGGCGGCGAACTGACGGATAACGCTAAGGCGGCCTTGGAGGCGCCGACGAAGGTCGTCGTGAGCGAATCGGATGACAAGTTCGAATTCGAGGATGGGGAAGGAGCGGATGTGGGTGCGGCGGTCAGGAGAGAAGCGATTGGGGAAGGATTCGTGCCGCTGATGGGCGGCGTGAGGACAGCGCCGCCAGTGGATCCCATAGCCGGAGTCACGCCGGTGACCGCATTCGGGGGAGCAGACGAATAGATGGTGTGCGCAACTCCTGGCGCAACTGCCGAAGCCGGACTCAGGCCGAGGATCGCGGCCGGCGGCGGATTGATGGTAAAGGTTGCGCAGGAGGAGGCGTCGCCGTCCGTGCTGACCGCGACGCAAATCGCATCGGCGCTGGCGGCCAGGCTGGCGGGGATGGAGGCCGTGAGCTCCGTTTCACTCTCATAGGTGGTAGCCAGCGCGGTTGTGCCCCAGGTTGCGTTTGAGGCGGCGGTGAAGTTCGTTCCGGTGATGGTCAGCGTGAAAGCCGCGCTGCCGGCTATTGCCGTAGCCGGACTCAGACTGCCGATCGAGGGAGCCGCGGCCAACGCTGCCGGCGTCCATGCCAATGCCAGGATTACCGAAAAGGCTACAATCGACCAACGTTTGAACGAACGCGCGCTTTGCATTTGAAACCACCTCTGTCGAGTGAAACTGTCTTTCTCTCGCCATCCCCTGCCAAATGGCTGTACCGTGCGTAGCGAATAAGTGCTTGAACGGACCGTTTGCAGAGCGGTCATGCGATGGGCCGCCTGGATATGAAATCGTCAAGACTGAAGGGAACGAAAGGTTACTTTTGTATAAATTTTTGCAAACCCCGTGGGGGTTCAAATTCGAAGACTTGGAGCGGAGTTTTTCAGTCTATGTTGGAGTTTTCTAATTTTCTGGAACCCAATTCTGCACAGTGCCCTGCCCCTCTGCTCTGCTCCTCACCCCCTCAACCGGCCGCTCGCGGGCCGACAGCCTATAATCAGCGTGTCGTGCAACCATTTTTTTCATATCGTTCTGGCCGGGTTCGGCTCTTTCTGGGACTGGCGCTTCTGCCGGCCCTCGCAATTGCGGTCTGTGCTGCTGCCCAAACGGTTACCGAGGCTGGACGCAACGCAGCCGGCACCGCGGGCGGCCGCATCCTGCTGGTGCTGCCTTTTGACAACCGCACCGGCCAACCCAGCCTGGAGTGGATTCGCGAGGCCTCGGCGGAGATACTGACCAGCCGTCTGGCCTCTGCGGGGTTCGCTCCCATGAGCCGCGCGGACCGCCGTTATGCACTGGATCACCTGGGGCTGCCGCAGAGCTTTCACCCCTCGCGCGCCACTTCGCTCAAGCTGGCCGAAACCCTGGACGCTGATTCGATCATTGTGGGCAGCTACGTGACCGACGGCGCCGGCATTGTGGCCGAGGCGCAACTGGTGGATGTGCCCCATCTGCGCATGAGCGAGGCGGTCACCGCCCGCGGCGAGATGCGCTCGCTGATCGCGGTCTTCGATTCGCTGGCCTGGAAGCTGACCCGGCAGCTCGACCCCGGCTTCAAAGTCTCTGAAGAGACCTTTGTGGCCGCCGATTCCGGCCTGCGCCTGGACGCCTTTGAGCAGTACATTCGCGGCATCACCGAGCCCGATCAGCAGGAGCGTCTGCGCCATCTGAATCAGTCGGTCGCGCTCAGCCCGGAGTTCTCGCCGGCCTGGATGGCGCTGGGCCGCGAGGAATACGCCGGCAAGCAGTACGAGCAGGCGGCAGAGGCCTTCGCCAAGGTGGGGGGCGCCGGCGCCGACGCTCTTGAGGCCGGCTTCTACCGTGGCCTCTCGCTGCTCTTCTCCGGCGACTACCCCCATGCCCAGGAGGCCTTTGCCGGTGTGGCCCGCGAGCTGCCGCTCGCCGAGGTTCTGAATAATGAGGGAATCGCGCTCGCCCGCCAGGCCAAGGACGGCATTCCGCTCTTCCGCCAGGCGATGGCCGCCGATCCCAATGAGGCCGACTACCACTTCAACCTGGCCGTCAGCCTCAAGCGCCACGGCGACAAAGCCGAAGCCCTGACCGAGCTGGCCCAGTGCCTGCGATTGCATCCCAATGACAGCGAGGCCAAGGCGGCGCAGAGAGCCTGGACAAAGCCGGAGAAGCTCGGGACGGCGAAGCCCATCCCTGCCAAGCCGGGGACGGCCCCGGTTGCCCAGCCAGCAGCGGTCGCTCCGGTCGAGGCGGGAGGCCTGGACGAGGACGCCAAAGCCGATCCGCTGGAGCGCATCGAGCGCGGTTTTGACGCTGTAGCCTTTCACCAGGCCGCTCTCATGGTCGAGCAGGTGGATGCCTCGCGCATGGACCAGCTTGCGCCGCGAGAGCGGGCGCAAAAGCTCTCCGCCCAGGCGCATGAGTACCTGGATCACGGCTTGCTGCTGGAAGCCGAACGGCTCTATCAGGCCGCCGTGGCCGTAGACCCCAAGTCCGCCGCGATCCACGCCGGCCTCGCCGAGGTTCACGAGCGCGCCGGCGACGCCAAGGCTGCCCGCAAGGAAGCCGTTACCTCGCTGGAACTGATGCCGTCGGTGGATGCGTACCTGGTCATGGTCCGCCTGGAGATTGCGGCCAGCCATTTCTACGAAGCGCAACAGCACTTGACCGCGGCCCTGCAAATCGACCCGCAGAACAAGGCGGCGCTGGAGCTGCGCAAGCAGATCGAGGCCCTGGACGGAATGAAGAAGTAGGGTGGTTTCCGCCCTAACCGCAATATATACGCGGTGAGGGTGGGGCACTCAGCGAGAAGAAATAACGTGGTTTCCCACCCTTGTATCTTGCGAAATGAGGCGTGAGGATGGGGCACGGAGCAGTTGGGGCAGAACTAAAATCGCGTTGAAGGAGCAAACCATGGTTCAGCAGCCATGCAGGTTCGCCGTTCGTGTTGGTTTGGTTTGGGCAGCAGCGCTTTTCGCCTGCGGGTTGGCCGTTCCCGCCCGTGCCCAGCAGCCGCAAGTGGACAAATTTGTCCTCGCCGACACCATCCAGCCTGTAACGCAGGGCGAACTCGACCGGGCCATCCAGAGAGCCAATGCCGACGGCGCGCGCGCCCTGCTGATTGAGCTGGACACGCCCGGCGGGCTGCTCGACTCAACGCGCACCATGGCCGGCGCGATCCTCTCCTCGCGAGTTCCGGTCATCGTCTACGTGGCTCCGGCGGGGGCGCGCGCCGGGTCAGCGGGTTTTTTCCTGCTGGAATCGGCCGACATCGCCGCCATGGCTCCCGGCACCAACGCCGGAGCGGCCCATCCGGTGATCGAGATGGGTCCCCAGCCCGACGCGACGATGATGCAGAAGATCGAGAACGACGCGGAAGCCTTTCTGCGCTCCTACGTGACAAAACGTAACAGGAACGCCGAGGCCGCGGAGGCCGCCGTCCACTCGTCGCACTCCTATACCGCCCAGGAGGCGCTGGACCAGCACCTGATCGACCTGACCGCCTCGAACGATTGGGAGTTGCTGCGCGCCCTTGATGGCCGCGAGATCACCCGCATGGACGGCAATAAGCTGGTGCTCCATCTGGCCGGCGTACGCATTGAAGACTTCAAGCCCACGCTGCGCGAAGAACTGCTCGGCTGGCTGGTCAATCCCAACATCGCGCTGCTCTTCGGGGTCTGTGGCGCGCTGCTGATTTATCTGGAGTTCAACACGCCCGGCACCATTGTCCCCGGCGCGCTGGGCACGCTGATGCTGCTGCTGGCCATCTTCGCGCTCGACCTGCTGCCGATTCGCTTCACCTCGGTTTTGCTGCTGATTGCGGCGCTGGTGCTGCTGCTGCTGGAGGCCAAGTTCGGCGGCCACGGCGCGCTGGCCATCGCGGGGATTGTCTGCCTGACCTTCGGGACTCTTACATTAGTAGCCGCGCCGATCCCGGAGATGGCCATCAGCCCCTGGGTCGCCGGAGCGGTCAGCGTAGCCTTCGCATTGATCACACTCGTTCTTATTCGACTCGCTTTTCGCGCACGGCGGTCAAAATCGCACCTCGGCCCGTCGGCGCTGGTGGGCAGACTGGCCTCGGCGATGGAGCCGATCAACCCCAAAGGTCACGGGTCCGAAGGCCATGTGCTGGTCGAGGGCGAAATCTGGCAAGCCGTGGCCAGCGAACCCGTGCCGGCCGGGGCGGTGCTGCGCGTCGTGGACTTGGAAAACTATCTTCTGCACGTAGAGCCGGCCGCGCCGCAAAAACCAGGAACAATCGGAAGATAACCCAATTGGAGTACAATTCGGTCGTAAGTGAGGGAATTCCAATGCCTGATTTCTTTACCGCGCTACTGATCGTTTGCGCCATCGTCGTCCTCTACATTCTCAACTGCATCAAGATTCTCCGCGAGTACGAGCGCGGCGTGATCTTCACCCTGGGCCGCGTCTCGCCACAGCCCTACGGGCCGGGCATCATCTTTGTCTTCAAGCCAATACAACAGATGGTGCGCATCTCGCTGCGCCAGGACGTGCTCGAAGTTCCGCCCCAGGACGTGATCACCCGCGACAACGTCACCATCAAGGTCAACGCGGTGGTCACGCTCTACGTGGTCAACCCCAACGACGCCGCCATCAAGGTGGCCAACTACGTCTACCAGACCTCACAACTGGCGCAAACCACGCTGCGCACGGTGCTGGGCGAGGTGGAGCTGGACGAACTGCTCAGCCATCGCGACAAGCTGAATGTGCGCATCCAGTCCATCATGGACCAGCGCACCGAACCCTTCGGCGTGAAGGTCATCTCGGTGGAAGTGAAGCAGGTGGACCTGCCCGATCAGATGCAGCGCGCCATGGCCAAGCAGGCCGAGGCGGAGCGCGAAAAGCGCGCCAAGGTCATCCACGCCGAGGGCGAATTCAGCGCCGCCCAGAAACTGGTGGACGCCGCCACACTGATGGCCACGCAGCCGATGACCTTGCAGTTGCGCTATTTGCAAACTCTCTCCGACATCGGCGTCGAGAAGAACACCACCATCGTCTTCCCACTGCCCCTGGAGATGATGACGCTCTTCAACAAACTCAGCGGCATAACGACCCCGCCCAAGCTGGAGGCGGAAAAGAAGTAGGCGTTGATTCGCCCCAGGCTCTCATCCGCCGGTTTATTGCTGGCGGATGGGTGTCTTCCGCTCGAAGAGTGTGAGGCGTTGGTTGAGGCTTTCGGCCAGCGGCGCGTTGCCTTGGCGAGCGGCCAGATCGGCGGCGCGCTGTTCCGTTTCCGTGGCCTGGCCGTAGCGGCCGGTTTCAGCATAGGCCGCGGCCAGCGTGCCCAGTACCACCGGCTCGCGCGCCGAGGTTAGCTTGACGGCGTGTTCAGCCAGTGAGACGGCCTCACTTCCGTTGCGCAGAGCCGCCTCCGGCGCGGTTGCCAGCACCCAGGCGATTTCATTCAGCACCTGCACATTGTCCGGCTCTTTCAGCAGCGCCTGCCGCCAGTGCGCGAGGCCCTCCGCGCGCCGTCCCTTCATCGCCAGAGCCACGCCCAGGTAATAGTGCGCCTCCACCAGGCTGGGTGAGAGCTGCAAGGCCCGCTCGAAATTCGTAATGGCTTCGTCTGTCTGGCTTGTTTCGCCCAGGGCTTGCCCCAGGTAATTGTGGAACGCCGCGCTCTTCGGCGCAAGTTCGACTGCCTTCCGCAGGTGCGGAATAGCCTCATCCGGATGGTCCTTGGAGAGCAGCGCATGGCCCAGGTTGCCCTCCGCGGAGGCGTAGGCGGGGTCCAGTTCGGCCGCCTTGCTGAAATCCGCAATGGCTTCGTCGAGATTGCCCTGCATGGCCAGCGCCTGGCCGAGGTTGTTGTAGGCGTGGGCGTACCGGGGATCGCTCTCGATGGCCTGGCGATAGTGCTGCACGGCCTCATCGAGGCGGCCCTGGGAGGCAAGCGCGTAGCCCAGGTTGTTGTGCGCCTCGGCGTACTCGGGATTGATGGCGACAGCATCCTCGAGCTGCTCGATGGCTTCGGGCAGGCGGTGTTCTTCCAGCAGCGCGCGGCCCAGATTGTTGCGCGCCTCGGCATAGCCCGGATTCTCGTCCAGCGCCTGGCGGTAATGATCGATGGCTTCATTGGAACGGCCCGCGCCGGCCAGCGCGATGGCCAGATTATTGTGCGCCTCCGGGTAATGGGGCTTGATCAGGACAGCCTTCTGGAGCTGGGCGATGGCGTCCGTGGTTTTGCCTGCGCGGGCCAGCGTCTGGCCGTAGTTGTTGCGGGCGCGGGCGTCCTCCGGGCTCATTGCGATGGCTTTGGCCCACTCGGGCAGCGCGGCGGCGAGCTGGCCCTTCTTGGCCAGCTCCGCGGCCACATCGTATTGCTTGTAAAAATCCACCGCCGGCGTGGCGATGTGTTCGATGCCGCTGGGGTCCATGTTGACGAACTCCGGAATGTTCACCGCGCGATTGGCGGCGGTGGAGTTCTCAATCAGGATGGCGGGCGTGTCGTGGCCCTCGGCGTCGATATGGGTGAGGAACATCTGCGTGTAGGGCGAGCGGCTCTTGGAGGAAAAGACCAGCCAGCGTCCGTTGGGCGAGAAGCTGTGCCAGGAGTTCATCAGCGCCGTGTTGCAGGTCATGCGCCGGGCCTCGCCGCCCGTGGCCGGAACGATGTAGAGCTGGCTGTCGGGACGCATCAACTGGCCGTTGTGAGCCTGCACAAAGACCATCCACTTGCCGTCCGGCGATATCTTGGCAAAGCTGTTGCTCATGCCGTTCTCTGAGGCGCCGGCGATGGGTTCCGCCTTGCCTCCCAGGCCGTGATTGAAGGGGATGCGGTAAAGGCCGTACTGAATCGCAACCTCCGTGGGGTCGTTGGCGTAGGCGGCCAGCTTGCCGTCGGCGCGGTAGGGATCCCTGGCCTCGGCGCGGGCAAAGACAAGGTACTTGCCGTCAGGGCTCCAGACGGCGCTGGCCTGCACAAAACGGGGATCGTCGGCGCCGGGCAGCGGCTGAAATTTTTTGGTCTCGCGGTCATACCAGGCCAGGATGCCGCGCGTCGGATAGAAGACTTGCAGGAAGCGATAGTCCTTGAAGTTGGCTACGTAATAGAACGACGAGCTTTTGCTTCCCGGCGGCCGGATGGTGGTGACCACATAGCGGCCATCGGGCGAGACCTGGGACATGAAGCCGACGCGGACCGGGCTGCCCGATTCCGTGGGAAATGAGGACCAGGAGATCACGTCCTGGTTGCGAATCGTCATCTGCTTGGCGACCGGGACAAGCGTGTATAGCCCCTTATCGTTCTGCGGACCATCCAGATCGAGGCCCAGCGTCTTGCCGTTGGCAGCGAAGGAGTGGCAGTTGGCGCAGGAATGAAGGTCGGTCATCACCACATGGCTTCCGGTCTCCGCCACATTGCGCATGCGCCATTCGATCAGCGGGATCGCGCTCGATGCCAGCGGCTTGATGAATCCCTTTTCCGTCTCCGAGGGCATCAGCGGCACGTCGCGATAGAAGATCGGCGCGCCCACCGGGTCGGTCGAAATGCTCAGCTTCATGCTGCTGCTGGAGACCGGCGTTGCCCCGCTTCCGGATGCAAAGCCGCGTATGGTAATGGTGGCGGCAGCGGCGACCGCGTGCTGTCGGATGGCGGCCCAGGTTGCGGCGTCGGGCTTGAAGGTGTGCGCGGCGGCCTGCTCGGGGGTCAGTTCGGGCGGCTTGTTGGTGTCGGCAACGGCGCGCGGATCGATTGCGCCGATGCGCATCAGCTCGCCCTTCGACAAGACCAGGAGGGGCGCGGTACCGTCCGCGAAGGAGATTTCAATCTGCCAGGAGCCGGCACTGGGCGCAGAGTCGCGCCACTGAAACGTCGGAGGGGCCATGTCGGGCGGGAAGACCGAGCCGTCGAGGGGATAGTCGATAGCGATGCGAGCCGGCTCGTTCTGCGCATTCACACCTCGGATGCCCCGTCCCGCAAGCAGGCCGGCCGCGAGAAGAATGCCCGCCGCCAGGGTTGCAACAATTTTCCTGTTCATCCCGTAGACTCCCGCCAGATTCGTCTTCCGCTTCCCCGGCTCCGCGTCAGTATACTACCGGCCGCCTTCATTTTGGTGTCCGTTGCCCTCCCCGCTCTCCCGTTGGTTAGACTTGAAGAGAGACCATTCCGGGAGCCGCCTTGCACACTCCGACAGAAGAACGCATCATCCGTCCGGCCAAGAACATTTACGGCAGCCTGCGCCTGCCCGGCGACAAATCCATCAGCCACCGCTACGGAATGCTGGCGGCCTTTGCCGAAGGCACGTCGCGCTTCACGAATTTTTCCACCGGGGCCGATTGCGCCTCGACGCTCGCCTGCATGGAAGCGCTGGGCGCGAAGGTTCGCCGCCTCGAAGATGACTCGGTGGAAGTGACCGGCGTGGGCGGACGCGTGACGCCGTGCGACCAGCCGCTGGACTGCGGCAACTCCGGCTCGACGATGCGCATGATCAGCGGTTTGCTAGCGCCGCAAGAGGGACGTTTCACGCTGGTCGGCGACGACTCGCTCTCGCGCCGCCCGATGGAGCGGATTCGCAAGCCGCTTGAAGAGATGGGCGCGCGCCTCACGCTTACCGAGGGCCATGCGCCGCTGACCATCGAAGGCTGCGCGTTGCGGGCCATCGACTACGCCACTCCGGTGCCCAGCGCGCAGGTGAAGACCTGCATCCTGCTGGCCGGCTTGCAGACAGCGGGCACGACCACGGTGCGCGAGGCAGTGCGCACCCGCGACCACAGCGAGCTGGCTTTGAGAGCCTTCGGCGCAACGGTCGGGCGCTCTCTGGACTCGGTTTCGATTACTGGGCCGCAGAAGCTGCGCGCCATCGACGCTGCCGTTCCCGGCGACATTTCTTCGGCGGCGTTCTTTCTCTGCGCGGCGGCGTTGTTTTCCGGCTCCAGCCTGGTGCTCGACTCGCTTGGCCTGAACCCCACGCGCGCCGCGCTGCTGGACGTGCTGACGGCTCTGGGGGCGCGCATCTCTGTGCTCAATCTAGAGGAGAAGAACGCCGAGCTGGTGGGCACGGTGCAGGTCACAGCGCCGCCGGAAGGTCTTGGCTCGACCGCTGTCAGCGGCGCGCTGGCCGCACAACTGATCGACGAGCTGCCCGCGCTGGCCGCGATTGGCCCTTTCACCAGCGGCGGCATTCGCATCCGCGACGCTCGTGAACTGCGCGTGAAGGAGTCGGACCGGATCGCACTGGTGGTCAGGAATCTGCGAGCAATGGGCGCCGAGGTCGAGGAGTTCGAGGACGGCCTGGATGTGCCCGGCGGACAAACGCTGCACGGCGCAACGATTGACTCCGGCGGCGATCACCGCATCGCCATGGCCTTCAGCGTGGCAGCGTTGCGCGCCGAGGGGGAGACGCGCATTCAAGGCGCGGAATCGGTCGCCATCAGCTTTCCCGATTTCTTCAGTTTGCTGGATCTGGTGGCGGAACGCTGAGCAGTTGCAGAACCGTCTCTTCGATGCGGCGGCAGGCTTCGGGGAGCGCGGCAGACACTGCGGCGCTGAAGGCTTCGCCAAACTCGATTGAGCCTGCGCCGATGGTCAGCAATTGCGCGTTGCGTGGCACAGAATTGTAAAGATCACGGCTCAGCGCGAGCAGTTCCGCCGCGTTCTGATGATGGGTGTTGATGCCCTGCCCCGCGACGGCTGGCTCCAGGGGCTTCAGATGGAGTGATCCGGGGGCTGTATCGAGAGAGCAATCGATAAACAGAACCGATTGAGCGCGAGCAACGTCCTCGGCCAATTCGGGAGTCCATTGATGGTCGGCGATGACGCGCACGCCGGGCTGGTCTGAGAATCGCCGCTCCGCCCACTCGGCAAGCCAAAGCCCGACGCCGTCATCTCCGCGCATAGTGTTGCCGCAGGCGAGAATGAGGCATCGGGCTTGGGTCGAACTCATGGTTTCAGTTTAGCGGATGAGCTGGTCCACAACCTCGCCGTCGGCATTCACCATCGTCATTACCAGCGGCATCTGGCCGAAGGCGTGCGTGGAGCAACTGAGGCAGGGATCGAAGGCGCGGATCACGGCCTCGACGCGGTTGAGAGCGCCCGGGGTGAACTTTCCGTCCTTGACATAAGCTCTTGCGGATTGCAACACGCCGCGGTTCATCGCGTTGTTGTTATGGCCGGTGGCGACGACCAGGTTGGCCCAGGTGATCTTGCCGTTCTCGTCCACCTTATAGTGGTGATTCAGCGTGCCGCGCGGAGCCTCGATCTGGCCTGCTCCTTCGAGGCGGTTGACGCCGGCGGTAGCGCGCACGTGCTTGTCGAGGATGAGCGGATCAGTGAGGATGCGTTCGATATTCTCGACGCCGTAGAGGGCCTCGACCAGCCGCGCATGATGATAGTGGAAGGAACTCTCGATGGGTCCGGCGCTCATCTGCTTGAAGAGGGCCAGTTCCTTGTCGGCCTGCGGCGTTCCCATGGACTTGACGATGTTCAGCCGCGGCAGCGGGCCCACGCGATAGCTGCCCTGCGGGTAGCCGAGCGGCTTGTAGTAGACGAACTTGGTGTAGCTGTAGTTCTCAACCGCCTCGCCGATCACTTCGGTGAAGTGATGGGCGGTGATGCCGTCCTCGATGATCGCGCCTGTGGGATCGATCAGCCGCAGCGCGCCGTCGGTGAATTCAATCGACTCGTCCTCGTTAATCAGGCCCAGATAATTTGACGGAAAGTTGGCGAAGACCTCGATCTCCTGGCTGAAGGTGTCGGCGATCTGCTTGTAAGCGGTCAGCGCCAGCTCGACGTTGGCGTAGGCCTCGGGCAGCATGGCCAGAATCTCATCCCTGTGAGCGGATGTAAGCGGCTCGGTGACGCCGCCCGGCACAACCCATCCGGTATGAATGCGCTTGGTGCCCAACAGTTCGATGATGTGCTGGCCGAAGCGGCGCAGGCCGATGCCCGCCATGCCCAGGTCGGGCCGCGCGGCCGCAACGCCGAAGATGTTGCGCTTGACGGGATCCGACTCCATGCCTAGCAACAGATCAGGCGAGGAGAGATGGAAGAAGCTCAGCGCGTGCGACTGCACCATCTGGGCCATATTCAACATGCGCCGCAGTTGCGCGGCGGTATGCGGAATGCGCACCGCCATGATCGCCTCGCAGGCCTTGGCCGAGGCCAGCAGGTGCGAGACCGGGCAGATGCCGCAGATGCGCGCCATCAGGCTGGGCATCTCGTAAAACGGCCGGCCTTCGGAGAACTTCTCGAAGCCGCGCACCTGGGTGACGTGGAAGTGCGCGTCCTCCACCTGGCCCTGGCTGTCGAGCATGATGGTGATCTTGCCGTGGCCTTCGAGGCGCGTAACTGGATCGATGGTGATGGTCTGGGTCATAGAATGCTCCAAGTTTCTTCAACAAGCGCGGACGCCGGCACGACAGCCGGTCTGGAGACCGGCGCTACGTCAAGCTCCAAAACGGGTAAGGGCTGAAATATCCAGCGGCGCACCGGTGACCAGCGCGGTCAGCGCGGTGTAAAAGGTATCGGCCGAGGGCGGGCAGCCGGGCAAAAAGACGTCCACAGTGACGAACTCGTGGATGGGGCGGACAATCTTGAGCAGCTTGGGCACCACCACGCAGGGAATCTGCTGCTGCGCGTCGGCGTTCTCGATGTACGCACGGTCAAGGATCTTCTCGGGACCGATGGGATTGCGCATCGAGGGCACGTTGCCGGCCACGGCGCAATCGCCCATCGCGATCAGCATTTTGGAGTGGGCGCGCACCTTCTTGATCTTCACTTCGTCGTCCACCGAAGCTACCGCGCCCTCGACCAGGGCGATGTCCACCTCGTCGGGGAAGATCTTGGCGTCCACGATGGGACTGTAGACGATGTCGATCAGCTCCGCCAGCTTGAGGAGCCGCTCGTCCATGTCGAGAAAAGACATATGACAGCCGGAACAGCCGTCCAGCCACACTGTTGCCACTTTCAGTTTGCTCATTGCGCTTCCCTCATGAGGTTCAGGTAAGGCAGAAAATCCGGATACTTGGGGTGGTCGGAGCCGATCTTGCTCTTGTCGAAGAGAGCTCCGGTGGGGCAGCATTGCACGCACTTGCCGCAGCGGGTGCAAGCCGAGCTTCCCCAATCCTCGTGGAGATCGGTGATAACGATGGAGTCGATTCCGCGGCCCATTACATCCCAGATGTGCGCGCCTTCAATCTCCGCGCAGACCCGCACGCAGCGGCTGCATAGGATGCAGCGGTTGTGGTCCGCGGTAAAGCGTTCGTGCGAGGCATCCACGGTCAGCGCGGGGTTGCGGTAGGGCAGGTTGATGTGGGTCAAGCCCAGTTCCTGCGCCAGCGCCTGTAGCTCGCAATGGCCGTTGGACACGCAGACCGCGCAGATGTGATTGCGCTCGGCGAAGAGCAGCTCCAGAATCACGCGGCGATGCTTCTTGAGCCGCTCTGAGTTGGTGACGACCTCCATGCCTTCATGGATGTTGGCGACGCAGGCGGGCAACAGCTTATTGCTGCCCTTGATCTCCACCAGGCAGAGGCGGCAGGCGCCCACGTTGCTCAAGCCCTCCATATGGCAGAGTGTGGGAATGTTGATCTCGTTCTCCCGCGCCACTTCCAGAATGGTCTGGCCGGCGCGCGCGCTCAACTCCTGACCGTCGATGATGAGAGTTTTGACGCCCATGCTTTCGCTCATGCCAACACCTCCGCGGAAACAGCAACGGGCGCTTCGATATTGCAGACGCCGGCCGGACAGCGCTTATGCACTATGTGCTCGATGTACTCGTTGTGGAAATACTTGATCGTGCTCAGCACCGGATTGGGCGCCGTCATGCCCAGTCCGCACAGGCTGGTTTCCTTGATGGTCTCGCACAGGCTGATCAGCAGGTCCAGATCCTCCATGGTTCCCTTGCCTTCACAAATGCGGGTCAGCAGCGTGTGCATCTGCGCCGTGCCCGCGCGGCAGGGAATGCACTTGCCGCAGGATTCGGTTTTGCAGAACTCGACGAAGAACTTGGCTACGTTCACCATGCAGGAGGTATCATCCATCACGATCATGCCGCCCGAACCCATGATGGAGCCGACCGCCATCAGCGCATCGTAGCTGACGCCCAGGTCCAGCATCTCGGCGGGAATGCAGCCGCCGGAAGGTCCGCCGGTCTGCACTGCCTTGAAGGTGTGCCCGCCGGGTACGCCGCCGCCGATCACCTCGATGATCTCCCGCAGCTTGATGCCCATCGGCACTTCCACCAGGCCGGTGTTGGTGATTTTTCCAGTCAGCGCGAAGACCTTGGTTCCTTTGCTCCGCTCCGAACCCATATTGGCGAACCACTTGCCGCCGTTGCGCACGATGGGCGCGATGTTGGCGTAGGTCTCGACGTTGTTGAGCAGCGTCGGCTTGCCGAAGAGGCCACTGACCGCCGGATACGGAGGCCGCGTCCGCGGTGTGCCGCGCCGGCCCTCGATGGAGGCCAGCAGCGCCGTCTCCTCGCCGCAGACAAAGGCTCCCGCGCCGAGGCGAATCTCCACGTCAAAGCTGAAGGGCGTGTTGCAGATTCCGTTGCCCAGCAATCCCCGCCGCCGCGCCTCGCGGATGGCGGTTGTCAGCCGCGAAACGGCCACCGGATACTCGGCCCGGACATAGATGAAGCCCTTGCTTGCGCCCACAGCGTAGGCGGCAATGGCCATGCCTTCAATGACGCGATGCGGATCGCCTTCCATCACGCTGCGATCCATGAATGCGCCGGGATCGCCCTCGTCGCCGTTGCAGACCACGTACTTCAGCTCGCCCCCGGCCTTGGCCACCGTTCCCCATTTGAGCCCAGTTGGATAGCCGCCGCCGCCGCGCCCTCTGAGGCCGCTTTCGGTGATGCGATGAATCACGCCGTTGGGCGTCATCTCAGTCAGCGCCGTCAAGAGAGCCTTGTAGCCGTCGCGAGAGATGTAGTCGTCAATCTTCTCCGGATCGATGTGGCCGGCATTCTCCAGCACCACCCGCACCTGCCGGTCGAAGTGGTCGTTCAGGTCGCATTGCAGTTCAGGAACGGGCGCTCCGCCCAGGCTGGCCACAATCGCCTCGGCATTGTCGGCTTTTACATGGTGATACAGGTTCTCTTCGGGGTCCACGCGCACCAGCGGACCGCTGGAACACGGGCCCATGCAGCCGGTGCGGCGCACCAGGACGTTTTTGCCCGATGCTCCGGCAGCCTTTTCCAGCGCCTCCCGCAAACGGTCCGCGCCCTGGCTCATGCAGGCCAGGTCCATGCAGACATTCACTTCAAAATCGTATTTATCGTTCTCCTGGCAGACGCTTTTGGCAATCTGTTCGAGCTCTTCGATCGTCATTCCACCGCCCACCTTTCCAGTTGCTCGAGCATCGGCTCAGTGGCCATCTCGCCCGCCACCGCTCCGTCGCACAGCACCACCGGCGCGCGGCTGCACGCGCCCACGCAGCGGGCCGTCATCAGGCTGATCTGGCCGTCTGAAGTGGTCTGCCCAGGGGTAATCCCCAGGCGCTTCTCCGCCGCGGCGATCAGCTTGTCGGAACCCTTGATGTAGCAGGCCGTGCCGGCGCAGATGGTCATGGTGTGCTTGCCCGGCGGCTTCAGGCTGAAGTAGTGGTAAAACGTCACCACCCCGTAGGCCTGGCTCAGCGGCACGCGTAGCGAAAGGGCCACAAAGCGAATCGAGTCGTCGTCCAGGTAGCCAAAAGCGGATTGCACCGTGTGCAGCGTTTCAATCAGCGCATGACGGGCAAAGCCATTCTTGCGCATGGTGCCGTTCACGATCTTCCATCGTTTATCGTCGCTGGGCAGCGGCGGCGGTGTGAATGCTGGCACAAATCCTCCCGTTCACGGAACAGAATGCACAGCGATCGCTGCCGCGTCCGGCTCTGTGTCTAATTATCTTTTACGGCTCCGGGCCGGTTTGAATCGGTGACCACGGTCACTTGCAGTGGGAACCCATTCCATCCGGCGGCATGGGGAAAGAATCGTACTGGTTTGGATAATAAGATTGGCCAGCTCCCTCAGCAATGGAAGCTGGCCGCGTATGGCGTTCAAATTGTCCCGGTTCGACTCCGCTTAACGGGCCGGACTGAGCTGAATCTGGTAGTCGCGATAGTCGATGGTGACCACGGTCTGACCAAGGAGAAAGCTATCCGACACGGCTCGTGCCTGGGTAGCCATGGCAAAGCCGTTTACGCTGGCGTACCACCGCTTTACCTGGGCGGGTCCGGTGAAGATGGATGGACTTTGGGTTGCGCTTCCCTCAAGGAGAACAATCGATCCATCCCTGGCGTCCACCCACAAGGTTCCTTCGATCATATTGGTGGCCTTCCGCCGGGGAGTAATCGTCAGGGATAGGCATTCCCGCCCATTCAGCTGCTGAACGCCGCCGGGCTTGAGTTGCATCTCGTAATTTGCCGAAGTAATCCAGGAAGCTTCGCGGTTGCCGGGCAGATTGAATGTTTTCTCATGATCGAGAAGCGGTTCCATCACGTGATTTCTGATGAATTCCGAGCCGCTCTGCGAAAGAATGGTGTAGCTCTTGCCATTTTCCTTGCGGTACTCTGTTTTGACCGTCATTTCAGCCACAGGATGGGTTTCGTCGTGGTTTCTGTAGACGGCATAGTGTTCGGTGACGTTGTACCCTTCAATGCCATCAATCCGCGCTTTGACCGCCGCGTCAACGCCTCGAATCACCGCGGAAGCGTCCAGTTGCTGGGCCGCAGCTGCTTCGCTTCCAAGCACGGCCAGAACACAAATCGCCGCAACCGCCCCTGCCGCGCCCACTCGTCTGCTGCTCATCATGCTGAAACTCCCATCATTGCTCTCTTTCAGATTAACCTCATTCCGCCATTAGCCTGTGCTATATGAGACAAGGGGTGGGCTGCTTCATTGAGCCGAATGAGTGGCGATGCGCTATGCTGGTCTCCGGTGAGAGGCTTTCTCCTGATGGCGCAAACCCAGCCAAATCGAGTTCGGCGCTCGGCGCTGGTCCGCGGCGTGGTGCAGGGCGTTGGCTACCGTCCGTTTGTCTACCGGCTGGCCCTGGAGGAGGGCCTGGCGGGCTTTGTCGGCAACGACACCGGCGGGGTCACCATCGAGATCGAAGGGCCTGAAGAGCGCGTGGATGCCTTTCTCGGTCGCCTGCGCTCCGAGTCGCCGCCCCTGGCGCGCATCGACTCGGTCACGGTGCGCGAACTGACTGCGACCGGCGAAGTCCTTGCCGGACGGGCGGGATTCCAAATCATCGCCAGCGAGGTGAGAGGAAGTGTGAGTACCGGGATTCCGGCCGATGCGGCCACCTGCCCGGATTGCCTGCGCGAGCTGCTCTCGCCCCTCGACCGCCGCTACCGCTATCCCTTTCTGAACTGCACCAACTGCGGTCCGCGCTTCACCATCACCCGCAGCATCCCCTACGACCGCCCGCAAACCTCGATGGCGAAGTTCCCCATGTGCCCGGCCTGTCAGAGCGAGTACGACGACCCGCTGAACCGCCGCTTCCATGCCCAGCCGAATGCCTGCTGGGTGTGCGGGCCGCGCGTGTGGCTGGTGGACAGCGCTAACTTGCTAACTTGCGATTTCCGCGAAGCGGAAGCTAACTCGCTGCCTTTGTCAAAACCGCTCTTAACCGAGCATCAATCTTCATGGAAAGCAAAGGATACTTCAACCTCCAAGCAGGATGATCCAATCGACCAAACCATCCACCTCCTCCTCGCCGGCAAAATCGTCGCCATCAAAGGCATCGGCGGCTTTCACCTCAGCGTCGATGCAACCAGCCAGGCCGCGGTAATGCGCCTGCGCGAGCGCAAGCGCCGCTACGGAAAGCCGCTGGCGGTGATGGTGCGCGATCTTGATGCCGCGCGAGCAATCTGCGCGCTGACCGCCGAGGAAGAGTTGCTGCTCTCGACTCCCGCCCGTCCCATCGTTCTCGCGCGCCGCCGCGATGGCTGCGCCATCGCCGACGCCGTAGCGCCGGGGATTCCCTGGCTGGGCATCTTCCTTCCCTATGCGCCCCTCCAGCATCTGCTCTTTGCGGGTGCGCCCTTACCAGTCCGTGCCCCATCCATTCCGCGTTCTGTGCAGAATGGGTGGGATGCTACAAACCGGATCGATCAGTCAGGACTTCAAGCGCTGGTGATGACCTCCGCCAACCTCAGCGAAGAGCCGATCGCCATCGACAACGACGAAGCTCTGGCGCGCCTCGGAGCAATCGCCGACGCCTTTCTGATGCACGACCGCGAAATTCTTCAGCGTTGCGACGACTCGGTGGCCGCTGTGGTCGATGGCGCGCCGCAACTGTTCCGCAGAGCGCGCGGATTTGTGCCGCTGGGAGTGTCGCTGCCCTTTGATTCTCCGCCGCTTCTGGCCGTCGGCGGCCACTTGAAGAATGTCTTTGCGCTGGCGCGAGGAAAGTTTGTCTATCAGAGCCAGCACCTGGGCGATCTGGAAAACCTGACCGGCTTGGAGTTCTTTCGCGAGTCGCTCGACCACCTGATGCGCACCTTCGAGATTGAGCCGCAAGCTGTCGTCCACGATCTGCATTCGGGCTATCTCTCGACCACCTGGGCGCGGGAATGGGCGCGAGAACGCGGCCTCCCACTCATCGCGGTCCAGCATCATCATGCGCACATCGCCGGCTGCATGGCCGAGCATGGACTCACAGGCGAAGTGATCGGTCTCGCGCTCGACGGCACTGGCTACGGCAGCGATGGAATGATTTGGGGCGGCGAAGTGCTGATCGCCAAACTGGGCAGCTTCGAGCGCTTCGCGCACCTCGACTACGTGCCCATGCTGGGCGGCGAGGCAGCGATCAAGGAGCCGTGGCGCATGGCCTTCGCTTATCTGCGCGCGGTGGGTCTCGATCTGGAGTCCGCCGCATCGCAAGCGGGCGCAACGATGCAAGAGGCGCGGCTCCTCGATCGCATGTTCGAACGCAACGTGAACGCTCCGCTCACCTCGAGTCTGGGCCGGCTCTTCGATGCTGTAGCCGCTGTCGTGCTGAATCGCCGTGTTGTGGATTACGAAGCGCAGGCGGCGATTGAACTCGAAGGCATTGCAGTGGATGAGGCTGACGATGAAACAGGCTATGCTATGGAATTCGTTAGCGGCAATTGGGCTGCGCGCGAGTCGCTGCGCATCGTCGCCGCTCCATTGTGGCGCTCGCTGGTCGAGGACTTGCGCGCCAATGTGAGCAAGGCGTGCATCGCGGCGCGCTTTCATGCGGGAGTCGCGAATAGCTTTACACGAGCGGCTGTGCTTGCCCGATCTGCGACGGGCTTGAATCAGGTCGCGCTCAGCGGAGGCTGCCTGCACAACCGAAGGCTGGCGCGACTGCTGCGCATAAAGCTTGAGTCGGAAGGCTTCGCAGTCTTTCAGCATTGCAGCGTCAGCCCCGGCGATGGCGGCCTGAGTTACGGACAAATTGCAGTAGCGGCGGCGATGCTGAATCCGTTAGCCGGCAAGATGAACTAGCTGCTGCGCTTCCTCGCGCGGGCCCAGCAGGGATACGCGCGGGATGCGGCCGCGCACCATCGCTACCTCATCGCAGCGATGCAAACGCGGGCAGCTCTGGCAGTCCTTGAAGATCTTGTCGGGCAGATCGGACTTGTCTTCAACGGTGCGGAATCCATAGCGGAAAAAGAAGTCGGGGATGCGCGTGAAGAGGCAAATGGATTGAATGCCGTGCTCTTCGGCCTCTTCAATCAGCGCGGCCAGAATGCGGCTGCCCGCGCCCTTGCTCTTGGCTTCTGGCTTGACGACGATGGAGCGCACCTCGCACAGATGCGGCCCGTAAAAGTGCAGAGCGCCGCAGCCCAGGAAGACGCCGCCATCGGATTCGGCGACGGTGAAGTCGCGAATATTTTCGCAGATCTCCGCGAAGGCGCGCTTGAGCAGCGTGCCGTCGCCGGAAAGCGAATTCACCAGGTCGTAGACCTTCGAGGCGTCCTGCAGCAGGGCCTTACGCACCAGCATGAACAGCCTCCTGCTTCAGCGCGGCAATGCGGTCCGCCGCGGCGGCCAATGCCTCGCGCACGCGCTCCCTCGCGGTTCCTCCGGTCACGTTGTGGCAATCGAGCGTAGCCGTGAGCGTGACGGCGGCAAAGAAATCTTCCTTGAACTCTTCACCAAATTTCCGCAGTTCATCGAGCGAGAGCGCGTTGAGTTCAACGCCTTTTTCTAAACCATAACGAACAGCATTGCCGATCTTCTCGTGCGCGGTGCGGAAGGGAACGCCCTTGTGAACGAGGTACGTAGCCGCGGCCATCGCATTCAGGTAGCCCGACTGCGCCGCCTCGTTCATGCGCTCGCGATTGAACTGCAAAGCCGCCGTGAAGCGCGCCACCAGCCTGAGCATTTGCGGCACAAACTCGACGGCGAAAGCCGGCTCCTGGGTCTCCTGCATGTCCTTATTGTAGGCCAAAGGCAGGCCTTTAAGCAGCAGCGTGACGGCCTCGGCCGCGCCGTGAATGCGCCCAACTTTCGCGCGAATCAGTTCGGTGAGGTCGGGATTTTTCTTCTGCGGCATCGCGCTGGAGCCAGTCGAAAAGGCCTCGGGCGGCGTCACAAAATTAAATTCCGCTGTTGCAAAAAGCGTAATCTCCTCGGCAAAACGGCTCAGATGCAAACCAACAATGGTGAGCGCTTGCAAATACTCCAAAATAAAATCGCGGTCGCTGGTGGCGTCCATCGAGTTGGCCGTGGGCGCGTTGAAACCCAACTCGCGCGCAACCAGATCGCGGTCCAGCGCGAGCGTTGCGCCGGCCACCGCGCCTGAACCCAGCGGGCAATAATTCAGCCGCGCGCTGCAATCCCGCAGGCGCGCCGCGTCACGCAGAATCATCTCCACATACGCCAGCAGCCAATGCGCCACCAGCACCGGCTCCGCCCGCTGCATGTGCGTGTAGCTGGGCATCACTGCATCGCCGGCGGCGCGCGCCTGCTCGACCAGCGCATTGGCCCATGCGGCAAGAGCTTCCACCGTGAGTCCGATTTGCCGGCGCACATAGAGCCGCAGATCGGTGGCGATCTGTTCATTGCGGCTACGGCCGGTGTGCAGCCGGAGTCCCAGCGAGCCGATGCGGGCAACTAATTCAAGTTCCACAAAATGATGAATGTCCTCGGCCGTCGCGTGATCGCGCACCAGCGCCTTGCCCGCCTCCGATGCGTGCTCGGCGGCAATCGCATCCAGCGCCGCGCGCAACTCCGTTGTTTCATCTCTTGTGAGAATCTTCGCGGCACAGAGCGCGGACGCGTGCGCCTTGCTGGCGGCGATCTCTTCGTCGAGAAGTCTCCAGTCGAAGACAATCGAACGCTGCCACGCTTCAAACTCCGCGTCCAGCGGCTCGCGAAAACGGCCGGACCACATCTTCCCGGATTGTTGTTCGTTGAACATTGCTTTAAGCGTACCTCCGGCTATTCCTTGCCTTATTCTTTTTCAGGGCCGCTGTTGAGCTGGGGCATTTCGCTGCCTTTGCTGAGGGTGAGAAGTCCAGCCGCTGCGTAGGTAAGAAGCTTATCGCGCGTGTCGGTGATGTCCAGATTGCGCATGGTGAGTTGGCCGATGCGGTCGCGCGGTGAGAAGGTGGATTCGATCTTCTCCATACTGAGGCGCTCGGGATGGAAAGTGAGGTTCGGCGACTCGGTGTTCAGGATGGAGTAGTCGTTGCCGCGGCGCAGCTCCAGAGTGACCTCGCCAGTGATGGGTTTGGCGACCCAGCGCTGGGCGGATTCGCGGAGCATGATGGCCTGTGAGTCAAACCAGCGGCCCTGGTAGAGCAGGCGGCCAAGCTTGCGGCCATGGTCGCGGTACTGCTCGATGGTGTCCTCGTTGTGAATGCCGGTGATGAGGCGTTCGTAGGCGATGAAGAGCAAGGCGAGGCCAGGCGCCTCGTAGATGCCGCGGCTCTTGGCCTCGATGATACGATTCTCAATTTGATCGGACATACCGAGGCCGTGCTTGCCGCCGATGCGATTGGCTTCGAGAAGAAGTTCGACGGGGTCGCTGAACTCGCTACCGTTGAGTGCGACAGGAAAGCCCTCTGCAAAGCGGATGGCAACTTGTTCGCGCTGGATTTCGACATCATCGCGCCAGAAGGCCGTGCCCATGATGGGGACGACGATCTTGACGGACGAAGAGAGATGCTCCAGGTCTTTGGCTTCGTGGGTTGCGCCGAGGATGTTGGAGTCGGTGGAGTAGGCCTTCTCGGCAGACATTTTGTAGGCGAAGCCGTGGCGCTGCATATACGCGGACATCTCGGCGCGGCCGCCAAGCTCGTCGATGAATGCAGCGTCGAGCCAGGGTTTGTAGACCTGAAGGCTTGGATTGACGAGCAGGCCGTAGCGGTAGAAGCGCTCAATGTCGTTGCCTTTGTATGTGGAGCCGTCGCCCCAAATGTGGACGTCGTCCTCCTTCATTGCGGCCACCAGCATGGTGCCGGTGACGGCGCGACCGATCGGAGTGGTGTTGAAGTACGGAACTCCAGCCGTCGTGATGTGGAAGGCGCCGGCCTGCAGCGCGGCAATGCCTTCGCGAACCAGAGGGCCTCGGCAATCAATGAGGCGGGCCTTCTCGGCGCCATATTCGAGAGCCTTGCGCGGAATCTCGTCGTAGTCGGTTTCGTCGGGCTGGCCCAGGTTGGCCGTGTAGGCGTAGGGGAGAGCACCCTTCTGCTTCATCCAATGCAGGGCGGCGGAGGTGTCGAGCCCGCCGGAGAAGGCAATGCCGACTTTCTGGCCGACGGGCAGGGTTTCGAGAATGACGGACATGCTTGAGAACCTCGGAGAACATCTAGCTTCTGGCTAGAAGCGAATGGTTACATAATGATGATGAAGGCGTCTCAGGTGGCTTACGCTCTTATGACAGCCCGCCCAGCAGCAGCAGCAACAGCGCCTTCTGCGCGTGCAGGCGATTCTCGGCTTGATCGAAGACGATGGACTGCGGGCTGTCGATCACCGCGTCGGTGACTTCGGCGTTGCGGCGCGCGGGCAGGCAGTGCATGAAGACCGCGTGCGGCGTGGCCTTGGCCATCAGCGCTTCGTTCACCTGGAAGGGCCGGAAGATCGGCTCCCGCTTGGTGGATTCGTGCTCGAAGCCCATGCTGACGCATACGTCAGTGTAAACCGCATCGGCTCCTTCGACGGCGGCCTGCGGATCTTGCAGCAGTCGCAGCTCGCATCCGTTGGCTTGCGCAATGTCGCGCGCCAGCGTGACGATCTCAATGTCCGGCGAATAGCCGCGCGGCGTGGCGATCGTTACATTCGCTCCCAGTTGCGCGCCGGTGAGCATCAGCGAGTGGCAGACGTTGTTGCCGTCGCCTACATAAGTAAAGTTGAGTCCGGCGACGTGGCCGAAGTGCTCATCGAGCGTCATGAAGTCGGCCAGCGCCTGACAGGGATGCTCGAAGTCACTGAGCGCGTTGATGACCGGCACGCGCGAGTTGGCGGCCATTTCGGTGATGGTGTCGTGCGCGTAGGTGCGCAGCACAATCACATCAACCCAGCGCTCGACGTTGCGCGCGATGTCGGCAATGGATTCGCGCTCGCCCAGCGGCGAATTCGTCTGATCGACGAAGATCGCGTTGCCGCCCATGGTGTTGATGCCGGCCTCGAAGCTGAGGCGCGTGCGCAGGCTGGCCTTCTCGAACATCAGCACCATCTGTTTCGCGTCGAGCGCATGGCGGTACTTTTCCGGATGGCGCTTTACGTCGTGGCCAAGCTTGACAATCGCGCGCACTTCGCCGCTGGACAGATCGGCGATGGAGCACATATCCTCGCCATTCAGGCGCGCGGCGGCGGCCAGAATATCGGGGTCATTCCCAACGTGTACAACGGGCGCTTCGATGAGAGTGTTGCTAGCCATGAGTCTGTCCTCCTGCGGATGGGTTCGCGATTTGGGTTGGGGCATAAGCGGTGAAGACCTTGTCCAGCGCGGCAATGGTGGTGTCCACATGAACGCGCTCGAAGATGTAAGGCGGCAGGAAGCGCAGCGTCGTATCGCTGGTGCAGTTGATGACCACATGATGCTTGAGCATCTCCGTCACGGTGTGCTTTCCCAGTTCGGCGGAGTCGAGCTCGGCGGCGATCATCAGGCCCTTACCACGCACCTCGACGATGCACGGATGGCGCTCGGCCAGTTTGCGCAATTCAGCTTGAAAGTAATCGCCAATCTCGTTGATGTGATCGAGCAGATTCTCTTTTTCGATGTGGTCGATGACCGCCATTGCAACCGCGCAGGCAAGCGGGCCGCCACCAAAAGTCGTTCCGTGCATACCCGCATGAAAGGCGCGCGCCACTTCGTTCGTGCAGAGAGTCGCGCTCATCGGAATGCCGCCGGCCAGAGGCTTGGCCAGTGTGGTGATGTCGGGCTTGATGCCGAAGTGCTGATAGGCGCACCACTTTCCGGTGCGGCCCATGCCGGCCTGAATCTCATCGACGATGATCAACGCGCCGGTCGAATCGGCCAGCTTGCGCGCCTCGGCGAAGAACTCCTGCGTCAGCGGGCGCACGCCGCCCTCGCCCTGAATCGCTTCGAGAAGAATCCCGCAGACTTCATTGGAAAACTTCGCGCGCAGATCTTCAATGTCGTTGAAGTTCACAAACTCGAAGCCGGGAACGACGGGTTCGAAGGGCGCGCGATATTTTTCCTTGTACGTAGCCGAGATGGCGCCGAAGGTGCGGCCATGAAAGCTCTGTTCGAGAGCGAGAAACTTCGTGCCGATCTGCTTGCCTTCTTCGCGCAGAATGCCGGCGTGCGCGCGCGCCAGCTTGAGCGCACACTCGATGGCCTCGCAGCCGGAGTTGCCGAAATAGGCGCGGTCCATGCCGGTGATGCGCGTGACGCGCTCGGCCAGGCCGGCCATCTTGTCGTTGAAGTAGTAATTCGACGCGTTAATCAGCGTGCGGCTTTGCTGGGCGATGGTCTCCTGAATCACCTTGCTGCTGTAGCCCAGCGCATTGACACCGATGCCGCTCAGCAGGTCGAGATAGCGATCTCCCTTTTCGTCGATCAGATGAACATCCTCGCCCGCCACAAATAAAACAGGAAAGCGATCGTACGTGTGGATGAGCAACCGCGCTTCGGCGGCTTGAATCTCTTCGAGCTTGGTCATTTCTTTCTCCTCAGGCCACCATCACTTCGGTGCCGTATGCTACGCGGGAACTGCACAGGTCAGGCAACGAACCGGCAGCCTCCGCGGGTAAAATGCGAACGCGCTTGACGCCATTGAGCAGAGCCTCGCGGCATGCGCCCAGCTTGGGCAACATACCGCCGGAGATGACGGCGCTCTTGGCCATCTCCGCAATTTGATCGATCGACAGCCATCGCATGACCGCGCCCGATGCGCCCTTCACGCCGGGAACATCAGTGAGGAAGACCAGCGCATCGGCGTGGCAAGCGACGGCGCAGGCCGCGGCCATCTCGTCGGCGTTGATGTTGTAGTACTCGCCATCAAAGCCGAGCGCCATCGAGCAGAAGACGGGCACGCTGTTCGTCTGCCATACGGCTTCGATCAAGCGCGCATCGCTGGAAGCAATTTCGCCCACAAAGCCGAGGTCGGGGGCGGTGCGTTTTTTGCGCGCGCGAAAGCTCAGCCCGTCTCCGCCGGAGAGTCCCACGGCCGGCTGGCCGATCGCTCCCAGCGCGGCGACCAAAGTTTTATTCACCTTGCCGGCGAAAACCATCAGCGCCACGTCGCGCGTCTCGGCGTCGGTGACGCGCAGACCATTGATGAACTCGCTCTGCTTGCCCAGCGCTTTGAGCGTGCGCGTCAGTTGCACGCCGCCGCCGTGAACCACGGCCACCTGATGGCCATCGCGCACAAGATCGGCAATAGCGCGCGTGCAGCCTTCCAGCAGCGACGGAGTCTCCAGGCCTGCTCCACCCAATTTAACGACGTACTTCATTCGAGACCTTCCGATTCGCCCCAGCCGAGCATCACATTCAGATTCTGCACGGCCTGGCCGGAGGCGCCTTTCAGCAAATTATCCAGGCAACTGACGATCACCGCGCGGCGGCCGCCGGCGTCGATCTGGAAGCCGATGTCCGCATAGTTGGTGCGGACAATGTGTTGAATCTGCGGCAGAGCTTTGTCGTAAAGCCGGACCATGGGACTGCCCGCGAAAAAATCGTGATAGACCTTTGCGATTCTCGCCTTGCTCTGCGCATCGTGGAAATGCACATAAATCGTGGAGAGAATTCCGCGCGGAATCGGCAGCAGGTGCGGCGTAAAAATAATCTCGCTCGCGTCGAGGCCGACCTGCTCCAGCAACTCGCCGGTGTGGCGATGGGTGAAGGCGCCATAAGCGGAGAGATTGTCAGCCGCGTACATAAAGTGGGTCTTCGCGGTGGGCGCTTTGCCCGCGCCGCTCACGCCGCTCTTAGAGTCGGCGACGATGCCGCGCGTGAGATCCACCAGCCCGGCTGCCACCAGCGGCTTGAGCGCAAGGATAATCGAGGTCGCATAGCAGCCGGGATTGGCGATCAGACGCGCCCCCGCGATCTGCTTACGATGTAACTCCGGTAAGCCGTAAACGGCTTGCTCCTGGGTCTCCTCCGCCAGCTCCGTGCCGTCGTCGTCGAAGGCATAGACCGCGCGATTGGCCGCTTCTGTCAACCGCCACGCGCCGCTCAGGTCGATCACGCGCATTCCGCGCGCGAGCGCTTCCGGAACCCATGCCCGCGATTGCTCGTGCGGCGTGGCCAAAAAGAGGACGTCCACGTCCAGATCGCTGAGCAGCTCCCAGGAAAAGGGCTGCTGCCGCAAGGCTCCGTGGCCATGGCTGTCAGCCAGTTCCGGATGAATCTCAGCCAAAGGAATGCCGCCCCGCGCCGCGTCGGCAGCGTCCACGCGCCCCACGAAGACCGGGGGCTTGCCCTTGAGGCGAGGATGCCGCAGCAACAGCCGCGCCAGCTCCGCGCCCGCGTATCCGGTCACTCCCACTACCGCTGTTTGCACCGTTTCTTTCATGACTCCAGCATCGTCCTTAATCGGGATTCGACCTCGCCTGCGCGGCGAATGTCGAGGCAGATCACCAGCACCGTATCATCGCCCGCAACCGTGCCTACAATCTCTGGCCAGCCTTCATAGTCCAGCGCCGCGGCCAGCGGCTGCGCCCCGCCCATCACCGTGCCCAGGACCACCTGATTCATGGCCTGCTTCACGCGCATACCGAAACTTTCAATCATCTCGGCCACCGATGGCGGGCTATTGTCCTCGACCGCCGGGCCTGCGGCCTTAAATAAAGTGTAGCCGCCGGGGCCTTTCGAGAGGCGCAACTCGTGGATGTCGCGCGAGAGCGTGGCCTGGGTCACCGCAAAGCCCCGTCGGCGCAGCTTGCGGCGCAACTCGTCCTGGCTGGCCACCAGCGCGTGGCCCACCAGTTCACGAATCGCATTGTGGCGTTGATCTTTCATGAACCCTTCGCCTCGGCGCCCGGCACGGCGTCAATGCATAAATATACAACACTGGCGCATAAGTATGCAACCCCGTCGCGAAATTCATGGAATAAATGCTGCCCACCTGGCCAGGAAAACCCGCCTTTATCTGAACTTTGGCGCAACCCGCGCCACGCTCCATGCATTGATTGACACTGTCCGCGCGGACTCGATAAACTGTAAGTGCGTATTATTTCAATCTTTAACATGGGGTAAGATTATGCTGCCCAGCATCATCCGGCGATCCAGGCTGATCTTTTTTTATAAGAGAATGGCGGCGATGCCGGATTATCTGTTTTGGAAGTTGAAAGGGTCGCCTCGGCCGAGAGTGCCACACCTGATCAAGCAGAGAACGCTGCGCGAATACGCCAAGAGATTTCAGCTTCCGGTTCTGATCGAGACGGGGACGCAGTTCGGGCAGATGATCGACGCCATGGAGAAGGATTTTCGCGAGATCTATTCCATCGAGCTGGATGACGCCAATTACGCGCTGGCTGTGAAGAACTTCGCCGGCCATGCGCGGATTCATCTGCTCCATGGCGATAGCGCGGTGGAGCTGCCGAAGTTGCTTCAGTCGGTTTCCGAGCGTTGCCTTTTCTGGCTGGACGGGCATTCGGACAAGACGCCGATCATGGAGGAATTGCGCGCTGTTTTTACCCATGGGAGCTACAAGCACGCGATTTTGATTGATGACGCGAACTGTTTCGGCTCCAGCCAGTTCTATCCCACCATGGATGCGGTGAGAGAACTGACCGCCCAGCTCTGGCCGGAAGCTGTGGTGGAAGTGCGGGACAACATCATCCGGATTCATCCGTCCTAAGCGCGTCTGCGCAAGCCTCGTGGCCGGGAACTAAACAGGGCTTCCGCGGCCGATGGGGCGCTTACTGGCCTGAATCGCACCTCTCTGTCATAAGGAGCAATCAGCCGCGCCCGCCATTGAGGCAAGGAGCATTGAGTGCGCCAGAATCTGGCGGGGGATGGGTAGCCTCCGTCGGTCTCCGCAGATGAAAGGTTTCGCGGATGTGCTTCGCGCTGATAAACTCTCGTAGTGATTGCGGCTGACGAATCTCCGCTTTCCCTACTTGACTCAAAATGACACAGAACACTCCACTCACCACCATCAATGATCTCTTTCGCCGCGTTGCCGCAGCCGCCAACCCCCGCGCCATCCTCTGGCAGGACGAGTTCAACCATTGGCAACCTATCTCCTCTGACCAGATCTATCAGCGGGTCCGCGCGCTGGCTCAGGCCTTCCTCAGTTGGGGCGCGCAGAAGGGCGACCGCATTGCCCTGATCGCCGAAAACCGCTGGGAGTGGGCCGTGACCGACTTCGCAGCACTGGCCATCGGCACGGTGGATGTCCCCATCTACCCCACGCTCACCGGCGAGCAGATCGCCGTGCTGGTGGCCGACGCCGGCTGCCGCATCGCCGTCGTCTCCACCCGCCAGCAGTTCGACAAGCTGAACGCCGTGCGCGGAAAGACTGCGCTGGAGCGCATTCTGATGATGGACCCGGCCGCGCCCGAGAGCGCGATCCCCTTCAGCGAAGTGCTGAAAGGGGCTGATGAACGCGGCGCCGAGCGCGACCCGGTCTTCGACGCCCTGGCGCGCTCCGCCGAGCCAAAGGACCCGTCCACGCTGATTTATACCTCCGGAACCACCGGCGAGCCCAAGGGCGTGGTGCTCACCCACGGCAACATGGCCGCCAACCAGAACTACGCCCCCGTGGATTTTGACTTTAGCCCCGCCGACGCCCTGATCTCCTTCCTGCCTCTTTCGCACGTTACGGCGCGCGCGCTGGATTACGTGATGTACTCCCACGGGGTGCAAGTGGCCTACTGCTCGCACTTCGATAAACTGCCGCAGGCCATGCGCGAGATTCGCCCCACGGTTTTTGTCGGCGTGCCGCGCGTCTTCGAGAAGATTCGCCAGGAGGTGGAGCGCCGGGCGGCTCTGTCGCCTGTGAAGAAGCGCCTGCTCGCCTGGGCTATAGGAGTAGGCGCCCGCCACGGCGATACCGTCTACGACGGCCGCAAGCCTTCGTCGGGCCGGTGGAAGCTGGCTGACAAGCTGGCCTACTCCAAGGTGCGCGAGGCCTTCGGCGGCCGGGTCAGGATCTTCGTCGTTGGCGGCGCGCCGCTGGGTATCGACACTGCGAAATGGTTCGCCTCGGTGGGGATTGCTCTCTGGGAGGGCTATGGGCTGACCGAGACCTCGCCGGTCATCGCTCTCAACACGCCTCGCGTCCACCGCATGGGCGCCGCGGGCATGCCCCTGCCCAATCTCGAAGTGAAGCTGGCCGCGGATGGAGAGTTGCTGGTTCGCGGGCCGTCGGTCTTTACCAACTACTGGCAAAAGCCGGAGGCAACCACCGAGGCTTTCGACGCGGAGGGCTGGTTCCGCACCGGCGACATCGGCCATCTGGACGCGGATGGCTTCCTCTTTATCACCGACCGCAAAAAGGAGCTGCTGAAGACCTCGGGCGGCAAGATGGTGGCTCCTCAGCCGATTGAAAACAAGCTCAAGAACAACGCTCTGGTGGCGCAGGCCGCGCTGGTCGGCGACCGGCACAAGTTCATCTCGGTGCTCCTCTCGCCCAACTTCGCCGCGCTGGAGGAGTGGGCCCGCCGCCACGGCGTCGAGGCCAGGAATCGCGCCGACCTGGTGGCCGACAGCCGCGTGGTTGCGCTCTACGCCGAGATTGTGCGCGAGGTGAACGGCAGCCTGGCCAACTTCGAAAGTTTGAAGCGCTTCCGCGTGGTGGCGGATGAGTGGACGCAGGAGTCGGGCGAGCTGACGCCCTCGATGAAGTTGAAGCGGCGCGTGATTACGAGCCGGTACGCGGCCCTGATCAACGCGCTTTACGCGGACGAAGCAACCTCACGAGGCGAATAGGGAAGCTCAGGCCGCGGCCCAGCTCCTTGCCAAACAGAGTTCGCTTGTCCCACAGGCGGGCCATGCCGCGGAAGAACGGCGCGCCCCAGGCGCCCACTCCCAGCAAGGCGCCAAAGAAGATGACGGCGTCGATGTTGAGCCGCCCGGCGCTCGACCAGTAAGCGTCGGGCTCCAGGTCCAGCCAAATCGAAAACTCGTCCAGCGTCAGCGCCGCGCCCACCCCGAAGCCGACCGACATCAGCCGGCTGAAAAAGATCGACAGCGGCGTGTGCGACCGTCCCAGGTCCAGCAGCCAGCCGTAGCCCACCAGCAGCAGGATCAGAATCCCCCAGACCAGGTGATGAATGTGCGTTCCATGGATCACCACCCACTGAAAATGCCCCTCATGATTCACGATCCGATGGACGAGAACTCGCACTCCCGCAAAGGTAAGCAGAAAAGAGACCGAGGCGATGAACATCCGACGCCGCGGGCGGTCGGGGATGGAGGCCCGGACCAGGTAGCCCAGCCGCGTCAATTGAAGCAGGACCACCAACATCACGACGACCAGGCTGGCGAAGGCCAGCAGAAACAGTGCTCCAGTTCCGGGCATACCCTATTGAACCACTTCGTGGCATTTTCTTTCAATGCAGGAATGTAAGCTGGGTGAATGTGAGCGCGGTCACGATTTGTCTTTACAGCCGTGGAGTAAACTGGATAAGGCGTCGAGTGCGGCGATTTCCCTTTCTGGACGCACAATTCAGCGACATATTTCCGGCCCGGTACCTGCGGCCGCGCAAAAAATTGATGAGGAGATTTTACGATGCGAGTTGCTTTATTGACCGGAGGCGGCGACTGCCCCGGACTGAATGCGGTGATCTACGCGGCGGTGCGCAAGGGCATCAACCACTATGGCGATGAGTTCATCGGCTTTCTCAACGGCTGGAAGGGCGTGCTGGAGAATGACTTCATTCCGCTGACCCTGGAGGCCGTTGACGGCATCCAGCTCAAGGGCGGCACCATCCTGCACTCCTCGCGCACCAACCTGAAGAAGATTCCCGGCGGCATCGAGAAGGTGCAGGAAGTCTTCAAGGCCAACAAACTCGACGCGCTGATCGCCCTCGGCGGCGACGACACCCAGTCGGTGACGCTGTTTCTGAGCGAGCACGGCATGCCCAGCGTGGGCGTGCCCAAGACCATCGACAACGACCTCAGCGGCACCGACCAGACCTTCGGTTTTGACACCGCCGTGATGATTGCCACCGAGGCTGTGGATCGCATTCGCACCACCGCCGACTCGCATAATCGCGTGATCGTGGTGGAAGTGATGGGCCGCGACGCCGGATGGATCGCCTATGCGGCTGGTGTCGCCGGCGGCGCGGACGTGACGCTGGTCCCCGAAAAGGACATCGACATCAACCATGTCTGCGAGCTGCTCAGTTACAACTACGGTCACGGCAAGCATTATGGCATCGTGGTCGTCTCCGAGGGCTGCCATCTGCCCGAAGTCGGCCAGGTGGTCAACGAAAACGCCAAGCTGGATTCCTTCGGCCATGCCCGTCTCTCCGGCATCGGCGAGAAGCTGGCCGACCTGATCGAGAAGAAGACCGGCTTCGAGACCCGCTCCGTCAATCTGGGCCACACCCAGCGCGGCGGCGTTCCCACGGCCTACGACCGCATCCTCGGCCAGCGTTACGGTCTGCACGCCATCGACATGGTCCACGACCAGAAGTGGGGCCGCATCGCCGTGCTCAGGGGCCTGGACATCACCGACATTCCGATCAAGGACGCCATCGCGACAAACCGCCGCCTCGATCAGCGCTTCTTCGACGTGATCTCCGACCTGGAAGTGAAGGTCTAGTCCTTTTCGTTCCCATTCAACTGGGTGCCCCAGGTCCGGATTTTCGGACCTGAGAAACCACGAACCCCAACCAGCATCGTTCATCACCAGATTCAAATCATCCACAAAGAGCCATCCTCACTCGGGGGATGGCTCTTGGCTTTTCCGGGCGCCGCATCCTTCGCTTTTTTTCTAGCGAAGGATGGGAATCCGAACCGTCGTCCTCCACGCCGAAGGCCGCCGCCTAGACGACAAGTCGCTAAGGGTGGCGCGTGATTGCAATGATCGTAATCACCGGAGTTCGTTTCCTGCTTTTGATTTCATCGGGACCGTAATGCCAGAAAATGCGGTAGGCGCCGGGGGTGTTGTTTTGCACGTAGGCCTCGAAGAGCTTCTCTCCATGCGCGCCCGTCAGCGAGGTGAATTCATGCGTATGCAGGCCGGGGTGGGCTGGATCGATTTCCAGGAAACCAAGAGCCTTGCGCACCTGCCCCAGCAGCGCCGCCTGCGACGGCGAGCCTTCGAGCGCCGTCAACTGCGCATCCGCCGTGGGCGTGAATTTGAGCTTCCTCACCATCTCTATGCCTTGGCGTGGCTGGCAAACGAGCCGCGGTAAACGCTCTTGCCCTCCGCCGACTCCCGCAATCCCTGCTTCACGCTGGCCAGCGCTTGGCTGTTCTCATAAAGCCACACCTCTGAGGCGGGAATCGCCTTGACTGGATCGAGAATTAGCTGGCCGAGAGGATTACGGTAAATATTAAAGGCTGTCGCATCGCTCAGGGCCGCTCCCAGCGAGAGCCGTTTCTTCCCATCCGGCTGCGCGAACTCGGAGACAAGCTTAAAATCGGTATCTTTGAGGACGGCGAAGGTTGGCATGGTGGGAGAGTAGCACAAGTAGGATAATAAAGCAAGTGGGCTTCGCCCACTTTGAGCATCCGGCGCGCCTGCCGTAAAGTTGGACTGTGCTGTACCGCCTGTTCAAGCCCGAAGACTTCGACCCGCTCTACGCCCTCGAAGAACTCTGCTTTGAGCCGCCCTCGCGCTTTGGCCGGCGGTATATGCGCCTGCTTGTCAGCCGCGCGAATGCGGCCACCTGGATTGCCGAAGAGGATGGACGGCTGTGGGGCTTCGCCATCGTCGAGTGGGCCGAAGGCAGGCGCGGGGCCCCCAGCGACAGGTCTTCGTCGCTGGGGTGTAGACGCGGCGTCACGGCTTACATTCAAACCATCGAAGTTGCCCCGGAGGCGCGTGGCCGCGGTGTGGGCGGCGCGCTGCTCGGCAACATCGAGGGCTCCGCGCGCGCTGCGGTCGCTGGCTTGATCTGGCTGCACGTCGAGGCCGCAAACGCCGCCGCCATCCGCCTCTACGAGGCGCGGGGATACGCCTGCGACGGCCGCCAGGAGAACTACTATCCCCATGGCCGCGCGGCGCTCATCTACGTCAAGCGGCTGGATTCAGGGACCGCGAGTTAGAGTATGCTCTCATCTTCACGCCCGGACGCGGCGCCGGGAGATTCGCAATGAAACTATGCTCCCCGGCCCAGTCAATACCGCCAACTGGTCAGGTCCGCTCCCGGGGGCGCGGTCTTCTGGATGCGCTCCAGAATCTTCGGCAGGTACATGGTGTTGTAATGCAGCCGCGAGTAGGCGTTCGGCAGCGTGGGATCGCCATTCCAGCAGTGCTCGGCGCGCGGGCCGTAAGTCACTTCGCCTCCATAGGGCGGATTCTTCGTCGCATTGAGGAAATCCTCCATGCGATAAACCGCGTCATTCAGGAAATATGTGTCGTCGGAACCCACATAAATGTGGATCTTTCCCGCTAACTCCGGCCCCAGCTTCGCCCAATCCCGCTCCAGAATCGCTTCCAGATCGTAGTGCTGCCGCCAGTACTCGGCCACGCTGTGATCGATCACGCCGGTCGCCTTGTCGAAGATCGGCTGCGGATAGCCGTCCGCGCCCACCGGCCCGTAGACCGCCTGCCAGATGTCGAACTGCTCGCCAGAGCGGCCATGATCGCCCAACGCCAGCTCGTAGCCGTTGTTGTCCTCGGTCGTAATCAGCGTATGTCCCAGGTAGTCGCGCATCGCCGGCTGCGGCACGCGCTTGTGCGCGCCTTCCAGATAAAAGGCGTTTTTGTCTTTGTAAAGATCGATATTCATGTAGGCGTGGAAGTCAACCGGGTCGGGGCAGGCGGCAAAGGCGCCGTTGTAATGCTCCGGATAGAAGACCTGCACGGCCAGCGCCTCCCAGCCGCCCGTCGAGCCGCCATAGGTAAACCGCGCCCAGCCCTGGCCCAGCCCGCGAAACTGCTTTTCAATCGCCGGAATCAACTCGTTCTCGATGGCATCGCCGTACGGCCCCACGTTGGCCGAGTTCACCGCGTAGGAGTCGTCATAGTAGGGATTGGCGTGCTGAATCTTGACGATCAGCACTCGCGGAAAGCCCGGCGCAATCCATTGCTGATAGAACTTGTAGCCCTCCTCCTGCTGGATGCGGTTGTAGCCGGCCAGATGAAAGCGCTCGCTGTAGTCGGGCTTCAAATTCGGGTCGGGAGGCGTGGTGCGGAAGTTTCCGAAGTCGGCGACAAAATGATCGTGAAAGATCATCAGTGGAAAGCGCGCGTTGGGGTGCTCGTCGAAGCCCTCGGGCACCATCACGATGGCGCTCAAAAACATCGGCCGCCCCCAGAACTTCGTAAGCAATGCGCTCTGGATGCGGATACGGCGCACGTATTTCGTGTCGGCCGGCGTGGCGATGGGCGGAATCACCCCGGTCAGCGCAACCGCAATCGGCGCGCCGCCCGGCTTCACGGTGATCTTCTCCGGCTTCGAGATCAGGTTCCCCGGCGAGAGGTTCCAGAGCTGCCCTTCGCCCTGATCCATGTGCAGCTTGATGGTCTTGCCATCCGCGCGGTGAAAGGTCTCGTACTTGTTCAGCACCGCCTGGACGGTGTACTCGCCGGGCGGCACATCCTTCAGGCTGCGGATCGGATAGCCCCAGGCGCGCGCGTCCACCACCGCGGGCTGGCCCGGCTGCCAGCCGTCCACCGTCATGCCGAAGACCATCTGCGAGCGCGGCGTATCGTCGATCTGATTGCATGGATCATCACTGGGCTCTGTCGAGAGGCACAGCAACAGCCGCCCATCCAGCGGCTGCGCGCTCACTTCCCTGGGAAAGCTGACGGTGAAGGACTGCGCCGCGAGGGCGGCGGGGATGCACAGAACGAGAGCAAAGGCGATGCGTTTCATGCTCGCTAGTTTACCGCGCGGCATGAAGGCTGGTCGAGGGGAACGCGCCGCGGGCGAACGGCCGCCGGTTGCACGGAAAACATCTTGACTTTCCCTCTGCTATATATCATGCTATATAGCAGAGGTGAACGATGGCTCTCCTTGAAAAAGCAAAGGTCTTCATGAGCGGACGGAGCCAGGCCGTTCGCATCCCGGCGCGCTTCCGCTTCTCCAACAACGAAGTCTTTATCCGTCGCGACCCCAAAAGCGGCGATCTGATCCTCTCCCAGGCGCCTACAAGTTTAGAAGACATCTTTGCCGCGCTCGATAAGCTGGGAGTGCCGGAGGATTTCCTTTCTCCTTCCGACCGCGCCCAGGGCTTGCCGCAGGAACGGCCTGAGCTATGAATGCTCTTTATATGCTCGACACAAATACGGTCAGTTACATTACCAAAGGCCACTCCAAAGCCGCGCGCGCCCGGATGCTCAACCTGGAGGAGGATGAGGTTGTATGCCTCTCCGTGATTACCGAGGCGGAGATTCGCTACGGTCTGGCCAAGAGGCCTGAGGCAGTCGCACTGCGTGAGCGCATGGAATGGTTTCTCGCCGCGGTGAAGGTACTGCCCTGGGGACGCGACGAGGCGCGCGCCTATGGAGTGCTGCGAGCCAATCTGGAGTCCTCCGGCAAGACCCTCGAGAATATGGATATGCTGATCGCCGCCCATGCAATCGCAATCGGCGCGGTGCTGGTGACCAACGACAAGGCCTTTGCCCAGGTCGAGGATCTTCATGCCACTGAGAACTGGGCTACCGATCTTGTATAGGACTGCGCTTCCGGCGAGGGATGTGGTCTCCCACCAGAGGACATTCACATTGGAATATCACTCCGGATGATCGGGTGTCATCAGGCAGATGTCGGGCAGGTTACGGTAGCGCTCGGCGTAATCCATCCCATAGCCGATCACAAAGAGGTTGGGAATGGAAAAGCCCACATAGTCGGCTTCAATCTTTTCGATCCGCCGCGAGGGCTTGTCGAGCAGCGTGGCGATGCGCAGCGACTTGGGACGTTGCTGCATGAAGTGCTTGCGCAGGTACGAGAGGGTCAGGCCGGTGTCGAGAATGTCTTCGACCACCAGCACATTCTTGCCCTCCACCGGCTCATCCAGGTCCTTGATCAGCTTGACCGCGCCCGAGGATCGCTGCCCGCAGCCGTAGCTGGAGGTGGCCACAAAGTCGAAGGTCGCGTCCACATTGACGGCCCGCGCCAGGTCGGCCAGAAACGGCGCCGCGCCCTTCAGCACGCCCACCATTACCAGCTTTTCGCCGTTCAGGTCACGGGTAATCTGCGCGCCCATCTCGGCGACGCGCTCGGCAATCTGCTGGCGTGTATAAAGAATCTCAAGGTTCTGATGCATATCGGCTGCCATGCAATTAGTATCGCCTGAAGCCGGGGCTGGGTGGCAAGCACGGCGATGAAAATTCAGAGCGAGCGCGTCTGAATCCTGGCGGAGAAGGATGGGGGGCTTGACAGGATGCTCGAACGGACGGCAGGCCAAGGCATTCCGCGCCACATCAAAATCAACCTTCAACCGCCGCGTTGAAGCAGTCCGCTGTCGCTAGTGGCCTCACTGCCGGGGCGCAAAGTATCCCTTCTTGGCTCGCGCCTGGTAGCGCCGGTCGTTGCAGTAAAGATAGATGGGACGAAACGCGCCGTCGTACTTGAAATCGGCCGGAGTGTAGGTCAGCGCGTATTGGCTGCGCAGCTCTTCTTCGATGGATTGAAAGCTGTTCGTCATCTCCTCGATCGAAGGCGGAAAGAAGACCTGTCCGCCGGTTTCCTCCGACATCTTGGCCAGCACATCGTCGCCTTTGCCGCGGCTGGGCGTCCAGTTGGTGCTGATGGAATAGATAATGGTCTCGGCCCGCTGGCATTCCTTGATGGCCTCCTCCTGGTAGACGCGGCTCTGGTTGTCGTCGCCGTCGGAGATCAGCACGATGGCCTTACGCACCGGATCCGGTCCGCGTTCGCTGAGCAGCTTGTCGCGACAGGCGGTGTAGACGGCATCGAAGAGCGCCGTGCCGCCCCCCGGGCGCAGCCGGTTCACGCCCGCCTCCAGAGCGTCGATATTGTTGGTCCAGTCCTGTTGGATCGTCGGTGTGGAATCGAAGCCCATCACGAAGGCGCGGTCGCTCTTGGCCTTGAGAATCTGCAAGAGAAACTCGGTAGCGGACTGCTGCTCGAACTGAAAGCGCGAGCGGATCGAGGTGCTGGCGTCGATGACCACGCCCACGCGCAGCGGCAGATTGATCTGCTGGTGGAAGGAGGTCACCTTGGACGGCGCCTTCTGGTCGTCAAGCAGTGCAAAATCGCTTTGCCGCAGGTTGGGGATATAGTGCCCGTGCCTGTCGGTCACGGTGAAGATGAGGTTGACCTCATTGACGCCCAGCCGGATTGTGGGCGCACTGACGTCAGGCTGTTGAGCAGCCGGGGCGGACTGGGCTGCGGGCGGGGGCGCGGGTTGCTGCGCATGCAGCGCGGAAAACGCAAACGCCATCGTGAAAACAAATCCAGAAAACTTTCTGATCATAGCTCCTTCATTTTATCAACCGTGCCTCGATTTTGCGCCAGTGTCCTGCCCTGTTCATTCCGCCGAAGGAGCTTGCCCGTCTTCCAGCCGGCTTAAGAACTCCTCCAACTCGGCGGGCAGCGGCGCTTCCAGTTGCAGCAGCTTCCCGGTGCCGGGATGGGGAAACTCGAGCTGCGCCGCGTGCAGGAAATTCCGTCCCAGCCGCAGCCTCTCCGGCTCCGCCTTGCGCCGCGCCGCCTTGGAGGTCGCGGCCTGCGAGGCGACCTGGTCGGTCAACTGGCCCGAGCCGCCATAGAGCGTGTCGCCCACTACCGGGTGGCCAATCGACGCCATGTGTACGCGAATCTGATGCGTGCGCCCGGTCTCAATGCGCACCCGCACCAGCGTGAACTTGCCAAAGCGATTCGCGAGCCGCCGGACCACTTCGTAGTGCGAGACCGCCGCGCGGGCGTCGCCCAGGGGTTTCGTGGTCATGCGCGTGCGCCGCTGCGGGTCGCGGCCTACGTTGGAGTTGATGGTGCCCCTGGCCCGCTCGACGGCTCCCTGGACCAGCGCAATGTAGGTCTTCTTGATCTGGCGGCTGGAGAACAGCTCCGCCAGAGCCGCGTGCGTGCGGTCGTTCTTGGCCACCACGATCAGCCCGCTGGTGTCTTTATCGAGACGATGCACGATGCCGGGGCGCAAGTCGCCGCCGGTCGCCGAAAGCGCCTTGAATCTGTACAGCAGCGCGTTGACCAGCGTGCCACGATTGCGCGCTTCTTCATTCTGCCCCGATCCGGCATGAACCATCATCCCAGCCGGCTTGTTGATCACCGCCAGCTCCTCGTCCTCGTAAACCACGTCCAGCGGAATCTCTTCTGCCATGGCTTTGAGCGGCGCCGGTCGAGGCTCGCCGGTAATGTCGATGCGCTCGCCGCCGCGCAGCTTCAGTGAGGCCTTCTCGCGTTTGCCATCGACCAGCACATCGCCCTGGTCTAGAAGGAGTTGCACGCGCGAGCGGCTCACGCCCTCAAGCTGCGCGGCCAGGAACAAATCAAGCCGCTGCCCTTTGACCTCCGCTGGTGCTTCGATGGTGCGCAGTTCAGTCATTTGCCGCCTCGTCTTTTACTTCCGGCCCTTCCAACTCCCCGTGCCCCATCCTTTCGCGTTCTTTGCGAAAGGGTGGGAAACCTCGAACCTCGACCGGTCCTTTGCGTTCCAGCAATACTAACCCTCCGGCCACGACCAGCAGAATCGCCGCACACTGCGGCCCGTTCAGCGCGCCGCCCAGCAGCGTGCCCCGCCCCTCGGAATCGCGCCAGAATTCGGTGAGATAAACCGCCACGCCCGCGCCCAGCAACAGCAACCCCACCGCATCGCCCGGCTGGCGGCGATAGGGCAGCCAGAGCAGCAAGCAAATCGAAAGCGTGAGAAGGCCCAGCGCCGCGTACGCCTGCACCGGATGCAGCGTAACCCCCAGCGGAGCGCCAGACCAGAGAGCGGCCAGCGGGTCGGTGTAGGTGACGGCCCAGCGCACCGCGGTTTCCGTTCCATAGCCCGATCCTGCCAGCAGCGCGCCGAATTGCTCGAAGGCCATCCCCAGGGCCACAGGCGCGGCCAACGCATCAGCCGTGCTCATGAGCGGCAGCCGCTGCCCGCGCCCATACAAACCAGCCGCCCCAGCCGCGGCCAGCGCTCCGAAGGCCCCCAGCAGCGGGTGATGAATCATTGCTAGCCCCAGCATCCACGCAGGATGAAGGCGCAGGGCGCTCCAGTTGAGCGCGATCAGCAGCAACCGCGAGCCCGCCAGCGCCGCAAAGAGCGCTATTATGCAGAGGTTCCAAATCTTGCTGGGATCGAGTCCTGTTGTGTGAGCCGTGCGTTGCGCCAGAAACAGCGCCAACAACACGCCCAGCGCTGTCACTGCGCCATAGGACGGAATCAGAATCGAACCGAGATGAAAGAGAACTGGGTGCACCAGTGTCAGAATACGGCATTTGCGCTACTGTCGTAGCCGCCGCAATCACACAGAAAGGTAGAATCCGGCCCACGGGGCCGTGGCTGATGCGCCGAAAGTATTACCTGGATTGCGCCGCTGCTGGATGCGCTGGCTGCGATTGGGGAATCGGCGCCGGCTGCGATTGCGGAGCACGTGGGACGGCAGCGCCAGCAGGCATGGGAATGTTGATTACAAGGCGTGGCATGACCTGAGTGTCCATTGCAAGTGTGCGATCACTTTTCCGTTCTGCCATAAGAACCTCCCGGACTCAGTTTACACCATATGTGGTCTTAAAGTAGGCTTCAGCCTCCTGCTTTGCCTGGGCAAGAAACGCGTCGTCCGCCGCCAATCCATCCGGGAAATTATGCTGCAAGGCATCGAGTTGCAACTTCCCGAGTTTGTGTCGCAGTTTCATGATCTCCTCGTCCGAGTATCGGCCAGAGAAGATGTTCTCCCATTCCAACTGAATGTCGTTGAAAAGGTAGTCGAGGGTCATGGAGTATCCGCTTGCGGCCTTATGCTTCTTTGTAAAGGGAAAGACATCCTTTACCGCGTCAGCCAGCTGCGAGGCAGCGATAATCGCGCCCCAGACAAACGCATATTCCTTCCAAACTACCCAGGCTGCAATGCCACCGCAGGAAGCGATTGCCTTGAGCGCCCCAAGTCCCGTCACCCACCTGCCAAGGGAATCCCTATAGAGACGGATATACGATGCATCCGCCTTGAGATTGATCATTTCCTTCCAGTAGAGTTGCTGCTGGCGATGCGGGTCGGAGGTAATCTCAATCTCGTTCATTGTTTCAATCTATTTCTCTCTGCGACACTTTCGGCGACAAATTCCCGCCGCAAGAAGTGTACTCCAGAAAGGTAGAATCCGGCCCACGGGGCCGTGGCTGATGCGCCGGTGAACCCTTCCTAAGAAGGTGGAGCTCTCCGCGGTTCATTAGGCATTCCGGACTGGCGGACACGGCACACAGAACCGATTGTCGAGTTGAGCCCCTGTTCATTGAATGTTGGTTCAACCAGCGTTGATCGTCCCACCTGCTTTGCAGGCCGGTTTCTAGTGTGAATGTAGGCGTCCGTGTGGAGAATTACAAGTCTTGTATTTCAGGCTTGGTCTGTGCTACCGTTCTGAACCCGCTGTTTTCGGGCCGCTGTTTCCGAATCGGAGAGCGGCAATGGCGGCTGGAGCATGTTCACTGGGTGTATGGAAGATCCGTGCCCCATCCATTTCATGTTCTTTGTGAAATGGGTGGGAAACCACGAAACCAGCCCTATCATAACCCTGAAAATGCCCTACCCTGCTTTTCGCTCATCTTCGAGCACTTCGTCCAGCATTCCGCGCAGGCTGGCCGCGCGCGCCGTAGTCAGCCGCGCATCGCCGCCCGTGGCCTTGCGAGCCTCTAAAAGTTCGTCAGCCAGATTCAGCGCCGCCAGCACGGCCACGCGCAGCGAATCCACGGTGCGGCCACCCGCGGCCACGGCGCGCATCCGCGCATCCACCAACTCGGCCAGGCCGCGAATGTGCTCCGTGTCCTCACCGGCGAGGTAGTAGGTCTGGTCGTAGATCTCGACGGCAACGTAGCCAGAACGGTTGCCGGATTGCTCTTGAGCCATGGTTGGCCTCACAGTTCCAGCGCGTCCAGTTGAGAGAGGATGCGCTCGACGCGCTGCCGCACTTGGGCGCGCTCCTCGCGCAGTGCATTGATTTCCTTCTGAAGCTGCTCGGCCAGCGGGGCCTGCTCGCGCAATTGCGTTTGCAATGTGATGGCGCGCTCTTCGGCGGTGGCGCGCGCCTGCCGCTCGAACTTGACGAGATTCACGGTCCGCTGAATGCGTTCTTCCAGCGCGGAGAACTCGTCAACGCTCAACGTCACGGCGCTTGCTTCCGCGGCTAATTCCGCAGCCGCTTCCGCAGCCGGCTCAGCGACCGGCTCCGCCTGCTCTTCCGGCTGCGCTTCTTCCACGATCTCTGAATTCCACAACGATTCCGACATTAAAAAACCTCCACGGGAATATGGCTTATCCGTGAAGTATACCGCCGATCACGGCTGTATTCCGCCTAACTGCGCAGCCGCGCCCCAACTTTGCCAACAGCCTCGACCACGCGTGCCTGGAACTCCTGCAACTCCTCCTCGCGCAGCGTGCGGTCCGCAGCCTGGAAGGTCGCGCCCAGCAATAAAGCGTACTCGCCCGCGCCCAGCTTCGCATCGCGGAAGACCTCGCGCGCCCGCCACTCCACCAGCTCGGGAATCCGCAACCCAGCCACCACCTGATCGATCTTTTCCCAGGCGATGCTTTCATCCAAAACCAGCGAAAAATCGCGGCGAACCGGCTGGAAGCGCGAGATCTCCCGCGCAATCGGCTGGCGCAACGGCAACTTGTAGAGCCGGTCAAGATAAAGCTCGCCCAGCAACACCGGCTCCTTCAGCTTGCGCTCGGCGGCGACGCGCGGATGCAGTTGTCCGAACCAGCCCGCCGTCATGCCGTCCACCACCACGCGCGCGGTGCGATACGGGTGCAGCCACTCCGGCGTCAGCCCAGCCTCGGCAGGGAAGCGGTCGAAGAGGACGGCCCGCGCGTGGAAGCGCCCCACGACCTGCTCGACAACTCCTTTCACGTCGTGAAACTCAATCGCGCGCGCCGCGTGCAGCGCTCCCTGCTCCGGCAGTGTTCCCACCGCGCCAAAGGAGAGCGATGGCCGCTCGTCAACTTTTTCCGTCGTTCCGCTGAAAACCGTGCCCAGCTCGAACAACCGCACGTCGCTCACGTCGCGATGCAGATTGCCGGCGATCATCGCCAGCATTCCCGCCACCAGCGACGGCCGCAGCACACCCGCCTCCTCGCTGAGCGGATTGCCCAGCGGAACCGCCAGCCCCGGCTGCGGCGCCGTCAACGCGGCTTCGGCTGCCGAGCAGAAGGTGCTGCCAATCGCCTCATGGAAGCCGGCCGCTAGCAGCGTGCGACGGACTTCAGGCTCCTGGGCCGCCCAAGGCAGCGCGCGTACCCCTTCGCCAAAGACCGGCAGCGTATTGGCAAAGCGGTTGTAGCCGTAGACGCGGGCTACTTCTTCGATCAGATCGATCTCGCGTTCCAGGTCCAGCCGCCAACTGGGCAGCGTGACGAGCCATGCCGGTTTGTCTTTTGCTAACTCCGCTTTTTGGGCTAACTCCGCTAATCCACACCCCAACGCTGCGAGCACTCCCTCGGCCGTCTCCGCAGAAATGCCTTCCGCATCCACCGTCGTGCCCAGAATCCGCCGCACCTCGCTCAGCTTGAGTTCGACCGGCTTGCGGTTGGCGGTGCGCGCCTCGAGTGCGGGAACGCGCGCGTCCACCAGATCGCCCTCGATCCAGCCGCCATTCGCCAGCAGAATGCTGCTCACCAAGTCCGATGCCACCGGCGCGGCGTTGTAATCCGCGCCGCGTTCGAAGCGGTGGCTGGCGTCGGTGTGCAGCCCGTGCCGCCGCGCCGTCCTCCGCACCGCAACCGGGTCAAACCACGCCGCCTCCACCAGCACATTCTTCGTATCCGGCGTAATCATGGAATCCCAGCCGCCCATCACGCCGGCCAGACCAAGTGGCTTCACGTGATCGGCAATGATCAGGTCTTCTGGATCGAGCACACGCTCCACGCCGTCCAGCGTCTTCACCCGCTCGCCCTTCTTTGCGCGCCGCACCACGATGCCGCCTTCTAGCTTGTCCAGATCGAAAACGTGCGTCGGCTGGCCCATCGCCAGCCAGGCAAAGTTGGTTGCGTCCACTGCGTTGGAGATTTGCTTCTGCTCCAAGAGGCCAAAATAAGTGGCCACCTCCGCGCCCGCAAACCAATCCCGCGAAGGGCCGATAGTGACGTCGCGCAGCACCCGCGCCGTGAAGCGCCCGCAGGCGTCCTCGGCTTCAATGCGCACCGGAAAGGACTTGCCGCTCTGGCGGGCTTCAGGCAATTCATACGAAAGCTCCGGCAGCGCCAAGCCATAAATCGCCGCTGCCTCTCGCGCCACGCCATAGTGGTTCATCGCATCCACGCGGTTTGTGGTGATGTCCATCTCATAGAGAGAACCATTGCCCGAGCCGTTGCCGTCGCCCAGGTCGTAGATGCCCTCAACGGCGATACCGCGCAGGGTCAGGTCTTCGGCGAGTTGAGCGTCGGTCGCAGGCAGACCGGGCAGGTAACTACGAAGCCATTTTGTAAGAATCTTCATTTGGGTTACCTTTTAGCGAGTTAGCGTGCGCTTTGCGCACATTTGCAAGTTAGCGAGTTAGCGGGATCTCTCGTTTCCTTATTGGGATTCCAACTTCGCCAACAATCCATTGATGAGCTTTGCTGTCTCCGTGGCCAGTTCAAGTAACTGCCGGGAGGAATCCTGGTCGATGAAGCCCAGGCCGCACGCCAGCTCATTCTGCGTTTCAAACTCATACAGCGAACCTCGCGCCAGACCAAGCGATTTTCGCAGCTCTGCATCCGTCAGCTTTCCATGCCCCTCTGCGATATGGCTCGCGACAGCAACGGCAGACCGGCGCATCTGCATTCGCAACCCAAACGTCTCAGCCTGGGGAAATTCTTCTGTTCTCAGGTAGACCTGACGAGCCAGTTCCATCGCCTTCTGCCAAACAATCAAATCGCGAAAATGTCTGGTTCTGGGCATAACCACCTCATTCTTTCAAAGCCAACACTAACTTGCTAACTCGCTGTCTTAAATCAAAATCGAGATTTCTCACGCAAACTGCCCCAGGAAGCGCATGTCGCCAGCAAACAACGACCCAATCTCGCTGATCCCATACTTCATCATCGCAATCCGCTCCACGCCCATGCCAAACGCAAAGCCGGAAATCTTCTTAGGGTCATAACCGGGCTGCTTCTCCGCCGCAAACGCGAAGACCGCCGGGTCCACCATGCCGCAGCCCAGCAGCTCAATCCATCCCGAGTTCTTGCATTTGCGGCAGCCTTTTCCTCCACAGAAGATACAACTGATCTGCACGTCCGCGCTGGGTTCGGTGAAGGGAAAGAACGACGGAAAGAAGCGCGTCTTCACCGCCGAACCGAACAGAGCCTTCATCGCGTGGTCCAGCGTTCCCTTCAAATCGCTGAAGGTGATATTCGTATCCACGCACAGCCCCTCTACCTGGTGAAAAATTGGCGAGTGGGTCGCGTCCGCCGCGTCGTTGCGATGCACCTTGCCGGGAATCACAATCCGCACCGGCGGCGGCTGCGATTCCATCGTCCGCATCTGAACGGGTGAAGTGTGGGTGCGCATCAGGAGCCGGTCGCGCTGCGGACGCCGCTCCTGCCCCGCCACCACCAGCGTGTCTTGCGTGTCCCGCGCCGGATGCCCCGGCGGAAAGTTCATGCTCTCGAAGTTGTAGTAGTCGGTCTCGACCTCCGGCCCCACGCCCACCGAGTAGCCCAGCGCCGCAAAGACGCCGACAATCTCATTCAGCGTGCGCGTAATCGGGTGCTCGGCGCCCATCAGCCGCCGCGTCCCCGGCAGCGTGATGTCGATGGTCTCGCGAGCCAGCGCCGCGTCCGTCGGACCCGCGCCGAGCGCCTCATCCAGCAAGGCCTCCACAACTGCCTTCAGCGCGTTGAAGCGCACGCCCAGCAGCTTCTTCGCCTCCACAGGCGCAGCCTTCAGCCAGCGGCCGGAGATCTCGTTGAGCAGGCCCTGCTTGCGCCCCAGCCATTGCAGCTTGAAGCCGTCAACCGCTGCCTCGCCGTCGAGCGCCGCGGCCGCCGCCCTCGCCTGCCGCTCCAGTTGGGCAAACGCTGAGTCCAGCGCAGCCTCGTCAAATGCCGTCAAATTGGGAATCTCAATGTTCATAAGCGTATATAAAAGGATAAATCACTACCCGTTCTTCTTGAGGTATTCTCATCTTCATGAACTTCTTGCGCCTGACTCTCGCTATGTTTCTTGCCGCTGCCGTGACGGTCCCGGCCGCCGCTCAATCCGCCGTCTACCCCCAGCAGGAGGGCTTCGTCGACGCCCACGGCGTGCTCATCTACTACGTGGCCTTCGGCAACGGTGACCCGCTGGTCGTCCTGCACGGCGGTCCCGGCGCCAGCCACGACTACTTCCTGCCCTGGCTGCTGCCGCTGGCCCGCACTCATCGGCTCATCTTCATCGACGAGCGCGGCTCCGGCCGCTCGCAGCGCCTGCAAGACACCGGCCTCTACACCGTCGAGGGCGACGTCGAGGACGTGGAGGCCGTGCGCGTGGCCCTCCACCTGGGCAAAATCTCACTGCTCGGTCACAGTTGCGGCGGCGTGCTGGCTCAGGCCTACGCCCTCAAGTACCAGCAGAACCTCTCTCACCTGATCCTCAACTCGACCTTCGCCTCCACGCGCGATATGAACGCCGTGCTGGCCCGCGAGAAGGCCGCCATGCCTCCCGCCAAGCTGGCCCGCCTGAACGAACTCGAAGCAGCCGGCCTCTTTGGCAAAGGCGAGGCCTGGGAGCATGGCCGCTACCCGGCAGAATACGCGAACCTGGCCTGGGGCCCCGGCTACTTTCCCTTCCTCTACGGCGCGCGCCCCGACTCCAACTACGACCCCGCCGGCGGCAACGCCCCCACCAACTGGGAGCTCTACCGCGCAATGTGGGGCTCGGACGGCGAGTTCGTCATTGACGGCAATCTGAAATCTGTCGAATACGTAGACCGCCTGCCCACGATTCACGTCCCCACGCTGATCGTGGTGGGCGACCACGACGAGTGCGACCCCAGCCTGAGCAAAGAGATGCACGAGAAGATCGCCGGCTCGAAGCTGGTAATCCTGCCCAACAGCGGCCACATGAACTTCATCGACCAGCCGGAGATGTGGCAGAAGTCCGTAGAGGGATTCTTAAGCGAGAAGTAATTCACTCCAAACGCAGAACGGCCCGGAATCCAGTGGACTCCGGGCCGTATTGCTGACTTGCTGACCGGCTCTTACTTGCCGGCCTTCTCTGCGGCCAGGGCGACCTTGGCCTGATCGACCAAGCCGGTGAAGCCAGCCGGATCCTTGACGGCAATGTCGGCCAGGATTTTGCGGTCCAGCTCGACGTCGGCCTTTTTCAGGCCGTTGATCAGTTGCGAGTAGCTGAAGTTGTTCAGCTTGGCGGCGGCAGAGATGCGCACGATCCACAGCGAGCGGAACTGGCGCTTCTTCTGCTTGCGGCCGGTGTAGGCGAACTTCAGGCCGCGCTCGACGGCCTCCTGCGCTGCCTGATAGAGCTTGGACTTGGTGAGGAAGTATCCACTGGCTCTCTCCAGAATCTTCTTGCGGCGGTCACTCCGCTTGGTACTGCGTTTTACGCGGGGCATAGCGATTTCTCCATTTTGCGTTCGGTGATGCGGCTGGAGGCAGGAGGCCCAAACCCTTGCCGGGCGGGGCGGTACACCTCTTCACTCGCTTTTACAAGCCTGAATCTCTCGGTGGGCCAAAACAGCGGAGCTGCTCAACTCGCCGGGGGCCGGGGCAACGCGTTTGCCGGGGCCCGGTAGCACCCTCTCCACGAGGAGAGGAGGCCACGATCAGGCGTAAGGAATCATGCGCGCTACCTTCTTGTAGTCGCCATCGGAAACCAGCAGGGTCCGCCCCAGCTTGCGTTTCACCTTCGGCGACTTCGAAGTAAGGATGTGCCGCGTCTTCGTCTGGCCCCGCTTGATTTTGCCGGTGCCAGTCTTGCTGAAGCGCTTGGCCGCGCCCGTATGGGTCTTCAACTTGGGCATTTTTCTTCTCGTCTTGAGCGGAGAGATTCTCGCCCTCCGCATAGCCCGTGAGACAGGACTTCCCCTGCCCTCTTGAGGCTTCAACCATTATAGCGCAAATCGACGGCCCTGGCCGAGATCCTACTCGAAGTGGTAGAGCGTCACCTTCGCCGTAGTCAACCTCCTCGGAGTGAAGCGCCAGCCCTTACCCTGATCGTTCTCGTCTCCGTTGAGCCGTCGGCCGGGAATCCAGATTCCGTTCTCAAAGACTCCCTCGTCGACCGCGGCTATGCCCACCTTCGGGCCGCTGGCCGCGCGCGGCGTGAACGAGACCCTGATACCCTTGCCTGCGCCGATGAACTCATCTTTTCCGGTGGCTATGATGAGCCCGAAGCCGTTCTCCGCATGGTTGCCGAATATCTCGTCCAGAGTGACGTGCACCATGTAGCCCTGCATCACGAAATCGATGGATGGATTTTCCTGGTTTAGTACAAAGCCATGCACCGTGCCATCGGTCTGATGCGCCACGATGAGCGGCTCCAAAGTGGCCAGCAGGCGATAGCTCGCGGCGAGGTCGCCCTTGGGGTCCGCCTCATCTTCAATCGCGAAGGGAGAGAAGCCGAATCCGGCCTCCTCGCCCAGCGCATAGAAGACGTTGGCCGCGGCGGTGCTCCGGCCCTGGGCCTCGGGCATGAAGAGCGGATTGCCGTCGCGGTGGTAACGCCGGCACCAGTCGGTAAAGTTCGAGGCGTAGAGATCCGGCGCATAGAAGTCCAGGGCTGAGCCGGCGGCCTTCCAGATATCCATCACGCGCGGCTCCGGCCCGCCACTGGGATAGTCGCCCGGAGGGGTATTGTCCCCCATCAGCCATGTATTCACATACATGGGGATGTTGTAAACTGCCTTGCCGCGCGCCGTCACGCCATGCACGAAGCGCGCATAGTTCCAGGCCATGAAGATCTCGTCGGCGCGCGCCGAGTCGCCAAAGACCTCAGCCCAGGCGCCCACCATCTTATCTCCATTTGCGTCCCACAGCGCCTTCAGCTCCGGATAGAGTGACTGCCGATGAGCCTTCAGATAGGCGGTCAGTTCCGCCGGAACCGGGGAGGCAAAGGCCTTATCCGCAGCCTCGGAGTGGTCGCGCGAGCCTCCCAGCACGCCGACCTCGTTCTCCACCTGCATCATCAGCACGGTATGGTCGCGGCTGTCGACTTCCTTGATGTGCTTCATCAGCGCGGCAAAGGCGCGCGCATCTGCCTCCTGAGTAGCCGTGCTGGCCGGGCTTAAAAGCTCAATCTCATTGCCATTCAGGACCACCCGCGGAAAGCGGCGCGTGTCGCTCTTCACCCAGACCGGCGGATAGCTCGACATTCCGTTCTTCCACGAGGCCAGCCAGAGGAAGACGATGCGCTCGTGGGCTGCCCGCGCCTGGGTCAGCAGCCCGTCGACAAGCGTAAAGTCAAAGGCGCCTTCCCTGGGTTCGATCAGCTCCCAGCTCAGCGGAGTCACCACGGTGTTCAACCCCATCGCCTCCAGACTGGGCCAGATGGGCTTCATGTACTCCAGGCTCGACGAGGAGGAGTTGTGCAGCTCGCCCCCCAGAATCAGATAGGGACTGCCGTCCACGATGAGCTGCGTGGCTGCGCCGCGTTTTTCCAGATGCGGGGTTTCCTGCGAGAAGAGCGAAGCCGTTCCCAGAACGAGGAAGAGCACGAAAATTGGCAATGAGAGAAGCCGGTTTTTCATCACGTCAGGCAGTCTATCACAGGCCTCCTGTCCCGTTTCGGCTCACGGTTTCAATTGCGTCAAGCGCTGCCTGCTTCGCCGCGATTTTCCATTGTCCGGCGCAATACCGCAGGCTAGTGTTAGGACGATGGCCGTTCTCTCTGTCGATCTCGCAACCCGCTGCTGGTCCGATCTGGGCATCGTCCTACTGGAGCGGGCGCGGCGCGCGCATCGTGGGCCCTCCTCCGCGCCGCGAGGAGGGCCACTGGCGCGAGGGCTTCATCATCCTGCCCGTGCCGCCGAAGAGCTCGCTCTGCCTGCGCTGTCTGCACTAACCACCTGCGGTGCGGCAGACGCCTTCGGCTTCGCTGAGGGCAAGCTTTTCAGCAGAATGGATTGAGTTGGTAATCGAGATGCGAGTATCATAAAAAGCAGCGGGGGAGATCATGGCCACACAGATTGCTCGCATCGGCGGCACGGCTACCGTGGAGATTCCGGAGGAGCTGTTGCGGCGCGCTAATCTTGCTGTCGGCGATCCCGTCGAGTGGACATTTACCTCGACCGGCGCTCTCGCCTTGCGTACGCCGCCGGTTGCCGATGAATCTGCCGCGGAAGATGGCTACGAGGAATGGAAGCTGGCAGAGATTCAGGCTGGTTTGGCTGAGGCGGAGGCCGGCGAGACTGTTCCTCACGAGAAGGTTGTCCAATGGTTACGGAGTTGGGGCACCGGAAACGAGTTGCCGCCGCCGCTACGCGGGTTGCCGCTGCCGTGGTGAACGCTACTGATCAGCTTGAGCAGTTCCCGCAGAGCGGGCGTCCGGGAAGAGTCAAAAGAACCCGCGAATTGATCGTCCCCGGATTGCCATACATTATCCCTTACCGCGTCGTGGACGATGTAGTTGTAATTCTTTCTGTCATTCATACAAGCCGCAAATGGCCTGCAAAGCTGTAGCTTTATAAGAAACAGGAGCGCGGATGAAAGGTTCTGGATTCCCAAGTCCGAGAATCCAGAGCTGGAACACCCATTCATTTTGGAAGGGTCAGACCTGGGCCATCCGCCCGCCGAAGAACTCGCTCGGCCTGCGCTGGCTGCATTTAGAATGAAAGTCGCTCCATAAATGTATAGGCCGCGCGCAGAGTCCTCGGAGACTCTGCGCGCGGCCTGAATTATTTGCGGGCTGGAGCGGCTTACTGCGCCTGCGGAACCGGCGGATGCGGTGCAGTTGCTGTCTGCGGCGGCGCGGGCGGCTTGGGCTTGGGCGCTTCCTGCTTCTTCGACGGCGCAATGATGGCGTGCAGGATGGTGCCTTCCATGCGCGGCATGAACTCCACGACGCCCACGTCGCCGATGTCCTGGATGAACCGGTTGACTATGGCGTAGCCCAGATCGCGGTGGGCCATTTGCCGGCCGCGGAAGCGCAGGCTGGCCTTCACCTTGTCGCCACCGACAAGAAAACGCACCGCCTGATTCTTCTTGGTCTGGTAGTCGTGATCGTCGACGGTTACGGAGAACTTGACCTCCTTGACCGTGATCACCTTCTGCTTCTTCTTGGCGGCGCGGTCGCTCTTCTCTTTCTCGTAGAGGAAGCGGCCGTAATCCTGGATGCGGCAGACCGGGGGAACCGCGCTGGGTGAAACCTCCACCAGGTCGAGGCCGCGCTCACGGGCTATCCTCATGGCCTCAAAAGGCGGAAGAATGCCGAGCTGTTCGCCGTTTTCGTCGATGACGCGGATTTCGCGCGCACGAATTTTTTCGTTGATGCGGATAAAGGACTTGGCCGAACGTTTGTCGAGTGCGATGGTGCTCCTCCAAAAGTCGCCGTTGCCCGCCTCCCGGTTCTGCCGGAAGCGCCGCGGGCACAAGAGCGCAACCTGAGTATAGCATTGGCCCGGCTCCGCTGAACAAAGGGTTAATCAAGGATTCTTGGCCGCCGTGCGCAAAAATCAGAGGCCGCCCGCCGCGCAAGGGTCCATTCCGGGAAGCCGGCCGTGAGATTTGTCTCCCGCCCCTGCCATTGCCTGTTGCGAAGTTCCGGTTTGGCGTTAATATATAGATAGGTAGACAAACAGGAGGACAGGCGCCATGGCGCTCAGCATCAAAGCTCCCGAAGCCGACCGCTTGGCGCGCGATTTGGCCGCCCTTACCGGAGAGTCCATGACGGTCGCCGTCATTATTTCCATGCGGGAGCGGCTGCAACGCGAGGAGCGCAAGCGAGAGAGCAAACAGCAGTTAATCGCCGATTTGATGGCGATTGCGGACCATTGCGCTTCACTGCCGGTCCTCGATTCGCGTTCTGAGGATGAAATCATGGGCTGGGACGAGAACGGACTTCCTTCATGATTGTCGATTCGTCTGCACTTGTAGCCATCTTGCTCAAGGAACCTGAGGCGTTGCGGCTTACAACCGCTATTGCGAAAAGCTCCGTTTGCCGGCTGCCTTCTTCCTGCTTTCTTGAAGCATCCATGATTCTGCTTGGGCGGCGCGATGAGGATGGCGCGCGTGATCTCGATATATACGTCTCTCGAAGCAGGATGAATATCGCCCCTTTTACTGAATCGCAGGCACGCTTGGCGAGAACAGCATTTGAACGCTACGGCAAAGGCCGCCATCCGGCAAAGCTCAACTTCGGCGATTGCATGGCCTACGCGCTGGCCAAAGAGACCGGCGAAGAACTGCTCTTCAAGGGAACCGATTTCGCGTTGACGGACATCGCTGTCGCTCCGTACTGATTTCGCTCTGTTTCGAACGGTGTTGCTTCCAGCGTCCCTTCGGCGTTCACTCCGCTGACCCGCAGCCGCACTAGCCGGTTGGCTTCCAGCCGTCCCTGCAACTCCACCGGCAAAAAATTTTCCGTCAGCGCGGCAGTCCGGCCACGCGCCTCCAGCTCCGCCGGCGTGTGCAGCGTGATCGCCTCCAGCTCGCGGCCGATGAAGCGCCTGCGGTGCGCCTGACTCTTTTCCGCCGCCAGCGCGCGCAACGCGGCCATTCGCTCTTCGACCGCCTCCGCAGGAACCGGCCGCTCGGCGTGCAGCGCCCAGCCCGGTGTCCCCGGCCGCGGCGAAAAGGGAAACAGATGCAAGTAGCCGTAAGGCAGCGCTCGCAGCAGCGCCACAGTCTCCTCGAACTCGGCGTCGCTCTCGCCGGGAAAGCCCGTCATTACGTCCGCGCCCAGCGTCAGCTCCGGTCCCGCGGCCCGCAGCAGCGCAGCGACCTTCTCCGCATAGTGCCACGGCCGGTAGCGCCGATGCATGCGGCGGAGCACCGCGTCGGAGCCTGACTGCAAGGGCAGGTGCACGTGCCGCGCCAAGCGTCTTCCTCCAAACTCCGCCATCAGCCCCATCAGTTCTTCGTCCCAATCCATCGGCTCAATTGAGCTGAGCCGCAGTCGGGGAAGCGGCGTTTGCTCGAAGATCTTCCGCACCAGCCTCGCCAGCGTCCGCGGAGCCGCACCTTCGGAGTCAGAAAAATCCCGCCCCCAGCGCCCCAAATTGATCCCCGAAAGCACCAGTTCGTTGCCCCCGACTGCCACAAACCCCTCCACCTGCCGTAGAACCACTGCGCCGGGCAGACTTTTCGATGAGCCTCTGGTTTGGGGAATTACGCAAAATGTGCAGCGATTCCCGCAGCCCTCCTGGATTTTGAGGTTGGGCCGGGTCTGCGCGCCGGGCACGACCTGCGCGGCTTCGATAAAGGAGTGGGCAAACCGGTCGTCCGCCCAGACCACCTGCGCCACCTGCGGTGGGGCCAACTGCTCGCTTATCGCTCGATCGAGGTTTGTTGCCGCTTGGACTTGTATCAGTCCGTTGCTTTCGCGTGGCTCCGCGCGCCCCAACAGCCCCAAGACAATCTCCGGCGCAAGGGCCTTGTGGCTGTTGCCCACCACAGCGGCCACGCCAGTCAACCCCGCCAGCTCCTCCGGCGCGCGCTGCGCGTAGCAGCCGGTCACCACGATTCTTGCCTCCGGATTCAGCCGGTGCGCCCGGCGGATGAAGGCACGGGCTGCCCGGTCTGCCTCTGCCGTCACGCTGCACGTATTGACGATGACCACATCGGCTTCCGCGGGCTGCCGCACGCAGTGCCCCGCGGCGCGCAGACGCTCGCTGACCGCTTCGCCATCCGCCCGCGCGGCCCTGCAACCGAAATGCTCCACGTAAAAGCTGCCTGCCATGCTTTCAGTCTAAGACCTCTCATTCGCTCCGCGCCGCTCGATAACACCACCTCCGTTATAATGGACTTGATCGCACCTAATCGCAGGTTGACTTCTACCGCATGCCATCTTCCCTCGCCGCTAGTCTTCCAACCACGTCCACCGCTGCCTCGAACGGCGGCACGCGGCACCTCATCGGCTTCGTTTATTTCACCTTTGTCGTCTATCTTTCCATCGGCTTGCCCCTGGCCGTGCTGCCGCCTTACGTCCATCTGCGCATGGGCTACAGCGCTGCGCTGGCCGGCCTGGCCATCAGCATCCAGTACGTGGCCACGCTGGTCAGCCGCCCCTGGGCCGGCCGCATCAGTGACCGCGCCGGCGCCAAGCTCTCCGTCCTCTGGGGCATGGGCTTCTGCTCGTTGAGCGGCGCGGTACTGATTGCCGCCGCCGCGCTGCACTCGATCCCCTGGCTCAGCCTGGCTGTGCTGCTGCTCAGCCGTCTGCTGCTCGGCTTTGGCGAGAGCCTTGGGTCAACCGGCTCGACGCTCTGGGGCATCACCAGCGCCGGCGCCGAGCACACCGCCAAGGTCATCTCCTTCAACGGCATCAGCACCTATGGCGCCATGGCGCTAGGCGCTCCACTGGGCGTGGTTCTTGATCAACAATGGGGCCTGGCCTCGATCGGCTTGCTTATCATGCTGATCGGCGCATTCAGCCTGGCCTTGGCCAGCCGCAAGAGCCCGGTTGCCGTCACCCCCGGCGAGCATCTTCCCTTCCGCGACGTGATGTTCCGCGTGGCCCCGCACGGCTTCGGCCTGGCCCTGGGCGGGGTCGGCTACAGCGTGCTGGCCACCTTCGTCACACTCTTCTACCTCAGCCGCCACTGGACGGGCGCGGCGCTCTGCCTAACGGCTTTTGGATTGGCGTTTATCGCGGCGCGCCTGCTATTCATCCATACCATCAACCGCTTTGGCGGATTCCCGGTGGCCATCGCCTGCCTCTCGGTCGAGTCGCTGGGGCTGCTTCTGCTGTGGCGCGCCAGCTCGCCCTGGATGGCGCTGGGAGCCGCGGCGATCACCGGCTTCGGCTTCTCGCTGGTCTTTCCCGCCATTGGCGTGGAGGCCGTCAAGCGCGTCCCGGAGCACAGCCGCGGCACTGCACTGGGCGTCTACACCGCTTTCTCCGATGTCTCCTTCTTCCTGGTTGGCCCCGTCGCCGGCGCAGTCATCGGCGGCTTCGGATACTCCAGCGTCTTCCTCTTCGCGTTCGTCTGCGTTCTCACGGCGCTGGGAATCGTAATCGTGCTGCGCCAGATGCACCAGAAGAACCTCGCCGCCGTGATCGCGCAGGCGGAAGACCTTGGTCCGTCCTAAGATTTCATCCATAAAAAAAGCGGACCGGCCGACGCTTCCGCGCCCAGCCAGCCCCATTTTCTGGTCATCAATCCGGTTGAAACTCAGGCCGCCAGCTTGCGCTGGATGAGTCCCGCCAGCCCCGCCAGCCCGCTGCCCAGCAGCAGGAAGCTGGACGGCTCTGGCGTTGTAGTCGTCGGAGGTGCATCCTCTGTACCCAGCATCTGCAGGCCATACGGACCGCTCGACGAGCTATTGATCGACTCCCACGATGCACCATACCCACTGATAGCGCCGTACAGTTGGAGATCGTATGTGCCAGCGCTGAGTTGCAGACAGGGAATGCTGAAGCTCTCCTGATAAGCTGCCTCAGTATCCGTACTGGCTACTTCCGTGGTGGAAAAACTGGATGCATTTCCGGAAGCCAGAATGCCGGAAGATGAATCAGTGATCGTCCAATCCACTAAAGTCACCATCTCGGGTAACTCTATAGGTGGCATCGGAGTACACGTCTCACCGTCGCCGAACGGTGACGGAAAGCACATTGGAAGCTGGGGGATCGACAAATCCACCGTCACAGCGCTGAAATTCACGCCGGTGACCGTGGAATCCTGCGTGATCGTGAAGCTTTGTACGGTCATGCCGGGTGAGATCGAATTTCCCATCATGCTATTGCTTGAAAAATCCGTATTGCTGTAAAGGGTGTCGGCAGAGGCCGGAAAACCGCCAGCAAAAAAACAAATCCAAAAAGTAAAGTAGCACCTTGCTTGAATCTTTTCATGAGTATCCTCATCCATGGCAGAGTTTGCCGTTCTTGTAGCACGTAGCACGCAAGCCGCCAATGAATGTGATATTTGAACACTTCGATGTGATAGGAATTTACCCGCATGGATATTGATAAGAAAGGGCAAAGTCGCGCGAAGGAAATCACGCCTTGCTCGTCACTGTCTTATCACATGTGCAGGGAATTTCATTTTGGAGTGAAATGGATTGCTTTTGAAGTGGCTTGCGTCAAAAAAGCAGAACGGCCACCCCGAAGGATGGCCGCTGCTTTCCAGGTTGATGGAAAAACGTCTTACCGCTCGCTCTTCCAGTTGATGAGATCGCCGAGTGTAGTGGTGGAACTGGAGACGGGAGCCTTGTGGCTCTCCTTCTTGTAGCTCTCGACCTGGGCGCGGCTAGCCTCGTGGTGCGAAGCGGAGCGCAGGCTGAGGCCCACCTTCTTCTCTTCCACGTTGATCTTGATGATCTTGAACTCGTGCTCCAGGCCGGTTTCCAGCTTGGAAGGTCCGCCGCCCTCGTCTCCGGCCTCGGAGATGTGGCACAATCCCTCCACGCCCTCCGCGATCTCGACAAACGCGCCGAACTGCGCCGTCCTGAGCACCTTGCCATGAACCTGGTCGCCGACGCGATGCGTGGCGAAGAAGCTCTCCCAGACGTCGGGCTGCAACTGCTTGATGCCCAGCGAGAGGCGGCGGTTCTGCGGCTCAACGCCGAGAACGACTGCCTTCACCTTTTCGCCCTTCTTCACAATCTCAGAAGGATGCTTGACGCGCTTGGTCCAGCTCAAGTTCGAGACGTGCACCAAGCCGTCGATTCCGTCCTCGATTTCGATGAAAGCGCCGAAGTCTGTCAGGTTGCGCACCCGGCCCTCGACGATGGTCCCAGCCGGATACTTCTCCGTCAGATTCTCCCAGGGATTCTCGAGCAACTGCTTCATGCCCAGCGAAATGCGGCGGTCGGCGGGATTGACGCTCAAAACAACCGTCTCGACTTCGTCGGCCGGCTTGACCAGCTTGGACGGATGCTTCAATCGCTTCGACCAGGTCATCTCGGAGAGGTGAACCAAGCCTTCGATGCCTTGCTCCAGCTCGACAAACGCGCCGTAGTCGGTGACCGAAAGCACGCGGCCATGCACATGCGCGCCCACCGGGTAGCGCTCGGTCGCGTCCAGCCATGGGTCGGGCGTCAACTGCTTGAAGCCCAGCGAAACCCGCTGCTTGTCCTTGTCGAATTTGAGTACCTTGACTTGGATCTCGTCGCCCACATTCACCAGATCGCGGGGATGCGTGAGGCGGCCCCAGCTCATGTCGGTAATGTGCAGCAAACCGTCAATCCCGCCCAGGTCAACAAACGCGCCGTAATCGGTCAGGTTCTTCACCGTGCCAGTGAGCACCGCGCCCTCGCCCAACTGTTCGAGCGTTCCGGAGCGCTTGGCGTTCTGCTCTTCTTCCAGAATCTCCTTGCGGCTGACCACCACATTGCCGCGCTTCTTGTTCAGCTTGATGACGCGGACTTCAATCTGCTGGCCAATATAGCCATCGAGGTTGCGGACGGGGCGAATCTCCAGTTGCGAGCCGGGCAAAAATGCCTTCAGCCCGATGTCCACCGTCACGCCGCCCTTGACGCGGCTGACCACCGTGCCCATCATCGGCGTCTTGTCGGCAGCGGCTTTCTCAATCGCATCCCAGACGCGCAGACGCTGCGCCCGCTCGTAGCTGGCCAGGTAGCCGCCCTCCGGCTCCTCGCGTTCGATCACCACGTCAATCACGTCGCCGGGCTGAAACTTCACCGCTCCGGTGTGATCCAGAACCTGTTCCAGCGGCACCAGCCCCTCGGATTTCAGGCCCACATCAATGACCAAGTGCTTGTCGGTCGCCTTGATCACCGTGCCGGAGACAATCTTGTCGCCAAAGGCTTCCACGGCGGCGGCCTCGGCGGCCTGCTCGCGTTCAAAGGCCTCCAGGGCTGCGGAGAAGTCGTCCATGGAATCCAGGCTGTGATCCGCGCGCGCGGCCTTGGCAGGCGCCGGCGCCGCGGCAACCGGTTCAGCCGCTTGCGGTTGAGGCGCGGCCGCAGGCTGCTCGGCTTCGGGAGCTGCTTCAATTACGGGGGCCGCTTCGACGACGGGAGTTGCTTCGACGACAGGAGCAGCTTCAGCTTTGGCTCGGTGAGTTTTTGCTTTGGCATGCGGCGCCGCTTCGACAACGGGCGTCTCAATCACGGCTGCGGACTCTGCTTGCGCGGGGATTTCCGTTGCAACTGGAGCGGTTTCAGCCTCTGCCGCGGCTTCCACCACGGGCACGGCCTCGGCTACAGGCTCGGTTGGGGCATCGGCGTCCAGCGCGGGTACTTCAACTGCTACTGCGGTCTCAGGGTTGGACGTGGATTCGGGCAACGGCTGTTCTTGCTCCGTCGCAGGTTCGAGTGTTGGGATTTCCAATGCAGTGTTCAGGGTTGTACTCTCGGTTTCGGGATTGAGGGGTTTTGCCATCACGTGCCAGCTCCGGGATTCCTTGCTCCCGCGACGCAAACATTCCTGCCGCTGGGGGTGGTACTTGGTTGCGATTGCCGACAACCAAGAAGCCGGAGGCCATCTCCCGGCGCGTAAACGCGTGTCTGTGATTGGATGGTCATCACAAGGGACACTTCCCCCAGCCAATCAGGCTAGAGTGGAAGGCGTCTGGTCTCCTTGGGATACACCCGGCAGGCATCGGCATGCTGGAGAGTGGCCGCAACTCGCTGCTGGAATCCGCGCAGCAAGCTACGCTTATCAGTGTAGCAACCGCAGCTTTAGACCGTCAATGCAACAAATTGGCACAAGCCGCCTTATCAACAAAAATTCACACACGCCGCGAGCGAAACAATGGAGTTGCGGGCAGCCGGGTGCCCCACCCTCGCGGCGTCTTTGTTTTTGCCGCTACAGCATTTTCGATTCTGGTGCTTACAGAATCCATGCAGCAAAGTGGCTTTTCCGTCAAGAAAAAGCCACCTTCGACGCACTCGTAATGTCAACAAATGAAGCGAAAATGCTCTAGGGTGGGATTCAGTGCACCTCCCGCGCAATCACCCTCTATACTGATGCAGACGGAACTCCACCCATGGACCAACTCTTCACGCCTTGGCGCTATGCCTACATCACCTCAGCCGACAGCGCGGCCCGCCCCGGCGTACCGGCGAGCCTTGCGGCCTGGTCCGGCGACCACCACTGCGTCTTCTGCAACCTGATCGCCTGCATCGATTTTGCGATTGCTCAGGGCATGGACGCGGAAGAGGCCGAAGCTGCCGGCGGGCTTGTCTATCGCGGCGAGCATTGCTTTGTCTGCCTGAACGCCTACCCCTACACCTCCGGCCACGTGATGGCGATGCCCTACGCGCATCTGGACCGGCTGGCGCAACTTCCCGCTGCGGCTGCCCACGAACTGATGGATCTAGCGCAGCGGACCGAGCAGGTGCTGGAAGGGCTTTACCATCCGCAGGGCTTCAACTTCGGATTCAATCTGGGGCGAGCCGGCGGCGCGGGGGTGGCCGGCCATCTGCATCTGCACGCCATGCCGCGCTGGCTGGGTGACACGAACTTCATGACGACGATAGCCGAGACGCGCATCCTGCCAGAAGATTTGCAGACGACCTGGAAGCGGATGCGGGGGGCGTTTGCGGAGTAGAGAGATACCGTCGGATCAAAGGTGGGGTGCCTGTCTCGTGTACTCCTCCAGGGCTCTCCGCAACGTCTCGTCATCGCCTCGCTCGAATGCGGCGTTTGCTTCCTTCGTCAACTGCTCCCGCAAGGCTCGGTCAGCTTCATTCGAAGCGTGGTCTGGATGAATCTGCTTGATCACGTCGAGATAGAGCTCTCGCAGTCCATACGAAGCCGCGAAATACTCGTCCCTCGCAGCTTTGCCATTGGCGGCAGCGTTGGACTCCTCTGGCCTTTCGCTCTCGCCGGGCAGCCCGCTAAACCCTGAGCCGAAATCTATCTCTCCTGGGTAGATTACTGTTCTCTTGGCATCTACAAATACCCCGCCATTTCCTTTGTTCTTCATAACCGCAAGCACCGCCAAAAAACAAGAGGCAGGTTGATAAGTAATGCAATACCTATCAACAGCTTCGCGTCTTGATAGTAGCGCTCGCTCGTCGCGCTGAATTCTATCAAGCTATTCATCGATGGATTGGCCGGATTGTAATAAACAGTCACATTTGGTATCAGCAAAACCTGATCAGTATCCGATAACTTTCCTTTGATCGAATCCTCCGACCCCCGCTGTGGACAATCCTCATGCCCGCTGTAGCCGCTGTACGATACGCTGTCAACAGTAAAGCTGTAGCTGCAAGAATAGTATTTGAATACTTTGAAGGAAAAGATGGTTTGATGATGCAAATGCATAGATACGCCGTGAGCAGTCGTTGTTCTCTCGGTTGGCGCGGCGCTAGCGTACTGCATTGCCGAGTGGATACTCAAACCGCCAACAACGAAGCCAAGTACCGATAGGAGCAACCAACTACCGGCGGATAGGGGCTGCCGTATTGCTTTCATTCATAATCCTTTTCTCTTCTGGCGGCATTGAGGCATAGTGTAATCTCCTGCGCCACGCATTTGCTGCGCTGGTATACAGATGGGTGGGCAGCCGTAGACCTTCACCGGCGGGTTTTCTCAACTCTGCTCTGCCTCACCGCTCTCCTCAGCCTCCGCAGCCAGCGCAAGCCCTGACTGCGACCATTCCGGCGACTCCATCTCGCGCAGATCGGGTTGCAGCTTTCTAACTTCGGCTAACTCGCCGTCGGAGTGGGCCAGCTCGCCTAACTGCCTGCCGTAAGAGAAGACTCCACCGTTGCCTTCGACCGTGCCGAGAAACTTGTTGTAATACTCCACGCTGCTGCCTAGAGCATTGCCGAGCCTTGTAACATGACCTTGCGCTACGACCAGCTTGTCATATATCTTTTTGCCCATCTCATGAATGGCTTTGGCGTTTTGCGTAATCTCCGATTGCTGCCAACCAAACTCGACCGCGCGCAGCAGCGCGATCAGCGTTGTCGGCGTCGCCATCACCACATGATTCTTTGCGCTGACCTCAATCAGCGACGGATCGGCTTCCAGCGCCGCGCTGAACAAAGCTTCACTGGGCAGAAAGCAAACAACAAAATCGGGAGCCTTCTCGAATTGCTTCCAATAAGCTTTGCCGGATAACTCCTTCAAGTGCGCCTTGACGCGCGCCGCATGAGCCGCAAAGCGAAGCGTTTGCGCGGCTGGGTCTGTTGAGCCGCTGGCGTCCAGAAAAGCATCCAGCGGCGTCTTGGCATCGACGACGATCTCGCGGCCATTGGGCAGTTGAATGGTCATATCCGGGCGCAGCATCCTGTCGTCTTCGTCGCGCGCGGTCACCTGCTCACTGAAGGAGCAATACTGCACCATTCCGGCATACTCGACGCAGCGCTTCAATTGCAGTTCGCCCCAGTTGCCGCGTGTCTTGGGCGCACGCAGCGCCGTGATCAATTGCGCGGTCTCACTGGTCAAAGCGGCGAGCGAGGCGGGAATCGATTTTTGCATTTGCTCGACGAGGGTCTTGACCTCGGAGTATGCGCCCGAACGGGTGTTCTCCATCTCGCGCGCTTGCGCATCCAGGCTCTTGAGAGCCTTTTCCATGGGGTCAAGCATTCCCTTGATCGCCAGTTCCTTGGCTTCCAGGGTCAGCTTGGCCTCGTTGGTTTGCCCGCCAAGCTGCTGTTTGGCAAGCGCCAGGAAGGACTCCGTGTTGGAGCGAAGGGCGTCGGCGGCGGCTGCCTTGAAAGCGGAGTCGAGATCGGCCTTCATCTGCGCGTACTTGGCTTCTTCGTTTCTGAGCCGCTCCTGGACACGCGTCAGTTCTTCCGCCTTGGGCCGCAGTTCCGCGGCCTGGGCACGCGCGGCTTCGAGTTGTTCGCGCAGTCCGGCCTCACGCGTCTCGGCCAGCAGATGTTCGCTGGCCAAAGCCTGATCGAGCTGTTTCTGAGCGGCGGAACGGCCCTTGCGGCTTCCGATCCATAGGCCAAGGAGAAGGAAGGCAACGGCAATCAGAGCAAACAAAATGGCGGAGTTTTCCACGTAAAATATCCTCTTCGCCTAATGTACGCCTATTTTGCAGGCTTTCGGCCAAAAATCAGCAAGTTTTCTGTTCCCTGTTCCCTGATCCCTGTTCCCTGCTTTACACACCCCGGCGCGCCCGATAGACTTGGAATTCGGGGAGCCGCGCGGTTTTTTGGACGGGGCAGTTGTGTTCCTGTGCCTTGAGCCGGTATGGTAAACAAGCGGCGCCTGAAAAGGCGAGCCCCGGAGAGATTCCGAATTCAAGAGGAGAATCACGCATGGCTGTTGCAGACAAGATCAAACAGATTATCGTCGAGCAGTTGCAGGTCGACGAGGCCGAAGTCACCCCCGGAGCCAGCTTTCAGGAAGACCTGGGCGCGGATTCGCTGGACGTAGTCGAGCTGGTAATGCAGTTCGAAGAGGCCTTCGACATTGAGATTCCCGACGAGTCCGCCGAGAAGATCAAGACCGTCAAGGACGCGATTGACTACATCGAAAAGAACGCGAAAGGCGGCAAGTAGCCCTTGAGCCGCCGAGTCGTCATCACCGGCCTGGGGCTGCTCTGCGGTGTGGGCAACACCGCGCCCCAGGTCTGGCAGCAACTTATGGCCGGCGCCAGCGGCATGGGACCCATCACGGGCTTCGATACCACTGGCTTCACGACCACCTTCGCCGCCGAGGTCAAGAACTTTGACCCGCTCGAGTTTGTGGACAAAAAAGAGGCGCGCAAGATGGCGCGCTTCATCCACTATGCCTTGGCCGCCACCCAGGAAGCCATGGCTCAATCAGGTCTCCAAATCACCCCGGAGATTGCCGAACGGGTGGGCGTCTTCATCGGCTCGGGCATCGGCGGCTTTGAAATCATTGAGCGCGAGCACACCAACCTGATGCAGGGCGGTCCGCGCAAGATCTCACCTTTCTTCATTCCCTCCGCCATCGTCAACATGGCAGCCGGCCAGGTGAGCATCCGCTATGGCGCGACGGGGCCGATCTCGGCCACCGCGACGGCCTGCGCCTCGTCTGCCAACGCCATTGGCGACTCGGCGCGCATGATTCTGCACGGTGACGTAGATGTGATGATCGCCGGCGGCGCGGAGGCTGCGGTCACGCAGTTGTCTGTGGGCGGCTTCGCATCGATGCGCGCGCTCTCCACGCGCAACGACGAACCCACTCGCGCCAGCCGCCCCTTTGACAAGGACCGCGACGGCTTCGTGATCGGCGAGGGCTCAGGCATTCTCATTCTCGAGGAGCTGGAGTTCGCCAAGGCGCGCGGCGCCAAGATTCTGGCCGAGATCATCGGCTACGGCATGAGCTCCGACGCCTACCACATCACCGGCATCGCCCCCGAAGGCATGGGAGCGCAACGCAGCATGAGGGCCGCGCTCAAGGACGCCGGCATTCAGCCGGAGGCGGTGGGCTACGTGAACGCCCACGCCACCTCGACCCCTGCGGGCGACGGCAATGAATCGCAAGCCATCGAGGCGGTTTTTGGCGAGCACGCTCTGAGCCACAAGCTCAAGGTAAGCGGGACCAAATCGATGCATGGGCATCTGCTGGGCGGCGCGGGCGGACTGGAAGCCGGCATCACCGTGCTGGCGCTGATCAACCAGATGCTTCCGCCGACCATCAATCTGGAGAACGTCGATCCCGAGTGCCATCTGGACTATGTGCCCAACAAGGCCATCGCCCACAGCTTCGACATCGGCCTGTCGAACTCCTTCGGCTTTGGCGGCATCAACGCCTCGCTGATCATGCGGCGCTGGACGGAGTAAAAACAGCTAACAGCTTTCCAACGTGTAAACGCCAACAGCGCGAATCCTGTCCGGGTTCGCGCTGTTGGCGTTTGTGAGAGGCATATCGATTCCAGGTGAGATGTAAACTATCCTATCTGTGCTATACTCCCTTACATGACCGCTGCGCGAAGGCCGGTCCAGAAACCCGTCAAGGTTACCGATGAAGCTGCGCTCATTCGCTGTACCGCTGGAGACGGGTTGATTCGTGAGGAAGTCTGGAAAGATGCCGAAGGCAAAGTCATTCGCTTCAATTTGGCTTTCATCAACTTTCATCTGTTTTCTGGAGATAATGGGCGGGTTCTTGGCTACGATTCGGCGCACGGACAGCCGCACCGGCACTTTGCAGGAGGGGTTGAGGTGATTGAGCCGGTTCCTTACGGTGTGCTCTTTGACCGCTTTCTTGCGGAAATTGAATTGTTGAAAAGTCGGAGCTGCTTATGAAAACAAAAATCTACACGGACGGTTTTGAGGGATGGGCAAAACGCGCCAAAGAGCGCGCCAAGGCCATTACGGCAGGCCGGCCATTTCCTCCCTCTCGCGGCATCACCTTCGAGAGTGCTGCGGAGATGGTCCGGCTGCTCACTCCATCCCGGCTTGATCTCTTCATGACGGTGAAGAATCAGACGGTTTCCATCAAGGATCTCGCTCAGTCGCTGGGCCGGGATGTGAGCGCGGTGCGCCGCGATGTGGCTGCGCTAGAGAAATTCGGAATCGTGTCTTCTGAGCAGGTTGTGAATCCCGGGCACGGACGGGCGCGGATGGTCTCGGCTCCGGCCAGCATTTCCATCTCGGCTGAATTATAGGGCTGCCCCCGCGCGGGGCGTCCCGGGCCTCGATTCCGAGGCCTGGAAGTTGCGAACAAAAACTACCGCATTGCTTCAGCCAGTGATGGCCGCGATCCCCACGCCGAAGAGTACAAAGATCACCCACCATCCGAAGACCGCTATGTAACCGGAGTTGCGCTTGACGCCCGCCACCATCGCCGTCCCGATCCCCAATAGCACAAGGGTCCAGATGGTCACCCCATCCAGCGAATTCGCCAAGGCATAAAGGACTTTATTGGCTTCCGCCGGATTGGGAAAGAGAAGGGCTGCCAAGTTCGTAGGTGCAAAGTTCTTGATGTTGAATGACTCTGGCGCAATGAAGAAAATTACCACAGTCCCAAGCAGTGTTTTGATGACTGATGGCAGACTCGCATACATCCATACAGCAAAGATGCTGCCATAGGTGGCCTTACCACCGAAGACGAAGTTGATTGTGCCCCATAGACCGAGTGACAAGAGTGCAACACCCGCCAGGACAAGAACCGGATTGGCGATAAAGATGCCCTTAGTAATGTATGTAGCGATCTTGACGCCCATTTCGCGCTGCTCTGGCGGCGCTTGCGCCATCTTTTCTTCTTGAGTCGGGTTGAGATGAATCTGGTTCTCCGCGACCTGCTGTATGCCAATCTTGTACGCAACAACCGCAAAAAAGACGTAGCCAAGAACTACAAAGATGATGAACGGCATCCACCAACTGCGGTTGCCGCGTTTGATGTCTGCAAAGGTCTTCGACGGCGCGGAGAAGGTATTCGCAACGCGCTGCCACTGGGAAAGGCCGGGGGCTTCCCCGGCCGCAGGTTGAACATTCATATCGCTCATGATTCCGCCTCGCTTAGACCTTTGGGCCTTGGCCGCGATTGTAACCTTGGAGGGTATGCTTGGCGCAATAGAAATCTGATTTAGCCGGGATTAAAGCCCTGACCTGCCTGCTTTGGCCGGCGCTGCCGCAGCCTGCGTCGCCGGCTTGCGCGCCGGTTTGGGCGGCGCGTAGCTCTTGTAAACGGTGATGTGGAAGCAGGACTGGCGGAACTCCTCCTCCACGTCGATCTTGCCGGCCGTTTCCAAAGGCAGCAGCCAGGCGCGCATCCATCCGATCTCCTGGCGGGTGAGGCCTTGCTTGGCAATGTCGATGCTTGCGCCGGTTAGATGCGGGCTGGCGACGTCGCCCTCGGCAGCCGTGGCGTTGCCGTTCACCTTCATCAGCTGCTTTTGATAGGCGACGGTGCGCACTGCCGAGCTGACTTCAAGGGGATGGTGAAATTCAGTCGCATGGGCGCGTGCGAGGTCGGAGAGAAAGCTGGCCGTCCAGGGTCGGCAGTAGCGGCGGTTCTCCGGCAGGTTGCCATTTATATTGAGCGCCGCGGAGACCGGAACCGGCACCAGCATCTTGCGGGCGATGCGATCGGCCAGATCGTCATCGTCCTCGATGCGCTCCAGGCCGTCGTCCTCGGTCTTCTCGTTCTGCCTGACCAGAGACTCATACGAGCCGCGCAGGGGGAGCGGCATCACCATCCGCGTGGTTGGCAGAGATACATCTTCGACGGCGGGCGGCTGATTGACGAATTCGCTTCCGGCGGCTTCGGTCTCGACGCGCGGCCGCGCGCGGCGATACCGCATCAGCACGACCGAACGCAGACGCGCAACGGCACTGCGGCTTTTGGACCGCGCTTTGAACTTCGGTTCAGCGGGCTGTTTTTTGTTGTGGGAAGTGCGAAGGTGCTCTGGGGACGAGACTCGCCCGCGCGTCCGGACCGCATGAGCAGACGGAACGCCGAGGGAGGCCGCGAAGAACACGGCTAACACGAGAAGGATGAAGGAGGTTCGGCGCATGGTGAGCGCGCGAAAAATCCAGAGCAACTTCAGTGTAAGCCCCTTTGCTTGTAATTCCGAGTACCCGCGAAGGTGCGGCTTTGTCTGATAACGCTCTGCCCGGTTGTCAAGCCTGATTCGGAGAGCGCGCAGGGCGGGTGGCGGCCCAGGCAATCAGCAGGATGCCCGCAAGGACCGAGGCGGCGCTGGCCAGTTGGGCGTTCGACAGTCCCCAGAGGATTTTGGGGTTGCGGCGAAGAAACTCGACCAGGAAGCGGGCTGCTCCAGTGAGCAGCAGATACTGGCCGACGATGGCGCCGGTGGGTTGCGGCTTGCCGGCTCTCCACCACAGCCACCCGCCGATGAGCAGCCCAGCGGCCAGCTCGTAGAGCGGCGTGGGATAGACGGGAACGAAGACCGGCTCGATGCCGTGGGGAAAGGCCATGCCCCAGGGCGTAAAGGTAAAGGAGAGGAGATGCACCGGCTGGATGGCGATGCCGTAGCAGCCGTCGCCGGAGAGGAAGCAGCCGATGCGGCCGATGCCATAGCCGATGGCGGCGGCAGGCGCGGCCAGGTCGAGAGTGCGCAGAGCGCCGATCTTCGCCCACCAGCCCTGAAATAGCAGCGCGGAGATGCCGAAGACCAGGCCGCCGAACCAGGCGAAGCCGGCCGTATCCCAGAGCACGCTCCAACCCATGTAGCGAAACTCCATGGGCGTGTCGATGATGTGCCACAGCTTGGCGCCGACGATGCCGGCCACCAGGGCAATGGCCACCATGCTCATCGCATCGGCCCCCTGATCCTTTACCGTGATGTGGGCACGGCGGAAGCTGCGGTCCATGACAAACGCGGCGGCCACGGCGGCCAGCCACATCATCAATCCGAAGGTATGAATAGTTAAGAACCCAAGATGAAGATTCGGCTGCATATTGCTCAAGTATAGCTGCGCGGGCCACTCGGAGGGTGACGCGGGAGTTGAAACCCTCGCCTCCTTCCGGACAGGCCATTTCCGCAGCCTGTGCAGCCGTTTATCAGGATTCATTTCCTCCAGCTCTCCGGTATTTTTTATCGAAGCCCGCCACGAGTTCCATTTCAGGACAGTTCCGCTTCCTGCTGTCCGCAATTGCTTCATTCATGGATTATTTCTGTTCACTTCTCACGGATTTCGCCGAATACGCGATGGAATAGAGATAGACGCCCCCAGAGCGCTCCATAGGGTTCGTCTGCGCGGCTTGCGGTAGTTCGAGGGTTTATGGCTCTTCGAGATTGCCTGGCGCATCGGGGTCAAGGGAAAGACGGGAATCAGTCCGGCCGCGTAAGGGCTGTGCGGACAGGGGGAGATGCGGTGATCCGGCAGGCTATATCGTGCGACATCTGCGGAACGGAGAAGAAGCAGACGAACCACTGGTTTGTGGCCTATGACCAGGGAGAGGAGCTGCGGGTGAGCGGCTGGAACACGCGCAACCGGCTGCGCCCGGGGTTTAAGCATCTGTGCGGGCAAACCTGCGTGCACAAGCTGGTGGACGACTTCATGGCCCGGGCCTTGACGGCGCGTGTGCCGCAAACAGCCCAAATCGATGTCGATGACGAATACATGGAACAGTCCATGGGCGCTGACATCAGCCTTGCCTCGGACGCAGCCTACAAGGAAGTCGAGTCTACCGCACGGCTGATCGCCATGCCAAGGCCGGCTGCTTCCGCGGGACGATAACCGCGCCCGCACCGGTTGCGCCGGCGCGGCCGGGCCCCACCGCATAAGTTGATTGTAAGCAGTGTTAGCGTTGTAATCTATGTAATCTTTGTCAGCGATATAATTGGTGTTAGTCTGGCGCACTCGCCGTCTCGCTAACTTCGCAGGAAAGTGAGTTTGCCCCCATGTGGCTGGATTTATTGCTGATTCTTTTGGCCATCTCTCCCTTGATGCGCACCACCAGGTTTCTTGTGCGCAACTCCGCATCCCTGTATGCGCGCGGGGATGAGGGGATTACCGCGTTGCCGACGCGCCTGCAAGCAGCGCCAGCAGGCCAGCCTCATCCAGCACCTGAAGCTTGAGTTCGCGCGCCTTGTCCAGCTTGGAGCCGGCCTCTTCGCCGGCCACCACGTAGCTGGTCTTCTTGCTGACAGAGCCTGCGGTCTTGCCGCCGGCGGCCTCGATCCTGGCCTTGGCCTCGTCGCGTGTGAGCGTGGGCAGCGTGCCGGTGAGTACGAACGTCATTCCCGCCAACTGCGTTGAGCGCTGCTTCTTCTCCGCCGTCATCTCCACCCCCGCAGCGATGAGAGTTTCGATGAGGCCCTGATTTGCCGGCTGCGCAAAAAACTCGCGGATCGCCTGCGAGATGCGCGGACCTACCTCTTCGACGCGCTCCAGTTCCTCGGCGGTGGCAGCTCTGAGCGCGTCGATGGAGCCGAACTCCTCCGCCAGCAACTCCGCCGTGCGCTCGCCGACGAAGCGAATGCCCAGGCCCATCAGCACGCGAGCCAGACCTGCCTTTTTGGAGCGTTCTATCTCTTCGAGAAGCGCGCGCGCGGACTTCTCCGCAAAGCGGTCGAGGCTGGTCAACTGCTCCGCAGTGAGGGAGTAAAGATCGGCGACGCTGCGCACCAAGTTACGATCCAACAACTGCTGCACCACCGCCTCGCCCAGCCCCTCAATGTTCATCACTCCGCGCGAGGCAAAGTGCAGCAGGCTCTCGCGCAGCTTGGCGGGGCAGTCTGCGTTGACGCAGCGATAGTCCACCTCGCCCTCGGCGCGAACGACGGCGGAGTGGCACTGTGGACAATTCGATGGAAAAACAAAAGGCTGCCCCACGCAGTGGTGATCGGCGTCTTCGATCACTTCGACGACCTTGGGGATCACATCGCCGCCGCGCTCGACCTTGACCGTATCGCCCAGCTTCAGGCCCAGCCGCTCGATGAAGTCGGCATTGTGCAGCGTGGCGCGGCTCACCGTGGTGCCGCCGATGAAGACCGGCGTCAGCTCGGCCACCGGGGTCAGCTTGCCGGTGCGGCCCACCTGAACGGTGATGGCGTTGACCTGCGTGATGCCCGAGCGGGCGGTGAACTTGTAAGCGATGGCCCAGCGCGGCGCGCGACCCGTAGACCCGAGGCGCTGCTGCGTGGCGTGCACGTCCACTTTGAAGACGACGCCGTCGATCTCGTAGCCGAGAGTGGAGCGCTCGGCCTCGGCAGCGTCGATGAAGCGGGTCATCTGATCGACCGATGCGACCAGCTTGCGATGAGAATTGACGCGGAAGCCGAGGGCGGCCAATGTGTCGAGAGTGGTGCGCTGGCCCTGTGGCCAGTACTCGCCCTCGATTAAAAGGAAGTAGGCGTAGAAGTCCAGGCGGCGATTGGCGACGATGCTCGGCTCCAGCGTGCGCAGCGTTCCGGCGGCGGCATTGCGAGGATTGACGGCTGGGGCCTGTCCCTGCTGCTCACGTTCCTCGTTCAAGCGCAGGAAGGCGGCTTCGGGCATCACCGCCTCGCCGCGCACTTCAAAGGCTGGCGGCAGGCCGGCGACTTTCAGTTTTTCGGCGGAGATCGTGAGCGGCACGCTGCGGATGGTGCGGATGTTGGAGGTCACGTCTTCGCCGGTCTGGCCGTCGCCGCGTGTGATGCCGGTCGTCAGCCGCGATCCGCCGTCAATCGTTGGCTCGTAACGCAGCGCCACGCTCAGGCCATCCATCTTGAGTTCGGCCATGTATTCGACGGTGAGCAGGTCGGCCAGTTCGCGACAGCGGGCCTCCCAGGCGGCCAGCTCTTCGGCGGAGTAGACGTTGTCCAGGCTGAGCATGGGGCGCGAGTGCGCGACCTTGCGGAAGCCCTCGGCTGGCTTGCCACCCACGCGCTGGGTGGGCGAGTCGGGCGTGAGCAGCTCTGGGTGCTCGGCTTCGATGCGCTTCAGTTCGTTCATCAGCGCGTCGTAAGCGGCGTCGCTGATCTCCGGCGTGTCAAGAACGTAATACAAGTGCTCGTGGCGGCGCAGTTCGGCGCGCAACTCGGCGGCTCGCTTTGCAGAAACGGAGTCTGGGTTGTCTTGTTCGCCCATGAGGTGAATTATAGGAGGCCGCGGGGCAGGATAGTATGGTTGGCAGAGCGCTATGGAACCCATCACACACTTTCTTACCGGAGCCTGCATCGGCCGGGCGGGGTTGAACCGCAAGACGGCCTACGCCACGCTGGCTGCCGTGCTGGCCGCCGAGGCCGCCGACATCGACATTCTGTGGTCGTTTGCCGGGCCGGTCGAGGAGCTGAAGCACCATCGCGGAATCACCCATACGTTCATCGCTGTACCGGTGGTGGCGGCGGCGGTGGTGGGCGTGGTGTGGCTCTACGACCGTTGGCGGCGGACGCGGGCTTCTCGCAATGCCAACGCCCTCAACCAAAGCGCAACGGCGCCCCCGACGCTTCGCTGGGGCTGGCTTTATTGGACGGCGCTGCTCTCCGCGCTGAGCCACCTGCTGCTGGACTGGACGACCAACTACGGCGTGCGGCCCTTCTTCCCCTTCAATCCGCACTGGTACGCGGGCGGCTTCGTCTTCATTGCCGAGCCTATACTCTGGGCGCTGTTTGCGCTGGCAATGATCATGCCGTGGCTCTTCGGCCTGGCCGACTCCGAGATGGGCGCCAGGAAGAAACAATTTCACGGGCGGGGATGGGCGATCTTCGCGCTGACCGGGATGGTTTTGCTGTGGGGCTGGCGCTGGGCGGAGCAGGGGCGGGCGCGGATGCTGGCCGAAAATTCCGGGATCGCCACGGCGCCGGTGAAGCGCATGGCTCTGGAACCATACCCCATCAACCCCTTCCACTGGCACGCGATTCTGGAGACCGAGGCGTATTACCAGACCGCCGAGATCAACACCCTGACCGGGGAGATTACCAGCGACCCGCGCCGGGATGTGCTCTACAAGCCGTCCGCCACCGCGGCTACCGAGGCCGCCAAGCGCACGCTGCTGGGGCAGGTCTATCTGGATTGGGGCACATGGGCGGTGGTGCGCGATGTGGGGCAGGTGTCAGCGCCGGGCATGACTCCGCCGCAGTTGCCGCCCAACCGCACATGGACGACCGTCGAGTTTACCGATCTGCGCTGGGGCTACTCCTATTTGGGCGCGGGCAGAACCCCCAATCGGTCGCCCTTGAGCGGCTGGGTCTACATCGTGGATGGCCGCGACGAGGCGGGCGAAGCGATGAATGGACGGGAGCAGCGATAGCGCGGCGCTTGGAAGTTGTTCAAAATCGGAAAATAATGTTCATCTTGTGAAATACTTGAGTTGACCCAACGGCGTTTGGCCCTCAATATGAGAGGAGCGCCTATGCGTTGCCGGTATCTCTGCTTCCCCTTGGGGATGCCGGAATCCTGAGTACTGAGGTGTTCATGCCTGCTTATCTGCTGTTGCTGGTTGCCGTGTTGAGCCGTTTGCTGCCCCATCCGGGGTGGATGAACTTTACCGCCGTGGGCGGCGCTCTGCTGTACTTTGGCGCGCGGCGTCCGTGGCGGGAGATGCTGGTTCCACTGGCTGCGCTCACGGCCACCGACTACTTCCTCACGGTGTACAGCTACCACTACGCCTTCGTCTGGCAGAGCTATCTGCCCACCTGGGGCTGGTACGTGATGGCAATGGCGCTGGGGCAGATTCTGCTGCGGAGCCGGACGACGGTTGTGCGCGTGGGCGCGGGCGCGCTGCTGGGGCCGACCTCGTTTTTCCTGGTCTCGAATTATGCGGCCTGGATGAGCGGCTTTGCCTTTCCATATCCGCACACGCTGAGCGGGCTGGTTGCTTGCTACGCCGCCGCTGTGCCCTTCTATCGCAACGACCTGATCTCGACGACCATTGTGACCGGGCTGGCCTTCGGGCTTCCGGTGCTGGTGCGGCGGATGAGCGCGGCGCAGACGCAGGTGGCGCTGGCGGGAAAGTAGGTTCCAGGTTTCCCAGGTCCGAAAATCCGGACCTGGTAGCCTCTTGCAAAATTCCAGAGGCAAGGCTGAATAGTGTTTTGAGGAGGGGAATTCGGCTTTAGGATAGGAGTGTCAAAGCCAAATCCCAGCCGGAAGGATTCCCCTCTTCATGCAGC
>Ga0224555_1000198_pt1 | contig 88259 bp, 86 predicted proteins | sample 714S23034metaG_FD_180687 | JGI IMG/M metagenome (GOLD analysis project Ga0224555, IMG submission 180687) | Peat soil microbial communities from Stordalen Mire, Sweden - 717 S2 30-34 | ecosystem: Environmental > Terrestrial > Soil > Wetlands > Peat | place: Sweden: Norrbotten County, Stordalen... | reverse complement strand
TGCTCCACGCTTCTTTCGGACCCCGCCTCGCGACGACGCCCTTGCGCTTCGCTATCACTTCTCCTCCATCAGGATGTGAAGGGGACTTGCACCCCAAAGCTGTTAAACATGCTCGGCACACAAAGAATAGCAATTTCAAGAGGTTAGATTCAAGAGCGGTCGCCTGTGGAAAGCCGCGGTTTCTGTGGGAAACCGGCCCCCGGTTGCGGGGTCACATGTGCCGTGGAATCAGGCCTAAGTCTGTGATTCCGTTGACAAAATACTGCATCGCGAGCGCCACCAACAGCAAGCCCATGATCCGGACAAGGATGCGGATGCCTGTTTCGCCCAGGAACTGGCGGACCCGGGCGGCCGCGGCCAGCACAAGATAAGTGACCAGCGCAGTGAAGGCGATCGCGCCCAGAATCGCTCCCATCTGCCATCCCCACAGCGTGGGAACCTGGCCGACCAGCACCATGACCGAGGAGATCGCGCCCGGCCCCGCCAGCATGGGAATGCCGAGCGGTACGATGCCGGCGTCTTCCTTCGCTGCGCCTTCAACCGTGTCGCCATGTGTTTCCTGCGTGGGCGATCGCCGCGCTTCCAGCATGTCCAGACCGATCAGCAGCAGGATCAGGCCGCCGGCAATTTCGAAGGCGGGCAGTGTGATGCCAAACATGCGAAAGATCAGCTGCCCCGCAACGGCAAAACTCGTCAGCACAATGAAGCATGTGATCGCGCCTTTGCGCGCCATGCGTTTGCGCCGCGCTGGGTCCGCATGCTGCGTGATGGCCAGGAACGACGGAATCGCCGCGAATGGATCGACCAGAAAGAAGATGGAGCTGAGCGCCAACACTGAGAAACGCACAATCGGTGCCTGGCTCAGTTCGTTCAACGCTGTCGCGGCTGGGTTGGTTAGAAGCACGTTAAGAGGCTAGAACATTGCGGCCTTCCGCGCCAACATTCAGAACGGCTGCACACTACAATGAATTCCTTGCTCAGTGAATCTCAACGCGACCGCTTTGAAGTAGTGCTCGCCTCGCCGCGCAATCCCCTCAATATAGGAGCGGTCGCGCGGGCGATGGCGAACTTCGGCTTCGCGCGCCTGGCCGTGGTCGCTCCCTACGAGGCCCATTGGCGCGAGGCGAAGTCCGCCGTCGGCGCCTCGGACCTGCTCCAAAACGCCAAATGCGCGGAGCGCCTCGCGGACGCTGTAGCCGACTGCACGCTGGTCGTGGGCACTGGGTCGCTTGAGCATCGCAAGCCCGAGCAACCGGTGATTCCGCTGCCCGAACTGGCGCCGCGACTTCGCCAGGAGATTGCACGCGGCGGACGAGTGGCACTCGTCTTTGGCTCGGAGAAACGCGGCCTGACGCAGGAGAACCTTGCGCACTGCCATCTGCTTGTCGTAATTCCGACCGATTCATTGCAGCCCTCGATGAATCTCGGCCACGCCGTCGCGGTCTGTCTCTATGAAATCGCCTCGCGGATCAACGAAACGAAACCGCCGGCCGCGAATCGAGAAGCGAAACCGAGCCGCCAGCCCACGCATGTCGATCCAGGCGACGCCGCAGCTCCAGCCTCCGCGCGCGATCTGGAACTGCTGGCCGGAGTGGTTGAAGAGACAACGCTCGCCGCTAACTACTCTCCGCCCGCCATGCGCAAAGCCAACCGGCACGACCTCGATCTGCTGTTGCGCAGGTTGGCTCTTACCGGCCGCGACGCTGCCCGGATCCTCGGATTGTTCCGGCGAATTCTTTGGAGGCTCAAGCAGGGATCAAATCGGGAAGGTCGCGAACAGAGAGACGTAACCCGCAAGTAACTCTGCCGGGGGATTGTTTTTTCGCACAATTGGAGCGGAAACTTGCTAAAGTTGCCTTCAAAGGCTCCCCCATGCCGCACATGATTTCTCGTTGTCGTTCCTTTTCGTTTGCAAAGTCCTCCGCACGGCTCAGCCTGCTGGTTCTCGTTGCCGCGATGGCCGCCGTCTTCGCTTCATCCGCTCTCACCGGCGTTAACGCACAGCAGGCGCCTGCCGCGCCCGCAGCCGACCACCAGCCCGCCATGCAGCAACAAACTCCCAACCAATCTTCGCCGCCGGCTCCCGCTCCCGCGCCGGATGCCCGGGCCGCCGCGCAACAGCCATCCGACCAACCACCTTCCGACACCCAGACCCCACAAACGCCGCCCTCGCCTCCCCCGGCCCCCGCGGAAAGCCAACCCGCTCCACCCTCTCCTGCCGCCGAAACCCAGCCGGCGTCAGCGCCCTCGTCTTCGGCTTCGCAGAGCGCCCCGTCCCACGCGGCAGAGCCCGGAGAAATCACCGAAGAGGAGATCCGGCATCTGCTCGTCGGCAAGCAACTCTTCCTGCGCGGCGGCTACCTGGACAATGATTTGAGCTACAACGAGCATGGCGTTCTCGTTGGCCACTCGCCGCAAGGCTCCTATACGCTGAGCGGAATCCAGATCGACAAAGTCCGCCTGACCAAACACAAGCTTGAGTTGGAAGGACAGCGCTACGGGCTGCATTTCCTCGGCGCGCTACCTTATGAAGATCCCACCAAGGCCGTCGACCAGGTCAACATCACGCCGAAAAAGAAAGTGGTTAAGATTACGATCGACCGCGAGCTGGTGGTGAAGCCGAAGGAAAAGAAGGAAAAGGGCAAGGCCGCGAAGCCGGCGCCGAAAGTTGCAGCCGCTCCAGCGCCAACACCGGCGTCCGCACCGGCGCCTCCTGTCCCGCCCGCTCCTCCCGCCGAGGCGACGACCGGCGCCCCCAACACCACAGATGAAGCGCGGGCAGAGATTGCCGCGGCTGCTCCGGCCGAGCGGCCCGCCGACGCCCAGAGCGTGACGACCACGACATCGCAGGCCCACTCGAATAAATTGTTGCGAGACGCGTTGGACAATGTGTTCGCGCAGGGCTTTGATAGCCGCCTGATGGAGTCGATGCCCGACTTCTGGAAGCTCGACTACGCGGCAGCGGCGGCAAAGACCGATTACCGGCCCGCCGATCCCGCCGTGCTGCGCCAGAGCATGGTCGACCAGAAGGCCCGCTTGGCCTCGACCTTCGAGCCGCCATCGAACGAGTACGCGCAGGACCATGGCGTAGCCGGCATGTGCCTTTATCATGTGGTGATCGGCGCCGATGGCAAGCCCGGCGAGATTGCGGTGGCCAGGCCGATTGGCTTCGGCCTCGATGAGAGTGCCGTTGACGCGATTCGCAAGGCCACATTCCAGCCGGCGATCAAGGACGGCAAGCCGGTTCCCGTGATGCTCGACCTTGTTGTGGAGTTCCGCATCTATTCCAAGCGGACCGCGGTATCGACGAATTCGGCCGCGCAGCCTGCCGCCCCATCACTTCCCGGCCCATACAGCGCGCAACAGCCCCAGCAGCAGCCCCAATAGAATCGGCCAAAACGATTGCCCCTCACGCGGACCCACCTTTCTCAGCTACTGCGGCTGCCACAGCTCCACGCGGTTGTCTTCCGGATCCCATATCCAGGCGAATCGACCGTAGGGATAATCCTCGCGCTTAGGATCGATGCGCACGCCTGCCTCGGCTAACTGCTTCAGCAGACCGTCCAGATCGTCGACCCTGAAATTGACCATCGCTTGCTGTGCGCCCCCACCGAAATACTTCGTGTCCACCGGAAAGTGCGCGAATACGGTCATGCCCGCCGATTCCGGCCCGTCGAAGGCCAGCGACCCACCTTCTTGGCTGGGAATACCGAAGTGCTCCGCATACCACTGCCCGAGAGCCTGCGGGTCGCGAGCCTTCAGAAAAACACCACCGATGCCTACCGCTTTGGCCATGCCTACTCCTCCTTCCGCCTATTCCTCTTGCCGAATGATCTCGTCGAGCCTGGGTTTGTGTTTAGCCTGTCGCCCCGTGCGCGGCTTGTCGGCCAAAATGCGCGAGGGTTTGGGCTGGCCCACGCGCTCGCGGGCGTTGGCCTTCACCGCCTTAGTGGCAGAAAAACGGGCTGGCTTGCGTTTCGCCATGGCAAGGATGAGTATGGAATAGATTCGCGCGGCGCGAAAGTACCGGCGCGGAGTCTCCAGGCGCTGCTGGCCCAGTTGTGCGGCAGTCTGGAGGTCTTGACGGCAAGGGAAATGCAGGCAAAGGAATCACAGAATGGACGAGCGGGAATTCTTCAACGAAACCACGGAACAACGCACGCATAACCTCACCTGCCCCAAGTGCGGCCAGGCGGCGGAATATAAAGTGACCTGGATCGTGCGGCGCAAACGCGCGCAACTGCCCCGCGGGGCCGACGAGCGCGACCGGGCCCGTTTTGCCAAGGCCCAGTCCTACATGGTCCGCCGTGACGACAAACTGCAGTGTGCGAATATCCGCTGCCGCAAGCCGTTCGAGATTACGACGTTGCAGACGCTGGCTTTCATGGTGGATTGAGCCGAAACGTCGGCTGGCCCAGCGCGACATCGGGCTCGGCGCAACTGTACTTCTTCCCCTTGATCGGCACACCTCGGGAGGTTGGCGTGCCCAGCCTAATGTTTTGAGGTGAGATCATGCGAATCCCGGTACGAATTGTCGCTCGATGGACGGCGCTGCTGGTTGCGTCGGTTGCCTTGGTTTGGGCCGCGAGTTTTCTGCCTGGTCCGCATCGCGGTGCTTCGACCGCGCTAGCCGCAGAGCTCAAGCCCGTCCAGCTTCCTAATCCGGAAATAACCGGCGGCATGCCGCTGATGCGGGCGCTCGCCGCACGCAGGACGTCGCGCGCGTTTATGGACAAGCCGCTGCCGCTGCAGACGCTCTCAAATTTGCTCTGGGCAGCTTTCGGCGTGAATCGCCCGCGGGCGGTGAAATCGGACTTGGGCCGCACCGCGCCCTCGGCCTACAACAAGCAGGACATCACGCTTGAAGTCGTGCTGGCCGATGGAGTTTACGTCTACGATGCAGAGGCGAATCTGTTGCGTCCGGTGCTTTCCGGCGATGTGCGCGGCGCAATCGGCTCGGCGCCCGCGGCTCACGCGGCGGTGACGATCATCTACGTGGCTCCGGCTAGAGACGACTACGCCCAGGTGGACGTGGGCTTCATCGCGCAAAACGTGTACCTGTTCGCGGCGTCGGACGGGCTGAACGCGTGGTTCTATACGGTCCATGCGCAGGATGTGGCAACAAAGCTGGGGCTGGGGGCTGATCGCAGCGTCCTATACGCGCAATCGGTGGGGTATCCGCCGCAGTAATCCGTTTTTTGGACCTCTGCGGCGCCGGCCGCACGAAGGCTGGCGCGGCCCCGGCAGCGTGTGATTGAATCGTATTTAGGAGCGCCGGTCGCAGAGGTCAAAAGCGAGACTGGCGAAAAGAACGCGATGGCGAATTCCCTGCTTCCCCTCGAAGAGCGCAACCTTTCACCCGACCAGGTGGAGTCGCTGGACAAGCGCCGCGACCTGGGCCATACGTTTCTCGTGATCGCCGGACAATTTTCGGTGATCGCAACCATCTTGTTGCTCTGGGTTTTCCAGGATCTCAAGTACTCTCCCGGCTGGGCGCATCCCATGGCGTATTACTTCTTTCTCGCACTCATCCTGATCGTGGTGTTCGGCGTGACCGGACTGCTGCTGCGCCGCGGCACGCCACGCATCGACTGAGACACTCAACCGCCAGATGAATGAAAGACTGGGGACTCCGTGCATCGATTCGTAGCCATTCTCACGGCCTTGTGCATGGCCGTCACGTTCTGCCCGTTTGCAAATGCGCAAGACTATTTGCCACAGGCACCCGCAGCCGATCGCGCGCTGGCGCGGGCGATCTTTAAAGAACTCATCGAGATCAACACGACCGACACGCCGCAGGGAAATGTGACCACTGCTACCGCGGCGATCGAGCGCCGCTTTCTGGAGGCGGGATTCTCGCCCCAGGACGTTCGCCTGCTGGGACCCGATGAGCGTAAGAAGAATCTCGTTGTGCGCTTCCGCGCTGCCGGCACGCCGGCAGAGAAGCCTGTCCTCTTTCTTTGCCACATGGACGTAGTGCAGGCTTTGCGCTCCGACTGGTCGACCGATCCATTTCAGTTTGTCGAGAAGGACGGTTATTTTTACGGGCGTGGCACGCAAGACATGAAGGACTCCGACGCCGCACTGGTGGAGACTTTTCTGCGCCTGCGCCGCGAGGGGTACAAGCCTCACCGCGACCTGATCCTGGCGCTCACGGCCAACGAAGAGGGAGGCAAGTTCAACGGCGCAGACTGGCTGGTGCGCGAGCATCGCGATCTGGTGGACGCCGCTTTCGTCGTCAATCCCGACGCCGGTGGCATCGAGCTGGAGCATGGGCGGCCGCTGGTAGCCGAAGTGGAGGCGACCGAGAAGCTGTACGCCGACTATCAGGTTACGGCGACCAATCGAGGCGGCCACAGTTCTCTGCCGCGGCCGGACAACGCCATTTATGAGCTGACCTCGTCGCTCGATCGCCTTGCCGCGCACACGTTCCCCGTCGAGTTGAACGATGTCACTCGCACATATTTTGCGAACCTCGCCGGTCAGGAGACGGGTGCAACGGCAGCCGATATGCGGGCAATTCTGGCCACACCTTTGGACATGGCCGCTGCCGCACGCTTGAGCACAGAACCCGCTTTCAACGCGAGGCTGCGTACCACTTGCGTGGCTACTCGGCTGAGCGGCGGCCACGCCAACAACGCCCTTCCGCAAACTGCGCAGGCAATCGTGAACTGCCGGATCCTGCCCGGCCACTCACCCGAAGAAATCAGAAAACAGCTCATCTCCATCCTTGGCGACCCGCAACTGAGCGTGGAGTACATCTCGAGCCTCGGCGATGTGTCCGCAACAGCGCCCGATCGCAAGGCGATTATTCCGCCGGCGCCAATCGAGGAGGTCTGGGGACCGCTTACCACCCTGACGCAAGCGATCTGGCCCGGATTACCGGTCACGCCGGTGATGGAGACCGGCGCCAGCGACTCAATTTACTTCGCACAGGCAGGCATTCCGAGCTACGGCTATTCGGCGATCGCGCTGGAACGCGACGATGTGCGCGCCCATGGACGCGATGAGCGCTTGCCCCTCGATTCTTACTGGAAGTCGCTGGACTTCTGGTACGCCTTCGCAAAGAAACTCGGAGACGAGTGAGCACGGAGCATGGGCCGGCACGCGGCTTGATGAAACCGCGACTGTAACCTGAGTCAACGATCCCACTGCTAAACTAAAGCTTGATGATTCTCCCGTTTGTCCGCGAAATCTTCGCGGAGCTGGAGCTTTCCTCGGGCTTTGAGCGCGTTCGCAGGCACCTTAGCCTGGGTACGGGACGGCGGCGTGTGTCCGGACTGACGGCGACGGCGCGGGCTCTTTACCTTCCGCTGATGGCGCGGGCCGCCAAGCAGCCGGTCATCGTGATCGTAGCGGACAACAAGGCCGCCGAGGCCCTTGAGCCGCTCCTCAAGGCCGGATGCGAGCTGACCGGCGCAGTGGATCCAGCCCGCGTGGTTCGTTTTCCCGCCCACGATGTGCTCCCTTTTGAAAATCTCTCGCCGCATCCCGACGTCCAGGAACAGCGCGCTGCCGCGTTGTGGAAGCTTTCGAGCGGCGCTGTTGATGTTCTCATCGCTCCTGTCGAATCCGCTGCTCTCAAGCTCTTCGACCTCGAGTACTATGCCGGTCTTGCTGTAACGCTCAAGCGCAGCGAAGAGGTCGACATCGAGGTGCTCACCGCGCACCTGGCCAGCGTGGGTTACACCCAGGTAGATCTCGTCGAAATGCCCGGCCAGTTCACCCGCCGCGGCGGAATTCTGGACGTCTATTCGCCGGAATTTGACCGCCCCGTGCGCATTGAATTCTTCGGCGATGAGATTGAAACGATTCGCAAATTCGATCCGGAGACGCAGCGCTCGCAGAGCGGGCTGGATGAGACCGAACTGCTGCCGCTCACGGAAACGCCCGCAACCGAGCAGTTGCTGGCTGCGGTCAATGGGCGGCTGAGCCGGCAGCGTGTCGAAACCGAGAATGACGAGATGGCCGCCGAAGCAGCGGTGGCCGGTGGCGTGAGCGTGTTCCCTGGATGGGAGTTTTTTGCACCCGTGGCCGGAGCGGAGCGGTCGCTGCTCACGCTCCTGCCTCGCTGCGTGCTGTTTGTCGATGAGCCGGCGATGGTGCGCAGCCAGATCGACCGCTGGTGGAGCAAGGTCGAGCTGCGTCACGAACGCTCCGGGATTGGCTCGCTCTTCCGGCCGGAAGACATTTATCTGCGGCCCGAGGTTCTGCAAGCCTCGCTCGCTGCGCACATGGGCCTCGATCTCGATCAACTGGGCGCGGTGGATGTCCTGGAGGCGGACACAACCCTGGGCGAAATCGAGCTGCCCACGCGGCCCACGCTGCGCTTCCACGGCTCCCTTCCCGCGTTGACCGAGCAACTGAAGAAGCTGATGGCGGCGGAGGCGCGCATCGTGCTTGCCGCTCCGCATCAAGGCGACGTGGAGCGCCTGGCGACTGTTCTTCGCGAATACGAAGTTCCATACCGGCTGGGCAGCCGTGCGCCGCGCGCTGGCGACACGATGCTCGAGGAAGCCAGTTACATGGCTGGCGACCTGCGCGTGCCGGTGATCGTGCGCTCGCCGCTGGCATCGGGCGTCGTGTTTGTGAACGCGAACTTGATCGTCTTCGGCGCCAACGATCTCTCCGATGAAGCTGACGTTGCGGCGCGCCCCGTTCCCAGGAAATCGAAGACCGCGGCCTTTGTCTCGGACTTTCGCGATCTCGGCGTCGGCGACTACGTCGTTCATGTGGAGCATGGCATCGCGCAGTACCAGGGCCTGAAGGAGATCGAGCAGGACGGGCTTTCGGTCGAGTTCATGATCCTGGAATTCGCCGAGGGAGCCAAGCTCTACGTTCCGCTCACTCGGCTCGACCTGATCCAGAAATACCGCTCGACCGATACCGGCCCCGCGCCGGTGCTGAACAGGCTTGGCACGCAGCAATGGACCCGAACCAAGGCCCGCGTACGAAAGGCCATGCAGGACATGGCCGCCGAGCTGCTGAAGCTTTATGCAGAGCGGCACACCGCGCAAGGCAACGCGTTCTCGGTGGACAACGAGTTTCAGCGCGAGTTCGAGGATGCATTCGATTTCAGCGAAACCGACGACCAGATTACGGCGATTCGCGCCGTCAAGGAAGACATGGAGTCGCCAACACCCATGGACCGGCTACTATGCGGCGACGTGGGCTACGGCAAGACCGAAGTCGCCATGCGCGCCGCCTTCAAGGCCGTGCAGGACGGCAAGCAGGTCGCGGTGCTCACGCCCACCACGGTGCTCAGTTTCCAGCACTTCGAAACCTTCAAGCAGCGATTCGCGCCGTTCCCCATTCACATCGAGATGATTTCGCGCTTCCGCACCACAAAGGAGCAGAAGGACATCATCGAACGCGTGGCCACCGGCCGCGTGGACATTCTCATCGGCACGCACCGCCTGCTTTCGAAGGACATCAAGTTCCAGGATCTCGGATTGCTGGTCGTAGACGAGGAGCAGCGCTTCGGCGTGCGCCACAAGGAGCGCCTGAAGCAATTGCGCAAGGAAATCGACGTGCTGGCCATGAGCGCGACGCCGATTCCGCGCACGCTGCACATGTCGCTCGTTGGCCTGCGCGACATGAGCATCATCGAGACGCCGCCCAAGGACCGCATGGCGATTCAAACCGTGGTGGCGCGCTTCGACGAAAAAATCGTGCGCTCGGCCATCGAGGTGGAGCTGGAGCGCAGCGGCCAGGTGTTCTTTGTCCATAATCGCGTGGAGTCAATTTACGAAATTGCCGCGCGCATTCAGGAGCTGGTGCCCTCGGCGCGCGTGGCCGTGGCGCACGGCCAGATGGGCGAGAACGACCTCGAAAAAGTCATGCTCGCCTTCATGCGTCACGAGTTCGATGTGCTCGTGGCCACCACGATCATCGAAAACGGCCTCGACATTCCACTCGCGAATACAATCCTGATTAACCGCGCTGAGCGGCACGGGCTGAGCGAACTCTACCAGTTGCGCGGGCGCGTCGGCCGGTCGAATCGCCGCGCCTATGCTTACCTGCTCATTCCCCCGGAGAACGAATTGACTGAAATCGCTCGCCGCCGTCTCGCCGCTCTCAAGGAGTTCAGCGACCTCGGCGCGGGATTCAAAATCGCGGCGCTCGACCTGGAGCTACGCGGCGCAGGCAATATGCTTGGCGGCGAGCAGAGCGGCCACATCGAGGCGGTCGGCTTCGAGCTGTACACGTCCATGCTCGAGGCCGCGGTGAAGGAGATGAAGGGCGAGGCCGGCGAAGAGCGGCCTGCCACTCAACTCAATCTCGGCATCGCTCTGCGCATCGATGAGAGCTATGTGCCGGAAGAAAACCAGCGGCTGCGCCTCTACAAGAAAATCGCTGGGTCGAACACCGAGGCCTCGGTCAACGAGATTCGTGCGGAAATGGAAGACCGCTATGGCGCGCCGCCCGACGCCACCGTTTATCTTCTTGAAGCGGCCTTCCTGCGCCTGGAGTGCGAGCGCCTCGGCATTGCGCAGGTCGACCGCAAGCGTGGCGAGCTGCACATCCGCTTTATGGAGAATGCCACCGTCGATCCTGCGCACCTCATGCAGCTGGTGGCGCGCAATGCCAAGCGCGGCGCGCAGTTCACGCCGCAAGGACTGCTCAAGCTCCCGTTGCGCGCGACGCGATCCGACGAAGTTCTGCTCGAGATTCGAGAATTACTTGCCAACCTGGCGCCGGCGCCCGTAAGCGCGTAAGCGATCGGCGCGAAATGGAGAGGAATCATGAAACGGGTGACCACCCTGACTGCGATAGGAGTACTTATGTTGTCTGCGATCGGCGCGCACGCTGCAACGGCGGACTGGAAACAACAGCTTGCGAAGGTGACGGACGAATACTTTGACCAGGTGTACTTTCACTACGCTCCGTCGGGCGGGACAATGGTGGGCCTCCACCAGTACGACGCGCAGCTTGAAGACTTCTCGCGCAAGAACATCGACGCCGAAATCGCAGCTCTGAAAAATTACGAGCGGCGGATCGAATCGATCGTTCCTGGCGATTCGGCGGCTGACTTTGTTCCCCGCAGCGACCGCGAGATCGTGCTCAGCAACATTCGCTCGCAACTGCTGACGCTTGAAACCATCCGCCCCTGGGAGAAGAACGCGGACACCTATTCGAGCACCTGCGCTAACGCAGCCTTTGTTTTGATGGAGCGCAAATTCGCGCCGCCTGACGACCGGCTCCGCTTGCTCGTCGCCCGCGAAAAGCAGATGCCCGCGCTGCTTGCCGCGGCGCGCGAGAATCTCCAGAACCCTCCGCGCATCTTCACTGAGATCGCCATCGAGCAACTGCCGGGCATCATCGGGTTCTTCGAGCACGACGTTCGGCAGGCCTTCGCCGATGCCGATGACTCCGCGCTCAAGGCTCAATTTGCCGCAAGCAACGCCGCCGTCGTCGCCGCGCTCAACGATTACCTCGGATGGCTCAAGACCGACCTGCTCCCGCGGTCGAACGGCGACTTCCGTATCGGCGCCGATACTTTCCAGAAAAAGCTCCAATACGACGAAATGGTCGACCTCCCTCTCGACAAGCTACTCGAAATCGGCTGGGCCGACCTGCGCAAGAATCAGGACCACTTCAAACAGGTCGCCGCCGAACTCGAGCCGGGAAACGATCCGCGCGCAGTGCTCGAGGATCTCGGTGAAGATCATCCGGCGCCCGATCAGCTTCTCGACGCGTTCCGCGCGACGTTCAACAGCCTGGTCAGCTTCATCCGGGAGCACCACATCGTCACCATCCCATCCGATGTCCGGCCCATTGTCGAAGAAACGCCGCCATTTATGCGCGCCACAACGTTCGCCAGCATGGATACTGCTGGTCCTTTCGAAACTCGCGCCACCGAATCCTATTTCAACGTCACGCTGCCCGACCCATCCATGAAGCCTGCAGAGGTCGACGGCTACATGCACGGATTTAATGTCGGCACAGTGATTTCAACTGCGGTCCATGAGGCCTATCCGGGACATTACGTGCAATTCCTGTGGCTGCCGCAGGCGCCGAGCAAGGTGCGCAAGCTGTTAGGCGCGAACACCGACGTGGAAGGCTGGGCGCACTACTGCGAGCAGATGATGCTGGACGAAGGCTACGGGCAGCCTGGTGCGGGCGCCAAAGACGAGCGTGAATCGAAGCTGTTGCGACTCGGTCAACTGCAGGACGCCCTGCTGCGCAACGCGCGCTTCATCGTCGGCATCGAAATGCACACCGGCAAGATGAGCATCGATCAAGCTGAGGAGTTCTTCCAGAAGGAAGGCTACCAGTCGAAGGAAGCGGCAGAGGTGGAGACCAGGCGCGGAGCCGGCGACCCCACCTATCTCTATTACACGCTGGGCAAGCTCGAGATCATGAAGCTGCGCGAGGACGTGAAGAACAAAGAAGGCGCGACGTTCAGCCTTGAGAAATTCCACGACGATTTCCTGCGCCAGGGATTCCCGCCCATCAAGATTGTCCGTGAGGCGATGCTCGGCGACGACTCGCCCACGCTTTAGGAGGAAGAAGCGAACCCATCGGAGCAAGCAGATCTTCTGCGAGAAACCAACTCCGCTACCCCCTAACTCCGCTGCGGTCCCGGGGTCCCGCGGACAGGTCTACGTCCGCGGGGTGACGTTACGCCTTCCACTTGATGTTGCAGCCGATCGATGGCTTCTGCTCCGCCGGAACCGGCTTGCCTGCAAGCACCAGGTCGATCGCGGCGCGCAGATCTTTTCCAGTCACCGGAATGCCGTTGCCAGGGCGGCTGTCATCGTACTGCCCGCGATAGACGAGTTTGAAATCCGCGTCGAACAGATAAGGATCGGGCGTACACGCTGCCTTATACGCGTGCGCCACATACTGCGACTCGTCATACAAATACGGGAAGTCGAAGTCGTTGTCGTGTGCTTGTTGCCTCAGGCCTTCCGGGCGGTCGGCCGGCTGCGTCTTCACATCGTTCGAACTGATGGCGACAATCGCCAGCGGCTTGTCTTCGTAGTCGGCGCTGAGATCGCCGAGGGACTTCTCAATGTGCTTCACATACGGGCAGTGCGCGCAGATGAACAGAACGAGCAGCGCCTGCTTCCCGCGAAAATCGTCGCGGCGGACCGTTTCGCCGCTCACAACATCGGTAAGCACAAAATCCGGCGCAATCGTGCCAAGTTCGAGCATCGTGGATTCAGTCAGTGCCATGATTCTTCTCCCTCCATGATTCGTCTCGCTATCGACGGTTAACGGAGCAACGGTCGCTTGTGGGTTGGATGAGTGTGCGCCGCCATTAGATGCGGCCGCCGAAGCTAAATGTGCTAAAACAACCCCGTCTGCCTGCCCGGCGCCGCAATTCCGAAGTGCTCGTATGCAAGGCGCGTAGCCACGCGGCCGCGCGGCGTGCGGTCCAGAAACCCGATCTGAATGAGGAACGGCTCGTAGACTTCCTCCAGCGCATCTTCTTCCTCGGCAAGCGTTGCCGCCAGCGTGCCCAGGCCCACCGGCCCTCCATCGTATTTCTGCATAATCGTCAGCAGCAGCCGGCGATCGATCTCGTCGAACCCATGCGCGTCCACTTCCAGCATCGTCAGCGCCGCATTGGCCGTCGGTCTGTCGATCGATCCCGTTCCGCGCACCTGCGCGTAATCGCGAACCCGGCGCAGCAATCGGTTGGCGATGCGCGGTGTCCCACGTGAGCGCAGCGCAATCTCCGCCGCCCCATCGGCATCGATCGGAATCTGCAGCACCTCGGCGGAGCGCTCCACAATGACCCGCAATTCCTCTTCCGTGTAGAACTCGAGGCGCAGCAGAATCCCGAATCGCGAGCGCAGCGGCGAGCTCAGCAGGCCGGGCCGCGTAGTCGCCCCGATAAATGTGAATGGATGAATCTCCATCACATGGGTGCGCGCAGCCGGTCCCTGCCCAATGATGATGTCGAGCTTGTAATCCTCGAGCGCGGTGTAGAGCTTTTCCTCAAGCACCGGCTGAAGGCGGTGGATTTCGTCGAGAAAAAGTACCTGGCGCTCGCGCAGATTGGTCAGCACCGCAGTCAAATCGCCCTGGATCACGAGGGCCGGCCCCGAAGTCTGCTGAAAACCCACGTCAAGTTCGTTGGCGATGATGGTGGCCAGCGTGGTCTTGCCTAATCCCGGAGGGCCGAAAAGCAGCACATGGTCCAGCGCCTCACCCCGTGACTTGGCCGCCTCGAGTGCAATCGCCAGCTGTTCCTTGGCTTTTGACTGGCCTATGAATTCCCGCAGCCAGCGGGGGCGCAATTTGAGCTCAAAACCCTGCTCTTCGTCGGCGCGCGCCGCGCTCACCAGACGTTCCGAAGTGTTGTCGCGCGCAAGAGTCATGCTGAGGAGAAGTGTAGCCGTTCCCGGCGGCAGCAGCAAAGCAAATACCGGGAAGAAGTAAGGCAATTCGGCGGATCGGGACGGCCGCGCACTTCGGGGCTTTCACTGCGGCAAGGAGGCGCTTTGCGCTGTTGCACACATGACCATGGTCATGTTCACATCGGCGCTCGAAGTCAATGCTGATGCGCTTATTGACTGTCTTGATGCCGAGCCAAAAGTAACACCTTCGTGTGACTGCGGTGCGCTGATTACATGGCCTATAGTCGAAGGCATACAGGCCAGCGAGAGTCTGCCATGACGATCTTCGATCAATGTCAAAGCAGTCTGCAGGCTCCAGAGGTCAACCATGCATGATCGAGTTTTATCGTCGCGGGTGCTTCTCTTCGTCGCTATGGCGCTGCCGATAGCCGGCTGCACCAATCCATTGGCGGTCTCAATCTCAGTATCGCCCACAACACAATCGATCTCGGCCGGCCAAACTGCTCAGTTCACCGCGACCGGAATCTTCGGCCATGGGAACAACCATCCCTCCACTACGCAAGACCTCACGGACTCCGCGACCTGGACGTCGAGCGTGCCCGGCGTGGCTACAGTCAGTGCCACTGGCGTCGCAACTGGCGTATCCGCAGGCACAACGACAATCACCGCAAGCATGAATGGTTATACCGGCGTCGTTTCCGCTTCGGCAACGCTTACGGTCAACGGGGGCGGTGGAGTTGCCCCGGGATCAACGGTGGTATCTCTGGCCGTGATCCCGAGCGCTCAATCGGTGGCCGTGCCGACGCAAACTGCCCAATTCATCGCCATCGGGACCACTTCAACAGGCCAGACTGTCAACGTGACCAACGCGGTGGCCTGGAGTTCAAGCAGCCAGCAGATCGCGACCATCGGACCAACTACAGGACTCGCAACGGCGCTGGGCCAGGGCACCACCACCATCACCGCGCTTTACAACAGCGGCGGCAGCACGCTCACGGCTACGGCAAGTTTCAGCGTTCTCGGTGGAACTACGGAAGAATTCACTGCGGTGACAATCATCCCCGGCTCCCAGGCTGTCTCGGCCTCGGGCCAGACCGGCCAGTTCATCGCGCTTGCCACTTCAGGCACAACGGGACTCGAAGAAGATGTCACCAACTCGCCGCAGATTACCTGGATTTCGAGCATTCCGTCGGTTGCCACAGTCACCAGCGGCCTCGCCTCAGGAAATGGCCTGACCACCGGCGTGAGCCTGGGCACGAGCACCATCACCGCGGAACTGAAGAATCCTGATGGCTCGCTCGTCTCGAATTTCTCCACCGTCAGCGTCACACTCACGCCAGCACCGGAGCCGCTGCTGTCGCTCCAGATCATTCCCAGCTCGATCACGGTGAACAATTTACTGGATGCGGGGCAATTCCTGGCCATCGGAACATATTCGACGCCGCCTACTACGAGGGACCTCACCAACTCCGTGCAGTGGCTGACCTCTGCGCCCAGCGTCTTCCCCGTGAATAGCAACGGAACAGGAAGCCCAAGCGGAGGCGCAAACGCAGGAATTGTGACGGCCTATGGGAGCGGGGGCGCCACCATTATTGCGGAGGCAACGGGTCCACCCACCGGTACTCCTCCAGTTCCGGGAACGATTCAGACGGCTACCGCAACCTTTAGTTGTCCGCTGGTTATTCCCACACCCACAACCGCGGGCTCATGTTATCCCGGTTCAGAGTCGTCCTCGCTCTTGTCCACCATTACGGTCTATAACGAGGGCCTCAACACAACCAACTGGCTCGTGACAGCTCCTTCCGCCACTGGCACGCCCAACGTACTCCACTGCGGTCCCGGCTCCACTGGCGCGGGACTGGGCGGTTCCGTCTGCGTGGCAACTTACCCGGTGGGCACGACCATCACTTTGACGGCGCCCGCCGGAGCAGGAGCCTTTGGTGGATGGTCCTACAACTGTGTGCCCCTTACCGGCATAACAGCCGCAGGACCTAACAGCTGCCAGGTCACGCTCACCTTCGACGACACCGTCGGCGCAATCTTTAATTAAGACCAACGCATCCGCACAGAGAGCCGGCCTCCGGGGCGGCTTTCGTGTTTTGCGCACCAAGTGTTGCCTTACTGCGCCTGCGCTCCGCGGTCCGGCCCGGAAACCACCGTTTAGACTGGTAAGGTTCCTTTGAACGTGATGGCTCACCGCTTTGGCATGCTTCGCCGCTTTCGCTTCAACCTCCCGCAACGCATCGCGGCAGCACTCTTGGCGACCTTCCTTCTGCAGGGGTTTTGGCTCGTCAGCCGGCAGACGCTAACCGACAGCGATTACCAATACGCGCGCTGCGGCCGCGAAACCTGGGAAAAGCCTTCGCCTCTCGCCGGCTATTACACCTCCTGCGGCAACATCCACGACGGCATTCTCGCCTACCGCCTCGCTGGCCTTCCCCTCACCCTCAACCTGCTCCTCGAGCGCGGATTCGATCTCTTTCGAAGTCCCGAGAATCGCGTCGTTCAGAATTCAGGCGCTGAGCTGAGCACCTGGGAACTGCGCCATCAGTTGACTCACATCCTGCTGCTCCTGCGCCTGCCGTTTCTCTTTGCCGGATGCGTGCTCGGCGGATGCATCTGGTGGGTCACGCGGCGGCTCTATGGCAATCTCGGCGGCTACACCGCGCTCGCTCTCTATTGCTTCTCGCCTGCTGTGCTAAAGGCTTGTGTCGCGCCCAATCCTGAAGTGCTGGCTGCTCTCGGTGTCTTTGGCGGGGTCTACACATGCATCGGCGTGGCCCACTCTATGCAGGGACCGGCTCGCAAGTGGCGGCCGCGCATCGTGCTGCTCACGGTCATCTTTGGCGTCACAGCGGCGGCCCACATTGCCGCCCTTCCCGTCGCGGCGCTCCTGGGCCTGGTGGCCATGATCTGGATCGCCGAGGGCCACCGCAGCCAGGCCCTGCCCGTCGTGCTGGTCGCAGCGGCGGGCGGCCTCGTCCTCGTTTTTGCCTGTTACGGCTTCTCGCCCGACGCATTCAGCTACGTTTTCCGTTCGTCAGCCGGCTTTCTCTGGTTCTCAACCGATCCCGCGCGGCGCTTCTTTTCGACCTTCGCCAACAGCGGACTCTCGCTGGCGTCTGCCGCCGCTCTCGTGCTTTATCTTGCCGCGCGCAAGTCGCGCTACTTCGGCAACACGGTTCCGCTTCTTTGTGCAACAGTCCTGATGCTCCTCGTGATGACCGGTGCGCCGGGATCTCCCTGGCTCTGGTCGCTGCCGTTTCTGCTCACCTTTGTCGGTGGCGTGTTTGCCGATGCTTACGACGGCCCGCGCGGCCGCCTGGCGCTCGGCGCAGGTGCGGCTCTCGTCTTTCTTCAGGCAGTGTTGTGCATCATCAGCCTGCCGGGGCTGGTGTAGGGGCGCTACTGAGAAAATGCCCTTGACTGCATTAGGCCTTAGAAGACATAATTGATGTTGTCCTTGTTAGAACGGCCTGACCGGGGAGCAGAGCCTCTAACATCGGAGCAATATGGTTCAACAAAGATGGGGACCAAAGGGCTCTGCGGCAGCAGCCGATAAACAGTGGGAAGTTGGCTTTCAAAACGAGTTCTTCGACGAATATGGCGCGTGGTCGGAGGTTGTTCAAGATGCCGTTCTCAGCTCACTCGGCAAGCTGCGGGTATTTGGGCGATCTCTTGGAAGGCCATCAGTGGACACTCTCAAGGGGTCTGACTATCCGAACATGAAAGAACTCCGCGTGGATGGCGAAGGCGGAGTTTGGAGGATCGCATTTGCGTTCGATCCAAGACGGAGAGCTATCCTGCTGGCAGGCGGAAACAAGGCTGGAATCGCAAAAGCCAGATTTTATTTGTCGCTGATCCGAATTGCCGACGCCCGATATGGACGGCACTTAACGAGTATTGGTACTGAGCGTAAAAAGAAATGACAATCTCACTTGAAGAAATCCTCGGGCAGATGCCTGAAGAACGCCGTCGCAGAATTGAACAGCGCGCGGCCGAGCTCATCGCCGAAGAGCTGAACCTGCGCGAAGTGCGCCGCCTGCGCAAGCTTACTCAGGCCCGGTTGTCTAAGAAACTCAAAATCGGGCAGGAGGGCGTTTCGCGCATCGAAAAGCGCTCCGATCTCTACATCTCTACTCTCAGAGCCTATGTAGAAGGCCTCGGCGGCAAACTCAAGTTGGTGGTCGAGTTGCCTGACAGGCCGCCCGTGATCCTGGCCGGATTCGGTGAGAGCCGCGGTAGGAAGAAGACTAAAAAGACCTCCCGCGACAGCGTCAAATCGAAGACCAAAACTGGTCGCGCTGCCTGATCTCTCAAATGCCGCGGTAGCGACACACGAGACCGACCATAAAACCAAGCAAAATAAGGCTTTATTTCCTTCCGTCCGCCTTGCTAAACCGCCCATCGAAACACTAAAATAACTAGAGAGACCTGCGGACCCGGCCCCGCTTCTTCCGGACCTTCTGCCGCCTCCCCGCGGACCTCGCAAATTCTATGGCAGACGATCAGAATCCCCAGCTCCCTCTCGATCCACCGACCCCTCCCGGCGGCACGAATCTTGTTCCCATCAACATTGAAGAGGAGATGCGCCGCTCCTATCTCGACTACTCCATGTCGGTGATCATCGGGCGCGCGCTCCCCGACGCCCGCGACGGCCTCAAGCCCGTGCATCGCCGTGTGCTCTACACCATGAGCGAGATGGGCCTGGAGCACAACAAGAAATACACCAAGTGCGCCAAGGTCGTCGGACAGGCCATGGGTGTCTACCATCCTCACGGCGACTCGGCTATCTACGACACGCTGGTTCGCATGGCGCAGCCGTTTTCCATGCGCTATCCGCTCGTCGATGGCCAGGGCAACTTCGGCTCCGTCGATGGCGATCCGCCCGCGGCAATGCGCTACACCGAGTGCCGCATGGAGCGTATCACCGGCGAGTTGATGGCCGACATCGATCTCGAAACCGTGGATTTCGTACCCAACTACGACGAGTCGACGGTTGAACCATCCGTCCTGCCCACCAGGATCCCCAACCTCATCGTCAACGGATCGAGTGGAATCGCCGTCGGAATGGCCACCAACATTCCTCCGCACAATCTCACTGAAGTCGTCAACGCCGCCATCGATCTGGTCAAGAATCCCAAAGCCGGACTTGCAGAAGTCTTCAAGCACGTCAAGGGACCCGACTTCCCCACCGGCGCGATTCTCTATGGCCGCGCAGGCATCGTTGACGCCTATCGCACCGGCCGTGGCCGCTTCCTCATGCGCGCCCGCGTCGCCACTGAAAACGTCACCAAGGAACTCAAAGCGTTGGTGGTCACCGAGCTTCCCTATCAGGTCAACAAGTCCACGCTCTTCAAGCGCATTGCCGAGCTGGTGCAGAACAAGGTTATCTCCGATATCGACATCGGCCAGGACCGCACGCGCGACGAGAGCGATCGCGACGGCATGAGGTTCGTCATCGGCCTCAAGCGCGGCGCGCAGCCTGAGATCGTCCTCAACCAGCTCTACAAGCATACGCAACTGCAGGAAAGTTTCTCCATGATCTTCCTGGCCGTGGTCAACGGCCAGCCGCGCGAGCTGGGGCTCGCCGAAGCGATCCGCGTCTTCATCGACCATCGTATCGACGTGGTGCAGCGCCGCACCGTCTATCTGCTGCGCAAGGCGCGCGAGCGCGAGCACATCTTGGAAGGCCTCAAGATCGCGCTCGATAACCTCGACACCGTCATCAAGATCATTCGCGCGTCGGCCTCGCGGGCTGAGGCGCGGGAAAACCTCTACGCCTGGGGCAAGGGCACCGAAATTATCATCATCCTCGATCGCGAGCTGCAGCGTCACGAGGAGCGCGGTCTCACCCTCCGCCAAGTCGACGCCATCCTCGAACTCCAGCTCTATCGCCTCACGCAACTCTCCGTCGACGAGCTCCTGAAGGAACTCAAAGAGATTCGCGAAAAAATCGCTGACTACGAAGAAATCCTGGGCAGCGAGAAAAAGCTGCGCGCGGTCATCGTCAAGGAGCTCGAAGACGTCCGCGACAAGTACGGCGACAAGCGGCGCACCGAAATCGTCGACGAGAGCGCGGAAATTCAGCTCGAAGACCTCATCGCCGACGAGCAGGTCGCCGTCACCGTCAGCCATCAGGGCTATCTCAAGCGCACGCCCATCTCCATCTATCGCCAGCAGCGCCGCGGCGGCACGGGACGCATGGGCATGAAGACCCGCGAAGAAGACTTCGTCTCGCAGCTCATCGTCAACTCCACGCACGCCTTCCTGCTCTGCTTCACCAACACGGGCCGTGTCTACTGGCTCAAGGTCTACGAAATTCCCGACGTCGGCGCTGCCGGCAAGGGCAAGTCGATGCAGAGCCTGCTCGATCTCCAGTCCGGCGAAAAAGTCTGCGCCATCCTGCCCGTCCGCGATCTCGAAGAAGAAGGCAAATTCATCTTCTTCTCCACGCAAAAAGGCACCGTCAAGAAAACTCCGCTCAAGGACTTCTCCAACGTCATGGCCCGTGGCATCATCGCCATCGGCATCGATTCCGACGACGAGCTCGTCGCCGCGCGCATCACCGATGGCTCACAGGTCATCTTCATCGCCACGCACCTCGGCATGGGGATCCGTTTTGAAGAGAGCGACGTGCGCTCCATGGGCCGCCCCGCATACGGCGTTCGCGGCATCGCCCTCATCAAGAACGACTATGTGATTGGCACCGTGGTCACGCCCAAGGAGCACGCCCCCGGCGCGTATCGCATTCTCTCCGTCACCGAAAACGGCTTTGGCAAGCGCACCGATGTCGAGGAGTATCGCCTGCAAACGCGCGGCGGCAAGGGCGTCAAGAACCTCTCCGTCACCGATCGCGTCGGCCGCGTCAATTCAATCCAACTGGTCGACGAGACCTCTGAGCTCATGGTCATCAGCCAATTCGGCAAGATCATCCGCTGCGATACAAAGACCATTCGCTCCGCAGGCCGCGCCACTCAAGGGGTCCGCATCCTCAACCTCGAGCCCGACGACAAAGTCGCCGCCACAGTCATCATCCCGCCCGAAGAGCTGAACGGCAACGGCCACGAAGAGCAGCCGACGCTGCTGCAGTAGAGGCAGTTGTCAGCTGCCGGCGATCTGTTGTCAGTAAGTTGAGGCTTTCCTGGCCTCGAAAGCGACACCTGAGTCCCCGTCAAAAGGAAACTCCCGTGATAGCCCGAATCGGGCGCGTTGCCGTGTTGTGCGTGAGGCGTTACACTTAACGCATGGTTAAGAGCTTCCGGCATGCGGGGATCGAGAAGTTCTTCAAGACCGGGAGTAAAGCAGGAATTCAACCGGCTCACGCCGCGAAGCTCTCCAGGCAGCTATACGCCCTTGACACGGCAAAAGGCCCCTCGGACCTGAACGCGCCGGGTTGGCGCTTGCATCCTTTGAAAGGGAACCTGGAAGGTCATTGGTCCATTCGCGTCAGCGGCAACTGGCGGCTTACTTTCAGATTTGAGGGAGAAAACGCAATTCTCGTTGACTATCAGGACTATCACGGGAGCTAGCACCATGACGCAAATGTTCAATCCGCCTCATCCGGGCAAGGTGTTGCGCGAATACCTTGGAGATATGGACGTAACCACCGCTGCCAGGCGCTTGCGCGTCTCGCGCACCACGCTCTCGCGCATTCTCAACGGCGCGTCGGGCATTTCCGCGGATATGTCGCTGCGATTATCGGACGCGCTCGGAACCCACGCCGGCTTTTGGTACGACCTGCAGGCCGGTTACGATTTGTGGCAAGCCTCGCGTAAAAAGCGGCCCAGGATTCAACGCTTCGACGTCGCCGCGTAGGGTTGGCAAAAACAGGTGAGGGTTGCAGTTCCAGGGCTCCCATCATCGCATCCGAGCAAAGAGCCGGGAATGGGGCCCTGGCGCTCGTCGAACCTCGAGCCCGACGACAAAGTCGCCGCAACGGTCATCATCCCGCCCGAAGAGCTAAACGGCAACGGCCCCGACGAACAGGGAACACTGCTGCAGTAGTTTCGCAGGCCTCGCTCTCTTTTGAAAGTGTCATCCTGAGCGGAGCGCGCTTGGGGCCCCACGCAAGTGGGGTAAGCGGAGCGAAGGATCTGCGGTTGCTTTTTTCGGTCTTATCACGGCGCGAAACGCACCTCAAATGCAAAGGGCAAATCTGACTTGCAAGCGTGATCGAAAAGGTTCGATCTCGATGCCGGAACGACTGAGTCAATCAATCTTTCTTCCGCTCCATCCGCCGAATCGTCCTATCCATCGGCTTGTTGGCAGTGTCCTAATTTGGGTATCCCCGCGGGCGGTCGTGTGTCTATGTGGCTCTGTTGTACCCGGATGGGCCTCCGAGAAACCATTGGCCGTTGGTGCCGTCGGAGGCACTGATATAGCGGAGACAGATAAAAGTGAGATGTTCCTCCGGCTTTCTCCTAAAGAGTCGCTTTTGCCTGAAAACGTCGTGGTACCGGGCAATCCCGCAGAGCCAAAGAATTCTCTTTCCGTTCCAAATGTCTTCTTGGTCAGCGTCGCTAATGTACTCCTGCGTCGTTAGGAACGCGACGGTGTATCCGTGGTCATCCTGTCCGATTGGGAACGGGGTCAGCGGGTCTTTGGCCGCTTTCCTCGTGTAAATGTCAAAAGAAGGCGGCTCTTTCGTGGAATCTCCTAGTTGCAGTTCAAATTGCAAGTCGATAGCCGATGCCGGCGTGTTGCCGGAATTCTTCAAGGCGATCTTGCACTGTGCTGGGGTCTTTTGCGGCTGCGGTTGCTGTTCTATGGGGCGCAGAATGGGCATCCCAATCTTCTCTCCATCCGGCAACAGCCAAGCTCTTTCGCTCCGAATAATGGCTTGGGCACTTGAATTGGCGGCGATAGCCTGCCATACAGCCGCGCCAGCTACCAAAAGTGTTATCGGCGTCAAAATGACATTGAACCAGAATCCCCAGGCTGAATAATCGCGTTTGTAACTTGTGGCTGGGGAGTCCTCCTGCTGGCCTTTCTTGCCTGTCTCATTGTCATCGCCGCAATTGACCGTCACACTCCGCTCCGGGATTGGATTCTGCTCATTTGCGGCATTGTCATAGTTGGCGCCGCCGTTTTTGTTCTGTGCCATGAGCCGAGGCACTGGCGCGATTGGAACGAGAGCGAGCGCCAAAACGAGAGCAGAATTCATTCTTTTCCGCATGATTCTGAAATTGTAGCCCCCTCCCGGATTGGATTCGGAGCACGTTGAATGCCGCGTCGCAGGGATGAGGCTGTGAATTTCAAATTAGGGCACTACCGGCTTGCTCGGATCGTAAAGAACGCCGATCTTCTCCCAGGCCGCGAGGCTTAGTTCCCATGTCAGATTCATTCGCTCGGTGATCGAAAGGCTGCGCCAGTTCTTCTTCCTCTCCTTCAGGTGCTCCGGCTCATAGTTGTAGTCGAATTTCGACTCGTCCACGCTCATGGCCGAATTGTATTCCGGATTCCCCTCGCTCCGCGTCAAACTAGCCAGAAGCGACTGCCTTGACGCCCTGAAACGAATCCGACTCCTACCCAACGGTTATATTGAACTGGTTGACAAAGACCCTCATGCACCTCCGTTCACTCGCTGTCGTCTTCGTGCTGGCCCTCGGTGTTTCCCTCTGCCAGGCCGAGAAAGACCCCTTCGCCAAAGCCACCGTCGCCGACCCCTCCGCCTCTTTCCTTGACGTCTCCGCCCGCCGCACCGAACTGGCCCACGCCACCACGCCTCGCGTGCTTGAGGCTCTCAGTTGGAAGGCCGGTTGCGTCAACTCCGAGCAGCCCGCGCCGCCCGCCGGCCGCATGATCATCCCCCATCACTACCCCAGCGGCAGCAATGGCACCATCGATCCGCGGGAGAACATCGCCACCGCCCCCTACCGAAAACTCGACGAAGCAGTCAGCAACGGCGCAAGCTGTTACGTCGCTGCCGGCGACTCCGCGGAAGCCGTTTGCGTCGCGAACCTGCTCGCTCGTTGGGCCGCCGCGAACTCGCTGCTCGACTACACCTTCCAGGAAAGCAGCCAAGCCTGGTATCAGGTGGAATGGACGCTCAGCTCCATCTCCCTCGCGTGGTCCGTCGTCGAAACTGATCCAGCCATTCCCGCCAATCAGCGCGCCGCAATTCTCGGCTGGATGCACAAAGTCACCGAAACCATGTTCGATCAGGATCCCCACCCCGGCGACTCTGCTCACGAGAACAACCACGCTTACTGGCGGGCACTTTGCGCCACGTCGGTCGGCATCCTCACGTCGGACGACAAGCTCTACCGCCGCGGTCTTGCGCAATATTTACGCGCCGTCGGGCAAATCAACCGCGACGGCTCATTCCCTCTCGAAATGGCGCGCTACGAGAACGCGCTCCACTATCAGAGCTTCGCGCTCGCGCCGCTGGTCATGATCGCCGAGCTTGCCCGGCGTCAGGGCATCGACCTCTACACCCTGCGCGTGAACGGCCACACCATCGACGACGCCGTTGACTTTCTCGTGCGCGCTTCTGCCAACCCCGGCCTTGTCAGGAAATACGCATCCGAGCCGCAGACCTTCTCGCTCTTCTCTAACGAAAAGCCGCCCGCCTGGACGGAGTTCTGGGCAGCGCGTCACCCCGGCAAGCCCTGGACCGATATCCTCACCGCGCCGCTGGTCGACTCAACGATTGGCGGCGACGCGACAATCTACGCCGCCCCAGCACAAGCAAAGTGACCGCGGCCGCACCGTCCGCCCCGCCCGGAGAGACCACCGCCGTCCCCCCACGTAGCCCCGCGAACTCGCTACCCATTGATCCAACACCCGTTTTCTGATCCCTGGTCCCTGTTTTTATGTCAAGACCTCAATCGCCCACACCCACGCGTCAAACTCACACTAACCTTTGCCTTTTCCGTCGCTTATTCACTCCTTCACTTTTCCCCTCAAGTTTGCCGATAATTTCCTCTCTCCGGTGCATACTCATTCCATGAGTTTTCAACCAGGCATTCTACGCAGCTCGGAACCTCCGATGGACCCGTATCCCGGCGACGGTTCTCCCCACGAAAGCCGGGCCCCAGCCGCACCCGGTCCGAGCCAGAAATCGCCGAGGGCCGAATCAAAAGGAGAAATCTGGACCGTTGTCGGCTTTCCTCCGTTCCCTCGCTCCCTTGCTCCCCGTCCACGGTTCGCGGTCCACGATTCACGGCAACCCGTTTTTCTGTTCCCTTGTTCCCTTGGCCCCTTGGTCCCTGCTTCACCCACCCCCTGCCATTCCGCAACCCACCGCCCGGTTCAATCGCACCCCACCCCCCATGCCCTTTTGTGAAACTGTGAAACTGTGGAGCCAGCCGAATCAATCACTTGCAGCCACAGTTTCACAGTTTTCGTTTTTGACCGTTTCTGCTTTCGGAAGATGTTGTATTTCGCTCGACCTGAATGGAGCTGAAAGCTGATAGCTGAAGGCTGCACTAAGAATTGGCAACCTCCGCCGCCCTCGCGCTCCGCGACCAGAACAGGTAAACCGGAACCCCCAGCAGAACCAGGATCAATCCCGGCCATGTGTACTGCGGCTTGTACCGCAGCAGCACTGCGCAAACGCTTGCGGCCATCACGATGTACAACGCCGGCAGAACGGGATACCCGAAGGCCTTGTAGGGTCGCGGCGCATCGGGCTGCTTGAAGCGCAGCACGAACAGCCCGAGAATCGTCAGGATGTAGAACACCAGCGCCGCGAAGATGATGTAGTCGAGTAACTGGCTGTACGAGCCGGAGACGCACAGGATCGTCGTCCAGACGGCCTGCACAATCAGCCCCGCGGCCGGTGTGCGGTAGCGCGGATGCAGCTTGCCCACGGACTTGAAGAAGAGTCCGTCGCGTGCCATCGCGTAGTAAGCGCGCGCGCCGGAGAGGGTGATTCCGTTGGCGCACCCAAACGTCGAGATCATGATGGCCGCCGCCATCAGGTAGCCGCCGAAATGCGGAAAGATCTGCTCGAGCACCGCCGCTCCGATGCGGTCCTCTGCTGCGTACTGCACTCCGCGCGCAAAGATCGTCGTTCCGTGCGGATCGCCGTGCAGCGGCAGCACCATGATGTACGCCGTGCTGGCCAGGAGATACATCACCAGCACAAATCCCGCGCCCAGCGCGAGTGACAGCGGAACGTTGCGCCTTGGATTCTTGATCTCGCCCGCGGTGAAGGTCACGTTGTTCCACGCATCGGTGGCGAACAGTGACCCAACTTGAACCACGCCCAGCAGCACCAGCAGGTTCACCAACACTACTGGCCCTTGCGCGCCCACCTGCACGGGATGCAGCGAGCCCCACTCCGCGTTCCTCCAGAACTGGCTCCAATGGCTGCCGAAGTTGGCCGCGATGGCCAGCGCGTTGCGGCCCACGGTGAACCCCAGAAGAATGAGCCCCGCAAGCGAAAGCGCCTTGGCCACGGTGAAGATGTTCTGCACGAAGGCGCCGAACTTCATGCCGAAGATGTTGATTGTGGCAAGCAGCAGAACAACGGCGATGCCGGTCAGGTTTGCCGTGCTGATTCCGATGTCCATGTTGCCCAGCACCATCGGACCCAGCGGGATCGCCGGAACGTGCGCAATGTGCCATAGCCAGTGCGTGCTTGAAATAGTGGGGAAGAAGACGCCAAGGAACCTGCCGAAGGCCACGCAAACCGCGGCAATGGTGCCCGTCTCGATGACCAGAAAAAGCGTCCAGCCGTAGAGAAATCCCCACAGCGGACCCAGCGATTCGCGCAGGTACACGTACTGGCCGCCGGCCTTGGGCATCATCGCGGCCAGCTCGCCGTAGCTGAGCGCGCAGATCATCGTCATCACCGCGGTCACCACCCACGCGGCCAAATAAAGCGCCGGAGAATCCGTAAGCCGCGCAATATCGCAGTCGACGATAAAGATGCCGCTGCCAATCATCGAGCCGACTACCAGCGTGGTGGCGCTGAAAAGGCCGAGGCTCTGCACCATCTGCGGCCCGGCGCCGGACTTCGGCGAACCGGAGTCGAGTTGAGATGTAGGAGTCATCATCGCAATGTTGCCGCCGCTGGTCCTTCCTTCGTGCCGGGATGCGCGCCGGTCATGGCGAGCAGGCTCCAGCTTTCCTTCATCCCTCATCAAACATTGTCGCAGGCTGTCTTCACAAGCAGTTTCGCATTCGGGCTCGGCAAGTCCGCGGCCGATGTGCGGCCCCCGCCGGATCATCGCCAATCAATGACTTGCCACCGGTGAGAAAGCGTATACTCAACTCGCTGGAAATGTCGGGCCGCTGGAGGACGCGGAGCGGCTCCAGCGTCAGTCAAACAGCGACCCAAACCATGGACAACAATAGGTAGGACTTCATGAAGATTCATGCGGCAATTTTCGCTTCAGCAGGATTGTGGCTTGGGTGTGTAGCTGCCACCGCAGCTCAACAGGCGGCGCCCGTAGTTCCGGAGCAGATCGTAGCAACGATCGACGCTAGCCATACCGGTGTGCCGGTCTCCAGGTACGAGTACGGCATGTTTATCGAGCACATTGGCAACACCATGTACAGCAGTCTTTGGGCTGAAATGCTCGACGATCGCAAGTTCTATTTCCCGATTACCTCCAAGGAGCCGGAAGCTCTGACCCAGCCGCAGCGCAATCCAATGCGCATGCAGCTCCGGAAATGGCGTCCTGTCGGGCCTGATGAAGTTGTAGAGATGGACAAGGACAATCCCTTTGTCGGTGACCAGAGCCCGCGCATCGAGCTCGACGCCACATCTCCGCATGGAATCCGGCAGGCAGGCCTCGCACTGGTCAACGGGAAAAGGTATACCGGCCGCATTTATTTGCGCGGGACTCCCGGGGCCAGGGTCAAGGTCGCGCTCGTCTGGGGCAGCGAAGCGAACGATCGCCAGACGATCTCTTTTGCAGCGCTCACCAGCGGGTACAAAAAGTATCCTCTTGCTTTCACGGCGGGATCGGACGCTACCGACGCTGCGCTCGAGATCACGGGGACCGGCTCGGGCAACTTTCACGTCGGCACGCTTTCGCTCATGCCTGCGGACAACATCGCGGGCTTCCGCGCCGACACCATTCCGTTGATCAGCCAGATCAAGTCGGGCTTCTGGCGCTATGGCGGCAACTACACCTCGAACCTCATCTGGTTCCACACCATTGGCGATCGCGACAAGCGCCCGCCTGACTGGGACAACGCCTGGAACGCCATGCAAACCAACGATCTCGGCATGGACGAGTTCATGACGCTTTGCCGGCTGATTGGCGTGGAGCCCTACATCAGCGTCAACGCGGGCTTGGGCGACTCGCACTCGGCCGCCCAGCAAGTTGAGTACATGAACGGATCGGTCAATACGGTGATGGGCGCTCAGCGCGCGAAAAATGGCCATCCGGAACCGTACCACGTGAAGTTCTGGAACATCGGTAACGAGCCCTGGGGATCGTGGCAGATTGGCCGCACCGATCTAAAGTACTTCATGATCAAGCACAACGAATTTGCAAAAGCAATGCGCTCCGTGGATCCCTCCATCACCCTGATTGCTTCGGGCCTCATGCTGGAGGATTGGTTTCTGCCTGCAGACAAGCGGGCCAAATACACAGGAAACCTCGGGCCGCTCTACGGATCGGACATTGACTGGACGGGCGGCTTTCTCAAGAGCTGCTGGGGGAACTTTGACGGCATCGCCCAGCACTGGTATGCACAGCCGGGCCGGCATTACGACATCGATCGCGCAAAGAGCCTTCCGCCGGATGCGCCCAATGACGACTCGTACGTAAAGGTCGACCAGACCCTGCTCGAATTTGCGCGTTATCCGGCAAATATCGTGCATGGACAGGCGGAAGAATGGCAGGGCTACCAGCAGCGGTTCCCGGCCATGGTCGACAAGAAAATCTTTCTCTCCATCGACGAGTACGCCTACTTCGGCGGAGGGTTCGGCCGGGCGATGACGCTGAAGCAATCTCTCGCCTACGGCATGATCTTCAACGAGATGCTGCGGCACACCGATATTCTCACCATGGCAGCGCACACCACGGGTGTTTCAACCATCGACTTTAACCGCACCTCCGCGACCATGAACACGCTGGGGCTCACGTTCAAAATGTATGCCGATCACTTCGTGGGCGCCATCCCGGTCGCAATTTCTGGAAACTCGCCCCAACCTGCACCGAAGTATCCGCCGGGAGGCGATGAGCCAAAGACGAGCTCCGGCAGCCCGACCTATCCGCTCGACATGTTCGCCGCGCTAACGCCGGACCGCAAGTTCCTCACCGTTGCAGTTGTGAATGCGACGGAATCGGAACAGAAGTTCGATCTGAACGTTACAGGCGCTCGGCTGGCACGACCGCCGACGCTTTGGCAGTTGACCGGCAGCACTTTGGATGCCAGCAATCGCGTTGGCCAGCCGCCACAGGTCGAAGTCAAGGAGATTCCCATCGGCAGCACTCCGGGGACGATCTCGGTCGCCCCCATCAGCGTGAACATCTATCGCTTTCCCGTGGTCCAAGCGGCACAGTGAGAGTGCGCGCCGCCTAAGGGCGAGCGGGTTGATTTGTTGGTGCCCAGAGGGGGATTTGAACTTGAGCCGCTTGGCGGGCGTCTAAGGCCGCCGGCGAAATCCCGAGCGCAGTCGAAGAACCTCGCGTTTATGGTGCCCAGAGGGGGACTTGAACTTGAGCCGCTTGGCGGGCGTCTAAGCCCGCCGGCGAAATCCCGAGCGCAGTCGAGGGACCTCGCGTTTATAGTGCCCAGAGGGGGACTTGAACCCCCACGGCCGGTAAAGGCCTGCGGATTTTAAGTCCGCTGCGTCTGCCAATTTCGCCATCCGGGCACGCCTTTATATTATGCGGCCGTTTAGGCCTCGCGCGCCGTCCACCCGCCGTCCACCTCTTGATGCTCTCTCAGCAGCGTGCGAGCCGATTCACCGGCGGGCGATCTTTCCACAACTTGCTCTGAAGCGCCACCCCCCCGTATCATCCGGCAAGAGCAACCACCATGAGCGACTTGGAAAGCAAGACCGGCTTGCGCGTGAAAGGGCGGCTTATGTCCGCCTCGGAGATCGAGCGTACCTTGGTGCGCCTAGCTCACGAAATCGTTGAGAAGAGCAATGGAAGCGAAGATCTGGCCCTGGTGGGCATCAAGCGCCGTGGCGTTCCCCTCGCGGAGCGGCTGGGCAAGCTCATTTCCACCATTGAAAAGCGGCACGTAGATACTGGTGTGCTCGACATTCAGTTTTATCGCGACGATCTGTCCACGGCGGACGTTCGGCCAGTGGTCACGCCGGGAGCCGTCGGCTTCGATGTGGAGGGCCGCGACATTGTGATCTGCGACGATGTGCTTTACACCGGCCGCACCATCCGCGCCGCGCTCGACGCGCTCTTCGACCATGGCCGGCCGCGTCGCGTTCAACTGGCCGTACTCATCGATCGCGGCCACCGCGAGTTGCCCATCGAAGCCACCTACGTGGGAAAACATGTTCCCACCAGCAGCCGCGAGATTATCGAAGTCAAGTTTCAGGAAGTCGACTCCACCGAGCAGGTTCTGTTGGTCGAGAAGACGAGCTAAGGTACGTCCTACCAGCCGCAACCCTCTGACCTTCGAAGAACGATGAAGAGCGAGCGGCAGGCAGTTGAAAGCTCGCAAAAGGAATGCGCCTCTTTAACCCGATCGGGGCACGGCGCTCCGATATAGGCCAACGATGAATCCAGCCACACCCGCGATCCGCCGCGCACTCACAACTCCGCCTGCGCCCGCCTCTTCCTTTCCCTACAACCCGGGGTCGCTGCTCTCGGTTCTCGATCTGTCCGTGGACGGCGTGAGCCGCCTGCTTGTGCGCGCCACGGAGCTGGAGCACGAGGACCCCATCGTGCGGGACCACATCCTGGCCAAGCGGAGGATCGCGCTGCTGTTCTACGAGTCGTCGACACGCACCCGAACCAGCTTCGAGCTCGCCTCGAAAGCGTTAGGCGCGGATACCACGCTGGTCTCAAACCTGAGCTCGAGCATCGAGAAGGGCGAGTCTCTGAAGGATACGGGCCTGACGCTGCGTGCGCTGGGGGCGGAGGCAATCATCCTCCGCCACAATTCTTCCGGCGCGGCTTGGCTATTGGAAGAGTCGACGCGGCTCCCGGTGGTGAATGCGGGCGACGGCATGCACGAGCATCCCACGCAAGCGCTGCTGGATCTGAGAACGATCCTGGCGCATCTGCGGCCGGGGGTGAGCGGTGTTGGGCCGGAGACCCTGGCCGGGGTGACGGTGATGATCGTCGGCGATATCCTGCATAGCAGGGTTGCGCGGTCGAACATGCTGTTGCTGCCACGCGTCGGCGCGCGAGTGTTGCTGTGCGGGCCAAAGGAGCTGCTGCCGGAACAGGCTGCGCGGTCAGGGCCGGGGATCGAGATCGAGCGGGACTTTGAGGCAGCGCTCAAGCAGTCGCAGGCGGTGATGATGCTGCGCATCCAGGCGGAGCGGCTGGCGGGGCTGCAACTGGACCTGGAGGAGTACAAGGCAAGCTACCAACTCACCGGGCAGCGGCTGGCGGCTCTCGCGCCGGCGGCGGTAGTGCTGCATCCAGGGCCGATCATCCGCGGCATGGAGATTACGGCCGGCGTTGCCGATGGAGTTCAGTCGGCGATCCTGGAGCAGGTGACGAACGGACTCGCCATTCGCATGGCGGTGATGGAGCGCGCGCTGACCGCGGAGAACGGGGCTCCAGCGGACAGGTCTTCGTCCGCGGGGCGGAAGAACGGAGGCCGCGCATGACGACTGTAGCCATATGCGGCGGTCGGCTCGTCGATCCGGCGGCGGGAGCGGACGGGCTGAAGGACGTGTTGCTGATCGATGGGCGCGTGGCGGAGGTCGCCGGCACGGGGAAGCTGAAGAGCAAGAACGGCGCGGAGGTTTTGGACGCAACAGGATTGGTCGTGGCGCCGGGGCTGATCGACATCCATGTACACCTGCGCGAGCCGGGACAAGGGTACAAGGAAACCATCGCGACGGGAACAGCGGCGGCAGCAGCGGGCGGATTCACCAGTGTGGCGGCGATGCCGAATACAACGCCGGTGAACGACTCGCCGGAGGTTACGCGGTGGATGCAGGCACCGGAGCGCGGCGCGCTGGTGCGCGTCTTCCCGATCGCGGCGGCAACGCGCGGATCTAAAGGTGAAGCGATAAGCGATTACGCGGCGCTCAAGTCAGCGGGCGCGGTTGCGGTCACCGACGATGGAAGACCGATCCTGAAGGACAGCGTGATGCGGGAGACGCTGGCCGCGGCGGCACGCGTGGGACTCACCGTGATCCAGCACGCAGAGGACACGCGGATGACGCAAGGCGCGAGCATGAACCTCGGACCGGTGTCGTTCAAGCTCGGTCTGCGCGGAATGCCTGCCGAAGCCGAGACGAGCATCGTGGAGCGCGACATTCGCCTTGTGGCAGAGCTGCGCGAGGCGCATCCGCACCTGCACGTTGCGCACATATCGACCGCTGGAGCGCTGGCCGCCGTTCGCCAGGCGCGGCGCAACGGGCTGCGCGTCACCTGCGAGGTTACTCCGCATCACTTCCTGCTCACCGATGAGCACGTTGGTCTCTACAACACGCACGCGAAGATGAATCCGCCGCTGCGCTCGGCGGCCGACCGCGAGGCGATGATCGAAGGCATTCTCGATGGCGTTGTGGACGCGATTGCCACCGATCACGCACCGCACGCGATGCACGAAAAGGAAGTTGAATTCGAGTTGGCGCCGAACGGAATCATCGGCCTGGAAACCGCCTTGGGCCTGAGCCTGCGCTGGCTGCACCGAGAGTGGCGCATGCCGCTCGGCCGCGTGCTGAGCCTGCTGAGCGCGCAGCCTGCTGCGCTGCTCGGGCTAAAAGGCCGCGGAACGCTGACCGTTGGAAGTTACGCCGATGTTGTTGTCTTCGATCCCAAAGTCGAGTGGACCTATCGCGCGACAGAGTCGCAATCGAAGGCCAAGAACACTCCGTTCGATGGCTGGCAAATGCAGGGCAAAGTGCGCTGGACCGTGAGCGAAGGCAAAGTCGCTTACGCGAGCGCGTAGCGCCAGTGATCAGTGACCAGCGTCAGCGGTCAGCGGTCAGCTCTCAGCTTTCAGCTCTGAGCAATCAGTTTTCAGCGATTTTCGGCAATCGGTTTTCAGCGATCAGTTTTCCGCTATCCTTTTCCTTTTGAGTGATTTGAGCATCCATTCCACGTCTTTTCTTCTTAACGAGAAAAGTTCACAGTTTCTGTGAAACTGTGGAGCGAATGGCTGTAAGGCATTCATTCCAAAGACTCCACAGTTTCACAGTTTCACAGTTTCACAAAAGGGCATGGGGGGTGGGGTCAGAACAGTTGTCAGTTCTCAGTTGTCAGCGCCGATTGCCGGACGGCGACCGATCTGAGATGTTGACGATTCAGTACATCCCCCCAATACCCCCCACCCCTGTTTGAGGTTAAGCGGTTTGTTTTCAACCACTTGTACCCCCGATCATTTGCTCCAAGTTCTTGATTCCAAAGGACTTAACTCGCAAAGTCCTCATGGATAAAGAGTTACGGGGCCGGCTTTTGAGCCCTGCAAACCTCTTTCGACAACACTTTGGCTTGCGATGGACCTGTCCAGGAGGGCTGCCGGTTACCTTTCCCGCGCCGGGACTCTCGATTTGCATACAGTATGCGCCGAAGGGAGGAAATGATCGGCAAAGTTCGGGCGGATAATTTGGAGCGTGGATCTGATGGCGGATCAGGGAGTTAGCGGGTTCCGAAGCCGCAGCCGAACGGTGCCAGGGGTTGACAAGGCGGCGGATGTGGGGCGGTCGAGGCTCCTCCTAGCGACTTCGGCGCTTAACAGGAGCAATCCCGGATCATCTCCGGTTAACCGACAACCCGCATGGAACTCGAGAAGGCCGCCGGAGCACGATCACCGGGGACGCTCGGTGGGCGAGTCGGCGATGCCACCGAATGGTTCCGCCTTATTCCGCACGCGCGGCGACCAGCCTTCAATCGTCCTTGTCCCCGCCAATCTCCCAGGTCATTTTGAAGACTGCGCCCACGGGACTGCTGTACCGCCCCGCGCCCATCGGCATGGCAATGCCCATTTCGAGACGATGGGGCAGGTGCTCATAAACTCCTGGTGTCACGTAGAAGCTGTTCATTCCAGCGTTACGGCGACCGTTGAATTCGAGGGTTGGAATGAGGTGATGAGCGAAGGGACGCACCGCCGCAGCGTTGTATTCGAGTGAGGCGCCGTCTCCGCCCAGCTCAGGAATCACGCTGGTGTGAATCTGTAGCTTGCCGAATGCCTTAGCGATCAGCAGCTCCGGCTCATAGCTCAAATCTCCCCGCGAGGTTAGGGGCGCGTTCACGCCCATCGATCCGCTGAGCGCAAAGGGATGATTGCCGCGAATGAACTGGTAGAGCAGGCTCACGTCGGTCGTGCTCCAACTGACGGGAATCTCGCTCGTGGGCGTGGATTGAATTCCGTAGGGAGTTTCGAGGCCCAACTGCAGTCGATCAGTAAGACCGTACTCGATGTCCAGATCGGCGGATTTTCCGTCCATCGAGCTGCCGCGCCCTCGAAAGACCGCGCTGTCTACTGTGAATTGCAGCTCGCCGTCCTCTTCGCTGCGAACCGCCTCGGAGAGAAAGAACTCCTCAATGTAAACGGGGAGTGCCCCGCTTGCCGTTGCCGTCGATTGCGCCGGTGACGCAGGCGTACTGGTCGCTTGCCCCGTTGCAACGCTGGCGGCACAAGCGAGCAGGTAGATGCAGGCGGTGTGTGACGGTCGCGCCGACAGGAAATGTCGATATGCAATCAATTGTCCCTCGATTCCATTGGTGTGCGTGAAGATCGACCGGCGGCGCACAACAACGCACGCACACCGCCGCAGCGATTGCGGACGCGGGAAGCAAAGGAATCAGATTCGAAGAGAGACGCCAGGAGGCGAACTGCCGGAGAGGAACGGCAACGGCGCTGCCATCCGATTCACCGGGCCCGCCGCGCGAGGCTGCTGGCGCTTGAATGGAACAAGCGGGCAGCAGATGCGAGCGGCCACCAAGGCCACCGCCGCAAGGAGGCCGGCAACAATTGCCAAAGCGGCCACGTGAAACTCCGTGTCGTTGGCAAGCCCCGGCGTCGAATCCCAGCCGTCGAACGTCTCCAGGACCGGCGCGAGCAGCGCCGCAATAAGTAGCAGCAGAAGCACTCGCCTGATGGGGAATTCGCTCATACCGAAATGCTAACAGGATCCTCCGAGATAGCAGGAGGTGGTGCCTTAGCCGCTTTAGGTGCTACGCCTAAATCGCCGGCAAACCGGAGATGTTCACTTAGTCAACAAAGAGCATGAACGCCAGCGGCGCACAGAGATCGCCACCGCTCAGTCGGCTTGTCGCGAGTGGGTGATTAGCATGCTGGCGGAAGAGTTGGCTGGGTCATCGATTGGGGTTTGATCGCGGCTTCGCCGCGTACTTTACTTCTCGAAACATGGGTGGTGTTCGCGTTCCCAACGCTGAAGCGCTGAGCTAAAATCCGCTGCGCCTACGGCGCGAGAGGCGGTCGGGGTCCGGCGCGAGCCCGCAAGGTGCGAGCGCCGGCGGGGGATAAAGCAGGGACCAGGGATTAGGGAATAGGGATTAGGAAAACAGCGCGGCACGGAGAGGCCCGCCGACGTGCGGGCTGGCGAAGCTTCGCGCAGGGGCTGAAGCCCATTCATTCTTTAGGCGTATTTTCGGCATGGCTGAAGCCAAGCCCTGATACAAGGCGAAAAGCAACTGCAGATCTCTCGACTCGGCCGCCGCGGCGACCTCGCTCGAGATGACAGCGTGGGGGTGGGGCGTGGTTCGGCGCGCGATGCGCAAGGTAAGCGCGCCGGCGGGGCAGTGGTTCGGCGCGCGACCGCAAGGAGAGCGCGCCGGCGGGCGCTCTTGAGAGGGAAGGGATGATGCATGAGGGAATCAGGCCGCGGTTGAGTCGAAGCGAATGGGCGCCGGCGCTCCCTGAAGCGAGACGAACCGTTCAGGCTTGCAGCAGGCTCGGCTGAGGCAGGCCAGGTCTGACTGCATTTCGCGGTCCAGTTTGAAGGACTCGAGCGCAGCATCCAGCACCAGTGCGGAAGCCGCATCGCGAGGGCGCTCCATGCGGTAGTGCATCCACTTGCCTTCTCTCCGCGCAGCGACCACTCCGGCCTTGCGCAGGTACGCCAGGTGGCGCGAAATCTTGGGCTGGCTCTGGCGCAGGATCTCAACCAGATAGCAGACACACACCTCGCGTCCCGCAATCAGATTGAGCAGACGCAGCCGTGTTCGGTCAGCAAGCGCTCGAAACAATGGCGCCAGATCGGCCGGCTTTGTCCGGGAACCCATGGTTCCATAATATACGCATTGACAGATATGTCCAGGCCAGGATATATTTGCATTGACGTATATGAGGAGACACAAATGAACTCCGCAAGTCAGGTGAAAGAGGAAGTGAAACAGAAGTACGGCAGCGCCGCGCGCGCGATTACGCAGGATGGAAGCGTTGCCGCATGTTGCGATCCGGATCTTCGCTGCTGCGATCCCATCACGGCCAATCTCTACAGCGCCGATGAAAAGGGACAGATCCCCGAGAAGGCTGTTCTGGCCTCGCTGGGATGCGGCAATCCCACGGCGCTTATCGAATTGAAAGCCGGCGAGGTGGTGCTCGATCTCGGTTCGGGCGGCGGAATCGACGTGCTTCTCTCCGCGCATCGCGTGGGCCCAACCGGCAAGGCGTACGGGCTCGACATGACCGACGACATGCTGGCTCTCGCCCGCGAGAATCAGCGCCGGGCCGGAGTTGAAAATGTTGAGTTCCTCAAAGGCGAAATCGAAAACATTCCGCTGGCCGGCGACACTGTCGATGTCGTGATTTCGAATTGCGTGATCAACCTTTCAGCCGACAAGGACCGCGTGCTGCGCGAGGCATTTCGCGTGCTCAAGCCGGGCGGCCGCTTCGCCGTTTCCGACATAGTGGTGCGCGGCGATGTGCCTGAGCAGGTGAGGCAGAGCATGCTGCTCTGGGTGGGCTGCGTGGCCGGCGCTCTGGAGGAACAGGACTACCGGAAGCGCCTTGAAGCCGCGGGCTTCAGCAGCGTGGAAATTGAGCCGACCCGCGTTTACGACATTGAAGACGCGCGGCGGTTTCTTACCGGCTCCGGCGTGGATGTGGACGCAATCGCGCCGCAAACGCAGGGGAAATTCATGAGCGCGTTCATCCGGGGCACCAAGCCGCAAGCATCGCCAGAGGGCTCCTGCTGCGGTTCAGGATGCTGCTCAACAACTTCCGCAGCGGTGAAAGGCTGACCCGAATGCCCGCACACTACAACGTTTTGTTTCTCTGCACCGGCAACTCGGCCCGCTCCATTCTGGCAGAAGCCATCCTGAACCATAAGGGAAAAGGCGCCTTCGCAGCGTACAGCGCCGGCAGCCATCCATCCGGGACGGTCCGGCCCGAGGCGCTGAGGCAACTTGAGCTCGCGCACATCTCCAGAGCGGGCCTGCGCAGCAAATCATGGGATGAATTCGCGGGTGCGGATGCGCCGAAGATGAATTTTGTCTTCACGGTGTGCGACAACGCGGCGAAGGAAGTTTGTCCCTTCTGGCCGGGACAGCCAATGACCGCGCATTGGGGCATTCCCGATCCGGCCGCCGTGAAGGGAACCGAAGAGGAGATCGCGAGGGCGTTCCGCGATGCCTTCATGGTGCTGGACCGCAGGATCGGACTCTTTTTGTCCCTGCCGCTCGGTGCGCTTGACCAACTCGCCATCAAGCGCGAGGTCGATAGCATCGGCCGCTCGTAGCAGAGCTTGTGGAGGCCCGAAGTTGAAGAAAAGCCATCTTTCCTTTCTGGACCGTTACCTGACTGCGTGGATTTTCGGGGCCATGGCGGCCGGCGTCGCGCTGGGCTGGCTGGCCCCCGGAGTGGTGCCGTTTCTGAATCGCTTCAGCGTGGGCACGACTTCGATTCCAGTCGCTGCGGGGCTCATTCTGATGATGTACCCGCCGTTCACGCGCGTTCGCTTTGAGGAACTCCACGAGGTCTTCCGCAACAAGCGTGTGCTGGGGCTTTCTCTGCTGCAGAATTGGGTGATCGGGCCGATTCTGATGTTCGTGCTTGCCATTGTGTTCCTGCATGGCTATCCCGAGTACATGGCCGGTCTTATCCTGATCGGGTTGGCGCGTTGTATCGCAATGGTGATCGTGTGGAACGAGCTTGCGAAGGGCGACACTCAGTATGCCGCGGGACTGGTGGCGTTCAATTCGCTGTTTCAAGTGTTTTTCTATTCCGTTTACTCCTGGGTGTTCATTACGGTCCTGCCGGGCTGGTTTGGATTGCGTGGCGCGGTGGTGAAGATCTCGATCGGCGAAATTGCACGAAGCGTGTTCGTCTATCTTGGTATTCCCTTCCTCGCCGGATTTCTGACGCGTACCGTGCTGGTTCGCGCCAAGGGGCGCGAGTGGTACGACCGGAGCTTTGTTCCGCGGGTGAGCCCGCTGACGCTGGTGGCCCTGCTGTTCACCATCGTTGTGATGTTCTCACTGAAGGGCAGCTACATCGTGCGTCTGCCGCTGGACGTGCTCAGGATCGCGATTCCGCTGCTGATCTACTTCGTCGTCATGTTCCTTGTGTCGTTCTACATGGGGCGAAAGCTGGGGGCCGATTATTCGAAGACGACGACGCTCGCATTCACGGCTGCCTCGAATAACTTCGAACTGGCCATTGCGGTTGCGGTATCTGTTTTCGGAATCAACTCGGGCGCCGCGTTCGCGGCTGTGATCGGACCTCTAGTCGAGGTTCCAGTGATGATTGCCCTGGTGAATCTGGCTTTGTACTTCCAGCGCCGCTACTTCATTGATCCCACGCCGGGCAACGTCGAAGGTGTCTGCGTTTCCCGCCCTCGGTAGACCGGCCTGTGGGGGCAAAGGTCGCGGGGCTCATTTGCCATGAATCGCGTACAGCGTGATGGACATGGCCGGAAATGGCTGGTCTTTGAGGACGGTTGCCTTGCCGGTTTTGCCGGAGCTCGTGGCTTTGACTGCGGGAAGGGCGCGAATCGCGGTGAGATCAGCGCCACTATATTGATAGACCTTGGCCGGCCCTTTCACTTTGAAATGGTCGAGCTGTAGATCCGAGCGCAGGTCGCCGAAGGTTTTGTTGATAACAACCAAGGTGACGGTACGATCGGCCGCGCGCCGTGCGGCATAGATGGAGAGCTTACTTTGGTCCGCGCTGTCGGCGCGAAGGCTCAAGTCGCCAAATGCCGAACCGTTGTCGTCGTAGTTGCGGAAGATTTTGAAGGCGAACATCAGCGGTTGATTCAGATTTGGCGGTCCCCACAGCGCGCCGAGGTCGAGACCCTCGCGCCCGAAGATACCGAGTATGTCGGCCTGCGCCACTGCTCCGCTGATATGCTCCGGTGCGCCCCAATTGTATTCGGTGATCGCAGTTTTGGTTCCCGGATAGTTGGCCGCGACCCAATTCTTCATCCGGGGAATCATCTGCGGAGCGAGTGGCTCAGCGTAGTTGTCGGGATTCCGGAAGTGCGGATCGGTGTAGGTTGGGTCCCAGAAGGCGCGCGTTGAATCAAGGACCGTGCGCTGCTGAACGCTGGTCCCGGCTGGCTTGAGCATCGCGTCGCTGGCCGCAAAGTAGGTGTGCAGGTCGAGATAGTCGAGGAATCGCGTGTGTTGCGGGTCGGCATCCTGCGCCGCTTTGAACGTGCGCAGATAGTAATCGATGAGCGGAAGATTCCCGTGGGATTTTCGATCGATGGGACCATCCGCAACATTCGGCCAGTTGGCCTGAAACCATTCGATGTCCTTCTTCGAATAGAAATAATTGATCCAGAAGTCGATCACAGGCCCGCTCACTTCAGCGGTTGGATCGGCAGCCTTGATCGCCTTGGCGACCTTCAGTCCCTTCTCAGTGATTTCGTCGTAGGAGAAGGGCAAAGGGTGCACATCGCGATGCATCTTGTCCCACCACGTGGGTTCGTTGTCGAGCGCGTAGATGGCGACGCCGCCGCTCGAAGCATTGCCGAACCTGCCGACAAGATATTTCACCCATTCCGAGGTCCAGCTTTCATCGATGGGCATGCAGGTATCGTTGGGATCGTTGTTCGTGATCATTGTTCCGTCGGGCTTGACGCCGTTTCCGAAGTCAGGCCAGTTGGGGTCAGTCATTTGTTGCGGGCCGTACTTTGCCACCGAGAAGCTGGAACCGCGGGTGCGCGATTTTGCGACCCAGCCGATGACGGGCACGGAGAGCAAGGTCTTGGCACCGACGGCCCGATCGCCGATCACCTGCGAGTTGAATTCGGATTCATCGGGATATTTCGTGTTGGCGTTGGGGGCGATCTCGAAGAACCAGTCGTCGCCAAGGTCGGAGACGTCGAGCTTGTAGTTGTACAGCGTGTATCCGTCCCCGCCCCAGCGGTCGAGCGGCAGCCGCACGGCCTGTGCCACTTTGGGCGCTTCGTGCAGCGGGTCGGAAAGCCTCCAGGAGTTCATTCCATAGATGAGGGGACTGATGGGATGCGTGGGCGCAGACCCATCTACCGAGAGCTCCGGCCCCATTGCTACCGGCGGCGCAGCAAAGGTGATGGTTACGCTGGCTGATTTGGCAGGGTCCGATGTGCTCGTGGCCTTTAGAGTGGCAACTGCCGGAGTTGGGTAGGGCGTTACGTACAGCCCGCTGCTGCTGATGGTTCCCAGCGAGGCATTGCCTTCGTCGACGCCGTTTACCGACCATTTCAATTCAGAGCTAAACAATCCTGTACCCGCGACTGTCGCAGTGAATTGCCTGCTCTCGCCGGGAGCCAGCGTCACATGATCGGGCTCGATCTTGACTGCGGTGACGACTCCCGCAGCCTGGGCCGGTGGTTGGTTGGGGGGAGTGTCTTCCTGCGCGCCCGAAACGAGCGATGCGGCGCCGAGCAGGATCGCTGCCAGATAGTGGACCCGGCGGCGTGCCGTGAAGCCTTGCCTGGGGCAGCGCTGAACAACTAGAAGGTGAAACAACAATGCCGCAGGAAGCTTCCCGCTCAAAGCCATAGCGCCCCTAACATAAGCAGAATTATTGTGACTCACAATCTAACAGCCTTGCCTGTCTCTTTCCGTGATTGCGGGAGCATGGCCTGGGCATCGGCGAGATTCGGCGTCAATTCCCAGGAGAGGCTGGAGGCGATTTTTCGACCGGCCGGAGAAACCTTCGTGCAGGTGTGGCCGCTCGGGACGACAGTTGCGCTGATAGGCTGGAGGCGAAGGAGAGCGGTCATGTTCACGATTTCGGGAGCGATGGCGTATGCGGACTGGAGTCTGCTTTTTCTGCGGCTTATGTTGGCGATCGTGTTCGGAACGAGCGGGTACGGCCACCTGACCAAGCCGAAAGAGCGGGCGGCGAGCATCGAGATGAGCGTGCCGTTCACCATTTTCCTGGGCGCGGCGGAGCTGGCGGGCGCGATTGCCCTCGCTGCAGGTTTCATGGCGCAGTGGGCGGCGCTCGGGTTAATCCTCATCATGCTGGGCGCGATTTCCATGAAAGCGTTCAAGTGGCACACGGGCTTCTGGGGCGAGAAGTCGATGGGCTGGCATTACGACCTACTGATGATCGCGATGAACCTGGTGATCGTGACGATGGGAGCGGGAAAGTACAGCTTCTAGCTTCTAGCCGCTAGCTTTTCTTGCTAAGCGTGAGGCGGGTTGATTGGGATTGCTGGAAGTGATTTGCGTGGTGTGAATTTTCTCTCTTGATTTCAATGTGGATTTGACACGATGAACAACCTTTCAGCGGGATCGTTTGTGATGCCGGGGTCTGACTGCGTGTGGAAGTGCACTGATTGGAGTGCTCCACAGACGTTGGGCGTTGTGATGCCAGTTGCGGGGCGCGTTGGATGCACCGGAAACGGCACGGGATGGCGGGAAGATTCGATTGCAGGTGGGCGGAGACGGCGCTAACATGCTTGCCACATTTCGAAGGAAAAGCCAGAGGGGGTGGCAAATGAATAATCTGGTTCGAGTGCTCGTCGTTGCGGGATTGGCCGCGGGCGCCATCGTGATCGTGGCGCTGGGACTGGAGCGGCACAACGCCGACCTGCTGGCACCGCTGAACCTGGTGCTGTTTGTGGCCCTGGTGCTGGTGTATCTGCTGCCGACGGGGCTGGCCATTTACCGGGATTGCAAATCGACCGTCTGGATCGCGGTGGTGAATATTCTGCTGGGGTGGACGATCTTCGGGTGGTTTGCCGCGATTGGATGGGCAGCCAGCGGCAAGAGCCGGGAGCCGGGTCATGCGATTGGCACGCCGCCGAATCATCCTGTTCCGGGGCATTGAGAGACAGGGAACAAGGGAACTAGGGAGCGAGGGAGCGAGGGCAAGCTCCGTGATGGAAGGTCAGGGCTTCCCTGGCTTCATCGACAACTGTTGAGCAGCGATCGAATGTCGCCGGTTTCGAGGATTGGCTTGGGCGCGCCGTGGCGGGGGTGACAGATTGCAGCGAGTGCGGGACAGCAGTCAGCCTTTGCGCCGGTGTGGCATGACTGAAGTCATGCCCTGATAAAGGACTCGTCGTTTGCATGGGTGGTATTCCAGGTCTCAGAAGCGAGACTCGCACGCCGCAGCAGACAAGACTTCTTGCCAAGACTTCTTGACCTCTTTCACGCGTAGCGAGCCATGGCCAGGTCCACGATCTCTCCGATCATCTGGGTATAGGAGAGGCCGGATTTCCTGGCGGCCATGGCAAACTCCTGACCGCTGGAGAGCCATGGGTTGGGATTCGCTTCGATGACATAAATCTCGCCCTTGCTGGATAGGCGCATGTCAATGCGGCCATAGTCGCGAAGCTTTACGGCGCGATAGGCCTTGATGGCAATCTCGGTGAGCCGGGTTTCGGTTTCTTCATCAAGGTCTTCGGCGATGGCGGATTTCGTCAGTTTATAGGCTTCAGTGTCTTTCTCGAATTTCACGTCCTGACTGGCGATCCTGGGCACGCCCTTGGGAAGCCTGGAAAGGTCGAGTTCCACAAGCGGGAGCGCATGCGCGCTCTCGTAGCTGCCGAGGATGGCGGCGTAGATCTCGCGCCCTTCGATGTACTCCTCGATCAAGGCGGGAGAGTCGAATTCCGACTGAATATAGGAGATGCGCTCCATCAACTCCTTCACGCTGTTCACGACGGCGTCGGCGCCGATGCCGATGGATCCATCTTCAGAGGTGGGTTTGACGATGAGCGGGAAGGCGATGTCGTGCGCGTGGTCGATGGTGCCGCGATAGGCTGTGGCGAAGTAGGGCGACTTGATCCCGTAAAAAGCAAACATCTTCTTGGCGATCGATTTGTCCTGCGCAAGAATGACCGCGTGCGGGCCCGCCCCGGTGAAGGGGATATCGAGAATATCGAGGAATGCAGCGACGTGCATCTCCTTGGTGTCATCGCCGGCATAGGATTCGGTGAGGTTGAAAATGAGATCGGCGCCGGATTTGGCGAGCGAGAGCAGTGATTGCGGACGACCGTCGAGAACGTGATACGACGGCTCATGACCGAGCTTTTCCAAAGCTTCGAAGATCTCTTCGCGGTCGTGCTTTACCGGCTTCTTCTTGCGTTTCTTTTGCCCCTTGCGCTTGCGCGGCGGAGGAGCTTCTTCCTGCTCTTCAGCAGGTTCTTCTTCCCACAAGTCATACAGCACGGTGACTTTCAACTTCGTTCCAGTCATGCGACCTCCAATCGGCGTGACGGCAGATGCCGGCACGCCTCAGGGATGGATAAACTTGCCACGAACCAGGTAATTCATTGAGAGTGCGGTTGTGTACACGGTGAACTCCGTGAGGTACTCGGACTCGCGTCGAATGTCCACGCGCAGACCAAGGTCCTCGACGCGCTTACAGATGGATTCGACCAGGCGCTTGACGATGGGACGCTGCACGCCGCTCCAATATGCGACCTTGTCGACAATGGGCTTGCGATGCTGACGCAACATGTCCTGGGCGGGCCGCACTCCCTTGTGGCGCTTGCGCGAGATATTGAAGATGTCCGCCAGGTCGGTATCCAGCGCCAGTTCCTGCAACGGAACCTCCTCCGGCACGCTGAGACGATAGAACTCGCCGACCGTCGATTCCATCTCATCGACTGTGATGTCGGCGCGGCCGCGGCGCCGGATGGGTTCGACATCTCCGACTTTTCGGGCCACGCGATCGACGTATCGAAGTTTGGCCAGCGCGGCCCAACCCTGGTAGCGCTTTCGCCATAGCGAGCGAGGCGTTAGCCAGACCGCAAAGGTTTCGGCAAAATCCTCGTCCGGATGCTTCTACGCGTACCACCCGGCCAAGTGGCGAACAAATTTTCGCGAAAACGGTATGGGACGGTAGTTATCGCGATATGCGCGGCGAAACGGACCGAAGAGATCGCGCCACTCAGCCGATTTATACAGCTGGTAAGCGTAATTGAATGCGTGTCCGGCCTCATGACGCATGTACATCATGATTTCGCGGGCGTCTTCGAGATCGTTCATATCGCGCTCAAGCTGTGCCAGGTCAGGGTTGGCCAGATAAAAGGGAATGCCGATGACGGGCTCGCCTGAGGGACATCCCCATTCATCGGTGAGATAACAAAGGGGACGGAACTTGTGGATGCCCTTGGCCTCGAGCTCGCGATAAAGCTGATGAACGAATCGTTCGAGCGGAGAACCTTCGAGCTTGAGCCCGAGTTCGCGGATGGGCTTGGCGAGTATCTCCTGGAATTCCGTTCGGGTTTTCTCGAAATTGCGCACTGGGGCTATTCAGAGTTCTATACCACTGAAGCAGGTTTGGCACGGGAAGGCGTATCGCTTATGCAAACAGCATTGCCGGCGCAACTTCGGACAGGGTACGGCTTCGCTGCGGCCGGCGATGCTGCTGCATGCAGTGATCGACTGAAATTCGGAGGAGTTGAGATTCAGGCTGCTGAGGAAAGCGCAAGCAGCGATCGAATGTCGCGGGTTTCGAGAACCGGTTTAGGCGCGCCGCGGCGGGCGACGAGGAGCATGGCCTGGCCGATTTCATCCGTGGTGAGCACGTGATTGGGAAAGGCGCGGCGCAAGAGCGGCAGGAGAGGGCGGGCGAGCGCATAGGGGACGCGATAGAGCGCGGTGCGCGAGCGGGCACCGAAGCGAGGCACGATGACTCCGGGGCGAAACATGAAGGCGGCTTTGAAGGGCAGGCGCAGAAGTGCGTTCTCAGTGCGGCCCTTGACGCGCGCCCACATGATGCGGCCATGCTCGGAGCTGTCGGTTCCCTGCCCTGAGACGTAGACAAAGGTCAGGTCGGGATTGAGGCGGGCGAGCGTTTCAGCGGCGCGGAGGGCGATGTCATAGGTGATGCGCGAGTACTGCTCCTCATTGAGACCGGCGGAGGAGATGCCGAGACAGAAGAAGCAGGCGTCGAAACCGGAGAGCTGCGATTCGATGGGCGCGTAGTTGGTGAGATCGGCGTGAACGATTTCGCGCAGCTTGGGATGAGAGACGCCTGTTGCCGAGCGGCCGATGGAGACGACGGTCGCGACGCCGGAGTCGAGCAGACATTCGCGGAGAACTCCCTGACCGACCATGCCGGTGGCGCCGAAGAGAAGGACGTTCATGCGGATCGACCTTCGTTGATGGGCGGTTGGTGGATCATCGTGCTCGGTTCCCGATTTTGATTGGCGGGTCGCAACGGTCGGCTCGCAGGGGTCTAGCCTTTGCGGCGGTAGTGGATCTGAAATTCGTAGCCGGAGTTCGAGGGGAAGAGGACGGCGATGTGGCGGAGGCGCTCGGCGAGTGCGGGAGCAGCGAGGAGCGGGTACTCGCGCTCGCGGAGGTCGTGGTAGTCGAAGTCGACAGCGAGGGAGAGCATGTAGATAGCAAGCGCGTCGGAGAAGGACGCCTCGAAAAAGGCGTTGCGGGCGCGCTCGTCGATACTTTTTGCGCCGGGAGTTTTGACGCCGGGTTGGGGTTCGAGGGCGCGGCGTCGGGCCTCCCATGCGTCCTGGCTGGTTTCGCCGCGAACCTGCGCCTCGGCCTGCGACCAGACGAGGGTTGAAAAGCTGTCGGGAACGCCGGCCGCTTCAACGAAGTTGTGGGCTACGTTGATGAAAAATTCGAAGGCGAGGCCGAAGCGGTCTTCGACAAGGCGAGTGGAAATGAAAACGGCCTCAGTGTCACCAAAGGTGGCGTTGCGATGACAGACGGCGCGGTCGCCGAGCTCGACGGTATAGGCGGGAGCGACGAGGTTCTCGCCGGTGTCGGCGATGGCAAGGGGAACGAAGTAGTAGGCGCGCTGGCGGAGCGCGGGGGCGAGCGGGGCGGGGACGGCGGCGACGAGACGCTCGAGATCGGAGTCGGGGACGCGGGTTTCGCCCCAACTGGCGTAGTGGATGCCGTTGGGGGCGTCGAGCATAGCGACCTGGGTGGCGACTTTGTCAGCTTGCCACAGCTCGATTTGCGCAGTACCGGCCATGAATTTGTATTCTAGACGAGAGAGGTCAAGAGATGATGGAGCAAACGGCGCAGGGCGGACGAGGAAAAACGGTGTTTGGTTTTCCGCTGGAGGGGTTCAGCCTGTTCCAAAGCCTGCTGCTGGCCGTGGCGTCGGCGTTTCTGACGTTTTTCGCGACGACGTGCGTGGCCATTTTCGCGCTGCTGGGGTGGAACGTGCTGGGCGGCCATGCGGTGAGCTACGTGGACACGTACCGCTATGTCGGGTTTCCCGCGGGCGTGCTGGTGCTGGTGGTGGCGCTGCCGTTCTTCTTAATACTGTGGGTGCGGGCGAAGGTGCGAAAGTAGGCGAGCTGGCCGCTCACAGTTCTCGACTGCGTTCCATTCGCAGGACGAAAGCGCAGTATTTGCGCGATGCCGCTATAGACCGGCGGGCTTGGGGTTTTTGCGGTCGAACTTGGCGACCTGGACTTTGCGGGCGAGGCCGATTTTGGACAGGATCCAGATGCCCCAGAAGTTGGGATCGATCTCGTACCAGGCGAGGCCGTGGCGCGCGGAGACGGGGTGGGCGTGATGGTTGTTATGCCAGCCCTCGCCGCCAGTGAGCAGGGCGACCCACCAACTGTTGCGTGAGTCGTCGTGAGTTTCAAAGCGGCGCTTGCCCCACATGTGGGTTGCCGAGTTGACGAGCCAGGTGGCGTGAAGGCCCAGGGTTACGCGGAGCAGGGCGCCCCAGAGGAACATGGCGACGCCGTTGACGAAGCCGCCCCAGTACCATCCGAGGGAGAACAGAAGAACACCGCTGATGGTGATGGGAATCCAGTGGTATTTGCTGAGCCAGACGTGGAAGCGGTCGCGGCTGAGGTCGGGCGAGTAACGCGAGAGCGCCTCAATCTGCAGGTGCAATGACTGGCCGAAGAGTATCCATCCGGCGTGCGCCCACCAGCCGCCTTCGCGGGGGGTGTGGGGATCGCCTTCTTTATCGCTGAGCTGGTGATGGACGCGATGCGTGGAGACCCAGAAGATGGGGCCGCCCTCAAGCGAGAGCGTGGCGAAGACCGTCATTGTGTATTCAAGCCATTTGGGCACCCTGTAGCCGCGATGCGTAAGCAGGCGGTGATAGCACATGCCGATGCCTACATTGATGGCGAGGATGTAGAGGATGGCCATGACCAGGAGGCGCTGCCAACTAAAGAGGAAGAGCGCAGCCACCGCGCCCAAGTGAAAGACGGCGATGACAAAGACCATAGGCCAGCTCAATCCGTCGCTGACGGCGTTGGCGCGGCCCATGCGAATCTGGCGCCACTTGGCAACGGCTTTGGCGGCGACGGAAGCGGAGGCGTTCGGATCGGGAACTGGAGAAGTGAGCTGGGTTGACTCAGTGACAACGGGATCGGTTGAAGGAACGGTGGTTACAGATGCCATGCGGAGGGGAATCCTTGAGAAGTGTCGATGTGCCCACTTGTATCTTCTTATTGTATAGGACACCCTGCGAAAATGCGCTGCCAGCCCGGAAAAGAGCAGGCGAAAGTACCGCGAGGGAGTGCACAAAGAGGAAACACCTGCATGTGGCCGCGTGGGGACGCGGCGATTTGGCCGAGCCCGATTCGTTTACGCCTCGACGATAGGCATTGAACTTGATTGATTCTAAAGGTGCGGGCGCGGTGAGGGCCATGAACATGCGCTAGGGCCTGTTCGCGCTACTGAGGCGGATGGCGTTGCGAGAGAAAATCGGGTCAGACGAGGCGGAGCCCGAAGGCTGTGGCGGGCCCACCGTCGAGGGCGACAACAAAGTATGGCCCGATTTTCTCCGCAACCCGAAGGGCCGGGACCAATTTCCCTCATTTCGTTGTCAATCGTCGCTAGCAGACGCCCGGTATGCGTCGCTCCTCTTTTCTAGAACTGAGAAAAATTGGCTCCCGGCGCCCCCACCTCAGTAGTGCGAACAGGCCCTAGTTGGCGACTGCGACGGCGATGGATTCAGGGCCACTGAGGAAGATGCGCGTAGCATCGCCGCGAAGGACGCGATAGAGGGCGAATTGACGCTGGGTGGCGCCGCGGAGCTCAAAGAGGAGCTCGCCGCGGTTGTCGGCTTCGGCGTCGACAGCATCGACGAGGCGCATGCGCGGCGTCAGGTCGAGGTGCGCGGCATCGGTGACATTTTTGACGAGGACGACGACGCCGCCATAGAGATCGGGCTGCGCAATCAGGGTGACAAATTTCTCCTGCTCTCCGGTGCCGGCGGTGTGCGCGGAGAGAACCATGGTGGCGCCGGAGCCGTAGGCCAGCTCGAAGACGCGGAATTGCTCGACGAGAAGCGGTGCGGGCGGAGGAGGCGCGGCGGCCTTCAAGGTTTTGTGCGTGGCGGCAGATTTGGGCTTAGGCTTGGGCGTGGGCGGCGGGTTGAGGCCGAGAGCGGTGCGCGCGAGATCTTCCATTGCGGCCTTCATTTTGTCTTCGTCGTCGGGGTTGGCCCAGGTGTAGTTCCACAAATGCTCGGGGCGGTCGATCGCGTCGGAGACGGCGACGGTTTGTTGCATGTCGACAGGCAGACCGAAGAGGTTGGGTAGGACGGCCGCGCCATAGCCTGAAGGCTTGCCATAAAAAAGATGCGGCCGGTCAGGGTCGGTAGAGGTGGCGACGTCTTCAACGTAGGCCTCATCGTCGCCCATCTTTTTCTTTTTGAGCTTGGGGTTGCTGGAGTCGCCGCCGGACACGTTACCCGACGCGCTGCCGGACCCATTACCGGACGATGAGCTGTCATCGGTGTGATGGAGGACGGGGCGATCGGAATCGGGAGCAGGCGCGTTGGGGTCGGCTCCCGAGTCGTTGCTTGTGGTCCCGCCGGAAGTCGTTCCGGCGGAGTTGGTGCCGGAATTCGTGGTCGAGGCGTCGCCGCCCTTGTGCAGCGTGGGACGGTCGGGATCGGGAGCGGGCGCGCCCGAGCCGGAACTCGTGCCGCCGGCGGAATCCTCGGCGTGATGCTTGCGGTGCAGAATGGGAACGTCGCTCTGAGCATCGTCGTCTTCGTCCACTTTGGCGACTTGCGTCGAGGCGGCCTTGGTCGTGGACAACGGCCTCCATTTGCCGTAGCCGACCCATCCACCCTGCTCGCGGGCAGAGATGTCAATGTCGAAGAGGCCTGACGGTTGGCCATCGTGCTGGAGCTGATACTCGATGTCGCTTTGCAGTGCAAGCGGCTCGGGCTGGGTGAGATAGACGCCAGCGTCATTGAGATCCTGGCCGTCGTAGATGCAGACGGGAACGAGACGGCCGGCCTTGGGATGCGCTTCATCGCCGGTCCACTCGAACACCGCGACAGCGCGCAGGTCTGGCGCATTCGTTTCGGGTTTCGCGATTTGGCCGGGATATTGCGCGGGCGCGGGGAGGGTGAAAACGAGCAGGAGTGCGGCTCCCCACCCTAGCCGCAAAAACAAAGGCGCGGCGAGGATGGGGCACCCGCACGCTGCTTTTATCCACAATCGACTTGCACCCCGCGATGACACGTTCGACTTCCCTCGACAATAATCAAATTTGGCGGCCGCAGTGCGGCCCGAACCGTCTATAGAGAGGATATTCCCCATGAAGCTCAATGAGAAAGTCGCCGACTTTACCCTGCAAACGGACGAAGACAAAACCGTGAGTCTCTCTGACTTTGCCGGCAAGCCGGTGATCCTGTTCTTTTACCCGAAGGCCGACACCCCCGGCTGCACCATTGAGGCCTGCGGCTTTCGCGATACGTTCAAAAAGCTGCTGGCAGCGGGCGCCGTGGTTCTGGGCATCAGCCGCGACACGCCGCGGGAGCAGGCCAAGTTCCGGGCGAAGTACGACCTCCCGTACACACTCCTCGCTGATGTAGACGAGAAAGTATGCAAACAGTTTGATGTGCTGAAGGAAAAGAACATGTATGGGAAGAAAGTGATGGGCATCGAGCGGACGACCTTTGTGATCGGGCCGGACCGGACGCTGCTGCACATTTATCCCAAAGTGACGCCGCAGGGCCACGCCGAGGAGGTGTTGGCGCTGATTGAGGAATGGAACAAGGCGCACAAGAAGGCGTGAAGCGGGGGAGGCCCGGGCGTCTGCATCGAGGGCGGGGGCAGGCGTTGGACTAAATCTGTGCTCCGAGGGCCGGAACAGTCCTATACTCGTCGCATATGCCAAAGAAAGCCACGGATTCTGCGCCTCCCGAGCAGAATGCGCCAATTGCCAAGCCGAAGGTATTCATTTCATACAGCTGGAGCTCTCCCGGACACAAAGAACGAGTTCGGCTCTGGGCGGAAAGACTTCTGCAAGACGGAATCGAAGTCGTCCTCGACATCTACGACCTAAAGGAGGGACACGACAAGTATTCCTTTATGGAGCGGATGGTCACTGACCCCGAAATCACCCATGTTTTGGTGATATGTGATAGGGCCTACTCCGAAAAGGCGGACGCCAAGCGTGCAGGTGTCGGAACAGAGTCTCAGATAATTCCCAAAGAAGTCTATGAAAAGGTTCGGCAGTCGAAGTTTATCCCCATCGCCTGCGAGTTCTCAGAAAATGGTGAGCCGTTCTTGCCTGTGTTTATTGGATCGAGGATGTGGATTAATTTTTCCTCGTCAGAGGCGGCAAATGAAAACTGGGAACAGCTCGTCCGAGCTTTATACGGAAAACCGGCGTATCAGAAGCCGTCGGTCGGGGCGGCGCCTGCCTATATAACATCGGAAGACTCAACGCCCTCGAACCCTGCTACTGGAAAATTCGGCGCCTTCAAACACGCTCTACTCAATAACTCGCGAAGCCTGGGCGTGTATCGAGCGGATTTTCTCTCCGCATGCTTTAGCTACGCTGACGCTCTCCGGGTTCGGACCGAGCCAGACTTAGAATCTCTCGCAAGCAAAATCGTCCAAGATTGCGAGAAGCTCAGAGGCGTCCGCAATTTGATTGTTGATTGGGTCCTGTTAGAGGGCAGAACTGGTAGTACTGCGGAATTCCAAGATGCACTGCTGGAGTTCCTAGAAGCGCTGCGTGAATTAAAATCGCGTCCGGCTGAGATGAACTCCTGGCATGATTCGTATTTTGAGGCTCACGCAGTTTTCGTTTACGAGACGTTCTTGTATCTGGTCGCAGCGCTTTTGAAGACGGGTTGCCATGAAACACTGCACGAAGTATTCACTTCCCACTATATTCGTCCCAAAACTGAAAGATACAGCGACGCAAAACTCGATGATTTCAGATGTTTTCTCGGCTACTCCGAAACCCTCCAACAGGTATTGGCCCCTCCTGGCAGAAAACTCATCAGCCCAGCTGCGGAGCTGATTAAGCGACAAGCTGATCGCCAAGACCTTCCGTTTTCCTCCGTTATGGAAGCCGAATTGCTCGTGCTTCTGATGTCCTTTGTGCTACCGGATGTCCGATGGTACCCGCAGACATTGCATTATGCTTCACAAAGCGAATTTCCTTTTTCCGTGCGGGCAACGCGGCACAGGGACTTCCTGAAGCTTTCTAAGGTTACGGGCGTTCAGGACGCCGACACCCTTCGCAAACTCGCGGCCGAAGGATACGAGCGGTGCGGAGTAGATCGCTGGTACGACTTTGCGATGATGTCAGGAACGTTCTGGACCCTCATGAATATGGATAAACTCGACTCACTGAAGTGAGACCCGCCGCATCGAAGAACCAATTTGAAGGTGATTTGCTGTTCCTATGGTCCCTGAACGCCCCTCCTCAAAACCGGCTCCCCCCGGCAACCTGCTAAAGCGTAGTTTCTTTGAGGATGCGCCGGAACGGGTTGCTCCGCGGCTGCTGGGCAAGCTGCTGGTTTCAAGGACGAGTGCGGGCGTAGTGGCGGGGCGGATCGTCGAGGTTGAAGCGTATCTGGGACCGCACCGGACTCCGGCCGATCCTGCAGCGCACGCGCATCGCGGACCAACGCCTCGAAACCAAGTGCTGTTTGGGCCAGCGGGACATGCGTACGTGTACTCGATCTATGGGCGCTACTTCTGCATGAACTTTTCCTGCGAGAAGGAGGGCCGGGCGGGGAGCGTGCTGCTTCGCGCGCTGGAGCCCGTGGCCGGACTAGAGCAGATGGCGCGGAATCGGAATCTGGGTCCTGGCGCCGAGGCTTGCGAGTTGACGGGCGGGCCGGGCCGGTTGTGCCAGGCGTTGGGGCTCACACGGGAGACGCACAATGGACTCGATCTGCTGGATCCCGAATCGCCCTTGCAGGTGCGCGACGACGGTGTGCGCGTGGCGCGCGCGCTGGTGACGCGGCGCATCGGCATCCGGCATGCCGTGGAGTTGCCGTTGCGCTTTGCGCTCGCTGGAAACGAATGCGTGTCCGGGCCCAGGAAGATGGTGGGCAAGTTCATCTTTGTGCGCAAGGGTGGCGCGGCGTCCGGGCGCTGCGAATAGACTGTTACGGTGAACGAACCGGGGTTTGCGAACAGGCTCCGAGAGGAAACGTGCCAAGTGAAGCTCACTTCTCTGCTCTCACCCGCCGCCGCAGTCGCCTTGTTGACCGCGGCCGTGCTTGCCGCCACTACCGGAGTGCAAGCGACGCAAGACCAGCCGCAAACGGCTGCGCAAGCCGCTCAAGCCGCGCAAGCTCCGCCCGCTGGGGGCGCGCCGACGCAAAACGCGACGACGGGATTGGCGTCAGGCGGCCGGCCGATGCGGGACTTTCCTGCGCCGACCAACCTGCAGGTGCTGCCCAAGGACCTGACAGGAAAACAGGTGCACGACATCATGGAGGGTGTCGCCGGTTCGCTGGGCGTGCATTGCGACTTTTGCCACGCCGCCGACCCGAAGAACTTGATGCCCAACGGACGCCCGCGCTTGAACTTCGCCGACGACTCCAAGGATGACAAGAAGATCGCGCGCATCATGTTCACCATGACACAGCAGATCAACGCGGACTATATCAGCAAAGCGTCGGCGCTCGATCCGGACTCGATGGCCATGAAGGTGACTTGCGGGACATGTCATCGCGGCCACGAGATGCCCGAGGAGTTCGTGATTCCGAAGGAACAGGGACCGGGCGGGCCTCCCCCGGCTGGAGGCACGCCGGCTGGCGCTCCACCACCGGCAGCCGGGACGCCGCCTCCGGCAAACTAGCTTCCCGACCGCGTGAAATTGAGTTTGAGGCGTCGTGCGATCCCATGTCCCAGAATCGGGACATGGGGCACCCATTCTTTCTGCCTTTTCGGGCCGCCCGCCATGCCGCGCGTCTGCGGCGGGCGGAATTACACTGGCTCAGTATGCGGCTGTTCGTGGGGATTCCGTTGGCGGATGCAGTGGCGCGCGAGGTTGGGGCAGTAGTGGAGCGCCTGCGCAGCGGCGAGAGCGCGGGGCGGTGCGATGGATTGCGCTGGACCGAGCTGGAGTCGTGGCACATCACGCTTCAGTTTTTGGGCAACGCGACAGAGGAGCAATTGGAATGCCTGAAGGCGCGGCTCGGCAAGGTGCGTTCGGAGCCGGTTCCCGTCGAACTGGGCGATCTCGGCTGCTTTGAGCGCGCGGGCGTGTTCTTTGCGGACGTGATGGTGACGCCGGAGCTCAACGCGCTCGAAAGGAGCGTGGTGGCGGCGACGGGCCAGTGCGGGTTCGTGGCGGAGACGCGGACCTTTCATCCGCACATTACGCTGGCGCGAATGGCAGGGACCAAGGGACCGAGGGACCAAGGGAACAAGAATACCGGCTCGCATGCTCGGGCGGAGAAGATGAGCCGCGGCGGCACGTTGAGAGACTTACTCATTCGGGCGGGTCGGCAGCCTGCGTTCACGCGCTTCACAGCGAGGGAGTTTGTGCTATATGAGAGCCATCTGGGGCCGGGCGGGGCGCGGTATGAGGCCCAGATGCGCGTCGAACTCGGCGACGGGCGAGACCCGATGGCGGGCGGCAATGACTGATATACTGAAGATTCGGCAACGTGATAGCGCGTGACGCTGTGCGCGCCCCGGCAGCTTAAGCCGCGCCCGAAAACATTAGAAGATCTGGAGTTGGACGATGGCACAAATTTGCGATATCTGCGGCAAAGGGCCGCGCTTTGGCAATAACATCTCGCACGCGCACAACATCACGCGGCGGCGCTGGAACGTGAACTTGCAGGCAGTGAAGGCGATGGTAAACGGCGCGCCCAAGAAGCTGCGCGTGTGCGCGAGCTGCATCAAGAGCGGGAAAGTCACGAAGGCTTGATTCCCAACCTATCCGCCGGCTAAAGCGCGGGTAGGATGGAGCACCCATCTCTGAGGCTCAATGAACCCCGTCCCGAAAGGACGGGGTTTTGTTGTGCGTGGAAGACCGCGGAATCTGCGAACAAGTTTTGCCGCTGGCTCGACAATCCCTCAGGGGCTGAAGCCCCGATTGATTCGATGCGATTCAATGTACGGGCTGAAGCCCGTACCCTTCAATGCGGACCCCAGGCTGACAATTCGGCAGTTTACTCGCCCTCGCGGGTGAAGGTGAGCGAGGCCGAGTTGATGCAATAGCGCAGTCCGGTGGGACCGGGACCATCGGGGAAGACATGACCGAGATGGCCGCCGCAGCGGGCGCAGGTGACTTCGATGCGCCGCATGCCGTGGCTCACGTCCTCGTGCTCATCGACAGCTTTGGAGCCGGCGGGGATCATGAAGCTGGGCCAGCCGCAGCCGGAGTCGAACTTGGCGCCGCTCATGAAGAGCAGCGCGCCACATGCGGCGCAGTGGTAGTTGCCGGTTTCGTGATTCTCCGTGAGAAGGCCCGTGAAGGGACGCTCAGTGCCTTTCTCACGCAGCACGTGATACTGCTGCGGGGTGAGCATGGTTTGCCACTCGGCGTCGCTGCGGACGACCTTCGCGTCGGAATCGATTCTGGAATCGCTTTCGGAATTGATCTCGAATTCGTTCAAGGTGACCTCCTGCGCTTGCGGGGTGGTGCGACGGGATGCATGGAGCCGAGTGCCGATGCAGCGGGAGCCACACGGAACAGGCTCACTCTTCCATTGAAACAGATCTGCTTGAAACAGATCTGGGGCAGCGCCGGTCAGACTTCGGCGACGACTTCGATCTCTACGAGCAAATTGCGCGGCAAGCGTGCGACTTCGACCGTGGTGCGGGCAGGCAGAGTGTCGCTGTCGGTTCCGAAATACGATGCGTAGACCGCATTCATGGCCGCGAAATCGTTCATGTCTTTGAGAAAGACAGTAGCCTTGACCACCTGGCCGAGACTGCTGGCGCCGGCCTCAAGAACGGCTTTGAGATTATCGAGGGTTCGCGCCGTCTGTTCCTTGATTCCGCCGCTGACAACCTGACCGGTGATGGGATCCAGACCACCCTGTCCGGCGGTGAAGACGAGGTTTCCTACACGCACGCCTTGCGCATAAGGGCCGATCGCGGCAGGCGCGCCGTCGGTGGTGATATTTGAGCGACTCATGGGTCGATTCTAAGACGATGGGCGGGGGATGGCTCGAAGAAAATCGTGTGCAGTGCGTAAAGCAGTTGGAGCGCCGGACGGCGTGACCCATGAAATGCGAAGGGGCAATTTCACAAAGAAATTGCCCCTCTGCCGGCGGGATGCCCCGATGCGCGAGCGAAAGTTAGCCGCGGAAGGCTGCCGTGAGACCACCACCAATGGCCATGACCAGCAGCCAATAGGCGGCGTTTATGGCAAAGAGATTGGCGCGGCGGTTCTCGAAAATGTGCTGCGTAAAGAGCGGTGGCGCCATGAATCCAAGCCAGCAAATGATGCCAAGCTTGGCGCCCCCCGTGAAGGTGATGGCCCCGGCCCAACCCACGACGTGCGCGATCACAAAGGTGAGAAGCAGGCAGGCGATAAACGATGCGACCATGCCCAAGACGCCGTTCTTCGGCTTGTTGGTGTCGGAAAAGCCGGCCATCAGCATCCAGGACTTGCGGAAAACGAGACCGTACCAGAGGGCACCCAGCAGCCACTCGACCACGGCTGCAATCACGATAATCGTAATGGCGTGCTTGGTAAGCATCATCGAGAACAGAAACGCGGAGTAGGTGACAACGTGCATTCTTGAATCCTCCACTACGGGATTAGGGTTCGGCTCCCACGTACAAAGGCCCCAAGGACGCGATTCCGCGCCGGCCAATCTGACAGGAGTCGCCGCAAACACGATGCGGTATCGAAGGAAGCGATGTCAAGGGTTTTCAGGGGTAGGGCGCAGAAGTGGTAACTAACACCAATGAGTCATAGATAGGATCCAAAAGGCTTTAGCGGCGCTTGAGCGCTTCAAGCTCGTCGAGAGTGCGCGGCCAATCGGCGCCGAGCAAGCGCGAGAGGCTGCGGTCGGCGAGGACTTTGCCGCCGGTTTGGCAGGTGGCGCAATAGTTGGTTTCATTGTCGGCATAACGGATGCGCTGAATGGGGTTGCCGCAACGAGGGCAGGGCTGGCCGAAGCGGCCGTGAACAGCCATCTCCGGGCGGAATGCGGTGACGCCTTCAGGAAACTTCTTCCTGGCCTCAGCGACGAGGCGGTCGATCCATAACGAAAGCGTGAAGCGCGTGGCGTCGAAGAGGCGCTGCCACTCGTCGGGCGTGAGCCTGTGCGTGAGCGCGATGGGCGACAGGCGCGCGGCGTGGAGAATCTCGTCGGAGTAGGCATTGCCCACACCGCTGATGAGGCGCGGATCGGTGAGGGCGCGTTTGAGGGTGCGGTTCTCCTGGGTGAGTGCGGCGCGGAAGCCATCGAGATCGGTGGAAAAGATTTCGACGCCACCGGGATCGATGTCGTGAAGGGCCTGCTCGCCGCGGAGCAGATGAAGCGAAGCGCGGCGCTTGGAGCCCGCCTCAGTCAACGTGAGCGAGCCCGAGGGAAAGTCGAGTGCAAGGAGAGATTGGCGGCCGGAAAGTTTGGCGTGCGGCGGACGCCAGTGGAGACGGCCGGCAATCATGAGGTGAAGGACGAGCCAGAGCAATCCGGGGTCCCCGCGGACAGATCTTGGTCCGTGGGGTGGTGGGTCGCCTGCGGAATCGCCTTGAAGACCGATGGCGATGCGCTTGCCGATGCGGCGGATTTCGCGGACGGTGCGGCCTTCAGCGGATTCGATGGGAGGGTCGGCGGTGCGCAGGACGAAGACGCTGTGCAGGCGGACACTTTCGAGTGGCTGGCCGAGGATTCGGGGCTCGAGCGCGGCGACGTAGGCGGTGATGTCGGGGAGCTCGGGCATTGCTATCAGGTTGCCGCGAATGACATGACCAGCGCAACGAATTTCTTTCGCTGGCTTAAGGCAGGATTGTGTTGTCGATGAGCCGCGTTGAGCCGATCCAAGCGGCGACGGCGAAGAGCCTGCCGGGGGCTGCGGTTTCGACGGGCTCGAGCGTGGACCAATCAACGAGGACAATGTAGTCGATGCGGATTTCGGGCTCGGCGGCAAATACTCCGCGCGCCGATGCGATGAGCATGTGTGCGCGGCGCTCGCCCTGGGCGACGAGCGACTCGACTTGGCGGACGGCGCGGCTGAGCGTGAGAGCCTGCGCGCGCTCGGACGGGCTGAGGTAGATGTTGCGCGAGCTGATAGCGAGGCCGTCGGCGTCGCGGACGATGGGGCAGACGACGATTTCGGCCGCGAGCCTGAGATCGGCCACCATGCGGCGCAGAATTGCGACCTGGGCCGCGTCTTTCTGGCCGAAGAAGGCGCGATCGGGCTCGGCGGCGATGAGCAATTTGGCGACGACTGTGGCGACGCCGCGAAAGTGTCCGGGGCGGGATGCACAGTCGAGGCGATCGCCTAGGCCGGGGACTTCAACAAAGGTGGAGGCGGGGCCGTTGGGGTAAAGCTCTTCCACTGCGGGCGCGAAGAGGACATCGGCGCCTTCTCGCTCGGCGAGGGCGCAGTCGGCGTCAAAGGAGCGGGGATAGCGCGCGTAGTCCTCGTTGGGGCCGAACTGCGTGGGGTTGACGAAGAGGCTGACGGCGACGTGGGTGCACGCGGCGCGGGCGGCGCGGATGAGTGAAGCATGGCCCGCATGGAGCGCGCCCATGGTGGGCACGAGGCCGATGGTATTGCCGGCCACGGAGCGAGAAGCCCGGGACCAGCTTCGAAACTCGGCAACGGTGCGGAAAACCTGCATCAGACTCAGCTCGGCCAATCCTCGAACGCGTCGCGATTCACGACAGCCTCATCGGAATCGAATTCGGCGCCCGGGGCGGTCACGCCCATCGCCTGCCGATCAGCAGCGCCCATCGCCTTACGCGCGGTCAAGTGATAGCTTTCGGCGTCGGAGGGGAAGACACGATGCTCCACATCTTCGCGGTAGCGCTCGATGGCGGAGCGGAAGAGCGCGGAAGCGTCGGCGTAGCGGCGGACGAATTTGGCAGGCGGCGCGAAGGTGAGATTCACGAGGTCGTGGAAGACGAGAATCTGTCCATCGCAATCGGGACCGGCGCCGATACCAATCGTCGGGATGGACAGCGCGGCAGTGATCTGCCCGGCAGCCTCGCGGGGAACACCCTCGAGCACGATGGCGCCTGCGCCGGCGCGAGCAAGCGCGAGAGCGTCGGCCTCAAGCTCGAGTGCAGCGTCGGCGGTGCGCGCCTGCACGCGATATCCGCCGAAGCGATTGACGCTTTGCGGCGTGAGGCCGAGATGGCCGACGACGGGAATCTCAGCGTTGACCAGCGCGCGGACAAGTTCGACGCGCGGGCCCTCGATCTTGACGGCTTCAGCGCCGGCCTCCTTGACGAAGCGAACGGCGTTGGCGACGGCGTCGGCGATGGCGCCGTGATAACTGCCGAAGGGCATGTCGGCGACGACGAGTGCGCGACGGACGGCGCGGCGCACGGCTCGGGTGTGGTGGAGCATCTCGTCGACGGTGACGGTGAGCGTGTTTTCCTGGCCGAGGACGACCATGGCGAGCGAATCGCCGACGAGGATAAGGTCGACACCGGCCTCGTCGACGAGACGCGCGGTGGGGTAGTCGTACGCGGTGAGCGCAGAGATGGGCTTGCCTTGGCGCTTCATTTCGCCGAGGGCGGGCATGGTGACTTTGGGAAGAGGAACGCCGGGATGCGAGGGATGCGAGGGATGCGAGGGATGCGCGCCCGCGGAAGATTGGTTGATGCTCATGATGGGCTCCAGTGCCGCTCCGAAGACTCAGGATGCGACCCGAACAAGTCCAGTATACGCTAGAGCCTCCTATGAACTTTCGCGCCGGCTGCGTTGCGAGCGAAAATCGGGCAAGACGAGGCGGAGGCCGCAGGCTGTGGTGAGCCCACTGCCAAGGCCAAGAACGAAGTCTGGCCCGATTTGCGCCGCAACCCGAAGGGCTGGGGCCAATTTCCCTCATTTCTTTGTCGCTTGTCGCTCGCAGACACCCGGTATGCGTCGCTCCTCGCTTCGCGAACTGAGAGAAATTGGCTCCCTGCGCAGCCCGCGGGAAAGTTCATAGGAGACTCTCGAGATTCCCCGAAGGAAACAGCGCTATCGAACAGCTTCTTCCAAGTTGTATAAGGATGAGAGCGGGCAGCGAGTGCGAATCTGAGCCGCCTCAGAATTGCCCAGCGCCGCGGAGGAATGAATGGCTTACGATCTGGCGATCGTGCTTCCCACGTTCAACGAGAGCGGCAATGTGGGTCCGATTGTCGATCGCCTGGAGAAGGCGCTCAATGGCATCCGCTACGAAGTGATTTTTGTGGACGATGACTCGCCCGACGGCACTGCCGATGTGGTGCGGCGGCTGGCCGAGAGGCACGACAACGTGCGCGTGCTGCAACGGATCGGCCGGCGAGGGCTGGCGTCGGCATGCATCGAGGGCATTCTGGGCGCCGCAGCGCCTTTTGTAGCGGTGATGGATGCGGACATGCAGCACGATGAAGCCGTGCTGCCGGAGATGCTGCGCCGAATTCGCGAAGAGAATCTCGACCTGGTGGTGGGCTCGCGCAACATGGCCGGCGGCAGCATGGGCGAGTTTACCAAGTGGCGCGTGAAGCTGAGCCAACTGGGCAAGCGGCTGAGCCTGATGGGCGCCGAACACGAGCTTAGCGATCCCATGAGCGGGTTCTTCATGGTGCGCGTGTGGACCTTCGAGCAGTTCGCACACCGGCTTTCGGGGATCGGCTTCAAGATTCTGCTCGACATCGTGCTTTCGGCGGGGCCGGGGCTGCGCATCGGCGAGGTGCCTTACCGCTTCAGGCAGCGCGAGCATGGCGAGAGCAAGCTCGACATGGTGGTGGGACTGGAGTACTTCGAGCTGCTGGTGGACAAGCACCTCGGGAACGTGGTGAATGTGCGCTTTGTGCTGTTCGGGATGGTGGGCGCGCTGGGCGTTGGCGTTCACTTGCTCATCTTGAGCGGCCTGCTGCGGATTGCGGGGCTGAGCTTTGCCACGGGCCAGGCGATTACTACATTCATTGTGATGATCCTGAATTTCGTTTTGAATAACTCCGTAACCTACCGCGATCGGCGGCTGCGGGGATGGAGGTTTTGGAGCGGCCTGATCACGTTCTGCGTGGCCTGCGGATTGGGCGTGGCGGCGAACGTGGCCATCGCAAACGAGGCGTTCCGCCGCGGGGTTCCATGGGTGCTGGCGGCAGTAACGGGCCTGCTGTTCACCGCGGTTTGGAATTACGGCGTGACGTCAATGACGACGTGGAGGCAGGAGCGGCGCTCGAGCGAAAAGCGCGCCAGGCAGCGGATGGAAGCGGGCGCGTTGCAGGCTGGTCGTCAGGGCGACGGAAAGATGCCGGCAAAGACGATGTGAACTTGCAAGTGTCTTTGCGGGTTGCCCGGCTGCGCTGCGACGCAGCATACCGAGGAGCAAAATGATTTCTCCGATTGCAACCGGGATTTATGCAGGGCTGGGCGCGGCCGCGTGCGCCGGCGCGGCGTGGGGAGCGTACGCTTATGCCTCCATGTGGCCGGGTTCACGGCTGTTCGGCGAGGGGCTGACTGCGCCGGAGCGGCCGGGCGAGCTTGCGCTGACCTTCGACGACGGGCCCAATGCAACATGGACGCCGAAGCTACTGGACGTTCTGGCGAGCCATGAATTGCGCGCGACGTTCTTTCTCGTGGGCGGGCGCGCGAAAGCGGAGCCGGAACTGGTGCGGCGGACAGCAGCGGCCGGACATGTGATCGGAAATCACTCCTGGGACCATCCCAACCTGGCGCGGAGCTCTTCGGACGTTATTCGAGAAGAACTCAGGCGCACGCAGGACGTGCTGGAGCAGGTCACCGGTAAGGCGGTGAAGTTTTTCCGGCCGCCTTACGGAGCGCGGAGGCCGGCAGTGTTTCGCATTGCGCGCGAGATGGGCCTGAAGCTGGTGCTGTGGAACGCAATGACCTCGGATTGGAGCGATCCTTCAGCGGAGCGGATCGCGTACAAGTTGGCGGTGAGGATCGACCGGCTGCGGCAGAGGGGCCGCGCGGCGAACATCGTGCTGCACGACGGCGGTCACGGCGACCCGGCGGCGAACCGGGCAGCGTCAGTGGGCGCGGCGGAGAGGCTCATTGAACACTACAAAGCGACGCACCATTTTGTGACGCTGGATGCGTGGAGTTGAACGCCTTATGGCGAGGGCGGCTTATCGAAAGGCGCGATGGCTGCCTCCAGTTCTTTCCGCAGTTCCGGGATATCGCGTTCGATCACCTTCCAGACGACATCCAGGTCGATGGCGAAATACCCATGGGAAAGCTGATTTCGCATCGCGTAAATCGCGGTAAAGGGGATGCCAGGAAACTTTGCGATTGCATCGGGAACCGCAACGAGGAGGTTTCTTGAAGCCTCGCCAAGAATCTCGACATTGCGTACTACGCCATCCTGCAAGAGCCGATCGGAAAGGAAATCGCTGGCGCTCTTGCCGCGTGTGTAGGTCTCGATCTGGTTCACGGCATCAAGCATGTGACCCAGATAATCGCTCGCCCTGAGTGGGTGGAGGGTCATACCGGCACGGCTTCGGCCAGGACCTTGTCACGGAAGGATGTCGGAAGGAACTTGGGTGTCCGCACGTCTACTTTGATCCCTACCGCGGCTTCTAGCTCAACTTGAAGTTTCGCCAGGTCAAGCAGGCTGGTTTCCGGCGAGGGATCGACAAGGAGATCGAGATCGCTGCCGTCGGCATCGTCGCCGTGGACGACGGACCCGAAAAGACGCGGGTTTGCCATGCCGGAATCCAACACCATTCGGCGGATCGCATCTCGGTGCACAGGCAAAACCTCTGAGGGCCTCATGGAAATGATTTTAGCGCAGAATTGAACACTTCCGATGTCCCAATAACAGAGGAACGGGAGAGCGACGTGTGCGCGGTGGCCAAGCGCTTTGCGTGGGGCTGAGCTCGCGAACTAGTCCTCGTGCAACGACGCAAAGGCCGTGCGGGCGGCGGCGATCGTGGCGCGCACCTCGGCGTCGCCGTGGGCGGTAGAGATAAATGCAGCTTCGAACTGCGAGGGCGGGAGCCAGACGCCGCGATCGAGCATCGCGCGATGGAAGCGGCCGAATGCCTGGGTGTCGCTGCGCGCGGCGCGGGCGTAGTTGGTGACCGCGCCTTTGGTGAAGAACCATGTCCACATGGAGCCGACGCGGTTGGTGGTGAGCGGTGTGCCGGCGCGGGAAGCCTCGGCGGCGGCGCCTTCGGCGACAGCTTTGGACGTAGCTTCAAGCCGCGGGTAAAATTCACTTTCATGTTCCTGTAGATAGCTGATGGTCGCGAGACCCGCGGCCATGGCGAGCGGATTGCCGCTGAGCGTTCCGGCTTGGTAGACAGGTCCCAGAGGCGAGACCAAATCCATAAAAACACGCTTGCCGCCGAAGACTCCGACGGGAAGGCCTCCGCCGACGATTTTTCCCAGAGTCACGAGGTCGGGATCGAGCGAGTAAAGCTGGCAGGCGCCGCCGAGGGCGACACGAAAGCCGGTCATGACTTCATCCACGATGAACAGCGCGCCATGGCTTGCGGTGATCTTGCGCAGAGCGGCCAAAAAGCCGCGCGCGGGTGGAATGCAGCCCGCGTTGCCGACGATGGGCTCAACGATGACGGCGGCGATGGCCTTGGGATGGGCGGCGAAAGCAGCTTTGACAGCTTTGAGATCGTTGTAGGGCAATGCGAGGGTGAGGCGGGCAATTTCTTTCGGAACGCCTGCCGAGCCGGGAATGCCGAATGTGGCCACGCCGGAGCCGGCTTTGACGAGAAGGCCGTCGGCGTGGCCGTGATAGCAGCCCTCGAATTTGACGATGAGCTTGCGGCCGGTGGCGGCGCGGGCCAGGCGGATGGCCGACATGGTGGCTTCAGTGCCGGAGCTGACAAAGCGCATTTTTTCGATGGCCGGATAGCAGGCCGTGACGCGCTCGGCGAGATCGGCCTCGGCGGCGGTGGATGCGCCGAAGCTGGCGGAGTTGCGTGCCGCGCGCTCGATCGCCTCGACGACAGGCGGAAAGGCGTGGCCAAGGATCATCGGACCCCACGAACCGAAATAGTCGATGTAGCGATTGCCATCGGCATCGATGAGGTAGGCGCCTTTGGCGCGATCGATGAATGGCGGCGCGCCGCCCACCGCGCGAAAGGCCCGTACGGGCGAGTTGACGCCGCCGGGGAAGAATTTCTCGGCGCGCTCGTGGAGCGCCTGGGAACGGGCGTGCTTTGGGGCGCGAATTTCGGCGCTCCGAATCTCGGCGCACATGGTGAATTCAGTATAGAGGGCCTGAGGGCGCGCGGCGGCCGCGTTTAACCGGACTGATTCGAGCGCGGCAATTCGTGGAGTGTTAGCGAATTGGCGGGAATCGGCGGCCGGGTTTTATAGCGCCTTGCGCTTCCTGGCGGCAGCCTTAGCGGCGAGGACGACGCCGACGATTTCAAGGACAATGGCGATGCCGAAGAGTACGCCACGAAAGAAATCGTTCCAATCGGTGCCCGCATGGGGGAGGGGCGGCGAAATCCTTGGCCAAGAAATGCCGATCATAATGAGCGACAAGCCAACAACAATGAATGCCATGGCGACGGGGATCATCTTCTCGGGGGTGTCTTCGAGTTTGCGGAGAATCATGGTCGTGTTTTCCTCTCGTTGACCTGAACAACGCGCTTCGATTGCAAGGGCCGGCGCAGGAGACAGTTTCAGATTTGGTCTGCTTTAAACCCCGTCTGGGCGGCAGCGGCGCGCGACGCGGAGGCAGAAGAGGTTGATGGTGATCGAGAGGCCCAAGAAGAATCCGCAAAAGGCATCGAGCCAATTGTGGTTGACCGGGATGTATTCGCGAAAGACCCATGGCAGCAGGCCGAGGACGAGAGAAAAGTTGGCAATTTGAAACAGGCGGCGGTGTTTCTGATCGAGGCGGCGATACAAGAGGTGCATGGAAGATTCTCCTTTTTGAGTTCAGTCGTTGAAGCGGCGCCACGAGAAGTGGCTTCAATCGTGCTCCAGATCGCTGCGGCGCTCAATTGCGCGTTTGGCGAAGATGCGGACGAGTTGGAAGACGACCAAAACGTCGATGGAGGTTCCAAGCCCCGCGCAAACACCGCGGCAAAGGTCGTTGGTTGCCGGAGTCAGATGGACCAGCGCCAAGAGCGTTTGCGGCCAGCCGAAGGAGCTCGCGAGGTCGACCTGAGCAACGAGGAGCAGGGCAATGAGAAGCGGCAAAGATTTCTTCAGACTGCAACTGTCAAACGCAAGCATTGAGCTTCCTTTCAGGAGCGAATCTAGTTTTTGAAGCGGTACCAGCGCACGAGTGCGATTTTTGTCAGGCCCATTGCGAAGATCACGGCAATCAGATCCCAGGCCACGCGGTGCTCGACGAGCAGGTGATATTCGAGCATCCCGAAGGCGATGAGCGTACCGACGATGGCCGCGGCGCTGGTCGAGCGGCGTTGATGCTCGCGAGAACGCTCATCGGCGACCTGATCGAGCATAAGGATGCGGTTGAGGATGGGATGGGTCATGATTGGTTCTCCAACTGGAAGATTTGGTCGGTGGAACACGAGAAGATGCGGGCGAAGATGAGGGCCAACTCAAGGCTGGGCACGTAGCGGTTGCGTTCGATGGAGTTGATGCTCTGGCGGGAGACTCCCGCGGCCTGGGCCAGTTGCTCCTGGGTCCAGCCGAGGGCGATGCGAAGCTCCTTGACGCGGTTTGTAATGGCCTGTGCCACGTTTCCTGGAGGTCCGCTCCATGTAAAGCTGACTTTCCAAACCAGAGTAGCCCGGATTGGATTTGATGTCAAGCCGACTTTCCATTATTCTCGAAGAGAATCTGGCGGAGCCCAGGGCGGGTCGGCAAGAGCGTACGCCGTCCGGCGTGTTGATTTGTGGGAAATGGGCTCGATGATTGCTGCTAGAATTCTGCTTTCCGGCTCCTCTCGGCCGAACCAATCCGCCGAATCAATCTGTTGATAAGAAAGCCCGCGCCGTGCCTCAAGAGATTGCACCGAAAACCGTGACTTACGCCGACGCCGGGGTGGATCTGCGCAGCGGCGACCACGCCAAGGAGCGCATCAAGTACCTGGCGCAAAAAACCTTTAATCGCAATGTGCTGGGCGGGATCGGGAGCTTTGGCGCGCTCTACCGGCTGGATATGCAGAGGTGGAAGAATCCCATCCTGGTGAGCTCGGCCGATGGAGTGGGGACCAAGCTGAAGGTGGCCTTTCAACTGGGGCTGCACCAGACCGTGGGCGCGGATCTGGTGAATCATTGCGTGAACGACATTGCCGTGCAGGGGGCGACGCCGCTGTTCTTCCTGGATTACCTGGCGACGGGCAAGCTGGACGAGGACGTGGTGGAGAGCGTGGTGAGCGGGCTGGCCGATGCGTGCAAGGCCAATGGGTGCGTGCTCATCGGTGGCGAGACGGCGCAGATGCCAGGGTTCTATTCCGACGGCGAATATGACCTGGCGGGATTTATTGTGGGCGCGGTGGACCGCGACAAGATGGTGACGGGCGTGGGCATCAAGCCTGACGACGTGCTGATCGGTTTGCCTTCGACGGGCCTGCACACCAACGGCTACTCGCTGGCGCGCAAGCTGCTGTTCGAGGTGGCCGGGTACAAGGCAACGCAATACGTGACGGCGATCAAGGAGAAGGCCGGCGCGTCGCTGCTGCGCACGCACCGCAGTTATCTGCACGTAATCCAGAAGCTGGTGACGGGCGGGCTGACCACGGGCATGGCGCACATCACCGGCGGCGGCATCACGGAGAATTTGCCGCGCATCCTGCCCAAGGGAGTGACGGCACAGGTGGAGATTGGATCGTGGCCGGTGCTGCCCATCTTCGAGCACCTGCGGGAGCTGGGGAGCATTCCGCGGGAAGAGATGATGCGCACGTTCAACATGGGCATCGGGCTGATTGCGGCGATTCCGGCGGCGAAGTTTACGCGCGCCAAGAATCTGCTGGACCGGTCGGAAGAGAAGTTCTACGTGATTGGCCGCGTGGTGAAGGGCGAGCGCCGGGTACAGTACACATGAGCGAGGCTGCGGCGGGTGGGAGGATGACGGTCCGCCTGGGTATTTTGCTCTCCGGCCGCGGCTCCAATTTTCTGGCCATTGCCGAGTCGATTCGCGCGGGACGGCTGAAGGGCGCGGAGATCGCTGTAGTGATCTCGAATGTGGCCGAGGCAGCCGGATTGGCCAAGGCGCGCGAATTGGGGCTGCCGACGGCGGTCTTTGAATCGCGGGGCCGCAAGCGCGAAGAGCACGATGCCGATGTGATTGCGTGCCTGCGCGCGCACGGCGTGGAGCTGGTTTGCCTGGCCGGCTATATGCGGCTTCTCTCGAAGGAATTTGTCGCTGCCTTCCCGAATCGCATTCTCAATATTCATCCCTCACTGCTGCCGGCGTTCCCGGGACTCGAGGCGCAGGAGCAGGCGTTCGCCTACGGCGCCAAGGTGACAGGCTGCACCGTTCATTTTGTGGACGAGGAGCTCGATCACGGCGCGATCGTGGTGCAGCGTGCGGTTCCGGTGCTCGAGACCGACGACGAACACTCGCTCGCGGAGCGAATTCTGAAGGAAGAGCACCTGGCTTACACCGAAGCGATTGCGCGTGTGGTGAGCGGGGAGTACGAGGTGCGCGGGCGGAAGTACGTGAGAAAACAGGGACCAAGGGACCAAGGGACCGAGAGAGCAGGGACTTAGCCTCTTTTCCCGCGGGCCGAGCGCGAAATGTCAAGTCCGAGCTCGCTCCTTTTCACTGCAATCTGCTGAAAACACAACGCAAAAATCGCCCGGCAAGTTTGCCGATCAATTCGCCCGTTTTGCTAGCCTGAATGTGGAATCGCAGAAAGCGTTCGGCCTTTGCTCGGAAGCCAAAGAGGAGAAATTAAGAATCAGAGTGATTTTTTACACTCTGAAGGCACATTTTCCAACTTAACTCTTTTGTAATCAACAAATCTATCGCAAAATCCTCGTCGATTTTTGTCGATTTTATCGCTTTTTGTGCGCAAAACAGCCCTTTTTGGCCCCAAATCGCCCCTCCGCGACGCTTCCACACTGCCGGCCAACTCCGCAGTCCACGACCCACGGTAGTCTGCCGCAGAGCCAACACTCAACGGCGACCAGTCAAAAGAGAAACTGCCCACTCCAGGGGCTCACCCCAACAGCTTGTCAAGGGGGTCATCGCGCAACTTTGTTGTAAGTCCGTTATTTTTCAGCGACTCACAGCTATGCGAAGTTTGCCGGTAATTTGCCCTAAAAAGCCTAACCTTAAGAATAATCAGACAAAGGACGGAAATACCGAGCCGGGCGAATGGGTACGCTCTCCCCGACGCGGTTCTCCGGTGCCCGTGCGCCTGCTCTGAGCTGAGCGGGAACACTGACGGGCCTGCCGGGGAGCTGCGTTTGCGGATGGCGCCGGGGCGCGGAACCGTTTTCGTCTGCACGGCAGCTCTCGACCCGACGCCGGGCCGGAACCACGGAGACGTTCGGGGTGTGAGAGCTGCTTTAATGCCATGCGCACGGCCGGATTGCGACTGCTCGAGCGGATCGCACCGGCCAGGCGCAGGAAGAACAGAGACGCAAGTTTACCGATTCAATTGAAACCCGCACGCCGCGCTTGAGCGGCACGGAGGAGTGTTGACCAATGAACTTCAAAAATATCTGGAATCATCCGAAGACGTCGGCGGCGGGACTGCTCATTGCGGTCGCGAGCGTTGCCGGAGTGTTGTCGCAGCAGGGCGTTTCGCTGGGCAAAGTGGGAACCGGAACCGTGGTATCGCTGGCAAGCGCGCTGGCCACGGCGCTGCTGGGTCTGATGGCGAAGGATCCTGAAACAGCAGGTCAGCCGGTAGTCGCGCAGGCCACGCAGCAGATTAGCGGGTCAGCCGGCCAGCAGGCGAAGCTAAGCGCATGGATGCTGATTGCGCTGCTGATCCCGTTGCCGTGGATGCAGGGCTGCACGGCTGCCGGCGTGGCCGAAAACATTGTGAACTGGACACCGTCGCTCCAAAGCGCCGTGGCTACGGTGGACTCGACCGCCGCTCTGCTGGCGCCGGCCGACGCGCCGATCTTCACTGCGGCAACGATCGGCTTCGACGCGGCGAGCAATCTGCTGGTGGCACAGGCGAAGGCCTACCTGGCCAATCCTTCAGCAAGCGTGCTGGCGAAATTGCAAAACCAGATCGTGACGTTCCAGCAGCAGGTGAACACGGCGCTGTTGCAGGCGGCAAGGATTGTAGATCAAAAGAGCCAGCAACATGCGCTGGCGGCTATTCAGGGAGTGGGCACGATTGTCGTCGCAATTCTTGCGCTGGTGCAATCGATCTCAAGCAAGGCGCAGGTGGCACAGATGGCGGCTTCGTCCGGCGTGAAGCTGGCCGCGGTTGAGCCGTACTTGAATGAGGGCCGCGCGGCGGAGATCGTGGCCGTACACTACGGCGAGCCGGTTTCAGTGGCGCGTGTGCAGGTAGCGCAGACGACCCAGGCGGAGATGAGCGCTGGCTTCTAGAAGACAGTTTTCAGTTGTCAGTTGTCAGTTGTCAGTTCTCAGTTGTCAGTTGTCAGTTGTCAGTTGTCAGTTTTCAGCGAGACGATGCCGAGGCCAACTGCTGAATTGTGAAGACCGCTGATGATGCGGGCCGCTCACCGATGAGAGCGGCCCGCGAATTCCCTCCGAATCACCCGATTCGATTTCCCGCCTAGGTGTTCGTGTCGCGCGCTTCTCCCAAAATCAATTTGAGGGTCATCTGTTTCTTGCCGCGCACGATGGTGACGCTGACGGTGTCGCCGGCCTGATGCTTATCCATGATGGCGCTGATGTCTTGCGGATCGGTGATCTCGTGGCCATCGATGGCCACAATGAGATCGCCGCCGAGCAAAATGGGCGTGTTGCCCACGTAGGCCTGCTCAGTGCCGCCGCGCAGCCCGGCGCGCTCGGCTGCTCCGCCGGGAACGACGCGCTGGATGAGAACGCCGGAGTCGGCCGCGAGGCCCATCTGCGAAGCGAGGTCAGGACCAATCGCATACGACACGATGCCCAGCGAAGGCCGCTTGACGCGCCCGTAGCGGATGAGGTCGGCAAGCACAGCCTTGGCGGTGTTGATGGGGATGGCGAAGCCGATGCCGGAGCTTTGATCCGCTCCATTTGACGCGATCATGGTGTTGATGCCGATGACCTCGCCCGAGGAGTTGAGCAACGGGCCGCCGGAGTTGCCGGGATTGATGGCCGCGTCGGTCTGGATGGCGTCTTCAATGGGCGCGCCGTCGGCGTTGCGAATCGAGCGGATGGAGCTGATGATGCCGCGCGTCATGGTGCCGCTGAGCCCGAAGGGATTGCCGATGGCGTAGACCTTCTGGCCGACGTTGAGCTGCGAGGAGTCAGCGAGCGTAACGGGCTGGAGGTCGGGCGCGTCGATCTGGAGCAGCGCAAGATCGTGAACCTTGTCCGTGCCCACGACGCGCGCCGGATAGCGGCGCTTGTTCGAGAGCATGACCTCGATGCCTCGATTGGCGCCATCGACTACGTGAAAGTTGGTGAGGATGTGGCCGGCTTTATCGAGGATGAAGCCCGAGCCCTGGCCCTGCTGCGGCACGGTTCCGTAAAAGAAGTCGAAGACCAGGGTGGTGGAGGTGATGTTGACCACCGAGGGCAGGACTTTCTTATAGATGGCGATATTGTTCTGCTCTTCGGCGTCGTAGGCGGGAGCAGCGTGAGCCTCAGTGAGCTCGAGCGGCGAGTTGGAGCCATCGGACCCGATGAGCGTAGGGTGTCCCGCCAAAAAACCGAGCGGGAAATGGGTGGTAACGAACCAGAATCCGCCCAACAAAAGCAAAACGATGATGAGAATACGGGTCAGTCTCATAGTTGGTCGACCTGAAAGACCCTCCTGATCTTGTTACGAATACGGGCGGGCAGAGTTCCGTTCAGCACGGCGCGGCCACCTCTCTTATTGTAGAGACAACTTCTGCCTGGGTTTGTTGCTCTCGGCCTGAAGGCGCGGCCACAGGGCTTCGACCTGGGCTCGAAGTGCGGCGATATCGCCCGAATTATCAAGGACATAATCGGCCTGGGCGGCCTTCTCGGCGTCGGGAACCTGGTGCGACAGGCGGAGGCGGGCATCGGCTTTGATGGCGTCAAGGTTCGACCCCGCCGCGCTGCCTGCATTCGGAGCGACGCGGGCGGCGTAGCGAGCGATTTTGAGATCGTCGGGCGCAATGACCACGATGATGCGATCGATGCGGCGGCGCCAATCGGCTAGAACACTTTCCTTTTCGCCGCGAGCGCGGGCGTCGCGGACGACTTCAAAGATCAGTGCCGATTCGAGGACGGCGATGGCAGCGGGGTCGCGAGCGAAGACTTCGTCCATCCAGCGGCGCTGCGCTTCAATCACGGGCGGATGCACGATGGCATTCAGTTCCTCCAGGCGTCCCTGACGAAAGGCAAGGTCGGCGAGGCGGCCGCGATTGAGGTGGCCATCGGGGTTCACGACCTCCGGGCCAAAGTGCGCGACGATCTGGTCGTAGACCTCGTGGCCGGGCTCCATGAACTCGCGGCCGAGGGCGTCGGCCTCGACGACCTGAGCGCCGAGCTCGCGGAGCATGGCGGCGACAGTGCTTTTGCCGCTACCCAGGCCGCCGGTGAGGCCGACGCGGAGCACAGGCTACAGCCCCCGCCGCGGCAATTCACGTCTCATGCGGGCGGCGCGCACGGTGTTGGACATCAGCATTGCGATGGTGAGCAGGCCCACGCCGCCGGGCACGGGCGTGTAAGCGCCGGCAAGCTCGAAGGCCCTGGGATCGATGTCGCCGACGATGGTTGAGCCGCGCTTGGCGAAGGTGGCTTCGCGTTTGGCGTCGCCCTTGAAGAAGCGGTCGAACTCCTCGCGCGTGGTGAGGCGGTTGATGCCGACATCGACGAGCGTTGCGCCGGGGGTGACCATCTCCGGCGTGATGAAGCCGGGGCGGCCAATGGCGGCGACGAGAATGTCGGCTTGCCTCGTAATTGCGGGCAGGTCGCGTGTCTTCGAGTGGCAGATCGTCACGGTCGCATTCTGGTGGAGCAGGAGCATAGCGACGGGCTTGCCGACAATGTCGCTACGGCCGACGACGACGGCGTGCTGGCCGGCGATGGGAATGTTGCTGCGCTTGAGAATCTCAATGACGCCGGCGGGCGTGCAGGGCGCGAGCCCCGGGCGGCCGGCGAGAAGGCGGCCCGCGTTCACGGGATGAAAGCCGTCCACGTCTTTCGCGGGGTCGACGGCGTCGAGGAGGGCTTTAGCGTCGACCTGCGGCGGGAGTGGCAACTGGATAAGGATGCCGTCCACGTCGTCGCGCGCGTTGAGTTGGGCGACGAGCGAGAGCATTTCTTCGGTGGTGACGGTGTCGGGCGGGGTGATGAGGTCGCTGTATAGGCCAAGCTCGGCGCAGGCCTGGACCTTGCTGCGGACGTAGATTTGCGAGGCAGGCACGTCGCCCACCAGCACGGCCGCAAGCCCCGGCTTGATGCCGCGAGCGGCGAGCGCGCGGACCTCTTCGGCCACTTCCTGCTTGATGGCTGCGGCAATGGCCGCGCCGTCGAGAATTGTTGGCATTCTTCGCTCCAAAGTTCATGGTATCGCTTCGGTTCGGGCCCGCGGCGCTTGCCGGGCGGGGGCGTATGCATCAGCCGTTGAGGGGTGAAGCTGACCTTTGCGATCGATCCCCGGCATGCATCGCGTCACATCGACTTGTGAGCAGGCTCACATACAGCCTTCCATTGCGTGCCTAACGTCGAAGGTGTCGGAAGTGTGCCAGATCACACGACGGATCACATACCGCTTCCGGCAGCGGCTGTACGGAGAGAGCGCCCGATGAGCGGTCTGAAGGATGCAGGACATCTTTTCCGGTTTGCAGGGCTTTTCGTTCTCGCATTTCTGGTGTTTCTGGTGGTGCGCTCATTCGTGGTGCCCAAAAGCTTTGGGGAGTATGGGCACTATCGCGGAGCGGCGATCGGCGAGATTGCGTCGCGCCCGATAAAGTTCGCGGGGCACCAGACCTGCGAGACCTGCCATACGGATATTGCCGACACCAAGACGAAGGGCGCGCACGCGCACGTGAACTGCGAGGCTTGCCACGGAGCGCTGGCGGCGCATGCTGACGATCCCATGACGGTGACGCCGGTGAAACCGGACACGGCGGTGCTGTGCGCGCGCTGCCACACGGCCAGCGCAGCCAAGCCGGTGGGCTTTCCGCAAGTGGACCCGGCGGATCACTCGGGCGGCGTTCCGTGCGAAACCTGCCACAACCCCCACAGCCCGATTATTGGTTCCGACTCCGGCGCGAGCGCGCCGAAGGGAGGCGCGAAATGAACATCAGCCGGCGTCATTTGATGATCCTTTTGCCGGCGGCGGCCGTGGCGTGGAAACACGTGCTTGCCGGGACGCCCGCAGACTCGCCGAACTACCAGATGAGCGAGCACTGGTGGGGCATGCTGATCGATATTCCCAAGTGCATTGGCTGCGGCAACTGCGTGCGCGCCTGCCAGACGGAGAATGACGTACCTGATGGATTCTTCCGCACCTGGGTGGAGCGGTATCACCGGTCGGACTGGCATCTTGAGAATCCCGAGGTCATCTCGCCCGACGGCGGCAAGGAGGGATTCCCCGTGGTGAAGGCAGGCGAAGAAGGGATGTTCTTCTTTGTTCCCAAGATGTGCAACCACTGCGCGGATTCGCCCTGCACGCAGGTATGTCCCGTTGGCGCGACGTTTATTACCCCGGATGGGGTGGTTCTCATCGACCAGAAGTACTGCCTGGGCTGCGCCTATTGCGTGCAGGCTTGCCCCTACGGATGCCGCTACGTTCATCCCGAAAAGAAGGTTGCGGACAAGTGCACGCTTTGCTACCACCGGATCACCAAGGGACTGACGACGGCCTGCTGCGAGGCGTGTCCGACGGGCGCGCGGCAATTGGCGGACTTGAAGAATCCCAATGACCCGATTCACGAGTTTCTGAAGACCCACACGGTGCAGGTGTTGAAGCCGCAGATGGCCACCGGAGCGAAGGCCTTTTATAACGGGCTGGATGGGTCGGTGAGATAAGGCAGGGAACAAGGGAACAAGGGATCAGAGACTGGTTGAGGATGGGCGAGGCATTATGAGCGGTGTTGAAGGCTACATTTATCCCAACGAAGTGACGCTGTACTGGAGCGTACTGATCGTCCTGTATCCCTACATCACGGGACTGGTGGCGGGCGCGTTCATTCTGGCGTCGCTGGAGCGCGTGTTTCGCGTGGAGGCGGTGAAGCCCACGTACCGGCTGGCGCTGCTGACGGCGCTGGCGTTTCTGCTGGTTGCGCCGCTGCCTCTGATTTTGCACCTGGGCCATCCGTTTCGCTCCCCGGAGATGTACTTTACCCCCCACGACACATCCGCGATGGCGATGTTCGGGTATGTATACATGTGGTACCTGATGGCTGTGCTGGTCTTTGAGATTTGGCTCGACTACCGGCGCGAGATCGTGCTCCTCTCGCAGACAAGCAAAGGTCTGCTGCGCTTGATCTATAAGGTGATGACGCTGGGGTCGAGCAACATCAGCGAGCGCGCGCTGCATATCGACGATAAAGTCGGCTGGATTGTGACGCTGGTCGGCATTCCCTCGGCCTTCCTGCTGCACGGGTATGTCGGATTCATCTTCGGCTCGCTCAAGGCCAACCCCTGGTGGTCGTCGCCGCTCATGCCGGTAATCTTCATCTTCTCGGCCATGGTGTCGGGGATTGCCGCCGTGATGTTGCTCTACATGGCGACGACCAAGCTGCGCGGGCAGAAGATCGACATGCGCTGCGTGGACACGGTGGCGATGTACATGTTCTATATCTTCATCATCGACTTCAGCCTGGAGATGCTGGACCTGGTGCACCGCGTCTACGAGGCCGACGAATCGTTCCGCACCCTGAATTTTCTGGTCCACACAAAGCTTTACTTTTCGCAGATCGTAGTCCAGATCTGCCTGGGCACGATCGTGCCGCTGGTTCTTCTGTTCCTTACGCAGGTAGTGAAGCTCGAGGAGATGGCGCGAAAGCGCATCTATATCCTCTCCGGCTCCCTGGCTTTGATCGGAGTCCTCGCCATGCGCTGGAACGTGGTGATCGGCGGCCAACTGTTCTCAAAAAGCTTTCTTGGGTACACGAGCTACAAGATGGCGCTGGTGACGCGCGAAGGCCTTCTGGTGGCCGTTGGATTGACCGTCCTGCCGCTGCTCTTCCTGTGGGCGTTGGTGAAGCTGCTGCCTCCGTGGCCGGATAAAAGCCTGCACGAAGCCGCGACGGGCGATTGAAAATAGCATCGTCAGAGAAAGATCGGGGGAGCCATGAACGATCTTCCCGACGAAATCGAGCGGCTTGAGAAACGTCTGCAAACGCTAGAGCAACGCGTGCACGCGCTGGAACACCCGCTCGAAGCGCGCTGGCCGCATCCCTCGCCGGAACCGGGAGCTGGGTCGGCTGCACTAACTGCTGCGACGGCGCCCCTCGCGCCGGCCGGAAGCATTTTCTCTGTGCTGGGCAGGGCGATGCTGGGCGTCGCAGGCGCGTATGTGCTGCGCGCGGTTGAGGAGTCCAGCTCGCTTCCCCGGCTGGCCGTTGCTGCCGCCGGCATCGCTTACGCCTTCGCATGGCTGGTGTGGGCGGCCCGGACGCGCGGTGGGTTGCGGTTCACGAGCGCCATCTACGCCGGAACTTCCGCGCTCATCCTGGCTCCGATGGTCTGGGAGCTTACCTTGCGCTTCCATGTGATTTCACCGGCGATGGCTGCCGGCGTGGTTTGCGGCTTCGCACTTGTCGCAGTTGGCCTGACGTGGGGACGAGATCTGAAACCGGTTCTGCGAGCCGGCTGCGTGGCGGCGGCCGGGCTGGCGCTGGCACTGGCCGTTGCCTCACACACGCTGATGCCCTTCGTCGCGGTGCTGATTATGATGGCGGCAATCTGCGAGTTTGCTCCGGGAATGGAAAGCGTGCCCGAGGTTCGCGCGCTGGTGGCGCTGGCGGCCGATGCGGCGATCTGGATCCTGATCTATATCTACTTTGCGCCGCAATCCGCGGGCGAAGAATATCCATCGTTGGGTAGAACCGCATTGCTTGCACCTGGCGTCGCGATCTTCCTGCTGTTTGCTTCGAGCGTGGGTTGGCAGACGATGGCACGCGGACGACAAATCTCTGTCCTTGCGACGCTCCAGACGACGATTGCATTTCTGCTGGCTGCTGTGAGCGTGGCGGACTTCGGGCCGCAAGGCAGCGTCGTGATTCTCGGGGCGGTTTGCCTGGCATTGGCCGCGGCGGTCTATGCGGCGGTTTTCACGGTCTTTGAGCGCGCGAAGGAACCGCGCAGCGTCGCGGTCTTTTCTGCGTGGGGTGCGGCGCTGCTTCTTGCCGGGAGCTCTTTGTGCCTGCCGCCGCTAGCCACAATTGCGCTGTTGGGCGCGGCTGCGATCGCGGCGACGCTTGTGGGAAGCCGAAGGAACCGGCTGGCCTTCGAGTTCTACGGGATGGTGTTCCTGATGGCTGGAGCCGCGGAATCAGGATTGCCGAGCTTTCTTGTCAGCGCATTGGTTGGGACGCCGCAAGGCGCACCGCCAGCAGACGTTTGGCTGATCGCGTGCTCCGCGATTCTCTGCTATGCGGCCGCGCAGCCGCACGAGGGCGAGTCCTGGGTGCCGCAAACACTTCGTCTTGGCCTTGCCGCCCTGTCGGCCGCCGCCGTGGTTGCGCTGCTAGTGGAGGGGCTCACGGGGCTGGCCACGCTCCGCATACAGCCCGGCGCACATCACCTGGCGTTTATCCGCACGCTGACACTGTGCGCGGCGGCGCTCGGTCTGGTGTTTAGCGGAGCGCATTGGCGGCGAGCGGAGTTGACGCGGCTCGGGTACACGGCACTGGCCCTGGTCGCAATCAAGCTCGTAACCGAAGACCTGCGCCACGGCCACCTGGCCTACATTGCCGCGTCAATCTTTCTCGTGGCTCTCACGCTGATTGCGGCGCCGCGCATGGCACGGACGCGGCAGAAGACGTAACACGAATCGTGATTTCGGGTCGAATGCCTGTTCCGCGTCCAACGCGGTGCGCTGCGGCGGACGCGGAAGGAATGGGCGCGGCGCGAGTCAGCGGACAATCTCAGGGCGATAGACGTCGGGGCGGAACATCGGCTGGTTGGTCGGTTGCGGCTTTACGACCTGACTTTCCTCGCCGCGCAGCTTCATCTTGCTCAGGTGCACGTCGTAGCCGGTGCCGGGGAGCAGCGATTCGAGCACGAAGGTTTCCGTGCGGCTGCTCTTGAGCTCGCGATAGCGATAGATGCCGACTTCGCCTTCGCTGTTTTCCGTTCCGCCTGAAGGCGCATCGAGAAAACGCTGCGCGTCGGCCAGAGTGGGTGCGGGATGGTCTTCGCCGTCGGTCAGGCTCTCGGCCGCATAGGAGCGGACCAGCTTGGTCCAATAACGGGAGAGCAGGTCGGTGTTGGCGAAGAGGTCGGCCCAAATGATTTCGCCACGGACGGCCACCACCACGCCGACGGCATGCTCGTCGCGCAACTGTGCAAGGACCTGCACGCGGGCATTCATCACAGGAGCGGCGGCCTCATCGACTCTCTCGCTGACGCCCGAGTCCTGCATCGCCTTCGCGTAACTGCTCGTACCTAGGGAGCGGCGATACAAGCCTCCGGGGGCCGATCCACCGGGGCTGACCGGCGGCGCTGCCGCGACTTCCATTTGAGAGATGGCGCCGTTCACCGAGTTCCATACTTGCTGCTGGTCCTGATCGACCATGGCGCGCTCGCGTACTTCAGGCTGGACTATGAAGCTATTCGCAGCCGACTTGCCGGCGGCGCCGAAAGTGGCCGAGCTCTCGGTCCAGCGGCCCGGCTCGATACAGAAGACTCCAAGGTCGATCGGATCGGCCTCGGCGGGAACAATGCGATCCTTGGCGACGATTCGGTCCTGTTTGCCGCCGGTGACAATTTCACCCGCAAGCAGCAACAGCGGGTGTTTGGAGTGGTTGACGAGAACCAGCGTGTTCACCTCATCGCCACGATCGAGGTTGTCTTGAGCCGGAGAATGCGAAGATCCACGTGGGCGCACAAGACCTCGGGCGCGGCCGGCTTCGGTGACTTCGACCTCGCCACTCTTCAAACCTTCGTCGAGGGTGATGAACGGGGTCTCTCCCGTTGATTTCTCGTCGGCGCGAACAACCGGGAACAGCAGAAGATTGCCGCTCTCGATGGGTGCGAGCACGCGGTAGGGACCGCCTTCGCCCTGCGCCGGGCCGCCGGCTGCCTTCACGTTCTTCAATTGATAAACCGCCAAGACCGCGACGAGCATGGTCGCCGCTACCCCAAATTTGCCCCAATTCTTCATGAGTCTCCTCCGCCGGTCGATGGTTTGGCGCACCGGCCTTCAAAGGGAGAACGCCGGGCTGGCGGAACCTTGCAGGATTTTTTTGCAGGCTGAAGTTGGCGGCGGGCGTCAGGGTTGGGGGCCAAAGAGCGGATCAAAACGTCCAAATGATTAGAGCGGAACCAGAGTAACCGTGTCCTGTTGAGTTTTGGCGCAGGGTCGCCGCTCCCTGATGGTCGCGTCGACTGGAACTCAGTGCTTTCGGGATACACCGACTCTGGTTCCGCTGTAGGCGAATCGTGAGGCAGCAAGAATGGCGTCAGCGGAGTCCGTGGCCAGCGCGGCAGAGGCGGAGATCCCCGCAATGCAGGGAGCGATGGACCGGCGTCTGCTCGCCGAGCTTTGGCGCGCGAGCGATGCGGCCGGCTGGGGCCTGGAGCGCGACGACTTCGACCGAATCCTGCTTGAGGCAGGAACGGCGTGGAACTTTGGCCTGGCGGAAGGCGCCGCACCGACACAGCGACAGCAGGCAGCCTTCTTTCGCGGGCTCTACCTCGGCGATCTGGTCCTCGCGCGGGCCTGCGCCGCCGGCAACGAGCGCGCGTGGGAGCACTTCATCGCTCAGCACCGCCAGCCGCTCATTCGCTCGGCCATCGCCATCACTGGCAGCGAGACGCTGGGGCGTGAGCTGGCTGACCAGCTCTATGCGGAGCTTTTTGGGCTAAATACGCGCGAGGGCGAGCGGCGCTGCCCGCTGCTCTCGTATCGCGGGCGTGGATCGCTGATGGGCTGGCTGCGGACAACTCTGGCCCAGCGGCACGTGGATCACCATCGCCGCAGCCGGCGCCTGAAGTCTCTCGACGGCCCGCTGGAAGAGATGGATGCGCCGGCGGCAGATCTTGCGCCAGAGACGCCCGCTGCCGAGCTTTCGCAGTTGGAACGGGCCATCGAAGATGCGCTGCGCTTGCGGGATGCGGTGGAGCGGTTTCTGCTGGCGGCTTATTATCTTGACGGACAAACGTTGATGCAGATTGCGCGCGTACTGGGAGTTCATGAGGCAACGGTGAGCCGCAAGGTCAAGCGCGCGACCGAGGACACGCGGAAGCAGGTGCTCAGTAATTTGCAGCGCAGCGGACTGAGCAGGCGGGCGGCGGAAGAGGCGCTGGGCGCTGATCCGCGCGATCTGAATGTGAACCTGAAAAAACTTCTGCAAAATTCGCAGACGGAAGCGTTCAAAGAACAGGCTACGCCATGAGCGTGAAGAACCAACACGAGATTCATCCCGACGCAGAGATGCTGAGCGCGTTTGCCGAGCAGGCACTGGGCGAGCGGGAGCGCGGCGAGGTGCTCGAACATCTGGCGGCGTGCGGCCGCTGCAGACAGGTGGTAGCGCTGGCGCGCGAGGCCGCGGGTGCGGAGGCTGCGGCGTGGCGGCGTGCGCCAGTCGGGCCACGTGTTCGGTTCAGAAGCTGGGGGCTTGCCTTGGCTCCCTTGGCAGCGGTCGCGGCGTCGGCTGTCATCGCCATCTATGTGCACGAGCGGGATGTGGAGCGGAACGCGGAATTCGCCAAAGTTGAGCGGCAGCAAGCGACCGAGAAAGCGCCGGTGCCTCCACAGGCCTCTCCGCAGCCGCAAGCGCAGTCTGCGCCGCCGACGGCCAGCCCCGCCGAAAAGAATGCGGTTGGGGGCAAAGCGGCTGGCGAGCCAGCGCGTTCGGCCACGCCAAAAAAGCAAGGTCAGGTTGAACTCATCGATTCGAACAACGGTGAGGGCGGCCCAATACTAACAGCCAAAGAAGAGCAAGAGCTTGACCGTGCGCTGGAGGAGCCAGCGCCTCCTGCCGCTGAAACACAGGAAGCGACTGCAGATGGATCTGCTCCATCTGGAACATCGGCGGACGACAAGACGCGAGCTGAAGTTGCGTTGTATGACGGGGAGCGGAAGAGAGAGGCTGAGGGAGAGATGGAGGCGATGGACAAACGTTTGTTCGCCGCCAAGGCAAAAACGATGGCCGGCTCACACGGGTCGGGGAGCGGCATTGCGGGAGGCGGCGCCGCGGGAAGCAGCGAGCAGGTCGTGGTTACTGACCAACAGCTTGAGACGCAACCGGCTCCCGCGGCCAGCGCCGGAGCGCTTATGAAGTTCAGGCCCGGTGCATTCTCAGGGATGCGGGCTCCGAATCTGGTTCATCTTCCCAGCGGGATTCCCACGATTTCGATCGCGCATTCGAACGAGCGGATGATCGCGATCGACAACTCGGGCGCGCTGTTTTTGAGCGAGGATTCCGGCGCGAATTGGGAACCGGTGACGAAGCAGTGGACCGGGCGCGCAGTGTTGGTGCGCAAGACCGCATCGCCGAAACACAAAGAAGCCGCGCCGCCGGCCGCCAAGGCTGAATCTCCGGGAGATGGCTCCGGCTCGGGCGCTATGTCCGATTCCGATACAGTCTTTGAACTTCTTAATGACCAAAGTCAGGTGTGGTGGAGCGTGGACGGAAAAACTTGGGCTCCGAGATAACCTCTGACTTCGCTCTTCGACGCGAAGCGATCGAATTCCCTGTTGAAAACACCCCTTCTGCCGAAATGCAATTACAGGAACGTGCGTGACCACGGCGGTGCGGCGCGAGCGCTTGAAATATGCACAAGCCGCGGCCCGTGGGCTTGAAGGCAATCTGCGGAATTGGGGGCGGGCTAGTGGGGGCGAACGGGTTGGATCAGCGAAGCGGAAGCGCCGCCACAGTGCCCTGGGCGTATTTGCGCCTTCCACCGTTTCCGCAGGTTGCCGTCAGGGTGCTGCAACTGGCCAACAACGAGAATGTGCAGCTGCACCAATTGTGCGATCTGATCTCCACTGATCCCGCGTTCGCCAGCGAAGTTCTCACGGTATCCAACTCTCTGCTCTACGCTCCTCGCTATCCTTCGACGACGATTCTGCAGGCGGTTGCAGTGCTGGGAGCAAATACGCTGCAGGGAATGTGCGTGACGGTGGGCGTGAGGGCGTATCTGGGCAAGGCGATGAGCTACCGGGCCATGCGCAACCTGTGGCGGCACAACCTGGCATGCGCCATTATCGCGGGACGAATCGCGGAGTCAGGATCGCTCGACAAGGAAATTGCATATACCGCGGGCATCCTGCACGACATCGGGCGCATGGCGCTGGCGGTGATTCAGCCTAAAGGGTACGCGGCGCTGTTGGAGAAGCATCGCGGCGCTTCAGTCTCGATGCTTGAGGCCGAACGCGAACTTTTTGGCTGGGATCACTGCGAGATTGGTCGGCAGCTTATCGGCGATTGGAAGCTGCCGGAAAACTTCGAAGCCGTGGTCGCCGATCATCATTTGGAGCGGCGCACGGACGGCGCGTGGGATCTGGGCGAATTGGTGAAAGTAAGCTGCGCCATGGCTTCGGCAATCGGCTTCACTGCATTCTCGGGATGCGTGACGGAGAACTACATCGAACTGCTCGACGCGCTGCCTGCGCAGGAACGAACGAAGTTTCATCCTGATGCGGAGGCGCTGAGAAGCGACGTAGCCCGGAGCATCCACTCGATCGAGTCGGTTTGAGCTTGACGTTTCACCTTGCAACGGTTGCGCCGGAACGCATCAGGCCCGCGTCCCGGCGCGTTTTTTGTTGAAGGCGGCTCGCGTTCTATGGCCGCATCAGCTTGCGCTGCAACTGCTCCAGGGTTTGACCCTTGGTCTCGGGATACACAAACAAAACCACCAGGAATTGCACCACCGTCATCAACGCAAAGAACACAAACGGCGTTGCGGTGTTCATCATGGTTACCACGACGGGGAACATTTGAGCGATCAGCGCGTCCATGAACCAATGGCTGGCGCTGCCAACACCCTGCCCCTTGGCGCGCACCGAAGTTGGAAAAACCTCGCCAATGTAGACCCAGATCACAGCGCCCTGCGAAACGCTGAAGAACGCGATGAAGGCGACCAGAAGCCAAAGCAAGTCGCCGCGATGGGATTGCGTGGCGAACACCCAGGCCACGCCGCCCAGGCAACTGGCGCAACCCGCTGCCCCGATCAATAGCAACGATTTGCGGCCCAGCTTGTCGATCAGGGCCATGCCGACGATGGTAAACAGAAAGTTGGTTGTGCCGATGGCGATCGCCTGCTGGTCGCTCGAAATCTGGCTGAAGCCGGCCGCCGCGAAGATGTTGTTCAGGTAATACAGAATCGCATTGATGCCGGCAAGCTGGTTGAATGCGCCGATGGTGATGGCGAGGAACAACGGATAGCGGTATTTCCATTGGAAGACCCGCTCGTGAGCCGTTGCGTGTTCCTGCGCCAGCGCTGCCTGGATGTCGGCCAGTTCCGCCTCCGGGTTGGGATCGCCCATCATCTTCAGAACGGCCAGGGCTTCATCCATTCGATTGCGCGAGACCGACCAGCGGGAGCTGCGAGGAATTCCAAAAAGCAGCGCGAGGAAAACCAATGCCGGCGCCGTTGCAATGCCCACCTGCCAGCGCCATTCCACCGCGCCCAGGTGCATGGTGCGAATGACGTAATTGGAAATGTACGCAGCCATGACGCCAAACACGACGTTCAACTGGAAGGCCGCGACGAGCCGGCCGCGCGATTTGGCAGGCGCAAGCTCGGCAATGTAAACCGGCCCCAGCACCGACGACGCGCCTATGCCAAGGCCGCCGACAAAGCGAAATGCCATGAACGCAGGCCAATTCCATGCGAGCCCGCACCCGAGCGCCGAGGCTATGTAGAGTAACGCAGTGATGCGCAGCGTCTCGCGACTGCCGAGCCTTTGTCCCACCTGGCCCGCACCCAGCGCGCCGATCACGGTGCCCACCAATCCGATGGCCACCGTGCGCCCCACTTCTCGCGGGTCTAATCCGTACAGGCGGCCAAGCGCGCCGATCACGCCGGAGATCACGACCGTATCGAAACCGAAGAGCAGGCCAGCCAAAGCCCCGGAGAGCGTGGCCCGAAACAATTTGGAGTTGAGTTGCATTCTCCCTCGTGCAGCGAGTTCCAAATCATGCTACAGATGGACGGCGAGGGACAGCAAACAGGAATACAACGAAGGAAACGCGCTGACGGATCATCGTCTGTCTGCAAATGACGAAGAGAGTGGTAAGTCTCAATCAGCCCTTCGCGCGCGCTTCCCGGGGCATCACCGCCAGAACACGGCAGCGGTGCTTATCGGCAGCGCTCCATGCCAAGGGCATTTCGCTTTCCATGCAAGCACAGTCGCCGGTCTCGAGAACATCGTGCATGCCGCCTGCATCCAGCCGCAGGCGCCCTTCAAGCACGTAGACCACCGCACCGGTTCCTTGAAAGGCGTTGATGGCGAGGTTAGCACCGCCGGGAGGAAGCTCGACGACCTGAGCGACGAGGCGAAATCCTTCGCCTTCGGCGTTCAACGGCGTCACTTTCACGGAGTCCATGCCGCGCCCGTCGCCCAGCAAGTGAGCCTTGCGCGTGATGGAGAGCGTGTGTCGCGCGGGCTCGGAAAAGAAGTAGCTCATGCTTACGCCATAGACGCGGGCGATGGTGGCGAGCGTGGGCAGCGTAGGAATCATGCGGTCGGTTTCGAGTTTGGAGAGCAGCGCGGTGGAAAGCCCGGTCTCGGCGGCCACGCGGGAAAGCATAAGCCGCTTGCCGGTGCGCAGTGTTCGGAGTTTGAGGCCGATGCAATACGGTTCCAGAGACCATTGGGCATACGAAACAGTCTTGGACATGGAAGACTCCAGAATAATGTAATGGAAGCTGAGAACCAGTCTACGTCAGCCGGAGAGGAAACGCATCGCGCAAGAGAGAGCCTTGATTATTGCTTTGGCGTCACCGGCTGCAGCCAGGCGCCATTGCCTGCTGAGTCCCACACGTCAAAACGAATCCACTTCTTGCCGCGTGCGTCGAAGGGGATGCGGAAGGTCTTCGTGCCGAAGGGCTCGGTATCGGTGAGCCGGATGATCTGGCGATCAACTTTTGTGCCGTCGCTCCAGACCAGCTCGGCAAATTCGAGCGGAAAGGTGTACTCAATGCTGGCCGTGTAGACACTCTTTGCGCCTGAGCCTTCAATGCCCCAGTTGTGGAAGAGAATCTCGCCCGTTGTGCCGAAGAAGTTGCCCTCACGAATGCCTTCGACCACCGGCGCCCAGCTTTCGTTGTAGGCGGGCACCTTGTCGAGCCTGAGATAGTTGATGGCCAGCAGCGGATAGGTCTCATCGCTCGGAACCTTCATGTAGGTGTCGCCCTCGGCGAGCATGAACTTGGGTTTGGGAGCCCAATTGCTCATGTCGTCGTTGACGCCGAAACAACGCTCCTCACACAGACGCGCCTGCGAGAGATCGACGGGCAGCGACTCCCATGACGCGCCAATGAAGCGGTCGCTCAGAAAGAAGTTCTTGTCCTTGTACTCGTCAGGATACATGGCGGAGCTTTTGGTGCGCGGGTGCGCCGTCCAGAGAATGCCCTGCTCGCGATTGACGAAACTCTCAATGTCCTCGACCGAGCCGAGATGGTAGACGGGTCCGTAGGTTGGGTCGTTCTCTTCGAAGGTCTGGTTGGCAGGCCGCGGAACGGCGTGAGAGAAGTAGACAGGCCTGGGCAGCATCAGGTACCAATGGCCGCCGAGGTAACTGTTCACCTCTTCGGCGGGAATGATGAGGAAGTTCTTGTCGCTCATCTTGCGCGCGCCTTCAAAGTAGAGCTTCTGCTCATAGAAGCGCTTGGGGCCGGGATCGGTGAAATCGGAGTCGTCGTGAAAGTCGGCAAGGTAGACGATGTTGATGCCGAGACCGCGAAAAACAGGAACCCACGTGGGCATGAAGTCGGAGGTGCCGCGATCGCGGATCATCTCGTTGAAGTCGAGATGGAAGTGGCCGGTGACCGTCTTGAAGCCGGGAACCGGCTTGTAGGCATCGCCGTGCGTGTAGGCCATCACTTGCTGTTGCGTTTGGTGGGACCCGGCGGCGCTGAGGTAGTAGTAGACAGCCATGCGCTGCACACTGCCGGGAGGCGCGTTATAGAGCGCGTAGTTGTAGATTTGCGAGCGCGCAACACGGACGCGATGGTCCCAAACCTCGTCAGAGACGCCCCAGGGCGCATAGCCTTCGCCGTGCTCGGGCTGCATCACGCCCAGCGAAAACCCAGTGTCGCTGTCTTTGCGGTAATAAACGTAGCCAAGGTTGACTTCATTCTCGCGCACGAAAAAGAATTTGTGCGGCGGCGGAAAAATGGCGAGCGAACCGGAGCCGGCGTCGAGAATCTCAAGGCGATTGCGAGCTTCGAGGTCGACGGGCTGCTGATTGATATCGCCGCCGAAATCGTACTCCTGCCACTCCTGCGCATCGTCACGCCACTCGAGCTTTGTGCCCGGGTGAATTGAAAAGCCTTTCAGGCCAGCCTTGTAGATATAGGCTACGTCGGGTGCATCGGTTTTTGCCAGCACCTCCTGGCGCAGCAGGTTCGACCCTTTGTAAGCCGTGAACTGAAGGTCGCCCGAAAAGAGACCGAGGGACAGGCCATTGAAGTCGACACTGACGCGGTCGCCATCGCTCGCCACTCTGCACGAGCTTGAGTTGTAGCTCACCATCGCGCGCTTTACTTCATCGGGCGTGCGGCCCGGACCGACTAAGTGCGAGTCAAGCCCTGGAATCTCGAGCGGCGCGTCCCAAAAGACATTCCACTTGTACTCGTTCTCGGCCTCGGGCGTGTCTTTGTGCAGCTTCTTCAGGATGTCGAGTTCGGTGGTCGAGATGCGGCGGCGTCCGGTGGTGACTTGAAAGTCCGGCGCCAGGTCCTTGCCAAGAACGATCCACGCGCCGCCGGGTTTGCGCGCGGCAAGCTCCGCGACCACCGGCTGGCCGTTGCGCAGCGCGAAGAGCGCCCGGTTCTGCTGGCCCTGCTCGCCAGACCACGACACTTCGACGGAATCGCGGTTCGCCATCACGTTTACGCCTGCGATGCCCTTCCAATCCTGCAGACTGCAGCTCGCGGTCTGCGCGGCGGCCGCAGTGCCGCACAAGATGAATGCCCATGCCACATGAACCAATCTCATGACTTATCCCAGTTTCTTCTGCGGTTGATCTTTCGCCTCAGGTTAGCCGTCTGTACAGCGTGTGTGAGCGGACGAATTCGCGCGCGGGCAAATTATACCTTCACGAAGATCTTCCTGCGGTAAAGCGCCCCCGCCGGAAGAAAGCAGACGGGATGTGGCAGATTATTACACTGCGATCTACTACCCTGAGGGCTGCACTACCATGAGTCGCGTTGTTCATACCCTCTAAGAGCGGTTTTTCGGTAAACTTCACTAGATCGGAGTTGACGCAATGTGGAAAGGCGCTTGCCTCATTTCGGCGGTAATGCTCATCAGGGCTGCCGGCAATGCCCAGGGTGCACAAGAGCCGGTGCTAAATGGAATTGATGTGCTTGAGCAGGATCGCTTTTCTGCCTTGAACCAGCTCGCCCAAAAACATGGAGGCCACTTGCGGCTGGCGCTCATGACAAACCAGACAGGGGTTGACTTAAGAGGCCTTCGAACGATCGATATCCTGATGTCAGAAGCCGCGCATGCAGTTCCGGGACTCGTCGTAGTCAATCTATTCAGCCCTGAGCATGGAATCAACGGCGCCTTGGACCAGCAGTCGATCGGGAATGACCGTGATCCGGCAACGGGCTTGCAGATTGTTAGCCTTTATGGCCCCACAGAGGAACAACTGCGTCCTACGAAGCAATAACTCGCGAATCTTGACGCAGTCATCATCGATTTACAGGATGCTGGTGTCCGTTTCTACACCTACCAGACGGTGATGGGATACTTTCTTGAAGCAGCGGCAGGTACGAACGTGGATGTTATTGTCCTTGACCGTCCGAATCCAATCAATGGGACTGATGTTCAAGGGTTGATGTCGTCCCCGGGTCGCGAAAACTACGTCAATTACACTTCGGAGCCGATTCGTCATGGCATGACGATGGGGGAATTAGCGACCTATTTCAAATCCAAGGGGCATCTGGACACTCAACTTACCGTGATTCGCATGCGTGGATGGAAACGCTCCGATTGGTACGATGCGGCCGGACAATTGTGGATCAATCCGTCGCCAAACCTGCGAAGTTTGAACCAAGCCACCCTTTACCCAGGCATCGGCTTACTGGAACGCACCAACCTGAGCGTCGGCCGTGGCACCGATACGCCCTTTGAGTGGATCGGTTCCCCCTGGATGGATGCACGAAAGACAGCCTCGTACCTGAATGCCCGCAATATCCCCGGCGTCCGTTTCATTCCCGTGCAGTTCATACCCGGACAGGATTATCCCTTTCACGGTGAGCTGTGCCAGGGAGTTGAGTTTATGATCACAGACCGCGACGTCCTTGATGCCCCAGAACTTGGTCTGGAGGTGGCGGCGGCACTTTACAAGCTCTACCCGGATACGTTTCAACTCGGCAGCGTTGACCAACTGCTTCTGAATCAGCCTGCAATCGATGCACTCAAGGCTGGAGAGGATCCGCGTGCTATTACACGGCGCGGAGCGGAAGATTTGGAGAGATTTAAGCGAGATCGGGCGGCAGCGTTGCTCTACAAATGAGAAGAATGATCATCAGCACACCATGGGGTTCCGATCAGAGTAGCCTGGAGTCGCGACCGGGACTGGATTCGCCAAGATGGAAAAGGATAGTTGTGGCGGGCTTGCCCGGCGATCCGCGAACGAGCCCGGACAAATGAGCTATCCCACGCGCAATCGGCATAGGGGAGCGGTCGCCCGCTCTCCCCTGCCACACCACCGGACATGCGGGTCCGCATCCGGCGGTTCGGACGGATTGAGCTAGGTATCAACGAACAACCTGGGAACTCCAAGCGCATCGAAGTAGGCGTT